>JGI26088J50261_1000145_pt1 | contig 41804 bp, 42 predicted proteins | sample SaaInl1SG_22_DNA_FD_50261 | JGI IMG/M metagenome (IMG submission 50261)
TGTCAGGAACTTCCTCTGGAACATCTCCCTGACCAAAGATCAGGTTGGGGTAAAGCGCTACAGGATCTCTCTCGCCGATTTCCATCAATTCAACAAAGAAGGTCCACATGGACAAAAAGTCATACACATAAATCAAGTGGTGATTTTCCTTATTAAAGAATTCATCTAAGCTTTTGCTAGCCATTGGTGTTGTACCTTCTCCCATGTCCAACAAAGGCAATTCTTCTCCCTGTTCCCAATTCTCGTTTGTGGTGTAAAAAGAAGCCATTTCTTGCCCGCCAAATCCAAAAGATTGTGCAATGGCATAGTGGAAGTCTTCCAAACTGGCGCTGGGTTCAATTTCAAGATCGCGGAATATATCTTCTTTGGTGTCTAAAATGATGCGAAACCGATAAATCATAAAGCGTTGTTTTGTGCGGGTTGATAGAGTTGTAATACGAGATAACTTTGGGCACCAAAAAGTAGGGAGGCCAAAAGTAAGTGAAGTGGTTGAGAACTGAAAGGAAAATCAAAATAATACATAAGTATTCCGGTAAATATTTCTGCTCCAATGAGCCCTAAAATCCATTGTGGCATTGTACTCAGGAAACTGAGCTTTTTAAGGCGGAAAAATAAAAACAGGTTCAAGCCTGTAACCAATAATGAGAAACTGCGGTGGACGTAAAATAAGAATGGTGCCGGGTCTAGCCAAGCATTTTTAGCGTTTTCTCCTAGCAAGTCAATTTGCGTATCGACAAACTGACGCACTTGTGTTCCCATACCAATTTGTAAAAGCGTTAAGAGTAGGGTAATTACGGCAATGTTTTTTAAAAGACCGTTCTTGGTTCCAGTACTTTTTTCTTTTTGACTAATAAAGTAAAGGTAGAGGAGAAGGGCGACAATGACCAAAGCCATTATCATATGGATGGTTATTTTAAAAGGCTGTAAGTTAGAGTCTACTACGGTTTTCCCCAGCCATGCTTGAAAGCCCATGCCAAAGACAATACCCCAGGAAACCAAGGGAATGATTTTACTTTTCTTCCATTGCCAAAAAGACAGTATACCAACAATTAATGTCGCCAATCCACCCAGTGCTCCTAGTAGGCGATTGATGAATTCTATCCAAGTATGCAGGGGATTAAATAGCGCATAGTCATGTTTCGTGTATGCGTCCCAATTTTTGGCTGTATAGGTGTCCTTTGAGGTGAAATCAGTAAGGGCAATCCGAAGTTCTTCTTCAACAATAATGACTTCTCCTTCGGTATAGCTATGGTTGGGGTACCAATCCAATTGTACCCGTTCAGTTGGGGGGATCAAGTAGCCAAAACATTTGGGCCAATCTGGACAGCCCATTCCACTCCCGGTCATGCGTACCACTGCTCCTGCAGCAATGACCCCATAGACCAATACAAGTGAAACCCCAACCCAAAAGCGAAAACCTGTCTTCATATTATTTTTTCGGTTAAACCCAAAGCTTTTCCTTCATCTTTCATCAAGGCAAAAGCTGCCTCGAATTCATTTGGAATGATGCCCTCTAAGATAGCTTCTTTTATTTTTTCTTTAATGATGCCTATTTCTCTACAGGGTTTTAGATCAAATGTTTCCATAATTAGTTCTCCTGAAACCGGAGGCTGAAAATTCCGAATGTGATCTCGTTCTTCAACTTCAATTATCTTTTCGCGTACCAACTTAAAATTATTGTGGTAGCGTTCAAATCGTTTGGGGTTTTTGGTGGTGATGTCTGCCTCACAAAGGGTGAGTAAATCATCGACAAACTCACCTGCGTCAAAAACCAATCGTCGCACGGCAGAATCTGTTACGCCATCTTGGGCTAATACAATCGGACGTGAACTCATAAAGACCATTTTTTGGACATACTTCATCTTTTCATTGAGGGGCATTTTTAATCGTTTGAAAAGAGTGTAGACCATTTTTGCACCCACAAATTCATGGGCGTGAAAGGTCCAACCTACTTGTTTGCTGAATTTTTTGGTGGGCGCTTTTCCAATGTCGTGGAGTAAGGCTGCCCAGCGCAACCAGAGATTGTCGGTTGTTTTGCAAATATTATCGACCACTTCGAAGGTGTGATAAAAATTATCTTTATGTGTTTGACCTTCTACTTCATCAATGCCTTTTAGGGCAGTTAATTCTGGGAGAATATCTTCTAAGAGGTCAAGTTGATCAAGCAACAAAAAGCCTTTTGAGGGAACATCTGTCAGCATTATTTTATGCAATTCCTCGACAATGCGTTCTTTGGTAATGATTTCCATGCGGTGACTCTCTTTGGCAATGGCTGTTCGAGAGGCTTCTTCAATGTTGAAATCCAACTGAGTTGAAAAACGAATGGCACGTAACATGCGTAACGGATCATCAGAATAGGTGATTTCTGGGTCTAGGGGAGTGCGAATCAATTTATTTTTTAAATCTTCCAGTCCATTAAAGGGATCGATTAATGTGCCGTAGTTTTTTTCATTCAAACTTACCGCCATCGCATTAATGGTGAAGTCTCTCCGGTTTTGATCGTCTTGTAAACTGCCTTCTTCCACTACAGGGTTTCGGCTTTCTTTGGCGTAGGATTCTTTTCGTGCACCAACAAATTCTAGGTCCATGCNATCGAATTTAATCATGGCTGTTCCGTAGGTTTTAAAAATGCTGATTTTTGTGGAGGAGGGAAGTCGTTTTTGCACAGCCTTGGCCAATTCAATTCCGGAACCTAGGGTGACAAAATCAATATCTGCCTTTTCTTTTTTACGCCCCAATAAATGATCGCGTACAAAACCACCAACGACATAGGTTTCAAGCGATAATTCTGCCGCAGCAGCTTTTACCTGCTGAAAGACATCGCTGGATAATGGAACGCTAAAGTCGGAATTGAAGCTCATTAGGGACGTAAAATTTCTATTTCTCCGTTGGCCTGCAAACGAATTATTCGGGAGGCTTGGGTTTGTTCTTCGTTTTGTTTCAAAGGTACAATGGCATCCACGCCATCGGTTATTTCTGCAGTGATTTCATCAAAAGAAGTCGGACTGTTTGCTCCACTAATGTTGGCTGAAGTCGAGACTAAAGGAGCACCTAAAGCTTGGATGAGTGCTTGACAAAATGCATCTTTTGCGATACGAATGCCTACACTTCCATCTACTGCTTTTAGTCGATTGCTAATACCTTCCACCTTGGGGTAAATAATGGTGGTTGGTCGTTCTTCGCCTAAATAGGGGATGAGTTGTTGATCAATTGGTCCAACATACTTTTCTAACATCATTACATCGGCTACCAAACAAATCAATGCCTTGGAATCTTCGCGCTGTTTTAAGGCGTATATTTTTTCCACGCCAATAGTCGACCGTGCATCACATCCAATACCCCAAATGGTGTCCGTGGGGTAAAGGATACTGCCTTCTGCTTGAAGGGTATTTAATGCGTTTTGAATGATTTCAGCGGTGAAACCCATAGGCAATGTTTAAACGGCTACACTGTGTTCGCGTAAAGCGTCGTTGAGTGAAGTTTTTTTGTTTGTACTTTCTTTACGCTGACCGATGATTAAGGCACAAGGTACTTGGTAATCACCAGAGGGGAATGATTTGGTGTAACTCCCAGGAATAACTACAGATCGTGCAGGTACACGCCCTTTGTATTCTACAGGTGTATCACCAGTTACATCAATGATCTTTGTCGATGCAGTAAGCACCACATTGGCGCCAAGTACAGCTTCGGTTTCCACATGAACGCCTTCCACCACAATACAACGTGATCCGACAAAAGCATTGTCTTCAATAATAACGGGTGCAGCCTGTAAAGGCTCTAATACTCCACCAATACCAACTCCACCACTCAGGTGAACGTTCTTTCCGATTTGCGCACAGCTTCCAACAGTCGCCCAGGTGTCAACCATGGTTCCTTCGTCAACATAGGCGCCAATATTTACATAACTCGGCATTAAGATAACGCCAGAGGAGATGTAAGCACCTTGTCGGGCTACCGCATGCGGTACAACACGTATTCCTTTGGCAGCATAGTCTTTTTTCAAGGGCATTTTATCGTGAAATTCCATTGGACCAGCATGAAAGGTTTCCATTTTTTGAATAGGGAAATACAAGACCACTGCTTTTTTTACCCATTCGTTAACTTGCCAGCCGTTTTCGGTGGGTTCAGCCACACGTAATTGCCCCAAGTCCAATTGCTCAATAACGGCACGAATGGTATCCTGTGTATTTTGTTCTTCAAGTAGGGAACGGTTTTCCCAAGCTGCTTCGATAATTTCTCTCATGGTGTTCAATTTTTGAAGTACAAATTTAAGGCTTCTCATTCATTTTTTCGCTACCTTTTTTAGGGAACAACCACCGTTGGTGTATATTTGTGTATGGGAATAATTATAGCACTCGATTTTGGCGAAAAGCGCACCGGTATTGCAGCCACAGATCCCATGCAAATCATCGCTTCTGGCCTGACCACACTAGCCACACCCGAGCTAATTCCATTTTTAAAAAAATATTGCCAAGAGCAGGCTGTCGACCGCTGTGTGATTGGGTTACCCAAGCAAATGGATAATTCCCCCTCAGAAGTTGAACCTAAGATTCTGGCTTTCATTAAAAAATTATCTCACGCAATGCCCACTTTATCCATCGAACGCTATGACGAACGCTTTACCTCAAAGATGGCTTTTCAATCGATGTTGGATGGCGGATTGAAAAAAGNAAANCGAAAAAATAAGGGNTTNGTCGATAAGATTTCTGCAACCCTTTTGTTACAATCCTATTTAGATGCATCTTTGCACTCAAAGAATAAAAAATGATACTACCAATAGTTGCTTATGGGACCCCAGTCTTGAAAAAGAAAGCTGCTGCTATACCAGCAGATTATGAAGGGCTCGATGCGCTAATTAACAATATGTGGGAAACCATGTATGCTGCCAGCGGAGTGGGCTTGGCAGCCCCTCAGGTTGGTCTAAGTTTACGCCTGTTTGTGATTGATGCCACTCCTTTTGCTGATGATGAAGAACTTACTCCTGAAGAACAAACCACACTTAAGGGCTTTAAAAAAGTCTTTATCAATGCTGAAGTTGAAGAAGAAATAGGAGAAGAATGGGCCTTTAATGAAGGCTGTTTGAGTATTCCAGATGTTCGCGAAGATGTGAAGCGAAAAGAACAGCTTACCATTCGCTACCAAGATGAAAGCGGAAAAGAATATGTCGAGACCTATACTGGTTTAGCGGCACGCGTTATTCAACACGAATACGACCATATAGAAGGAATTTTGTTTACCGATAAACTCTCCCCCTTGAAAAAGCGTTTGGTCAAAGGGAAATTAAATAATATTACCAAAGGAAACATCGTAGTTGACTACAAAATGAAGTTTCCCTTGAAATCAAAAAAACGATAATATGCAACTCGATAAAATCATCTCAATTGCTGGCCGTCCAGGTCTTTTTGAAGTACACACTCAAACTCGAACAGGTGTTGTCGCCACTTCCTTGATCGACGGTAAGCGCATCAACGCCAACGCGCGTAATCAGGTAAGCTTGCTTTCTGAAATCAACATCTATGGTTTGGAAAAAGAAGTCCCCTTGCAAGAGGTATTGACCATGATCCACACCAAAGAAGAAGGGAAGCAGTGTTCTGTTAAACCAAAATCTCCGCGGATGAGTTGGAAGCCTATTTCTTTGATGTTTTTCAGGATTATGACGAAGAACGTGTCTACCCTTCTGACATCAAAAAGATCATTCAATGGTACAATATTTTGGCCGAAAAAGCGCCACAGGTTTTTGTTGCCGATACTACTGAAGAAGAAAGCGGGAAAGAAGTAGCTGTAAAAGAAGAGACAAGTTCAGATGAATAAACGCAAAGATCAACTGCTTGCCATCGATCGCCTACTCACCATTATGGATGAGCTCAGGGAACAATGCCCTTGGGATCGTAAGCAAACCTTTGAGTCTTTACGTCACTTAACCATAGAAGAAACCTATGAGTTGGGCGACGCCATCTTGGACCGCAATCTGGAAGAAATTAAAAATGAATTGGGGGATTTACTCCTCCACATTGCCTTCTATGCTAAACTGGGCAGCGAGGAAAAGGCCTTTGACATAGGCGATGTCGCTACCTCAATCTCCGAGAAACTCATTCACCGACACCCACATATCTATGGAGATGTGAAGGTTGAAAATGAGGAAGATGTGAAACGCAATTGGGAAGCCCTCAAACTCAAAGAAGGCAAGAAAAGTGTGTTGGAGGGGGTCCCCAAAGGTTTACCGGCCTTGGTGAAAGCCCAACGCATTCAAGACAAAGTTGCCGGCGTTGGTTTTGACTGGGAAAAACCCGAACAGGTCTGGGAAAAGGTCGAAGAAGAATTGAACGAATTCCAGGCTGAGGTGAAAAAGGGTTCTCAAAAAGATATGGAAGCCGAGTTTGGCGATGTACTTTTTTCCATGATAAATTATGCCCGTTTCCTCAAAATTAATCCGGATACTGCACTAGAACGCACCAACCAAAAATTCACCAAGCGTTTCACTTATCTAGAGGCCAAAGCCAAGGAGATGGGTAAGTCCTTGCAAGAGATGACCCTGGCCGAAATGGACGTCTATTGGGAAGAGGCGAAGCAGCAATAATTATTTTTTATTATCTTGTTGAGACCAAAATCTTAGCATGAAAAAACAACGCTTTCCCAAGGAGATTGTTGAGAACAATAAAGAGGTGCATCAATTTGCTTCCAGCAATCGTAGTAAATTAATTTTTATTATCCTGTTTGTATTGTTTGTACAGTGTGGTGCGATTTATCACAAGATACCCTTGGCGTATGAGGAAAAAATAGCTGCTTCAAATGAGTTTACTGGACTGGTAGGATCCGTAGAAAAAATCGTTAATGCTGGTGGGAATCACTACCGAAAAAAAGCAATTCTTGAACGCTTGAGTGACTATGGTTTGCATGAAAACACCCGACAAGAGCGTATCGATTGGCTGAGTGTTCAGAAAAATATTATTGTCGAGATTCCCGGAAAATCAGATTCGCTAATTTATATTGTCGCGCATTATGATAAAGCTGACCTTAATCCATTGAAAATTACTAGTAATTATTTAAATGGCTTATTGGATCCACTCATTTCGTGGTCCTACACAACTCAGGGCGCAATTGATAATGCCACCGGTGTGGCAATAGCACTTCAGTTGGCTAAATCTTTATCAGAAAGTGAAAATGAATTTAGTTATCGAATATTGCTTGCCGGATCCGAAGAATCAGGACTGAGGGGTTCAAGAGCGCATGTTGCTCGATTGTCTTTTGAAGAATTTGACAAAATTAAGTTTGTCGTCAATGTTGATGTAGTTGGCGTGAAAGGAAATCAAAATTGTGTGTATACTGTTAGTAATGACAAACTAGAAAGTAATGCAATTCTGGTGGCTGAACAGAATCAATTTGAACTGGGTGTTGGGACTTTTTCTTTTGGCGTATTAAGTGATTATTTGCCTTTTAAGAAAACAAGTTTTGGGTTGGACTTTGCGAGAAGTTTTGCTTTTAATATGACGGGTAGTTTGTTACCACAGCGAAGTTATTTCACCAAAAAAAAATCCACGAAAATAATTAATTTTTCAGCCTGTGAATTGTTGGATGTAGGAGATTTTGTTTCCGGTACAGTATTGCTACCTGTGGGGAGTTTTCANGGNTTTCGCGATAACATTAAAAAAGTAGATCCACAAAAGTTACATGAAATGTATCAATTGATCCATTTGTTTCTTCAAGAAGAAGAAAAGTCAATGACAGGTAATTAATCCTCCCCAGCTTCGGTGTCCTCTGTAGTCTCAGTGACTCCTTCGTCGCTTTGTTTGTTTAAGTTACGCACAAAAGATTTGATTGCATTGGTTTTCTCGCTCAACACTTCTTTTTGTTTAGACAGCTGTTCAATTTTTTTATTGACCTCTACAACCATTGGATTGTCGCTGCTGCTGTTACTGAAAAATTGCAGGTTGTTCTGCAACTGAATGAGCTCTGTGCTGATTTCATCAATTTTCTTTTTCTGTGCTGCATGCTCTTTATTGAGTGCATCTGCATCATTTTTGATGAGACTCAGTTGAGTAGCAAATTTATATACTGCTTTTTCTTTTGTAGAAAGAGAAGTTGCGTCCCAAAGCCCTACCAAATGATTGATTAACTTCCGTTGGGCTGGAGAGCTAGCATTTGGGTTAAGTCCCTGCCATTGTTCCACCTGTTCTTCGATAAAGGTTTCTAATTTTTTGGGTGTGGTGGGTGCTTCAGTTTTGAGAACTTCTTCCACGAAATTTGTCTGAGAGGCAAGCTTTGCCTGATCTTCAGCTGAGAGGGCTTCTACCTTGTTTTTGAGTCGGTCAAAGTATAGATTGGTCAGCGTTTTGAATTCTTCCCACAGTTTGTTGGATAGTTTGCGGGAGATACGACCTGTCTTTTTCCAATCGTTTTGCACGGCTTTCATGCGGTTTATGTAGTCACGGTAATTAGGATCATCTAAAATTGTTTTCACTTCGTCAATCAAGGCGCGTTTAGCGTCGACAAATCCTTTTTCTTCTGCCTTTTGTTGCTTGTAAAAGTAGTTTTTGTCCTGATTGAACTGTCGGCTCAATTCACGAAAACTATTCCACAAACGTTTGTTTTCTGATTTGGGAACACGTCCCACAGCATGAAATTTTTCTTTAAGGGCATTCACTTTCTTAATGGCATTTTGCCATGCATTGTGGTTCTCTGGTTTGTTTTCGAGGAGTTTAGTAATTTCGTTCAAAACTCCGTCTTTGATCGCAAGATTATTATCTTGAATGCTATCGATGTTCTTGTTGTACTCGTTTTTTAGGTGGTGTATTGTTTTGGTTGCTGCTTGAAAACGATTCCATAAATCATCTCGATGTTCGCGGGCAACAGGGCCCAGATCGTTCTTCCAGAGGCGATGTAGATTGTTGAGCTCACGTATAGAAGCAATGACATCTGTATGTTGTGCCAACTCTTCTGCGCGCTCGATTATTTTTAATTTTTCTGCATAATTGTGTTTGAAATCGGCATCGCGTAAGTCGCGATTCAAATGCAAGAAATCATAAAAACGCTCTACATGAAATTTGTAGGTCTGCCAAATGTTATTGCTATCTGCACGGGGTACTTGTCCTGTATTGTGAAACGCTTCTTGTAGACTTTTGAACTGTTTGTAAGAAGTTGAATTGTGTTCACTTTGATCGATCAGTTTTTTGATCTCCTCAATGATTTCCTTTTTTCTACTGAGGTTTGCTTTCTGGTTTGCCTCAATTTCTCTAAAGTGTTGTCCTTTTTTATTTTTGTATTCTTTTAACAAGAAACTAAAGTTTTTCTTGTATTCTGGTGCGAAATAAAAATCTATTTCATTTCCTCCTTCAGCAATAAAGGCTTCTTTTTTTTCGTGAACTTTTAATTGAAATTTCTTTTCGAAGGAAGCTTGTAACTCCCTTACCTGAGTTCCAAATTTCATCCATTGCTCATTTTTGAGAATTTTGTCTATCAGAGCGGGGTATTCTTCAAGGGACAATTCGTCGAGCTTTAGAACTATTTCGGATTCAGTTTCTTTTACAACTTCCTTTTTCTCCTCCTCAGCGTTTGGAACAGCAGTTGTATTTGCCTCCTTTTCAGGAGGTATTGTGTTTTCTTCCACTGAAGGTGTTTTTTCTTCACCTTGATTTTCAGTGGAATTCAAGTTTTCCTCAGGTGACATAGTAGGCTCCATTTGCATGACAAAGTGGTTTTTAGTATCCTTAAAAATACAAAAAATTATTCAATGCCTAACGCCCGTTCCACAGTTCCCATGAACGTTCTGCCTGATGAATCAACATCTGGGATCCATTGGCTGCTTTTGCCCCATTTTTTCGCCCCAATTGCATGAATTTCGTTTCTGCAGGATTGTAAATTAAATCAAACAAAAAATGTTCTGCGGTGAGTTGGCTGTAATCGATCGCAGGCGCTTCTTCTACCTTAGGAAAAGTTCCTACGGGGGTACAGTTGATGATGAGTAAATGTGTTTGGAGTAGAGATGGATTTAGCTGGTCATAGCTTATACTGTGTTCTCCAGCAGTACGAGAGACATATTGTGGCTGAATGTTGTGCTGTTCCAAAACATATTTCACGGCTTTTGAAGCTCCGCCAGTTCCCAAAATCAGGGCTTTCTGTGTGTTGGGATTCCATTGGTCAAAAAGTGCTCTCTCGAAGCCATAAGCGTCGGTGTTATGCCCTTCTCGCTGACCGTCTTCGCCAAATAGGATGGTGTTTACGGCTCCAATTTTTGCTGCTTGGGGAGAAAGCGAGTCCATGGCTTGGATCACATTTTCTTTGTAGGGAATGGTTACGTTTAAACCAGCTAGATCATTTCGCTCAATGGTGGCCAATACTTCGGCTACCGATGCACAATCATAATTGTCATATTGGTGGTTTTGGTGGTTTTCGCGCGCAAATTTTTCAGCGAAATAATTCCGTGAAAAGGAATAGTCAATATCCTTCCCCAGTAACCCAAATTTACGTTGTTTGTTGTTTTCCATAGTGTTCTAAAACAATGACGATCCCTGCGCCCAAAAGTATAAAAAATACAACATTTAGTGTCGTTGTATCGCCAAGGTTTGGGAAATAAAAACTTTTGTGTGGGGTAGTGGCTATTTTCCAAAGTCCCTCATTTGCCTGAGTTGTTTCCCCTGTCCAAGGCCAAACGGCTCCTAGTGATCCAATAATGAAACCCACTAGGGTGGAAATGGTAATGTTTTTGTAGTGCCGCAAGACGATCTCTAACACTTTTGAAAAGAAAACCAATCCAGCTCCAGAACCAAGAGTAAAAAACAGGAGTACCCCCAGCAGCCTTCTTCTTTCGGGGTCTTCCATGCCCCATCCATTACCACCCAGTACGTCTGTAAGTGTATAAAAAAGTGCATTGACCGAATCGACCAGAAGGAGGGTGTAATTACCCAAGATAAGGAGCAGTAATGAACCCGACAATCCAGGTAGTGTCATCCCAACTATACTGACCATTCCACAGAAGAAAACAAAAAGCCAATGGTCGTTTTCAACCCCAGGATTGACCCACAATAGACAGAGTCCCAAGAGCATTCCAATGCAATTGCTGAGGTATTCCCGATAACTGTATTTAGATAGATCTTTCCAAATGTAAAACACAGAGGCCACAATCATCCCTAAAAAGGTACCTAAGACTAGTTTTGGAGTGCGGTTAAGAAAATAATCGAGGATTAATGATGCGCTAAAAAAACTTAGGGCAACTCCGCCAAAAAGGAGCACCAAGAAATGCCCATTGATGCGTTTGTATAAGGCCGAAAAACCTTCAGTGAACAATAGTTTTAACGCTTTGATGTCTAGTCGGGAGAAGGAATAAATCAATTCTTCATAAAAGCCAGCTGCTAGCGCAATGATACCACCCGAAACCCCTGGAATTTTGTTGGCTGTTCCCATGGCCATTCCTTTTAAAATCAATAAAAGGGCATCCCGCCAAGTACGTTGTGTAGGTATCATTTATTCTTTTCGCGCAAAACGCTCCATCAAGATAAGCATTAAAACCCCCAATCCCATCAAAAGGGCTGCAGGTAGAAAAAGTGTTTCACCTTCAAAGGCTAGGGGGGAAACATTGCTAAAAATTTCTTTTCCGTTGACGAGTTCTACCGTTTTCCATGGCCATATTTTTGGGAGAGCACCGATCATGAAACCTATGAGTAAACAAAGTGTTTCTTGTTTTTTATGGGCAAATAGCCAACTAAGGACTCGTGAAAACAATTTTAAGCCGGTAATAATTCCCAATCCAATGACGGCTACTTTGGTATAAATGCTCTGGAAGCTTTGCCAGTCAAAATCGACCAGGACAGCAACAGCTCCTTTTACTGTTTGCAGTACTTCTTCATATACGCCCAATAAAATAAAAAGAAAAGCGCCAGAAATCCCCGGAAGAATCATGGCAATAATGGCTATGGTACTGCTGAAAAAAAGATAGAGTAAATTGGTCGATTCACCCGAAGGGCTAAGTCGTGTTATGCCAAAGGCAATCAAAAAACCAATGAGTAATAAGAAATAATGAAGCCCTTTTCGTTTTCCCACTTGCTTGATGAGTATAAAGATACTCGCTAGTATGAGTCCAAAGAAAAACGACCAAATTAAAATGGGATAAAACTCAATTAGATAGGTGATTCCAGAGGACAAGAAAAGAATTCCGCTGCCCACGCCTAAGAAAAGAGGAAGTAAAAACGCACCATTGATTGCTCGCCAAAAAGGCAACACTCCTTCCTTCTTTAAAAGATTCAATTTTTTAAAGCTAAGGCCATTGATGCTGTGAATCAATTCTTCATAAATCCCTGTAATCAAGGCCATGGTCCCACCCGAAACACCCGGAACTATGTCTGCAGCTCCCATTAGCAGGCCTTTAAAATAAAGCTGAATGTATTTTTCCTTCATGTTTTGGGGGGTGAAAGGTTTATATCAATTTCGCCATTTGCGGAAAGAGTTCTTTTAATGCTTGAGGTAAACTTTCTTTTTGAAGACGTATGTTTTGAAGGAAATAATCCATTTCAATGGTTTTACCTTGTTTAAAAGCGGCTCCTGCTAAGCGAAAGTCAATGGTGGTGTCCTCAGGATAGAATTCTTTTGCCTGCTGACCAATGATTGCTACTTTCTCCCACTCATTCAAGAAAATCAAGGTGTCTAACCAAGCTGTCCAAATGTCCAGTTCGTAGTTCCCAAGTTCAATGGTGTTCTTGAATGCTATTTCAGCCTCTGTATAATGTTTTAACTCTTTGTTTAAGAGGGCACTTCGTTTCCAATAAGAGACGTAGTTCTCGTTGATTTGAAGCGCCTTTTGGCAATAGTAATTTGCCTTGTTTGGATCCTTACGTTGAAGATAGAAATCAACAATTCCAGTCCATGCTTTTTCGTTTGTGGGATCTTCATTGATCCCTTTTTTGTAAAATTGAAGGGCCAATTGATCGTTACCCAATATTTCGTGACAACTAGCAATTTTCACAAAGATGAAAGCTGAAGGATCGTCGAGCTGNAGCGCAATTTCGAAATNTTCGATNGCCTCGTTCAAGCGCCCCATTTCTTGAAGCAATTTCCCTTTTTCAATATATGCACCTGTAAAACGATCTTCGCTGAATATGGCAAATTCAAATGCGCTAAGTGCCGCTTCTTTTTTCCCCAAGTGAAGTTGTTGTTTTCCACTCTCCAACCAGGCAATTTCGTTGTAAGGGTTTTGTTCTAAAACCGTGTTTAAAATGGCAATGGCTTCTTCGGGCTCTTCTAAGTATTCCAGACAATACAAAAGATTGTAGAGTACTTGGTAGTCACTAGGGTCGGATTCGATGCAACGTTGAAAATATTCTTTTGCTTTTGAATAGTCTTCTAAAACCATATATTCCATTGCCAACAAGCACCAAATTTCTTCAGGCTCGTCCGAGAATTCTANGGATTTGTATAGGTATTCAATGGCCAGTTTATTTTTTTTGTTTTTGGAAGAGATCGTTGCTTTTTGAATGTATATTTCTTGGTTGTTTGGATCAAGTTCTTCGATTAAAGCCAATAATTGTGTGGCTTCATCATGGCTTCCATCCAAGATGTGGAGTTCAGACTTTAGTAAAAGTAAGTCGGTATGAATGGGATGTTGGTTAATCCCCATTTTCAATGCTTTTTTTGCAAGATTGATTTCNCCCGTATCAATATAGAATTGAATGATGGTTTCAAACTCAACTGCGTCGAAAAAGTAGACCTGATTGGTCTTTAGCATTTGTTCGAAACGGGTGACTGGAGCGTCAGAATCTTGTGAAAATTCACGGAACATAATAGTACGTGTTGATTNTAATAAATTTAGGACTAAGTTGATGAATGTGAAAGTACTACAGGGTTTGTTTTTAACAAATTAATTAACAACTAATTATAGTTCGTCCAGGGCTTCTAGGAGTATTTTACAGCCTTTCCGAATCTCCCGCTTGCTAATGTTTAATGGAGGTGACAAGCGAATACCTTTCTTTTCCCACAGTAAAAAGAAGAGGATTAATCCTTTTTCCAAACAGCTAAAAACTACTTTGCTCACTTGTTCAGGGTTTTCTAGGATCGGTGCAAGCATTAGGCCACGTCCATTTANTTGTTTTATTTTTGGATGAACCAAGCATTCTCTAAACAAGGCTTCTTTCGCATCAATTTCTGCCATTAGTTTCTTGTTTATAATGGTTTGTAGGGTTGCCAAACCTGCTGCTGCAATCACCGGATTTCCACCAAAAGTTGTGATATGACCAAGGCTAGGTGAATGTGTTAGAGTCTCCATGTTTTGAGNAGAGCTACAAAACGCACCAATGGGCATTCCTCCCCCTAAGCCTTTNCCAATGACCAATATGTCTGGTGTAATTCCATAATGTTCAAAGGCAAACAATTTCCCTGTTCGCCCAATNCCAGGCTGAATTTCATCCAGTATAAGGAGCGCACCAACTTCATCACAGCGTTTTTTTACGGCCAGAAGATACTCTTTTGCAGGAAGAATAAATCCGCCTCCNCCTTGAATGGTTTCGAGGACAACCCCAGCGGTTTTTGTTGTTATTTTTGTGAGTTCATCAAATGCATTGAATGTGACAAACTCGACTTCTGCTAATAAGGGCCCATAGCCTTCTTTTTGTTGTTCAACACCCAATAAGCTCAACGCACCTTGAGTGCTTCCGTGATAGGCGTTNTTGGCCGCGATAAATCCGCCTCTGCCCGTTACTCGTTTGGCTAATTTCATGGCCCCTTCAATGGCTTCTGTACCCGAATTAGTTAGGTAAGTAACTTCTAGTGAAGATGGCAAGTGCTTGGCCAGTAATTTACATAAATCTACCGCCGGTGATTGCGCATATTCACCATAGACCATAACGTGCATGTACCGATTCAATTGTCTTTTCATGGCACGAACAACAGCTGGGTGGCGATGACCCAAACTACAGGCCGATACGCCAGCCACAAAATCAAGGTATTTTTTTCCTTTTTGATCGACGATATAACTACCCTTCGCCCTTTTGATTTCTAATCCTATGGGATAGGGGCTAGTTTTCGCTTGATAGGATAAAAAATCGTCGAGCATCAGTTGTTTTTTTATTGATCCTTTCGGAATAAATCTTCAATGGTTTCGGGGCGTTCTTCTTTTCGCCATAAAAAACCGTCTAGGGTTCTCAAGTTAGGATCTAAATCTTTACTGGGAAATACATCTCCGTTTGGGCTTATATAAAAGGAGATGTCTTCAATTTCATTGTCTTTGAATTTGATATTTAATGCGCTACAAATTGTTTTATCGATACCCACCAATTCTCCTCCTTCTGAATAAAGATAGTAAAGTACTTGGGTGTTTTTGATCACATCGAGTTCATTTANTGTTCCATCGAGAAAATCACCATAGAGTTCTTTCCCTACAATTTGGTTATAGCCGTTTTCGCTTAAACTGTCTTTTTCGACAATAAATGCATTCCCAAAAATGAACAATGAATCCAGTTTCTTGGTAGCAAAATCTGTTTTCATGTAGATTACTTCTCCACTCATTTGGCTGTCATTAAACCACATAACAGGATTTCGTTTGTTTTTGTCATTAATGGACAAGACCTGATTTTCTTTTCGCGATAGTGGACGTTTATGCAATTCTATTCGACCATTGACTTCATCTAAATACAGAGAATCTGACTTACCTCTCAGGTCTTTTTTAAGAATTTTCACCCCATAATACCCCCGTAGAATTCTGGCTTCAGATGGCCCTGTTCCAATCAGTGTGTCTGCATGTATGTACAAAGAATCATTTTCGATAATGTTTATCGCCAAGGCTTTACGCGTAATAATTGCAGAATCTTTTGCTTTGAATATTTCTGCATAATTCCCTCGGATGATGGATTTGTTGATGGTGTCAGTAATGACAACCTTCATTGTCGCAGAGGCATAATTCCGTTCATTTTCAAAATACAAACTGTCGCCTTCTATGATTTTGTTGTTGTATAAAATCTCAGCATTACGTTTGAAGTAACCTNCCTGCGTAGTGGTGTCATAATAGCCCGATTCACAATAGATGTCATAGTCAATGCCTACTATTTTTGTTGGCCCATAGAGATATGCCTTATTGGTTTCTGTAAAATAATCTAGTTGGGTAGAGGTGACTTTGTATTCTGGATTATCGATGCGAACATTTGAAATAAACCGATACTTTTTTTCCTTCATGAAATATTTTCCACGATTGCTTTTGAGTGTAGTCGCACTATCGATGATTGTTCCGGGTGTTTCATAATAGGCTAAATCTTCAAACCGGTTAAGGAACAGCGTATCAGTTTCCAAGGTCATGTCGGGTTGTTCTAAAAAAACATTTCCCCACGCTTTTGCTTTTCCTGATGTTCCATCATATTCCATGAAATCACTGGTCATGCGAATACTATCTCCTTGAGTGAACACGACTTCTCCTTCGGCTTTGAAGGCGTTATTTTTTGGGTAAAAAAAGGATTTGTCAGATTCGATGAGCGCACCTTCATGAAAAAGTTTTACACGAACATCCCCTCGTTTTGTCAAGATGTTTGCACCTTTAAAGTTTGCTTCATCTTTACCAAAAGAGCCTGCTTGTTGAATTTGAACAATGCGTTTCTCTTGTCCAAAGAGTAATCCACTACTGAACAAACAGCAACTTACGACAAGAAGTGAAATGATTCTTTGCACACCAATACGGGTTGTTTTTTATCTAAAAATTGTCTGCTTTCGATCTGGTCCAACAGAAACAATTTTTATNGGTGTTTCGAGTTCCTTTTCTAAATAGTCAATGTATGCTTTAAAACTGGCTGGGAAATCTGCTTCAGCCGTTAGTTGTGTTAAATCTTCTTCCCATCCAGCCAATTCAGTGTACACAGGACTAACATTCTCTGGCTCGATAGAAAAAGGAAAATGTTCAATTACGCCCTCTGAAGTAGCATAACCAGTACAGACTTTAATGGTTTTAAAGCCAGATAATACATCACCTTTCATCATCATGAGTTGGGTAACACCGTTCACGCGAATGGCGTATTTTAACGCAACTAAATCGATCCAACCACAACGTCGAGCACGTCCTGTCGTTGCACCAAACTCTTGCCCCACACGCCCCATTGTTTCCCCAGCTTCATCAAATAATTCGGTAGGGAATGGNCCGCTTCCTACACGGGTTGTATAGGCTTTAAAAATACCATANACTTCTCCTACTGTGTTGGGAGCAATTCCCAAACCAGTACAAGCTCCAGCGGCAGTTGTTGTAGATGAAGTGACAAAAGGATAGGTTCCAAAATCTACATCGAGCAATGATCCTTGGGCGCCTTCGGCCAATATTTTTTTATTTTCTTTTTGTGCAGTATGTAAAAAGTCTTCACTGTCAATGAGTGGAAGTGCTTTCAATGTTTCTAGACTATCAAAAAAGGTGGTCTCGAGAGCCACAAGATCAAAATCAATTTGACTCTCATAGTGGGAAAGCATTTTTAAGTGCTTGTCGCGGAGGGCTTCATAGCGTACTCTCCAATCTTTCAAAAGAATATCTCCCACGCGAATTCCATTACGACCAGTTTTGTCCATATAGGTTGGTCCAATCCCTTTAAGGGTTGATCCAATCTTCGCNTTTCCTTTTGCTGCCTCAGAGGCNGCATCCAACAATCGGTGTGTAGGAAGTATTAGGTGTGCTTTCTTAGAAACAAATAATTTTTTGGCAAAATCAATGTTAAAAGGCGCAAGTTTATCTAATTCTCCTTTGAAAATGACTGGATCTATCACTACTCCATTCCCAATAATATTGAGCGCAGATGGATGAAAAATTCCAGAGGGAATGGTGTGCAGTACATGCGAGATTCCGTCAAATTTTAGGGTATGTCCAGCATTTGGACCGCCCTGAAATCGTGCNATGATATCGTAATTTTTCGTTAAAACGTCTACAATTTTTCCTTTTCCTTCGTCTCCCCATTGAAGACCGAGCAGTAAGTCAACCGACATATAATTGGTGGTTATTTATGATTCTTTTTTCGTTCCGTAAAAGTATAAAGAATGGTGATGAATATCAACATTAAATACCTCTTCGATTGTTTTTTTTATGGTCTGTATTCTTGGATCACAAAATTCTTTGACCTCTCCAGTATCCGTTAAGATAATGTGGTCGTGTTGGTTGTCGAAAAANGATTTTTCGTATTGAGCTTGGTTCCCAAACTGATGTTTGCGAATTAATCTAGATTCAATCAGTAAGTCCACTGTGTTGTANAGCGTGGCACGACTAACCCTGTAATTTTTATTTTTCATTTTGATGTACAATGATTCTATATCAAAATGTTCTTTGTGTTCGTAAATTTCATGGAGTATGGCAAATCGTTCCGGAGTTTTTCGGTGTTTGTGTTGATCTAAAAATTTGATGAACACATTTTTGACGATTTCTTGTTGGTTTTTTGTTTCAGCCATGGCACTTTAAATCTTCGGTAAATGTACAGTTTCTTTTCCTATTGACGTGCTACTTTCTCAATTCCAGTAATTTTTAGTAAACGCTGTTTTAGTTTTTTTAGGGTTTGTTTATTATTGACCCGCATGGTAAGGGTTCCCTTAAATAATTCTTCTTCCGTTTGAAAGTTTATTTTTTTGATATCAACATTCATACTGTTGGAAATCACACGTGTAACTTGATTGACTAATCCTTGCTGATCGATCCCATGTAATACGAGTTCTGCGGTAAATTCTTGTTCACCCGAGTCAATCCACCAAGCAGGAACAATGCGGTAGGCATAATTAGATTGGAGAGATACGGCGTTCGAACAATTGTATTGATGGACCTTTATACCCTCGTTAATGGTGACAAATCCAAATACTTTGTCTCCTGCTATTGGGTTGCAACAGGGAGAGAGTTTGTATTGAAGTTCTTCTCGTTCTTTCCCAAAAACGAGTTTATCGTAGCGGGAAACAAAGCCTTCTCCTTCTGCAATAGATTTTCCTGGTTTAGCCCGCAATCTCTTTTTGAAGAAATTTAAAAAACTGTTGTTGTAAGTTGTTGCAAACTCTTTTAATTTTCGATTATCAACTGTTCCAAGGCCAACCCGATAAAACAGATCTAAACTTGAATTGACTTTAAAATAAAGAACAAGCTGTTGAATGGTTTTTTCGTTGTTCTCGACGCGTAAGTGCTTGAGTTTTCGTCGAAGAATTTCTTTTCCTTCTTCAGCAATCTTATTCTTTTCTTCGTTGAGCGAAGATTTTATTTTATTGCGTGCGCGAGAAGTAATCACATAATCCAACCAGTTCGCAGTTGGTTTAGCATTTTGTGAAGTAATGATTTCAACAGAATCTCCACTTTTTATTGTACGAGACAAGGGAACGAGTTTCCCATTGACACGTGCACCTCGGGTTTTACTTCCTATTTCTGTATGAATGGAATAGGCGAAGTCCAAGGCAGATGANCCTTGCGGGAGGGATTTTAGTTCTCCTTGTGGCGTAAAGACAAAAATCTCTTCTGCATATAAATTGAGTTTAAAATTTTCCACAAAGTCAATCGCACTAGAATCTTTGGACTCTAACACTTCTTGTAAACGATTTAACCAGCCTTCAATACCGGAGTCTTTTTCATCTCCTTGTTTGTAGCGATAGTGTGCTGCATAGCCTTTCTCCGCAATTTCATGCATACGTTCAGAACGAATCTGAACTTCGATCCATTTGTTGTTTGGCCCCATAACGGTAATATGGAGCGACTCATATCCATTCGATTTGGGGGATGAAATCCAATCGCGAAGACGTGTAGGATTTGGTGTAAAATGATCAGTTACAATCGAATAGATTTTCCAGGCTAAGAATTTTTCATCTTTGGGCATGGATTTGTATACAATGCGGATGGCAAATTTGTCAAATACTTGCTCGTAGTTGATGCTTTGCTTTTGCATTTTTTTATGAATCGAATAAATCGATTTGCTCCTTCCTTTAATAAAATAATTCAGGTCTTCTTTGTCCAAAGAAGTTTTTAGGAATTTTGAAAAGGCCTTTATGTACTGAGTCTGTTCTTCTTGACTCTGCTCAATTTTATCTTTGATTGCATCAAAACGATTTGGCTCAGTGTATTTTAAACTGAGGTCTTCCAATTCTGTTTTGATGTTATACATCCCAATTCGGTGGGCTAGGGGAGCATAGATGTACAGGGTTTCGGAAGCAATTTTGACTTGTTTGTATTCTGGCATTGCATCCATGGTTTGCATATTGTGCAAACGATCGGCAATTTTGATGATGATCACCCGGATATCATCGTTTAGAGTCAATAACATTTTACGAAAATTCTCTGCCTGTAAAGAGACGTCCTTGTCTTTTTTAAGGTGGGATATTTTCGTTAATCCATGAACGATTTTTGCTACCGTATTCCCAAAAAGGCGTTCGATGTCGTCAAGTATATTCTGTGTCTTCAACAGTATCGTGTAAAAGAGCTGCAGCAATAGAAGTTGCATCCAAGCCAATTTCAGAAGCAACAATTTTGGCAACGGCAATGGGATGAAAAATATAGGCTTCTCCAGACTTGCGTCGTTGTGTCTTGTGCGCATCTACAGCAGTGTTGAATGCAAGTCTTATGAGCTTTTTATCTGCAGCAGATAATTGCAAATAGCTTATTTTCAGTAACTCTTTGTACTGTTTTGCAATTTCTTTATTTTCTGTTTCCTCATCAATTAGCATAAAAGTAAATTACGCAATTCTTTTAAATCCATCCCAATAAGACATCTAGTTTCTTTGTCTTCTTGCCTCGGCAAGTAAAATACCTGCTGCGACAGAAACATTCAGGGAGTCATTTTGACCAGCCATTGGAATATAAATTTGTGTTGTTTTCTGTGCTAGCCAGTCGGTGGAGAGGCCAATATCTTCTGTTCCTACGGCAATGGCAGTATTTCCAGTGAAATCTTGGGTGGTGTAAATTTTTGCTTCTTCCGATAGTGCCGCACTGAAGGTGGTTATTTNTTTTTGTTCTAAAAAGGAAATCGTTTCAGCAATNGTTGCTATCCCAATGGGCACGTTGAATAAACAGCCCACACTGGAACGAACCACGTTGGGATTGTAGAGGTCGGTTCTTGGATTGACGAGTAACATTGCATCCACACCAATTGCATCAGCAGTTCGAAGTAATGCGCCAATATTACCGGGTTTTTCAGGCGCTTCAGCAATAAGGACAAAGGCGTTCTTCTCAGGGAGTTCAAGTTGATCAAGTTGATGTTCTTTCATGTGAGCCACCCCAATAAGTGTAGAAGTGNTCTTCCGGTAACAAAGCGTTTCAAATAGAGCTGCATTGACTTCAATACATTCGCAATCTGCGAAAACATCATCGTTAACAATAGTTGAGTTTCCTTCTTTTACAAAAACAGTTTTCAATTGAAAGCCACCGGCAAGTGCATGCCGTAGTTCTTTTTCACCTTCAATACAGAACACCTGTTCTTGCTTTCGTTTTTTTGCTTTTTCCTGAAATGTTTTTAATTCTTTAATGTGTCCATTTTGCGGACTAGAAATAAATTGCATTTTTATTTTCGGCTAAATTTCTCCATGTACCGTTTCCACAATTCTGTTTGGTGTGTTTCCAATAAAAGAGCTCTCCCCTGAATAAATGCATGACTCAATTGGTTGGTACGCATGTCCAGTGCGTCGCCTATGGCAATGAATAATGTCGCATCTTTTCCTACAGTGAGGCTGCCAAGTTTATCTTCAACGCCTAATATTTTAGCTGCGTTGAGGGTAATCATTTGAACAGCTTTCTCTTTATCAACACCATAGGCTGCAAAAGTACCTGCATAGAATGGAAGGTTTCTAGTATTCATGCGTTCCATACGGCCACTTACATCAATGGTAATGGTCAGACCAGCATCCATTAATAATTTCGCCATTTTAAATGGAAGCTTTACGTCTTCATCTGCTGTGTTGGGCAAGCGATGTGGGCGAGAAACGATTACTGGAATATCATTCTTTTTTAGAAAAGGAAGAATTAGATGTGCATCATCTCCACCAACCAAAACAATGTTGTTAAGTCCGTGTTTTTGTAAAAAGACAATTCCATCAAGAATTTGTCTTTTCTCTTTAGCGTGAAGATAAACCTGTTGCTTTCCGTTAAAACTTGCTTGAAGAGCAGCATGAGGAAGATGTTTTTTGTCGGTAGCCGTGGTAAATGTTTTGGCTTCCTTTAGATAGGCATCAAGTTCGAGAACTTGCTTGTCATAGTTCTTTTGATCGTACACCAATGGGTCTTCCCCTTTTGTCGAATTTCCTCTTCGATAGGAGCGAGGCCAATAGATGTGCATTCCTTCATCTGTTTTAATTGCGGCATCCTCCCAGTTCCATGCGTCCAGTTGAACCACCGTTGAACTCCCTGCAATCCGTCCTCTAGTTGGAACAATTTGTGCGGTCAAAATTCCATTTGGTCGAAGTGATTCAACCACTTTAGATTCTGCATTGTAGGCAATTATTGTTCTGATATTAGGAAGAAATGTTCCGATCTCATTCAAATCATTGGTCGGGCGAATGGCGTCAATTTCAACCATTCCAACTGTGCTGTTTGTCGCAATAAAACCAGGATAAACATGTTGTCCAGTTGCATCGATTTGGGTTGCATAGTTGTTTGTTATCGATGTAGAAGAACCAATTTCTACAATTTTACCGTTCTCGATTCCAAGAGAGCCATTTTCGATAATTGTTCCATCACCAATGTGGAGGGTCGCCCCTTGAATCAAAATTGATTCACTTTGTATTGGTGCGGGTGTTTGCTGTGCTGTTGCCACAAAACTGAGGCAAAATGCGCTTAATAAATATATTATTTTCTTCATCTCTTATGTGTTAATCTAATGTTTCGCAATGGAATTCACGCGCTTGTTTTTTCGGTGTTTTTTGGGTTGGTGCCCCTCCGTTTTTCGCTTCAACCATTTGTTGAATTAGTTGATTGCGTTCCTGTTGAATTTTTTCNACTTGGGCGGTTGCGCGATCAAGTTCGTAGTAGAAAACACCTTCAATCATTGTNTTTTCTGCCACTGCATAAATTGACATGGGGTGATTGTTCCACAAGACTAAATCGGCAGACTTGCCTACTTTTACACTTCCAACTTGATCGTCGATATGCATTAATTTTGCTGGGTTGAGAGTGACAAATTTCCACGCATCTTCTTCAGAAACACCACCATATTTAACGGCTTTAGCTGCTTCTTGATTTAAACGCCGTGACATTTCAGAGTCATCAGAATTAAAAGCGACCGTGACGCCTTGACTGTGCATGATGGCTCCGTTATAAGGAATAGCATCATTTACTTCAAATTTATATGCCCACCAGTCTGAGAAGGTAGACCCCCCGACACCGTGTTCTTTCATCTTATCGGCTACTTTATAGCCCTCTAAAATATGGGTAAAAGTATTGATGGTTACACCAAAACGTTCTGCAACTTTCATCAACATATTGATTTCACTTTGNACATAGGAGTGACAAGAAATGAATCGNTTTCCTTCAAGTATTTCCACCAAGGTTTCCATTTCAAGGTCATAGCGTGGTGCCAAGGTTTTGGCTTTGGTTTTTCGACCAAGCGTATTGTATTTCTTCCAAGCTGTTTGGTATTCTTTTGCTCGCTGGAAGTAGTCAACAAATACTTGTTCAACACCCATTCGCGTCTGCGGGAAACGGGCATAGCTAGACCAGTTAGATTGTTTTACGTTTTCACCAAGAGCGAACTTGATGAAAGGTGCAGCTCCTTTGTATAAAAGACCATCGGCATCTTCTCCCCAACGTGGTTTAATGATCGCAGAACGTCCTCCAATTGGATTCGCTGACCCGTGTAAAATTTGTAAAGTTGTTACTCCCCCAGAAAGATTGCGGTAGAGATTGATATCATCAGGATTGATGACATCCTCGATGGTTACTTCAGCCGAAGAATTGTGCCCTCCTTCATTGATGCTAGACGCACCGATATGTGAATGCTCGTCAATAACTCCACTGGTGAGGTGTTTTCCGGTAGCGTCAATTTCAATTGCCCCTGGTGCAGTTAGGTTTTGTCCAACGGCTTTGATTTTACCATTTTCTACCCATACATCTGCGTTCTCAAGTATGCCTTCCGCTTCATTGGTCCATACAGTTGCATTTTTAAATAAGGTATTTTGCGCTGTTGGAAGGGAAGAAAAACCAAAGCCATTGTTTGGATAGGTCACTGCGACTGGACTTGGTTGATTACTTTCTTTTTTTGTTTTCTTTTTATCTTTAGTTGCTTCATTAAAATGAGCCATCCATCGAATTGAATTACCGTCAAACGATGTTCCTTCTCCTTCAATGTGACTTGCGTCACTTATTTTAGCTGAAAGTTGCGCATAAGCGTCTTTTGCTTCATTCTGAATTTGTAAACTCATCCAGCCACTTTTATAGGTCGCTTTGGTGGCTAGTTTAATTGAGTCTTTTTTAACAGTAGCAGCTATTTTCGAATCACTGTTTTTAATGACTAAGCTCAATTCTTTTCCATCAAGCATCAAAGTGTATTTCCCGTCAAAGGTTACCTCTGGAGAAGTGATTATTTTGTGCTGTCTTCCTTGCACCCAATTTTCTTCAATTTTGGTTGAGGCATCAAACAATGGCCCATTGGTTACAATGAAATTGGCCATAGCTGCTTTCTTTAGTTGCCCAACAACCGCTTGTTTACCCAATAGTCGGGCAGGAGTTGTGGTCAATGCAGCCAAGGCTTTTTCTTTGTCTAATCCGTACTTGACAGCTTTTTTGACGTTGGCCAAGAATGTTGNTTTTTTACTAAGACCATTGCTGGTGAATGCAAAAGGAATTCCTCCTTTGGCAATTGCAGCCGGATTCATGGGGGCTTGATTCCAGTAACGCATGTCGCTTAGGGCAATTTTTTGTGTNCTCACAGGATCAGTTACATCATAACCATTAGGAAAGTTAACGGGGACCAATAAAGTCGCATTCAATGCTTTCAAGTTTCCGATGTGTTCATATTCTTTACCGCTAGCTGTGATGGTGAGCGGAATACCAAACTCTTTTCCTATTTTGGCAGCTCGCGCTACATCCAATTTATTTTTAGCTTCAAAAAATGCCGGAAGATTTTTGTTGACATTGAATGCTTCGATGGCTAAATCTTTGTTGCTAGCACCACCTTTTTTATACCAATCGGCATCGTGGAAAAACTGACGTAAAAGAGCCATTGCTCCCATAATTGAGCCTGGATAATATTGTGCCGATTGTTTACTTTTGGTAAATGACAAGTGTTGTGCAGCTCTTTCATCTAGTAAACGAATGGCATCATTGTCGTTGTCATTTAGCGCGACAAAAACACTGGTTCCTCGGTGAATTCCTTCTGTTCTGTGACTATTGACAACACCAAAGCCAGCATTTCTCAGTTGCTTTGCCGTTGCTTTATCATAGCTATAATCTACTATTCCATTGTAATCACTTAATATGTGGTCGTTCCAATAGTAACCTTCGCGCTTGGCATCATATTGTGTGCTTCTACCTCTTCTTCCTTCGGCTACAGCCGATTTGATTCCGAAATTTGAATGCAATTCTACAAACGAAGCGTAGATGTGTTTTCCACTGTAATCATGAATCAAGGTATTTTCTGGAAGGCTGATGTTTTCGCCAACTGCGATGATTGTACCATTTTTGAATAAAATTGTTCCGCCATTGATTTGTTGGTTTGGCGCTGGGTGTAAAGTAGCATTGGTGATTGCTTGGTAGTGCGAGGCTGAAGTTTTTACACTCGTGTTAGTGGGGAAATAGTCTTGACTAAAACCACTAATACTTGCGGCAAAAAAGAGCAGCAATAAACGTATTTTCATGTTGATAATTTTTATCCAAACTACAAATTATTTTTCGAATGAACGAAAGTTTCCTTCGACATTAAATTGCTGTAAAAGCAATGAAACAACCTGATTATATGATTGAATTCCGTTGGCTTGACTATTCGCCTTTAGATACGTGTCATATGATTTCTTGAACAAGGGCTCAAATGGGTTTTTATGTGCTTTCCAAAAAGTAGTCGATTCAGCAAAATTGGCAACTATTCCCGGTCGTAGCCTTTGAGCAATTTCCTTGGCTTTACTTGGGTTTGCTTTGCGTAATTCAGCATAACAGTACCGAAACCCAAAAAGACTTGCTGCATATTGAATGTCACTATCTGGATGATTGTAGGCGGATAAAAACCCAATAAAGTTCGCCTCATTTTCTGCAGCATAGCCCTGTTGATGGGCCATTTCATGTGCAATGGTTACAGGGAGGTTGATTTTGGGGATGCGTCCATTTACTTGTGCTTCGAGTGTAAAAGGGTTTAGGTATCCGGAGAACCCCATATAACTCAACGGGAAACTGTAGAGTGATATTTTTACTTTCCCGACTTTGTCTGAAGGTGAAAAGGCCAACTCCATCCGTTTGATTAGTGCTGCTGTGTTGTCGTTGTACTGAATTGCAAGACTATCGTTTTGACTTAATTGTTCGTGTAGTTGATTACTTTTTGTAGCAAAAAATGATGTCAGTTCAGCGAGTTCCTCTTCTGTGTACTTTTGCTCAACGCTTAACTGTTGACCAATTGGAGTTCTGTAGTAGTTGAGTCCCCAAGAGAGTTGAAACCAGAAAAACAGGATAGTAATTGAAAGCATAATAAGCAAAAGCGATTGTTTCCATTGCTTACCAAGAAGGCCCTTTACTTGAATAACAAACCAAACCATTAGACAGGCATATAAGGAATCTCCAATTGAAAAGGGGAATGCACTAAAAAACCATTCGCGTGAAGTAAAGAGAAAAGGATAGACCTGATCTACATAAATAGAATCGATCCAAAATGGTTTTTCCTTCGCTACATAGAGAAGGCAGATCCCAACTAGCAGAAATAAACTACCGAGAAGAACAGGTTTTGCTTTCATTGAACAAAAAACCCACCAATGCGGTGGGTTTGAATTGGTGTAAGAATTTGCATTATTCGATTAACGCTACAATCTTAACTTCAAAGATGAGATTGGATTTTCCAGGTATTCCACGGCTAGGGTTTTCACCATAAGCTAAGTTATAAGGAATGAACAAGGTTGCTTCATCTCCAACGCTAAGTAAGCCTAGTCCTTCTTTAAAGCCTGTTATCATTGCTGCATCTGGGCTAATGTCTGTTGGAATTGGTTGGTAAGCGTCAGCTAAACGGCGTTGTTCGTTGACAACACCAAGTTCTTCAGCTGTTTCCAACATGCTAGTTTCCAAAAGTTTTCCACTGTCAAAATAAACAGCATAATGTGTTTTTGCTTTATTTGTTGTTTTCACCGCTTTTCCATCTCCTTTTTTGGTGATGAGGTACTGCAGGCCAGAAGCAGTGGTGGTACTTTCGGCTTTCTGTCCTTCAAATTTTTCTTTGGTCTTCAATAAACCAATGGCTCTTTTTTCTTCCTCTTCTGCTTTGCGTTGTTCTAAAGAGGTAAAGTAGTCTGAAAATATTTTTGCGGCATCAAATCGTTTAGCATCGCTTCCTTTTCGGATGATTTTAATCGATTGTATTGTGTCATTTTGTGCGATAGAATCGACTACGCTTTGCCCTTCAACCACTTGACCAAAGACGGTGTGCTTTCCGTCTAGCCAAGGTGTAGCCTTGTGGGTAATGAAAAATTGACTTCCGTTCGTTCCTGGACCAGAGTTGGCCATAGAAAGTATGCCTGGTCCACTGTGTGTAAGATCGGTTATTTCGTCATCAAAGCGATAGCCTGGGCTTCCAGAACCTGTTGCAGTTGGGTCTCCTCCTTGTATCATAAAGTCTTTGATGACCCGATGAAAAAGAATGCCATCATAATATTTTTTCCCTTTGTATTTTTCGTCAACAAATTCATTTTCTCCTTCTGCTAGGGAAATGAAGTTTGCCACGGTAGTTGGTGTTTTCTCTTGCGCTAAGGAAACAATAATTGATCCTTTATTGGTGACAATATCGGCATATAATCCAGCTTCTAGATCTGGGTATTGTGAGGCACATCCAACGAGTAACAGAAGAGATAAGATGTGTAAACTGTATTTTTTCATGGGTTAGTTTTTAAATAATAATCAAATGTAGTTTTTTATTTTGAATCGACACGAGTGCTTGTTTTTTTTAAAGAATTGAGCTGTATTGTAAAACGCAATGGTTGATTAATGCCAATCTTGTCTCCATCTCCTTGGTAACCAAAACCCAAAAATGAGGGCATTAAAAAAACACCGATTTCGGTTTCTTTCAACTCTTTTATGGCATAACGCAATGCGGGTAGTAAATCTTCTTTATCAACCAAATAGTTCACTTCTCCCAATTCCATTTCATCGTAGATTATTTCTCCAGATAGATTTTGAATTTTATAGCTAAACGTTACTTCATCTCCCGTGATTGGTTTTGATTTGGNAGGCACTTTTCGTTCGAGGGCAAACCAATATCCGTAGGCACTTGATTGAAAGTCTAGGAGAGAGTCTTTTTCAATGGCTTGNGCAATTAATTGTTGTTGTTGCCGATTGATTTTTTTATTTCGTTCTACCGAAGCTTGAATGTTTAGTTGATTGCTTTGATAGGTTGGTTTTCTGGCTATGGGTTCCTGGCAACTGACCAAGCTTAAAAAGGCCAAAAAAAAGATGGTTAATATTCTCATGTTAGATTGGAGCTGTATTGAAGAATAATTTGGTGTAATTTATCTTTTGTTTCATCTAGCGAAAGAGGAGACATTCCTCCGGCGGCATTTACATGTCCACCTCCGTTAAAGTGCTTTCGTGCAAACGCATTGACATCAAAATCTCCTTTAGAGCGGAAAGACATTTTAATGATTCCCTCTTGTTTATTTTCAATCATTATGATGGCAAGTTTGACTCCATCGAGACTCAGTCCATAATTCACAAAACCCTCGGTATCTCCTTTTTGAAAATCACATGCGTCTAATTCTGCCTGACTTATGTGCATGTATACCGCTTGTAGTTTATCTACACGTCTTAGGTTTTTCAATCCAAGGCCCAAAAGTTGTAGGCGCTCAAAACGATAACTATCGTATATGTGTTGATGAATTTTACTGTGATTAATTCCGCTGTCAAGTAAATTTGCTACTACTCTGTGCGTTCTTGCTGTGGTAGACGAAAACCGNAAGGAACCAGAATCAGTCATTATTCCCGTATAGATACAACTTGCAATTTCTTGGGTAATGGCTTCAGCGTCTAATTCACTTAGAACATTATAGACCATTTCACATGTTGATCCCAATGCTGGATCAGAATACATCAATGCAGCATAGTCTTGTGGTGCCTCATGATGATCGATCATGATAATTGGCGTATCAGTCTTTTGAATCCATTGATCAATAGGTGCTATTCTTCCAAGTGCGTTAAAGTCAAGGGTGAAAAAAATATCTGCATCTTCGATATAGGCTCGACATTTTAATTCCTCTTTGTTAAAGCACAAAATATTTTCTTGCCCTGGCATCCATGCGAGGAATTTTGGATATTCATTTGGAGAAATAATTTGACAATCGTGTCCCCTTTGTTGTAAGAAATGCCCCAAAGCTAGGGTACTACCCAGAGCGTCACCATCGGGGTTTTTATGGGGAAAAATCACACATTTTTTAGGAGTGGAAAGTAAGGCGGAAAGCTGATCAATAAATTCTTCTTGCATAACAGGTCAAATATACAAATGCTGCAAGAGAAAGAAAACATTCCCCCTCTTTTATTGGAGAAGGCTTTTCGCATTTCGTGATATATTTGCCTACATTTGCAGCACAAAAAAAAACGACTATGACAACCAACAGAACTTTTACCATGATTAAACCCGATGCGGTTAAGAATGGTCACACTGGTGCAATTCTCGAAAAAATNACAGCCGCTGGCTTTCGTATTGTTGCCTTGAAGAAAACACAACTTTCTACTTTAGATGCTGAAGCTTTTTATAGCGTTCACAGCGAGCGTCCATTTTTTGGTGAATTGGTTAGCTTTATGTCTAGCGGTCCAATTATTGCCGCAATTTTAGAAAAAGAAAATGCTGTAGACGATTTTAGAACCCTAATAGGAGCGACTAACCCTGCTGATGCAGCCGATGGAACCATCCGTAAACTCTATGCAACCTCTATTGGTGAAAACGCTGTGCACGGTTCAGATAGCAATGAAAATGCAGCCATTGAAGGCGCATTTCATTTCGCTGGTCGAGAATTATTCTAGCGTAAAACAATTTTTTGAATACCTTCAAATCCTAAAGTATCGTTAAGATGTTTTAGGATTTTTTCTTTCCCGTAGGATAACTCTTCTCGAAGTGGTGCAGAAGAGAGGTGAATGTAAAGGGTTTTTCCACGAAGCGACAGTTCTTGGGTAAACTGCATTACATTGTTCCCAACCGTTGCCTCCCACGCTTGTTTTACTTTGAGTTCATTTAGTCCTTTAGCTAAATTACGTTGTTCAGTGATTTGATGTAAAACATCTTGGATAGGCTTTGGTTCAAACGATCGTTTCTTTTGACTCATTTTAAAGCGTTATTTTTTGATGACGTTTGTAGTGGTATTCCTTGTCATTATGGAATAAGACCATCTGCTCGGCATTAATCGATAAAATCTCTTCCTTCCAAGGAATTAAAGCAGAATCAAAGTGAAGATAAAAACGCTGCCCTTCTTTTAGAACGGAAAAAGCTATTTGATCTTCAGAACTTTGGTAAAGGCCGTTGAATGTTGGGGCCATCTTCTTTTTATACCCAATGCTGTCCGCTTTTAAATGATAGAAATCTACCGCAGGTGCAGCGCCTTTTGGGGCAAATACTTCCCCATAAGCATGAACTGCTTCAATTTCCCAATACCCTGGAAGCTGCGCCAAGTCAGGTGCATTTGTGCTAGAGCAACCTGTAAAAAAAAGGAGGCATATACAGGTGGCATAAATGTGGATTGATCTCATTTTTCGAAGGTAAAAAAATCTATGATAGCTCGAATAATTTATAGGATAATTGTGTTGTTTTTAGTGCAGATAATGTTCTCTCTTCATGTGTGTCTGACAAAAACAACTGACCAAAGTGATTGCTTTCAACCAATTGCATGATCAAGGATACCCTTTCTTGATCTAACTTATCAAAAACATCATCCAGTAAAACAATTGGAGAAACTCCTGCTTGTTTTTTTATAAAGTCAAATTGTGCCAGTTTTAGGGCGATTAAAAAAGATTTTTGTTGCCCTTGACTACCAAATTTTTTAATGGGTTGTGCGTGTATGGTGAATTCTAAGTCCTCTTTGTGTGGTCCAGCGGTGGTGAACTGCGCCGCTCGGTCTTTGGGTAGGTTTTGTTCTAAAAGCGTTTTAAAATCTGTGTTATGCAGATCACTTTGGTAAATAATATCGACTTTCTCATCACTTTGACTAATGCTTTGGTAATGTTTCTTTACAATGGGAATAAACTCTGTTAAGAAAGTATTCCTTTTGTCAAAAATACGGGTCCCCCCTGCATAATTTGATCATTGTAAATATCCAGTGTTTCGCGTTCAAAGGTTTGATTGGCTACAAAGTATTTTAGCAGGGCATTGCGCTGCGCAATGGCTTTATTGTAATTCAGTAGATCGAGTAAATAAGCCTTGTCGGTTTGCCCCATGACTCCATCGATGAATTTTCTTCGCGTACTGCTTCCCTCAACAATTAAATCTCTATCGGCAGGAGAAATGATAACCAATGGGAGGAGGCCAATATGGTCGGCCATNCGATCATAGGCCTTTCCATTGCGCTTGATGGTTTTTTTATTGCCCTTTTTTAGGCTACAAATAATTTTCTCATCACGTTCATCTCGATTAAACTGACCTTCCAAAAGGAAAAACTCTTTTCCAAACTGAATATTCTGGACTGCAGACGGATTAAAATAACCCTTTCCGAAACACAAATGATATATTGCATCCAATACATTGGATTTCCCCACGCCGTTTTTTCCTATAAAACAGTTGATTCGTTCGTCAAAAACGAAGGAAGAGGCTTCAATATTTTTATAGTTTGTTAAAGAAAGTGATGCTAATTTCATTGCTGCTAAGATAAGAAACACAAAGTCTCTTTTACGATTGGAATAAAAAGTTTATTTTTGGGCTCTTTAACACATAGATCATGGCCACTTACAAAAAACGCGGAGCAAAAAAATCGGTTAACTCACCGCAACTTTCCGAACAAGAAATAGAAAGCACAACAGCAGAGGTTTTTGAAACCTTAGATGCAAGTGCTTCCAAAACAGAGGAATTTGTCGCAAAATACCAAAATATAATTTTAGCNCTTATTGGCGTTGTTACGATTGGAGTCCTGGGTTACCTAACCTATGACACCTATGTGGCTACTCCTCAAANGGCAGATGCCGTTACTGAGCTCAATCAAGCGCAATACTATTTTAATATTGCTGTTAATGAAGAGTCTTCAGAAGCAATGTACCTACGTGCCATCAATGGTGGTGAAGGTAAATACGGTTTTTTGGACATTATCGAAAATTATGGAAGTACTCCCGCTGCAGCATTAGCTAANTACAGTACGGGGATGGCCTATATNAATATTAAAGAATATGAAAAAGCAATCGACTATTTGAGCAATTTTAGCTCTGATGATGTATTGTTGTCTTCATTGGCAAAGGGCGCCCTTGGCGATGCCTATGCTCAACTTGGTCAAGACGAAAATGCATTGGCCAATTACAAAGCAGCATTCAATTCAAGCTCAAATGATTTTACGACACCTAAATATTTATTCAAAGCGGGTATCATTAGCGCAAGCTTAAATAAAAACAGTGAGGCATTGGGTTACTTTAAGCGTATTCAAAGCGATTATTCTAATGCACCTGAAGCTCAGCAGATCGAAATTCAAATTGGGCGTCTAGAAAATCAATAATACATGGCTACAGCCCTCAGCAATCTTTCTGATTTTGACCCAAAGGATGTTCCTTCTGGAAAGGGACTAAAGATTGCGTTAGTAGTGGCAGAATGGAATGCGCAAATCACCAACAACCTTTGTATGGGTGCACGCACTGCCTTAGTTGATTGTGGTGTTCTCGAAGATGATATTCAAACAACTCACGTTCCCGGAAGCTTCGAATTGGTCTTTGGTGCAAAGAAAGCTCTTGAGAAGCAAGTAGATGCTGTCATAGTTATCGGGAGTGTAATTCAAGGGCAAACGAAACACTTTGATTTTGTTTGTCAAGGAGTAACTCAAGGGATTGTGTCTTTAAATCTTTCCTCAAAACAGCCCGTTGTGTTTTGCGTTTTAACAGACAATACCTTACAACAGTCCATTGATCGAAGTGGTGGAATTCATGGTAATAAGGGAGTTGAAGCTGCAGTCACTGCAATCAAAATGGCTCATTTAGCCAAAAAATAGCTTTTTTTAACGCTGTATTTTTTCTTGATTTTTCTGAAAAAAATGTACATTTAGGTCAAAGAAAATAAATGTTTAAGTCATCTCTTTTTAAGCTTAATAAAAACCGCCGATACAACTATACTCCGCGCTACTATGAGGGGAAAGAGATTTCAAATATTTATGAATTTGATTCCAAATTCTCAAAATACAGAGATACATATAACGCCAATGATATAGGCAAGAAATGGGAAGAAGCACGACTGGAAAGTCGTACGAGAAGCAATCGCGCATTTTCTCCCTTGTTGTTGGTTATTATTGCGGTCTTGTGCTTAATATTTCTTTTCATCATTGATTTTGANTTATCCATCTTTAGACAATAGTTCATGGAAGATGTTATTGCTTTGCTCCCGGACCATGTGGCCAATCAAATCGCTGCTGGTGAAGTTGTCCAACGTCCTGCCTCTGTAGTAAAAGAGTTACTCGAAAATGCCATTGATGCTAAAGCGACAAGAATTCAGTTGATCATCAAAGAAGCAGGAAAACAACTCATTCAAGTTGTGGACGACGGTATGGGCATGAGTGCAACCGATGCTCGCTTGGCCTTTGAACGTCATGCTACATCTAAAATTAAGCAGTCAGGCGATTTATTTGCTCTTCATACCAAGGGTTTTCGTGGAGAAGCACTAGCTTCTATTGCTGCTGTTGCTCAAGTTGAAATGCATACAAAGCGGGAAGAAGATGAGCTTGCAACTAAAATTAAAATTGGCGGAGGAGAAATTAAAAAACAAGAATTACTTGTTGCGCCCATGGGCACTTCAATGTCGGTGAGTAATTTATTTTTTAATGTACCCGCACGNAGAAATTTCCTGAAATCCAATACGGTAGAGTTGCGTCATATCATCGATGAATTTCATCGGGTAGCGATTGCCCATCCAGACATATCTTTTTCCATGCTCCAAGGGAGTACAGAATTGTTCGATTTGCCCGCAGGAAATTTGCGGAGACGTTTGACCCATATTTTTGGGGTAAAATTAGACGATAAATTGGTGCCTGTTGAAGAGCAAACAACGGTGTCAGGGATTCGTGGATTTGTATTAAAACCTGAAGCAGCAAAACGAAGCAGAGGAATGCAGTTTTTCTTTGTCAACAATAGATTCGTGAAGAGTTCCTTTTTGCATCATGCAATCATGACGGCATATGACGGTTTACTTCACGATGGTTGTTATCCTGGTTATTTCCTATTCTTTGACTTAGAACCCCACACAATTGATATTAATATTCACCCCACAAAAACAGAGGTGAAGTTCGAGAATGAACAAAGTTTATTTGCCATTCTTCGTTCTGCAGTTAAGCATAGCTTGGGAATGTTTCAAGTTGCCCCTACGCTCGATTTTGAACGCGACCCAAATTTAGATGTTTCTTATGGGAAAGTTGAACAAAATGCAAAACCACCCAAAATAGAAGTTGATCGCGATTTCAACCCTTTTCAAGAGAAAACTACCCATTCATTCTCATCAAAAATAAGCCCGCAGTGGGAATCGCTTTATCAAGAAGTTGGTTCTACAGAATCTGCTGCAATGAGTTTATTGGGAACTATGGACAATGTCCCTACTAATGAGACTCAAAAAATTTTCCAATTGATGAACCGTTATGTGGTCAGTTCAACCGGTGCAGCACTTTTGTTAATTGATCAAGAACGCGCACACGAGCGTGTGTTGTATGAAATGTTTTTATCCAATATCACTCATGCATCGACCTCTAGCCAGCAATTATTGTTTCCTATTCAAATTGAATTGAATGCAATACAAAAAGCCCTCTATGCGGAATATGCCTCTCTATTGACAGAGGTAGGTTTTCGTTTGGGAGATCTAAAAGATAATCATGTTGAGGTTGTTGGTATTCCAAGTATTTGTTCAGAAAACAAAGCCATTAGCGTGTTTGAGAACCTTTTTGAGACGCTGGCAAACGAGCACCCAGAAGACAGCTTTAGTCAAACCGACTTAGTGGCAAAATCCCTTGCTAGAACGCTATCCATTAAACGCGGCAAGCGTTTAGAAATTGAAGAACAACAGCAGTTGATTAACGATTTATTTGCTTGTAAAGAGACTCAGCTCTCGCCGTATAATCGTCAGATTTTTGTTTCTTTGACGAAAGAAGAATTGGAAAAAAAATTTAACTGATGCGGGGAATAACAGATACGGTAAAACACCTATTAATNATTAACGGAATTTTCTTTTTTGCATCCAATTTATATGGTGCATTCTTCAATGACTTGATGGCTCTTCATTTTTTTGTGAATCCCGCCTTTCAATTTTGGCAGCCCATTACGCATATGTTTATGCATGGAAGTTTCAATCACATTCTATTCAATATGTTGGGCCTTTGGATGTTCGGATCTCCACTTGAGGAACTTTGGGGAAAGAAAAAGTTTTTATTCTATTACTTCTCTGCCGGATTAGGTGCAGCAGCACTTCAGTTATTCGCTTACTCAGTTACTTTTTACCCAATCATGGATACGCTTACAACTGCTGGCTTCTCCTCTAAGNATATCTTAGACAGCCTTGCGGTTGGAGACATGAATCTTGGTTGGCTGGAACATGTTTCGCGTGATGCTGTGCAATCGCTTTACAACTCATATGTGGTTTCGATGGTTGGCGCATCTGGTGCGCTCTATGGTATACTNGTTGCCTTTGCCTTTTTGTTTCCAAATGTTCNGTTGCGCATCATATTTTTACCTTTCCTTCCAATCAAAGCAAAGTACTTTGTTCCCATTTTAATTCTTGGCGATTTGTTTTTCGGATTCACTTCCTATTCCATGGGGCCAGTTGCCCATTTTGCTCATGTGGGTGGNGCCATTACAGGTTTTGTGATGATGATGTATTGGAAGCGCAATCAATTCAATCAAAACCGTTGGAATTAAGATGAATAGNATACAACGCCTAATCAATCGTTTTTATCAATTCAATATTGCCGAGAAAATCATCTTGATCAATGTGATTTGTTTTGTCTTGCCTTTTTTTATTAAGACACTGTTGTTTCTTTTTAACCTCCCTGAACATACTTTTTTCAGTTGGTTTGAACTTTCTCCACATCCGTCTACATTTATCTTTCAACCTTGGACGTTGATTAGTTATGGTTTTTTACACGGCAGTTTTGGGCATATTTTGTGGAATATGCTNTTGCTTTACTATGCAGCACAGTTTTTCCTCAATCTCTTTTCTCCAAAGCGTTTCCTAAATGTTTATTTTTCTGGGATTATTGCGGGTGGAGTTGTTTTTATGCTGAGCTATGCATTNTTNCCTGTATTCGAAGGGCACTATCCTAGTTTAGTCGGTGCCTCAGCCGGGGTAATGGCTGTGTTAATTTTCAGCTGTACTTACATGCCTAATCAAGAAATCCGTCTTTTGTTCTTTAANGTAAAACTAATGTACCTTGGAATAGGTTTAGTAGTGCTGGATGTATTGCAGATTCCTACCGGGAATGCGGGTGGTCACATAGCGCATATTGGTGGAGCAGCCCTTGGGTTTTTATATGCTTCTCAATTGCAAAAAGGCAACGACATTGGCCGTGGTTTTGATTGGGTAATTGAATCGATTACAGCTATGTTTAAACCCAAAAAAACAATGGAAACTGTGCACAAGGCTAAGCGTAAATCTCGCCAGCCTTCTTCTGTGAAATCGCAAAAAGAAATTGACACTATACTCGATAAAATCAGCGACTCTGGTTATGAGAGTTTGTCTAAAGAAGAAAAAGAATTACTTTTTAAAGCGGGTAAAAATTAATCGAAGATTTGAGCATGAAATTTAATTTTGTTGAAAATTGTTTACTTGCGTTCAACGGGTTTTTACTTGTTTTTCAATTGATGCTCATGGGTAGTATCCCATCGCTATTCAATTTTTCTATTTTGAATCTTTTCATTCCCGTTGTTGTGTTAGTCAATTTGTTTCTGTTCTGTTATTGGCTAATGAAAATGAAATGGCCTTTCTTGTTGTTTATGGGGGCATTTTTAATTGGTTATGGTGAGTGGAGCCTGTTGTATCAATTTCCAAATAACACAGTGCGTAANAGTAGTTCTACATTTTCGGTGATGAGCTATAATGTTCGTCTGTTCAATAAATANCGNTGGATAGATTCTTCTACGATAGCTACTTCTATTGAAGATTTAATTCTTGAGAAAGATCCTGATGTGCTTTGTTTGCAAGAATACTCAAGGTCTGAAGCACCTCGTTTGGATGCCTATGACTATAAGTATATTCAGCCTAGCCGTGAAATGGGAAAGTCTCCTTTAGCGATTTATTCTAAATTTCCCATTCTTGATCAGGGGTATATTGATTTTGAAGCATCTACCAACAGTGGCGCCTTTGTGGATGTTTCTTTCCGAAACAAACGTTTAAGAGTGTATAATCTTCACTTAGAATCGTTTAGAATCAATGCAGAAGACAGCTTGTTCTCCAACCCTAATTCAGAAGCATTGCAATTAAAGTTTGATGAAGTTTTCCGAAAACAGCTCACGCAAATTGATCAGTTCAATGCGGTAGAATCTGTCAATGATTTTCCTTCTATTGTATGTACCGATTTAAATAACACACAATTTTCAAAAGCNTACAAAGCTTTGTCAAAAGATCGAAATGATGCGTTTGCTATTGCTGGAAAGGGCTTGGGCGAAACTTTTTATTTCTCTTCATTTCCATTACGGATTGATTTTATTTTTACCCATAAAGATTTTAAGGTCAATACTTTTGAAGTGATTAAAGAAAACTTCTCTGACCATTATCCCATTATTACTCACCTTGGTTGGGATTAGCCATNTGATCGAGGTAATCATAGCTTTCTGGCCCTAGGTTAAAGATGAGATCAAGCACGCTAAGGTTAGGAATGAATCCGTGTTTGTTGTCAAACACTTGCACATATTTAGGGAATAATTTGTCACTTTCTTGTTTAGGGTTTAATAGATGCTCTTCTAGTGGTGTGAGTGCCTTGTATTTGTCAGAAAACAGAAATTCATCCTCTAGGTCGAGCCATTCGAAAATACATCTGAGTAGCCCTTGATTAAATGCTGCTAATGTTTTTGGTTGCATAAAAAAAGCGGCTTTTAATTCATCCTCATAGAACTCAAAAAAAGGAGATGAACTGTAGGCAGATGCAATCGATTTCCAATGTTGTTTTTGCCAATTCTCATCCCATTTTATTTTAACGTCACCATCTTTTTGGTGGGCTAATACTTTGTTGTGTTCTACTGGGATAATCAGATTTAGTTTTCCGTTTGCGCCATAGATGCTGCAGCGGTTGCGGTAGGTTTGTTTTTGATAATTGGTTCGTAGTGTAAAGTGAATTGGTTTCGCCACAAGCTCCGCCATATACTCAATACTAGGGAGGTAGGTTGGAACCAATTGCATTAGTCTGTAGTTGTTTTTTTTCTTCGGCGAACAAATACAACAATCTGCCATAAAACAACAGTACCAATGAAGTAAGGGAAAAAGGAAATCGGTTTTCCTTCTCCTTTTACAGTTGTCATAACTCTATCCCAGCGAATGCGCCAGTTGCGAATCCCATCGTTAATTCCTTCAATACTAAACCAGATAAGAACAGGTTTTCCAACAATATGATTTTCGGGTACAAATCCCCAATAACGACTATCCTCAGAGCGGTGACGGTTATCTCCCATCATCCAATAATAATCTTGTTTAAAGGTGTATCGATTTGTTTCTTCGCCATTGATTAAAATGCGTCCTTCTTGGAGGTCAAGACTATTCTTTTCATATTCGCGAATAATCTTTTTATAGAGGGGAAGATTCCCCTCATTTAAATTGACAGATACCCCTGCCTTTGGTAAAATAATTGGTCCGAAATTATCTTCATTCCAATCATATGGCAAACTATTGGGAAACAAAGAGGTATTGGGTGTTTTTACTTTGCTGATCTTTCGTATCAAACTGTCGAACACTTGTTTTTCATTCAGTAATTTTGCTTCTGCAATGGTTAAAATAAGTTCTTTTGAAGGTTCTAGAATTTCTTTTACACTCAAGCGAAGTTCCCCTATTAATTTTGGGGGTAATCCTGCTGGCGGGGTAATGACAATAAAGTTATTTATGTCATTGGATATTCTTCCGTGGATAAAAGGAAGTATTTCATCATAGGTTTGTTGCGTAATGTTTTCAATACGGTATTTACGCGTAAAGTCTTTTATTCCCTCCTCATTTAGTTTGCGTGAGGAAACTCCTTTTGCATTATAAGCGTAGTGAACATATTGGGTTTTTGCACGTTCAGGAAGAATGCTTTGTTTTCCGTTTATGTGAACAAATCCATTGACCACCTCGAGGGTGTCTCCAGGAATACCTACACAGCGTTTTACATAGTTAGATTTTTTATCGATGGGTTTACGTACCCCTTTTTCTTTGACAAAGAATTGTCTTACGGTATCTGCAGGCCAGCTAAAGACAACAATTTCATTGCGTTGAACGTTTTTAAATCCGGGCAAACGGAAATAGGGCAGCTGTGGAAAATCTACATAAGATTTTGATTTAATAAAGGGAATAGTGTCATGAACCATGGGGAATGAAATAGCTGTAGTGGGAGTCCTTGCGCCATAATGGAATTTACTAACAAAGAGGAAATCTCCAATAAGTAATGTTTTCTCCAGCGATCCTGTTGGTATAATATAGGGCTGAATAAAATAATTATGAACCAAGGTTGCGGCAATAATAGCAAATAAGATAGCACTCACCCATTCACCAAACCAGGTTTTGGGAACCAGACTTCTGTCTTTTTCATAAACAGTTGTAGGGTCATAGTTTGCCACATAAGTGTATAACCCAAAACTGATTATTCCAAGTGCGGTATCTTTGGCCGAATTTTTACCAAAACTTCGAAGGGTCTCTACCCAAATCACAGGAAACATCATTAAGTTGATGATGGGAATGAATAATAAAATCACCCACCATTTTGGTCGACGAATTATCTCCATTAATACAATTGCATTGTAAATAGGGATTAATGCATGCCAAGCTTGTTTGCCGGCTTTTTGATATAGTTTCCACGTGCCCGCAAAATGAATTAGCTGGACAGCAATAAAAAACAAGAACCATTGTGTAATAGTCATAGGAGTATTGTTAAAGGTTTAGGACATCATTCATGGAGAAAATTCCCTCTTTGTTATTGAGCCATTCAGCAGCAATTACGGCTCCCAAAGCAAAGCCCTCTCTCGAATGCGCTTTGTGTTCTATGGTGAGTTGATCAACGGCAGAAGCATAGGTTACTGTATGTGTGCCGGGTACTTCTCCTTCCCGAAAGGAAGTGATTTTTAAGTCAGTAGTGTTTTCATCCATTGACCAGTTGGCATAGTGCTTGTTTTCAGCGCCAATACCTTCTGCAAGGGTAATGGCTGTCCCGCTTGGAGCATCAAGTTTATGGATATGATGGGTTTCTTCTAGGTGGGCAGTGTATTGATTTTCGTGCCCTTTCATTAATCGTGCACACAATTCATTTAGTTTGAAAAATAAATTAACNCCAACACTAAAGTTGGAAGCATATAGAAAAGCACTTTTCTTTGCAGAACAGTAGGCATGCACTTCATCNAGTGCATCTAACCAACCCGTGGTTCCGCAAACAACTGGCACACCATTGTCAAATGCTTCTTTTATGTTTGCTAGCGCTGCCGTTGGGACACTAAAGTTAATGGCTACATCTGCACTTGCAATGGAACCTTCTTGTTGCTCTTTGTCAAGAATACAAACGATTGAATGTCCTCGCTCAAGCGCGATTTTTTCAATGGCTTTACCCATGCGTCCGTAACCTAATAAAGCAATTTTCATAATTAAAATTTTAGTTGAAGCGCTAAGCCCACGGAAGGATCAGCTAAGATGTTTTCTTGGTTAAAGTAGGGTTTAAAAGTGAGGGTGTCGTCTACATTAAATTGTAATAAATGGGCCCCAACATTGGCGTCCAATATGTTGAGTAAATAGATACCCACAAACCATAGAACAGATAGATCACGGTAATTTTGATGAAATTCCATTCCTTTGATCAATTGTGAGTTTTGAAAAATCTTGGAGGTAAATTCATCTGAAAAATCTCCCCGAATACGTTGTTTGTAGGCTGTACGGTATTTGTTGGCTTCCCTGGATTGGTANACATAAAAATAGGCAGATGTTCCAAGTCCACCNTAAATAAAAGGAAGCGTCCAATAACGACGGGTGTGAATTTGACCAAGACCCGGAACCACGGCCGAATAAAAAGCAGCTTTCGACGGAGTTAAATAGTCTTTTTTAATGCGTATTTTTCTTGGTAGACTGTCCANTGCTGCCCGATCTTGCGCATGACTGGCACAAAAAAAGAAAAGGAAAAAGATTAAAAAGAGGCTATTTTTCACTTTTTAAGCGTTTTTTTATACGGCTAAACTCCTGCTGTGATTCAAAGGGAATATGGATAATTCCTTTTCCTTCATTGTTAAAGGTGATTTTTACTTCTGAATCAAAAAATGCGGCAAACTCTTTTTCTCCTTCTTCCAAATAAGGCGGGGTGTGCACCTTTGTTTTTTCTGAAGGAGGAGATTTTAGTTGTTTGACTAAGGCCTCTGTTTTTCGAACACTCAAGTC
>JGI26088J50261_1000157_pt1 | contig 40810 bp, 33 predicted proteins | sample SaaInl1SG_22_DNA_FD_50261 | JGI IMG/M metagenome (IMG submission 50261)
TCATTGTCTGGGTAACCCTTTTTCAGCACAATGCATACGGCGACTTCATCGCCGCGCATTTCATCGGGTACCGGCGTGGCGACGGCGGCCTCTATTGCTATGTGGTCGCCCAGGGCAGCTTCTACCTCGAGAGCAGAAATATTTTCTCCCGATCGACGGATAATATTTTTGCGGCGATCGACAAACGCCAAGCTGCCATCTTCAAGCTCAACCGCCACATCGCCCGTGTTAAGCCAGCCTTCTAGCCATATTTCTGCTGTCGCCTCGGGGTTTTTTAAATAATATTTCTGCTGTCGCCTCGGGGTTTTTTAAATAACCACTAAAATAACCTTTTCGAGGATCGGTGCCATGTGCCCGCACACGCAACTCGCCGGGTGTGCCAGCGGGGACAATGGCTTTTTGCTCGTCAACCAATTGCCATTCTACGTCCGATCCGGGCTTTCCAAAACAGCATTGGCCGACATGACGTGGCTCTCTGTTGGCAATAATCGCACCACCAGCACCGCATTCGGTCATGGCCCAGGCCTCGATGAGGGGAAAGCCAAAACGTTGCTCGAAGCGCTCGTGGTGAGCCGGATTTACGCCCGCGCCAAAACCAAAACGCACTTGATTAGAAAGATCATCGCTGTCACAAGCAGGCAAAGCCAATAAAATAGCAGGCAACACGCCCAAATAATGGAGTGCGGTAGCCTGTGACTCGCGGACGCTCTGCCACCACGTGGTGGGGTGAAAGCGATCGAGTTGAATCAGGCATCCGCCCGTCATAAACATAGCCATGGTCGACACAGACATAGCGTTCATATGGCTCAAAGGCAGTGGTGTGAGTAGCCGCTCTTGTCCTTCACGCAAGCTAATGTGGCCATCTAGGGCGCGATACCAACGTCCCTGCTGGATAAAATAGTCGTTACTCAGCACGCAGGCCTTTGGTTTGCCGGTGCTACCGGATGTATACAATAGTGCACACTCGCGCGCAGGATCTGCGTCAATCGGACTGCAGGCGGTTCCAAAAGCGTGTTCGGCGACGGCATCATCAGCCACGACGATAACGCTTGTGCTCATCAAGCGGCTGATATCAATGAGTCGATCATAGTGCTCCCTCAGCACGACAACAGCGTGTGCTTCACTGTGTTCCAGGTAATAGGGGAATTCCTCGTCGGGCATTTCATGGTTGAGTGGAATAACGCTAACACCCAATGCATTAAGCGCCAGCCAATGGATGAAAAACGCTGGGCGGTTTTCGAGGACAAGAGCAACCCTGCCGGTAATACCTGTGGCTGCCCAAATATCGGTTTGGGCATCCACAGCGGCTTTCAGCATTCGATAGGTCAATGCGATCGGCGCATCGGAGTAATGCGCACAGGCGCTTGATGGAATATAAAGAGCGTCGTGATCGGGGTATATGGCCGCACTGTTGGTCAGCACCTGCTCCGGTGTTTGAGCGCACAGTAGGGTTTCGCGCATGGCGTCGCTTGTCATTTAGCAGTCTCGCCAGTGACCATTGATATAGTGGCCCGTGGTTGCGGCTTTAAATCGCTCAAGATATCGAGTGGCGCGATCCAGGTTGTCTTGGAAAGGCTTACTTGAGCTCATGATAACGTCCTTTTTGGCAGGCTCTGGCAAAAAGCAGGCAGTAAAGGTAACATGTTAACCAAATAAACGCCATCCCGTCCCGCACCTCTTGCTGCTATGTCAAGCGTTAACTTTGCAGGCGCTCAGGGAGCGCCGACAGTGACAGATTCGGGCTTATGAACACGGTAATCAGTATCGTCTCCCCACTTCTACTCGTTGCAGTGATTGGCTTCGCGGCAGTTCGAACTGCGGTCATGAGCGTCGAGCAATTGCACGGGTTGGCCAAATTTTTGGTATTGATTGCTATTCCCGCCTTATTGCTGCTATCGCTGGCGTCAATGGATATTCGAGCGGTATTAGATCCAACGTTGATGTTGGCTTATGTCGGTATCGGAGCTCCGCTTGCCATCTTAGCCTGGTTAGTTGTGCGATTTGGCTTGGGAAAACAAAGAGTTTGTGCCACAACGGTGGCGTTGGGAGTGGCGATTCCTAATAATATTATTCTCGGTTACCCTTTAAGCGCGCAGGTGTTTGGCGATGCGGTGTTGCCGGTGTTCGCAGGCGTGCTGTTGATTGAAAACGTCATTTACCTGCCCCTAGCTTACTTAGTCTATGAGTGGATTGAGCACAACGGTTCGCTCAGCTTTCGCAATCTCGCGACCATAGGACGGCGAGTCGTTGCCAACCCGATAACGCTTTCTGTGTCGCTGGGCTTAGCGTGCGCCTATTGGTCAATTGCGTTGGCCTCGAGCCTTGAGCATGCAATGGACATGCTGGGTGCGGGAGTGACCGGCGTGGCGCTGTTTGTGATTGGTGGGATGCTGGCAAGTGCCAGCAAATTGACGCCGGAGGCCGAGGTCTGGGTGGGTGTTGTGATGCGCTTAGTTCTCGCTCCAGTCCTGGCCGTTGTAATGTGCAGCACTATTGTTGATTTGGGTGCCGTTGATTCTGGCTTGCTGTTGCTATTGTCGGCCGCTCCCTGTTTTTCTATCTTGCCTGCAATTGCGACCCCCTATGGTGCGGGCTTATTAGGTGCTCGAATTCAGATAACGGGAACGGTTGTATCCCTGATAACGTTGCCGATAATCCTTTACTACGTGTCCACAACCATTTAAACGTGTTGTCGATGTCGCGCTTTGTCGGAGTGAGTTGCCAAGCCGTATGAGACGGCGCTGTCAGTCATGTCGCGTCGGCGCGATACTGCTCCATGATATGACTGCCCTCAACAAACGCGCTTGTAACGTCTCCGGCAAGATTAGGCTGGGTTGCGTCAAGTATATAATTGCCGCCGTCGTTGAGTGATTCAAAGTCAACGTGGTACTGGGTAAACACATCTTCATATTGATAGCGAATAAATAGCACTTGCTCTGACAGGTTGTAGGTAGCGGTGTACTGGGTGGCGGAGGTCATCGGTCGGCCATCGATCACCTGGCCGACCATGCCAATAGGAACAACAGGTAGTGCGCTGTTTATCTTGATAATGCCGTTTATGTGGCTGGTGGGGTCATCGAGGGCCTCGAGCATATACTTGCCACGGATATAGCGTTGTTCACTGGTGGTATTGCCGGGCAGTGGGTGAGCGCCTGTGTAGTCAGCGGGACTGTTTGGTCTATTGCGCTCCCAATTTGCAAGATGAAAGTCATAAGTTGGACTGTTGGTGACCACGTTAAACGCCTTGCTATGGTAGGCCTTGAAGACACCATTGACGATTTCAATGATGGCCGAATCACCGCTGGCATCTTGTATCGCATAATGTCCCTCGGCTTTCATCGTCGGGCTCAAGTTGCCACGATAAATTCTGAGCTTTTCCAGGCCCGCTACGGCGGCCCCAACGCTGGAAAAATTATCCAGCACATAGGGGACAATCACTAAATTATTGAGAGACTCCCCGTTGGGGTCAGTTGTTGTCTCGTCACTATCTTCATTTAGCGATAGGGCGCTAATGGATAGGCCTGCTTCGTTAAACCCCTCTACAGCCGTGTCGGCCAGTAGCGTGATCATCAGGCTTGCGTACTTGGAGGTCCATTGAGCGCTGTTGGGCGCATCCCCCGGGCTTAGGTAGTGTTGGCCACTTGCTCGAATTTCGATGGTCGGTGCGGTGGGGAAGTCAAAATCCTCGCTCCGCGCTATGAACACCCCATGCTCAGGCGTGGTCCACACGAGTTTGGTGCAGGCCTGGGCAGTTCCAATGCTTACAAGTAAGAGCAAAACTAGTTTGTAAACCATGTGCATTATTATTCTCCGCTCGTTGTACGCTCGCTTCGCCGTGAGTATTACGGACTAAAACGTTGAAAAAATCCACCGGCCGGTGGCGGAAGAGCGCCTTGCTCCGACTGTAGTTGGGTGCTGATATAGCCCGCCGACGCATCGGCAAGATCTCTATAAAGTCCCGATACCAGTTGGCGGGCCAGTGTTCCCTGCCAGCGATTGGGCAGTAAATCTTCGGGTAATGGGGTGTCGCGCAGCAAAATCCTGCGGTAGTCGTGTATCAGCAGTAGTCGGGCTTGAAAGGCTTGTTCGGGTGTCGGTGAATGCCCCTTGTCGAGGCTCTGGCGAAGCGGCTTAAAGCGTTTAATGAGAGTATCGTACTGCTCAGCCAAGTCATCGAGGTTCCAACTGTCGCTCACTGTGCGGCGCAGCTGTTTTTTTAACGTCATGGGAGAGGTTAGGGCATTCATTAAAATAATGCCTTCGTCCAAGTCAAACTCATCCAGCAGGTCCTGGATGGCCATTTCATCGCCACCCGGGCGGGCGTAAGCTCCCGGCGTGAGAGCTCTAAAACCCAGCCAATTAAGACTTCTGCGCAGGGGATCGCGTTTTTCGTCGGCTACATCGACAAGTAGGAGTAATTGCCAGGCGCCGCGCCAGCTCTCCGCATCGCTGCTGTAAATCCGCTGAGCCGCGCGCTGGTATTCCTGACTGCCTGTATCGGTAAATCGGTAAAAGCTTTTTCGGCCGGCGCGCTCCACATCAAGCCAATTTTCTTTGACCAGGCGAAAAACCGATGTGCGTACAAGCCGATCATTGACACCCAGACCTTCGAGTGCCCTGGCAATACTACCTAGCCAAATCTGGCGTCCGTGTTGTGAGACCACATCGCCAAATAGGGTGACGATCAGCGATTTTGCTCGCATTGGCTGGCGTGCTTTAAAGGCATCGATTACTTGATCGAGCGACTTGTTAAAACTCATACCTCACCTCGCTGGGGTGCTCGCTTGGCTGCCCATAAATAATTCGATACAAAAATATTGGANTTCTATGTAGTTTTGTTTTACTTTTNACACATTCTAATAACTCAAGCTTAAATGGAAGTGGCAGTGACTGCAGATCTTTTTTCATCGCTAGCGGGTGTACGCCGGGTTTCTCGCGATCAGCTTGAGGCGATACAGCTTACGCGTTTGCGGGAAACACTCGAGCATGTGTTCAGTAATTCACCGGTTTACCGCGCCAAGTTTGAGGCGGCAGGCGTGACACCAGCCGATTTAAACGAGCTCTCTGACCTTGCCAAATTTCCGTTTACTACCAAGCAGGACCTGCGTGATCACTATCCGTTCGGATTGTTTTCTACGCCGATGAACCAAGTAGTGCGGGTGCACGCATCGAGTGGCACAACGGGTAAACCCACGGTGGTGGGATACACCCGCGAGGATATCGACCATTGGGCCACCTGTGTTGCGCGTTCTATTGAGGCGGCAGGCGGGCGGCCGGGGGATCGTGTTCAGGTGGCTTACGGTTACGGTTTGTTCACTGGTGGTCTAGGTGCCCACTACGGCGCCGAAAAACTCGGTTGTACGGTGATTCCCATGTCGGGGGGACAAACGGAAAAGCAGGTCCAGCTTCTGCAAGATTTTGAATCTGACATTATGATGGTGACGCCGTCATATATGCTCAACATTGCGGACGAGATCGATCGTCAGGGCATTGACCCTAGTAAGTTAAAGTTGCGAGCNGGGATTTTCGGTGCAGAGCCATGGACCGATGCGATGCGCANAGCTATCGAGGCGCGCATGGGTATCGACGCCACCGATATTTACGGCCTGTCAGAGGTGATGGGGCCAGGTGTCGCGCAAGAGTTTGTCGAGTCAAAAGATGGTCCTACGATTTGGGAGGATCATTTCTACCCGGAGATTATTGACCCAGACACAGGCGAAGTACTCGGTGACGATGCCGAGGGCGAGCTGGTCTTCACCAGTCTGACTAAACGCGCCTTCCCCGTGATTCGCTATCGCACGCGTGATCTCACGCGCCTGTTGGCAGGCTCGGGCTGTGTTATGCGACGAATGGTCAAGATAACCGGGCGATCTGATGACATGCTGATTGTGCGGGGAGTGAATGTGTTTCCGTCACAAATTGAAGAACAGTTGCTTAAATTTAACGTGCTCGCGCCTCACTACCAGATTGAGTTGGCCAAAAAGGGCAATATGGATGCGGTAACCATTCACATCGAGCCTGTTGAGGAGGCCGGTGAGGAACAGGTTGCGACTGCCGCCAAGGAGCTGGCGCATCAGATTAAGACTTTTATTGGCATTAGCAGCAGCATGCAAGTACATCCGGTGGGGGGGATCCCGCGCTCGGAGGGAAAAGCAAAGCGAGTAATTGATAATCGGTAACTGATAAAAACGCGACGAGTTTGGCACCTGTATGAGTTAAGGGGGCCACTCGTTTTTAAGAACGACCAGCGCAACCATCAAGACAAAAATAATAATGTTACATCACAACCTAGGAGCAAAACTTATGNCCAAACACAAACCGATAACGCTAGCCTGTCGAGCGGCGCTGGCATCAGTGGCAGGCGTTAGCTCGCTTATGCTGCTTCCCAGCACGACAGCCATGGCGCAAACCGGGCAGCTCGAAGAGGTCATTGTGACCTCTAACTACCGAGAGGAAAGCTTGCAGGACATTCCGGTTGCGGTGACCGCTATCGACGGGGATTTGATGGCTCGCGAAGATATCGTGGATCTCGCTGGCATCTCCTACAACACGCCTAACTTCAGCTTTACCGAATTTGCCCCCGGGCAGACATTACCCGTGCTGCGTGGTATCAGCTCGGCTGACGATGGTGCTGGTTTGGACAACTCTATCGCCATTTTCTTAGACGGTGTATACATCGGTCGAGGCGCAGGCAACAACTTTGAAATGTTCGACGTTGAACGCGTTGAAATTGTACGTGGCCCACAGGGAACGCTGTTTGGTCGTAACGCAATCGGTGGTGCCGTTTTGGTAAACACCAAAAAGCCTAACGCCGAAGAGGTTGAGGGCAAGGTGTCTGTTACCGCCGGTAACTACGGAATCTTTAGAGCGCAGGGTTACGTGTCGGGCCCCTTGTCTGACACGGTCAGCGGTAAATTAGTCGCCTCGGTACGACAGCACGATGGCTTCGTTGATAACGTCGTTCTGGGTACCGAACTGCAGGACGAGGACAACCAGTCTGTGCGCGGCGCGTTGATGTGGTCGGGTGATAGTAGCGAGTGGATCCTGTCGGCCAATTACAGCGAAGATGACCGTGCCGACATGGGGCGTACTCCTATTGTTGATAAAGCGCCACTGCAAGCAATTTTGCAGCAAAATGGCATTGAGGGCGGTGCGCGCGGTACGCCACGCAAACAAGCGTCCCCCTACGATGGCTACTCCGAACGGGAAATTAGCGGCGTGTCGTTAACGGGAAGCCTCGAGTATGAGTCGGGCACGCTGACGTCTATTACCGCCTTCCGAAATGTAGAAACCGATTGGCAGATGTCGTCTATTGGGGCTGGCGTGGGCGGCTTGGGTTTGCCTTTTGATGAAGTCGTTGACGACATTGAAGAATCGGTCGATACGTTCTCACAGGAGCTGCGTTGGACGTCAAATTTAGATGGCCCATTCAATTACACGGCCGGCCTGTACTATTTTGAAGAAGAGACCGACCGTACCGAAATTTTCCGAACCACAGCCGCGGGTGAATACAACGACCCAGGCCTGCCGTTTCGGGTAACTGACCCTGGTTCGCAAGCTATTTTTGGTAATGACTACACGCGCACCGCTAACGAAACCACGAGCTTTGCAGTATTCGCTCAGGGCGATTGGGAGTTGTCCGACAAACTCACGGTCACGGCCGGTATTCGTTACACCAAAGACGAAAAGGATTACACCGCTGTTGCAGTTAACTGTGGCATGGTGGCTGGTGGTGATCCGTCCATAGCCGGCACTCAGTTTGAGGGCTGGGCCGAATGTGGCGGTGTAGGTGCCTCGGGTTTACGCATTGTTGCTGAGACATTTGAAGTCAATCCATCCGATAGCTGGAATGACATTTCGCCCAAACTCGCTGTTCAGTACTTTGCGTCCGATTCAACCATGATTTACGCNACCGCGTCTAAGGGCTTTAAGTCAGGTGGTTTCGCAGGCTCACAAGGCGTTGAATCAGCCGCGAGTAACCCNGTGGATCAAGAGACCGCGTATAACTATGAGATTGGCGTTAAGTCAGATTTGACCGACTCGGTGCGTATCAACGCCACGGCGTTCTACACGGACTACCAGGATCTGCAGGTTGTTCGATTCGGTCCGGTCGCCGGCTCCGAGTTTGGCACCTTCCAGACCACTAACGTCGGTTCTGCGGATATTCAGGGCTTTGAGCTCGAGGGCACGTTTGTGCTGACCGATAGCTTGCGCTTTGATGGCTTTATCGCCTGGCTAGATACCGAGGCAAATGATCTGGTTATCAACGGTGGTGACTACTCTGGAAAAACCCTGGGTGGTGCGCCTGAATTGTCGTACAACGTGCGCGCTTTCTACGAAACGACTACGTCCTTCGGTGATGTTGATGCATCGCTGACCGTCGCTTATGAAGACGAAAGCCGTCGTGACTATGTAGACGATCGTATTAAGGTGGACGAGCGTACGCTGGTAGATGGTCGTCTGGCTTGGACGAACACCGCGGGTAATTTAGAAGTGGCACTGTGGGGTAAAAACTTGACTGATGAAGACTACATATCGCACATGTATGTCATTGGCCCGGGCGGTATTGGTGTTTGGGGTGCTCCCCGCACCTACGGTGTGACTGGAACGTTAAAGTTCTAATGTCAGACCCAGAAAAAAGGCCGCTGTTGCGGCCTTTTTTCTAACNGACTATCCAGAAAGACAATCCTCGACGGGAGAGGTAAGCAAATAATGGTAAAGCAAACGGCTTGGTTAACGGCGTTAGTGGCTGCCTGTGTGCTGACAGCATGCGGGGGCGAGCGAGTATCGGATGGCAGCGAGGTTCAAATTGAAAAACGCCTCGAACTCACGGGAGAGCCGGTAGTTGATAGACCGGTCAGTGTAAAGATATACCGAGATAGCTATGGCGTGCCCCATGTGTTTGCCGAGAGCAATTATGGCGTTTACTTTGGCTATGGCTACGCCGTTGCACAGGATCGTCTGTTTCAAATGGAGATGCTCAAGCGTACCGCCCAGGGACGTGTGGCAGAAGTGCTTGGTGTTGATTATCTCGAGCTGGATAAAAAGCTACGCACTCAATATGACCACGACTTAGTTACCCAGCAGGTGGAATCACTGAGTGCCAAAGACCTCGACATTCTGGCGGGCTATGCGGCTGGGGTGAATGCCTATCTCGAGGAGTTGGGACAGGGTGACGCTATGGCGACAGACTTGCCAAAACCCTTTTACGATTTTGACTTTCAGCCCACGCGGTGGACCGCCTTTGATGTTGCCAGTATTTTTGTGGGCTCAATCGGCCATCGCTACGCCGATTTTAACAGCGAACGCGATAACCTAACGTTCTTACGTGCCATGGAAGCTCAACACGGTAAGGCAACCGCATGGCAACTTTTTAACGCTGCCAAGTGGTTACGCGATGAAACCTCGCCCACGACAGTGCCTCGCCAGTCGCCAGTGGATACGACACACGCTGCACGTCCGTCTTACCTCGATGAGCAATCCGAAGCGCCGCCCGCAGTCGCGCACATTGTGTTTGATGCGGCGGGAGGTTTTGCCGGTTTAAGCAATGCCTCGCCGGCATTGGATGGCTTGTTTAAGTCTCAGCTTGCGGAAAATGGCTTTGAGTCGCACGCCGAATATTCACCGGCGAGTAACTATTGGGCCATGACAAACCTTAGCGATGCACGTGCCGCGCTCCTCAATGGGCCCCAGTTCGACTTTGCAACGCCGAGTTACGTCTACGCCATTGGCTTGCACGGTGGCGATTTTGATGTTGTAGGTAACACGCTGCTGGCGTTGCCCAGTCTATTATTTGCGCACAATAACCACATTGCCTGGGGTAGTACCGCGGGCATCTCTGATTTAACCGATGAGTATTGGGTGGCACTTAATCCCGATAACCCTAATCAATATTGGTATGGCGGGGAGTGGCGCGATTTTGAGCTTACCGAGCAGCGAATAAAGGTGAGAGATCAGCAAGATTCAGTCGTCATCGCGCGTCGAGCAGTGCAAGGGATGGTTCAGTCTTGGGACCCTGAGGCGGATGTTGCCTGGGTGAGAGCGCGGGCTTGGGAGGGGCTGGCAGTTCAGGATCTGCTAACCTGGGTATGGCTGGCAACGGATAAAACCATTGATCAGGCCGAGGAACGTATTGCCGGCAAGTCCACCAACATCAATATGTACACCATGGACAAAGCTGGGCGCATTGGTTATGTGCACTCGGGCAAATATCCCCAACGACAAAAGGGCCACGATCCGCGCTTGCCGGCCCCGGGCGATGGTCGCTTCGACTGGCAGGGTTTGCGCCCCTACACAGATAACCCAAAGATCAAAGACCCCGAGCAGGGTTATATCGTCAACTGGAATAACCGCCCGGTCAATAACTGGATAAGTTCAGACTTATGGCCTTACACCTGGTCTCGCGCCGATCGCGTTCATATTCTCATTGATGAATTGGAGGCGATGAAGGGTGGTACCGTCGCCGATCTTGCCGATATCAACACGCGCAGTACCTTTGAGGACGTAAACCACCGCTACCTGCTTCCATTGCTCAACACAGCTACTAATGAGTCTCCAGTCTCTGATCAAACCCGGCAAGCGGTGGCAATAATTAATGATTGGGACAAATACTGGAAGGCAGACGATGCCGGCAAGTTCGGTCCGGCCAATACACTCATGGAAGCGTTTTTGCGCCACCTTAATCGCCAAGTGTTTCTCGATGACGTTGGCGAGGCGTACTTTCATTTGTTTGCGGCAACCAATTACCCCAATAATCCCTTGGGTGCATCTTTGGGGACACCGGTGGGGGTACGCTGTTTCGTTAAGTATGTCGACGACATCGCGAGCCCTGGCGGGCCTAGCTATGATTGGCTCAACGGCGAGAGCGTCAACAAGGTGGTGCTTGAGTCGTTTTTGCTGGCGATTGAGGAGCTATCAGCCCAGCAGGGGGACGACATGAGCGCATGGCGCCTCGGTGCTGCTCCCATGGTATGGCAGCCCTTTAATTTCCGCGGTGTGCCCCAGGCCAGTACCGAAAACACCGCTTCCTCGGTCACCTACCAAAACCGGGGTACTGAAAACAACATTTTTGTGGCCACAGGTAATGGCATCGAGGCACGTGACGTCAACCCGCCCGGCCAGGGCGGACACCTCGCCGCCGACGGGTTCCCTCAGAAGGCGTATAAAGACCAGATGGGCTTATACAACGACTTTGACTACAAAAGCCTGCCGTTTTCCGAGTCTGCAGTGCAGGTCATGGCTGTCGAGATAATTGAGTTAAGCCTCCGGCCATAGTTTACAGGGTGCTTTGATGCACCCTGCCAACAGTACGCCACAGCCCTTTCTGCTACTCGGGTGTGGACTCAGCGCTGATAAGCGTTTCAATCGCCTGTGCAATGGCGAGTAATCGCCGGTCACTATTGACCGGCCCGTCAATCTCAATTCCTACAGGTAAGGCATCATTGGGACCATGGACCGGAATGCTGATACCCGGAATGCCTGCGTTAGAGCCCGGGTCGGTGTTGCGAATATAGGTAGGAAAGGTTGGCACCTGGGCGCCATCTAACAGCACAGTTTCCAATGACGTAGTAATAGGCTGCGCTTCAATGGGTGTTGTTGGGAACAAAATGGCGGCAACGTCCTGCGCGGCAAAGTACTCAGCATAAGCCGCTTGCAGCGCTACGCGATGCTCCCCTACGGCAGCTTCATAAGTGGCCTGGTCGATGACCCCATTGAGTGCGTCCGAGACGACGGCCTTAACATCGGGGCTCGCTATTTGTGCAACAAAAGAGTCAATTGATACGCCGGGCAGATGAGTGGCAACATAATCTCGTAGCAGCTTATTGGTTTCAAATAAAACCACAGGAAAGCCCACGGCATCGTTGAGCGTACCGATGTTAGGTAGATCGGCTTCTACCAAGACGACCCCCGCCTTGGTCAGCTGGTCAAGCACGCGCGCGGTTGTTGTTGCCACGTGGTCGCTCAATTGCGCATGAAAATAACCCTTTGGAACCCCAATACGCAGACCTTCTAGAGAAATGGTTTCTAGCGTAGATACCGTATTGCCCGCCAGGATGTCATCGAGTAGCGCCGCGGTCGCAACATCGTTGGTGATTGGGCCGGCGGTATCACGGGTGGTGGAAATTAAGGTCATACCGCTGTTGGGATAGCGCCCCGTGCTTGGTCTAAACCCAACCAAGCCGTTAAGGGCGGCCGGAATACGTACCGATCCGCCGGTATCGGTGCCAATGCCCGCGTCAATCTGTCCAAGTGCCACGGCAACCGCGGTACCGCCGCTACTCCCCCCCGCGATGAGTGTGGGGTCAACGGCATTGCGAACAACGCCATAGGCACTGTTTGCGCTGGTGATGCCGTAGGCAAGTTCATGGAGGTTGTTTTTCCCAACAATCGATGCCCCTGCTGCAAGTAATCGCTCAATAATCGCAGCATCCGCGCTGGGTACGAACTGGTCAAGGGCCGGTGTGCCGGCGGTGTTGGGTACACCTGCTACGTGTATGTTGTCCTTGATGCCCAGGCGCATGCCATCTAATGGACCAGAGTGCGTGGGTGGCCGTTCAAATTGCGTGATGAAGCTTGCGTGGGCTGTTGTTTGTGTCTCGGGCTTGGCTGGCAATACATGGTAAACCGATGGCGGTTTTGGCGTTGCCGAGGTCTCGGTTTGATCGTTACTTTGTCGCTCGCTACACCCCGATACCAGCGCTCCCGCAGCAAGTAAACCCGCCAGTAGGATAGTTAGGCGTGAAAGCAACAGTTTTCTTCTCATCGTCATTTGATCGGACCCCGCGTGTTTCGCTCAACAATACCCACAATCCCTGCTGAATAAAATATTACAAATGTTTTGGAATTCATTAAATTTGTGTATCATATTTGTCAGGCAAGAAAGTAATCATCCGGGGATTGTCAATGAAGCTCAAAAGCTACGTATCGGGAAGCTGGGTAGAAGGCACGGGAGAAGGCCGGGCAGTGTTGGATGCTGTTCGCGGTGGCCCGGTTTGCCAAGTTACCAGTGACGGCATAGACATGGCTGCGGCGGTTCGATACGCCCGAGACGTGGGCGGTAGCAAATTGCGCGCGATGACTTTTCACGAGCGCGCCGCCTCACTCAAGGCGATGGCCAAGCACCTGATGGAGAAAAAAGAAGATTTCTATCAGTTGTCGTTTCAGACGGGTACTACTCGCGCCGATGCCTGGCCAGACATTGAGGGCGGCATTGGTACGGTATTTAGTTACGCCAGTATCGTGAATCGAGAATTCCCCAATGATACGGTCTACGTGGAGGGCCCTATTGAGCGTCTGTCACGGGAAGGTACATTTATTGGGCGACATATCCTTACCCCTAAAGCCGGTGTTGCCGTACACATTAATGCCTACAATTTTCCTGTCTGGGGCATGCTAGAAAAAATAGCGCCGTGTCTGACCGCCGGAATGCCCGTTATCGTCAAGCCGGCCACGCCTACTGCTTATCTGACGCAGGCGGTCGTGGCGGAAATAGTCGCTTCGGGTGCCTTGCCCGAGGGAGCAATTCAGCTAATCTGTGGCAGCACTGGTGATTTGTTTGATTATCTCAACGAGCAGGATGTAGTTACCTTTACAGGGTCAGCAAGCACAGGTCAGGCGCTAAAAAGTCATCCCAACATCATTGCTCACAGCATTCCGTTCACAATGGAGGCTGACTCACTCAATTGTGCCATCCTTGGGCAGTCGGTTAAGCCCGACGACGAAGAGTTTAGTATTTTCATTAAGGAAGTGGTCCGTGAGATGACCACCAAGGCGGGTCAGAAATGTACCGCTATTCGGCGAGTTATTGTTCCTGAAGAAAGCATTGATGCCGTTATTTCGGCGCTCTCCGCAAAACTTGCCAATGTTGTGCAGGGTGACCCAGCCCTCGATGGTGTGCGGCTCGGTGCGCTAGTCAGCGCCGAGCAGGCCGCCGATGTTCGCGACAAAGTCGCCCAGCTCAGTCAGGAGGCAGAGATTGTGTTGGGTGGCGGCGACGTGACTGAGCTTCAGGGCCTTGACAACAATGCCGGCGCTTTCTACCCGGCAACGCTGTTGCGCTGTAACGCCCCCCTGAGCGCCACGCTTGTGCACAGTGTCGAGGCCTTTGGGCCGGTTGCTACCGTCATGCCTTATCAAAACCTGGGTGAAGCCGTGGAGTTAGCGCGCCGGGGACAGGGTTCGCTGGTGGGTTCGGTTTACACCTATGACGAAGGCGAGGCGCGCGCGTTGGTGTTAGGTGCAGCGGCGTGGCATGGGCGTCTATTNGTACTCAATCGTGATTGTGCCAAAGAATCAACAGGCCACGGTTCGCCACTGGCTAACATGATTCACGGCGGTCCGGGCCGAGCCGGTGGTGGGGAGGAGTTGGGTGGTGCCCGCGCTGTGAAGCACTATATGCAGCGTACGGCTATTCAAGGTTCGCCCACCACGCTTATGGCCATTACCAACGAATACCATGAGGGTGCAAAAGTCATTACCGACAAGGTGCATCCATTCAAGAAGTATTTCGAGGAGCTGCAGATTGGCGAGACCCTCGTTACGCATCGTCGAACCGTTACTGAAGCGGATATCGTCAACTTTGGTTGCCTCAGCGGTGACCATTTCTATGCGCATTTTGATGAAATTGCTGCAAAGGACTCTTTCTTTGGGCAACGTGTGGCGCACGGTTACTTTGTTGTTTCGGCCGCCGCCGGGATGTTTGTCGATCCTGCGCCAGGACCGGTTATCGCTAATTACGGTCTCGACAATTTACGCTTCGTAGAACCTGTTCCCGCTGGCACGACAATTCAGGTAAAGCTAACGGTGCGACGTAAAATCAAAAAAGCCCGTCGAGGTGATGAAAAGCCCAATGGGGTTGTTGCTTGGGCTGTTGAGGTAACCAATCAAAACCAGGAGCTCGTCGCGGTTTATGACATTTTGACTCTGGTTGAACGGCGCGAGGATTAATCATGGCGTATCAAGACATTTGTTTTGAAGTGGCCGACGGCGTTGCGTGTTTAACCCTCAATCGCCCCGATAGTTTAAATAGCTTTACCGCGGCGATGCATGCGGAAGTCGCCGAGGCTCTTGAGCTGGCGGCGACTGATTCAGCGGTACGTGCTGTGGTTATTACGGGTGCTGGTCGTGGCTTTTGTGCGGGGCAGGACCTCAATGACCGCAATGTTGCTCCGGGTGAGCGGGTGGATTTGGGTGACTCGGTAGAGGCTTATTACAACCCCCTCATCCGCCGCATAACCGGAATGGAAAAGCCGGTGATTTGCGCAGTGAATGGCGTTGCTGCCGGCGCTGGCGCTAACATTGCCTTGGCCTGCGATTTGGTATTTGCCGCGCGCTCAGCGAAGTTTGTCGAATCTTTTGCCATGCTGGGTCTGATACCCGATTCGGGCGGAACCTGGCATTTGCCCCGACTTGTGGGTATGGCCCGAGCAAAGGGCATGGCTATGTTAATGCCCAAGGTGAGTGCGGAACAGGCAAAAGAGTGGGGTCTGATATGGGAAGTTGTGGACGATGATGCGCTCATGAGCACGGTGATGGACCTTGCGCGACATCTCGCAACGCAACCCACTAAAGGGTTTGCTTTTACCAAACAAGCGTTTGCGGCATCCATGACTAACACCCTCGATGAGCAATTGGAGCTTGAGAAATCGCTCATGCGTAACGCGGGTTTCACCGATGACTATGCGGAGGGTGTGAAGGCTTTTCTTGAGAAGAGACCGCCCCAGTACCGAGGGCACTGATTGTGGATGCGGACGCTATCGCCAAACGCGCTGCCGAGGCCATGTGGGCTGGGGACCGCGCCACTAACGGATTGGGTATGTCGCTTGATGAGGTACGTGCCGGTTTCGCCCGGATCAGTATGACGGTTCGAGATGACATGGTTAATGGACACGATATTTGCCACGGTGGATTCATTTTCGCGCTAGCCGACAGTGCGTTTGCTTTCGCCTGCAACAGCAGAAACCTCACTACCGTAGCGTCCGGTGCGCGCATCGATTTTATTCGTCCTGCGCATTTGGGTGATGCGTTGTACGCAACATCTGGAGTGGTTCATCAGGGCAAGCGCAGCGGTATTTATGATTCGGTGGTCTACAACCAGGACGACGAGATTATTGCGCAGTTTCGTGGCAACTCGGCGACTATCGGCGGAGCGTTGGTGGCCGATTTGGAGGGGGAGAACGAGGTATGATTGACGCGTTCATATGCGATGCGATTCGTACGCCGGTTGGTCGCTACGGTGGTGCTTTATCGGCGGTGCGCACCGACGATTTAGGCGCTGTACCTATTAGGGCATTACTCAATCGGCATATACAGGTTGATTGGGAAGCCCTGGATGATATCTGGTATGGCTGTGCTAATCAGGCAGGCGAAGATAACCGTAATGTCGGGCGAATGAGTGCATTGCTCGCGGGTGTGCCCACGTCGGTGCCTGCCGTCACGGTTAACCGCTTGTGTGGCTCTGGGATGGACGCCATTGGCAGTGCGGCGCGAGCTATCAAGGCAGGTGAAGTAGGCATGGCCATCGCCGGCGGCGTGGAGTCCATGAGTCGAGCGCCCTTTGTTTTTGGCAAGGGTGCCTCTGCCTTCGATCGCAACATACAAACCTACGATACAACCATTGGCTGGCGATTTATTAATCCGGCTTTTCAGAAGCAATGGGGTGTGGACTCAATGCCGGAAACGGCTGAGAACGTTGCCGAGCAATTTGCTATTGCCCGCGCCGATCAAGATGCGTTTGCACTGCGATCGCATCAACGCGCCGTCGCTGCGCAGGATTCCGGTGTGCTGGCAGAAGAAATTGTTGAGGTAGTTATACCGCAGCGCAAAAAGGATCCTATCACCATCGTGGCAGATGAGGGTCCTCGTAGAGATACATCAATTGAATCGCTTGCTCGATTGCCCACGCCGTTTCGAGAAGGCGGGTCGGTAACCGCCGGTAATGCGTCGAGTGTCAATGATGGCGCCTGTGCGTTGCTCATTGCCTCTGAAGCAGCAGCACAGCAACAGGGCCTGACACCGTCGGCACGTATTGTGGCAATGGCAACCAGCGGTCTGGAGCCGCGTATTATGGGTTTTGGCCCCTTTGAGGCGAGCCAAAAAGTCTTAAAATTAGCGGGTCTCGCTATCAATGATATCGATGTTATTGAGTTGAATGAGGCCTTTGCGGCCCAAGGACTCGCCGTGACACGCGCGCTTGGTCTTGCTGATGACGCGGCACACGTTAATCCCAATGGTGGTGCGATATCTATTGGGCACCCCTTGGGGATGAGCGGTGCCAGGCTGGTGACCACCGCCATGTATGAATTGAAGCGTCGGGGAGGGCGATACGCTCTCTGCACGATGTGTATTGGCGTAGGGCAGGGAATCGCCCTCGTGATTGAACGTATTTAACGACAGGAGCCCACCCATGGCCGACAACATTGTAGCGCTACCGAATGAAGAGCAGTTCCAAGCTCGGATTGACGCGGAGGAGAAAATTGAGCCCAAGGACTGGATGCCAGAGAAATACCGGCAGAACCTTATCCGTCAGATCTCCCAGCATGCGCATTCGGAAGTGATTGGTGAGCAGCCCGAGGGCAATTGGATAACACGCGCTCCGACTCTTGAACGCAAAGCGATATTACTGGCTAAAGTTCAGGATGAGGCGGGCCATGGCTTATACCTCTACAGCGCCGCCGAAACCTTGGGGGTGACCCGTGAAGAGCTGATTGATCGACTGCATAAGGGTGTAAGCAAGTACGCGTCAATCTTTAACTACCCATCACTAACCTGGGCTGACATAGGCGCAATTGGCTGGCTTGTGGATAGCGCTGCCATCGTGAATCAGGTGTCTTTGCAAAATACCTCTTACGGCCCCTATGCCCGAGCAATGGTTCGTATCTGCAAGGAAGAGAGCTTTCACCAGCGTCAAGGCTACAACATCATGATGGTGCTTATGCAGGGCTCGGAGGAGCAGAGGGCGATGGCACAGGATGCCATGAACCGCTGGTGGTGGCCCGCGCTTATGATGTTTGGCCCACACGATGGCGAATCGGCACACTCAGCACAATCCATGAAGTGGAAGATTAAGCGGCGCACCAATGATGATCTGCGGCAGCAGTATGTTGACCAGGCCGTGCAGCAGGCGCATGCCATTGGGTTAACGGTGCCAGATCTTGATTTGAAGTGGAATGAACAGCGCGAACACTTTGACTTTGGTGCCATTGACTGGGATGAATTCCAGCGTGTGATAGCGGGTAACGGTCCCTGCAATCGGCAGCGCTTGGCACACCATATCCAAGCTCACGAGGAGGGTAAGTGGGTGCGTGATGCCATGGCTGCCTTCGAAGCGAAGCGTCGTAAGCAGCGCGCTGACGTTGCGTAATAAATGGGATCGATTGATGGCTGATCATTTACAACTTTTTGAAGTATTCATTCGCTCACGTCGAGGTCTCGATCATAAACATGTGGGTTCTTTACATGCGGACGATCCTGAGCAGGCCCTAGAATATGCGCGAGACGTATACACGCGCCGCGGTGAGGGTGTGAGTATTTGGGTCGTGGCATCTAAAGACATTACAGCCTCACAAGAGTCTGACTGTGACAGCTTCTATGACCCTTTGGATGATAAGCCCTATCGTCATGCATCAATGTATGAGTTACCAGAGGGAGTCGATAGCCTGTGACGGACAAGCAAAACCTAGTGCGCTACGTGCTGCGACTCGGTGACGATGCGCTGATATTGGGCCACCGCTTATCGGAATGGACAAGCCGCGCGCCTTTTTTAGAAGAGGATCTTGGGCTTACCAACGTGGCATTGGATTTCGTAGGTCGTGCGCGCATGTTCTATCAGTACGCGGCGCAGTTGAGGGGTGGGGACACAACCGAAGATACCTTCGCCTACACTCGTGACGTACGGGAATTCAGCAATCTGCTGATTTGTGAACTACCGCGAGGGGACTTCGCCTTCACCATTACCCGGCAGTTTTTATACGACGCCTTTGCACTGCCTTTTCTTCAGCAGCTTAAACAGAGCAGTGATAGCCAGCTAGCAGCAATTGCTGCTAAGGCGGAAAAGGAGAGCACCTACCACTTGCGGCGCGGTAGGGAGTGGATCATGCGACTGGGTGACGGAACCGAAGAAAGTCGTCAGCGCATGCTGGATGCACTTGACCAGCTCTGGGGCTACACCCCCGAATTGTTTGAGGTGGACGAGCTAGAGCAAGAGCTTATTGATGCTGGCATTGCGGTGGACAGTCGGGCGTTGCAAAGCGTTTGGATTACCACAGTGTCGGAAACCTTGACCGCGGCTACTTTGCCAGTACCTGAAACCACGTGGACCGCCAACGGTGGGCGCTCGGGTATTCATACAGAGTCGCTCGGTTATCTATTGGCCGAACTGCAATATATGCAGCGCGCCTACCCAGGGCTCCGCTGGTAATGCAAGGTAACCCAGTGTCCAGTGCATCGATTATTCCGACGCTTGCCCGGGAGGAGTATGAGCGACGTCAGCGCAGAGCTCAGTCAGGCTGCAGCGACATTTGGACCATCCTCGATGCGGTTATGGACCCGGAAATTCCGGTCATCTCTATTTACGAGCTCGGCGTCTTGCAGGACGTAGATTATGACGGCGAGAGGGTAACTGTAGTACTGACTCCTACTTATACCGGTTGTCCTGCCCTAAACGTCATGGAGGAGGATGCTCGTGAGGCACTCTCGCAAGCCGGCTATAACAATGTCGATGTCAGCATTCGTTTGGCGCCCGCCTGGACCACTACTTGGCTAACACCCGAGGCCCGGAAGAAAATGGCTAACTATGGCGTTGCCGCCCCGAATGGTGATGCACCTACGTGCCCTCAGTGTGCCAGCGAACAAGTGAGCGTTATTAGTGAGTTTGGCTCCACCGCTTGCAAGGCCCTTTACAAATGCCATGCCTGTGGCGAGCCCTTTGATCTCTTTAAGACTATTTAGACATGAATACAGTTGCTTACCACACGTTAACCGTTTCCGACGTTTCACCAGAGACCGACCAAGCGATTTGCGTCGGCTTTGACGTGCCCGAGAATTTACAAGAGACCTTTGCTTTCAAGCCGGGTCAGTACTTGACGCTGCGTGCAACCATTGCTGGTGAGACGGTAGCGCGATCGTACTCGATCTGCGTCGGTCCTAGCCGGCAGGAGCTCAAGGTCGCGATAAAGCGTGTTGAAGGCGGTGTGTTCTCAAACTATGCCAACGATTGTCTTGTTCCCGGTAGTACGATTGAAGTGATGCCCCCCCAGGGTCATTTCTGCGTTGACCTCGAGCCGTCTCATGCAAACAACTATTTGTTTATTGCCGCGGGATCGGGCATCACCCCCATCCTATCCAACATTGAAGCGGTATTGGACGCCGAGCCAGAAAGCCACGTAACGCTGCTCTACGGTAATCAGCGCACCAGTACCATGATGTTTCGGCAAACACTCTCGTTTGTGAAAAATCGCTACCTAGATCGGTTTCACTGGGTCAATATCCTCAGTCGCGAAGATCAAGGTAGCGACGTATTGAATGGCCGTCTGGATAACAAAAAAGGGGCGCAGCTCAATCGGCAGCTTATCGAACTCTCGGCCTTCGACACATTTTTACTGTGCGGTCCGGAATCTATGGTTTCAGAGGTTTCTCGAGGGCTAAAGAGTTTTGGTATTGCCGAAGAGAAAATATTGTACGAACTATTCGGTAGTTCGGCCGTAGATGCCGAGGAGCGGGTAGCACGCCATCACGCGCGCTCTGAAGCCTATGGCGGCAAGATGTGTCAGGTAACCATTGTTGCTGACGGGCGCTCTAACTCAGTCCAAATAGCCGCCGATGGCGAGAACTTACTGGATGCAGGTATCAATGTTGGTCTCGATTTGCCCTATGCTTGCAAGGGTGGCGTATGCTCTACCTGCAAAGCCTTGCTAGTAGAGGGTGAGGTGGAGATGGATATACAGCGCGGTCTCACTCAGGAAGAAATTGACAGCGGTATGATTCTTACCTGCCAGGCTCATCCGATTTCTGACACCGTGGTGGTAGACTTTGACAAGCGCTGGGCGGGGGAATAGCCGGCGGCGTGCAACCCATTGACCGGATTTTAAAAACACATAAAAGGCAGGCAATGAGCGATCCAAGATTGGAAAAAGTCCAGAGAAAAACACGGCGAAGATTGGTATTCACCGCTATACATTTGGTGTTGTATTTCACCTTTACCCTCAATTGGACTCATTTGGGGGAGGCCTTGGCCGGGCCTGTGGGTGGCGGGCTTTTGTCTGGCGCTATCGTCATGTTCATTGTCTTGGTGCTCACCTTTATTGGGCTGGAATTTTTGTTTCTGGCCCTCGATAAAAGGCAAGGTGAGTCATGAATCTTTGCACGCTCAAAATAATGCTGTCTGCGGCATTTGCCTTGCTAACCAACGCTAGCTGGGCTGCGGGCTCGATAGATGGCGAGGTGACTCAGCAAGCGGTCAACAGCACAGCAATCATCATGTTCATCGTTTTTGTCGTGCTTACGCTACTCATTACCTGGCGGGCAGCTCGTGCAACCACCTCGAGCGCGTCTTTTTATAACGCCGGTGGCAAGATCACGGGACTTCAGAATGGCGCCGCCATCGCCGGCGATTTCATGTCGGCAGCGTCGTTTCTCGGCATCACCGGGCTGATGTTTGTTGCAGGCTTTGATGCGCTCATCTTGTCGCTGGGTGCCTTCGGCGCTTGGCCGGTGCTTATGTTTATGTTTGCCAAGCGCGTGCGTAACCTTGGCAGTTACACCTTCGTCGACGTGGTGTCACAACGCTTGGATAAGGACAGGATCAGATTGGTGGCCGCTTTAGGTACAATTGCCGTAGTGGTGCTTTATCTCATTGCTCAGATGGTAGGTGCCGGCAAGTTAATTCAGCTTTTGTTTGGGCTGCCCTACGAATACGCGGTGGCCATTGTGTCAGCTTTGGTGCTGGCTTACGTGGCATTTGGCGGGATGCTGGCTACCACCTGGGTGCAAATCATTAAAGCCATATTGCTTTTGGGTGGCGTCACTTTGATGGCAATACTTATATTGGCTAAGTTTGGTTTTAGCGTAGACGCCCTGCTGCAAGAGGCAGTTGCACAGCACCCGAAGGGAGACGCTATCTTGTCAGCTGGGGTGGCTTTCAACGATCCTATTCAAGTGGCAACCATCCAGGTTTCCATGTTGTTTGGAACCTTGGGTCTGCCACATATTCTTATGCGTTTGTTCACTGTGCCTAATATGCGACAGGCCAAGCTTTCTGCGTTTTATGCCTCATTGTTTATGGGTTATTTCTACCTGGTACTTTTGATCATTGGCTTTGGAAGTATCGCCTTGTTGTACGGCAACGCCGAGTTTTTCACGACCGACGGGCAGCTCATTGGTGGCACAAACATGGTGGCTATTCATATTGCCAGTGCGGTTGGAGGTGACGTTTTAACGGGTTTTATGTCGGCAGTTAGTTTTGCCACTATTCTCGCTGTGGTGGCGGGTTTGACGGTGTCCGGCGCCGCTGCTATTTCCCATGACTTGTACGCCGAGGTACTCAAGCAAGGCAAGCCCGACTCCAAAGCAGAGTTGCGTCTTACACGTATCGCGGTATTTGTAATTGGCATTATGGCTGTGTTGCTGGGTATTGCCTTTGAAAAGGAGAACGTCGCGTTTATTGCCGTCATGCCCATGGTAATGGCGGCGTCCGTTACGTTCCCCATTTTGCTTCTGTCGCTTTTTTGGAGCGGCTTAACAACACGGGGAGCGATCGCCGGTGCGTTGACGGGGCTTGTGGCGTCTGTTGTGCTTATTGTCTTGGGACCCCAGGTCTGGGTATCCGTGCTTGGTAATGCTGAGCCGTTATTTCCGTATAATTACCCGGCGCTGTTTACTATGCCTCTCGCTTTCGCGGTGATTATCGCCGGCTCGATCTTTGATCGGTCGGAACGAGGCGAAATCGACCGACAAAATTATCATGATCTGCTTATCAGGTCTGAATTAGGAGAGACGTAAGCTAGCGGTTAGTTAAACAAAAGGCGTCAACGTTGTGGCCGTTTAGGTCAACCGGCGGGATGAATATTTCGCTAGGCTGTTGTCTGGATGCACTTGAGGTGACGAAGGCTTTCTCGTAACGTGTTACCTACGCCGGGGCTGAGTATTATCTTGGTCCGTACTGAAAGCGATCTTATAATGAAAACAAGGTGAGAGGTTGTCATGTCAGACATTAAAATGCTTATCAACGGACAAGCGGTTGGCGCGGACGAGACCTTTGCCGTGCTCAACCCAGCAACCGAAGAAGTCATTGCCCAGTGCCCAAAGGCCACCAGCGATCATTTAGAGCAGGCCGTCACTGCCGCACGCGCTGCCTTGCCTTCCTGGAGTGCCAAAACGCTTGATGAGCGACGGGCCATTATTTTGCAGATTGCTGATCGCCTTGAGGCGAACATGATGGATCTGGCACAGACCCTTAGCGACGAGCAAGGCAAACCCATGGAGGGTTTCGCAGGTTTAGGGGCTATGTTTGAGATGGGTGGCTGTCTAGCGTGGATCCGTTATACGGCCTCGCTAGATCTGCCGGTTGAAGTTATTCAGGACAACGATGAAGCGCGAATTGAAGTCCATCGTCGGCCGGTTGGCGTTGTAGGGTCAATTACCCCTTGGAACTATCCATTGCTGATTACCTGTTGGCACATCATCCCAGGGTTGCTGGCTGGCTGTCCTGTGGTGGCCAAGCCTTCTGAGTACACGCCACTGACGGTCCTGAAGGTCATGCACCTGATTAATGACTTGCTGCCAGCCGGCGTGCTCAATGTTGTGACTGGTATGGGCGACATTGGTGCAGCCATGTCTGCCCATGAAGGCATTGATAAAATCGTCTTCACGGGATCTACCGCTACGGGTAAGCGCATCATGGCCTCAGCCGCGGGTAATCTGAAGCGTTTAACGCTTGAGTTAGGCGGCAATGATGCGGCGATTGTGTTGCCCGACACGAATGTGGCCGAGGCTGCCGGTAAGATTTTTGCTACGGCAATGATCAACAATGGCCAAACCTGTGCAGCGTTGAAGCGCTTGTATGTTCATGAGGACATATACGATGAGCTGTGTGATGCGCTAGCAGCTATTGCCGCTAGTGTCACTACTGGCCCTGCATCCGAAGGTCCCGACTTCGGACCGGTTCAAAATAAAATGCAGTTTGACAAGGTATGTGCTCTGGCCGAGGCAGCAAAAGCCGACGGTGCAACCTTTATGACCGGGGGCTCGCCCTTGGATAGAGCCGGCTATTTCTTCCCCGTGACCATTGTCAAAGACATCCCTGAAGATAGTCGTTTGGTACAAGAAGAGCCTTTTGGGCCTATTTTGCCCGTGATTAAATTCTCGGATGTTGAAGACGCACTTGCGCGGGCCAATGCGGTATCCGTGGGTTTAGGCGGTTCGGTGTGGTCGTCAGATGTCGCGGCTGCTCAAGCGCTTGCAGCACGCTTGGAATGCGGCACGGCTTGGGTCAATAACCACGCCATGATCCAACCGGATGCTCCCTTCGGAGGCGTAAAGCAATCGGGATTGGGCGTGGAATTTGGGCGGTACGGTTTGGTTGAATACACCAATATTCAAACCATGCAGATTGCCAAGTGATAATATGAGCGGGGTAGTTGCCATGCGATCGATGGGTCTGGCGTTAGTTATTTTGTTCTCGGGGAGCACACTGGAGGCACTCGCTGAACAGCAACCGCCACCATTACCGGTGGAGCCTACGGGTATTGTTGAAACCCTACCTGCACGTTACCCCGCGGACTGGTTCTTGGTGCACGACGCTGCTTTCTTCCATATGTCCGACGGTAAGGTTTATGTGATTGATAGTTCGAAAGACACCGTCGGTGATCAGGTAAAAGGCCTGTTTAATAACAGTCTGATGGGTAGTATTTTGCAGGTGCCATCACGCGGAGAAATCATGTCGGTCGAGACCTTTCACTCTCGAGGAACCCGGGGTGAGCGAATTGATGTACTGACTATTTGGGACACCGTTAACCTCAGTCCTATAGCTGAGGTGAAGTTGCCCAGTGGTAAACGTTTCATGGGCATGCCGGAGCGAGTTACCCTGCAAACACTCAATGGCGACCGGTGGCTTGCCGTGTTCAATTTCAGTCCGTCAACGTCAGTGACGCTTGTCGATCTTGATCGGCGGGAAATACTTAACGAGATCGCTATTCCAGGTTGTAGTTTCCTCTATAGAACCGGCGACATGGGGTTCAGTTCCGTTTGTGCCGATGGAAGGTTGGTGACGATTTTGCTTGATGCCAATGGTGAAGAACGCTCGCGTGAAAAGAGCGAGAGTTTCTTCGATTCCGATGATAGCCCCATCTTTGAGCGACCCGCGCGCTCAGGGGATATCGCTTACTTCCCAACATTCGATGCCCAAGTACATCCCGTGGTGTTACAGGGTAGCGTAGCAGTGCCTATGTCCTCGTGGTCGCTAACTGGACCCGGAGAGGAGACCTGGGCGCCGTCGGGTATTGGTATTGATGGCGAGGATGCCCTAGGCCGAATTTATTTTCTTATGAACCCGGAAGCGCGTGGTGTTGATGGCATGCACAATGCTGGTGGCGCTGAAATTTGGGTTTACGAGCCCGATGCACGGCGTCGCGTGTTGCGGATACCGCTTAAGGAGTGGGGCCTGTCCTTTGCTGTTAGTCGAGGCTCGGAGCCAACGGTATTGGTGACTAATCCGGTGGATATGAGCGTAGAACTTTACGATGGTCTGACGGGCGAGTTCATTAAGAAGATCACCGATTTCGGGCAAGAAACACCGTTGTTCTTGTGGGGTGCCCAATAAGTGATGCTGCAGGCACTGCTCTCCACCGGGTTCGCGGTCCTTGCGAGTCTTATATTGGCCCATGGCGGAAGCCTGAAGGTTGCTCGCCCGGGTGAGTACAGTCCTATAGCCGAAGGCTATATTGGGCGTCCGGTGGCGCCCGCACTGTTGCGGTTATTAGGTTGTGCTGAGCTCTCGTTGGCGGTTTGTCTCTTGTTGCCCGCATCGCGTGTTTGGGCCGCTTACACGAGTGCTTTGTTGTTTGTAGGCTATGCTCTGGCAATGTCGCGTCAAATCAATGCTCATCAGATGGCTATGCGCTGTGGTTGTGGCGGTTTTGGCGCTGATACCCGGGTGTCGTGGGAGCTGGTTGCGCGGAATCTTGGTCTGGTGCTTGCGATGGTCTACCCTAGCCAGCCGTTGGCTGTCGAACTTGACAGGATCTTTGCAATCGGCGCTACCTTGGGAATCGGCTTGTACGTTTGTTATCTTGCAATTGATCAGCTCATTGCCAACAGCCAGCGAATGCGAGGGTTAGCCTGATGGAATGGCTTGTCGTTTCTAACATCGCCCTATGGCTGGGCTTCATCATCATGGCAATCATTAATTACGCCCTGATTAGGCAGGTCGGTGTACTGTACGAGCGTGTCGCTCCCGCTGGTGCCTTGATGGTGAATCGTACGATTGAGGTGGGGCAGTCAGCGCCTGTTCTGGAGGCACTATCGATTAACGATGAGCGCATCTCTATTGGCGCTAATGGCGGCCGTTCACAGCTATTGTTTTTTATGTCGCCTGATTGCCCCGTGTGTAACGAGCTCACCCCCGTGTTTCTGTCGGCCGCGCAATCGGAGCAGGATTGGGTAGATGTCGTCTTTGTGAGTGATGGCGAGCGGCAAGATCATCATGGCTACGCCGCTCGCAAGGGCATCAAGCACCCCTATGTTGTCAGTGAGTTGGTCGGTAAGCAGTATGGGGTATCAAAACTACCCTACGCGGTATTAATTGATGATGCTCAGAAAGTCGTGTCTATGGGCATAGTCAATTCCCGTGAACATATCGATAGCCTGTTTGAGGCTAAGGAGCGCAAGGTGGCGTCTATCCAGGATTATATGAAACAGCGTGATAACGAGCATTTCACGGAGGTTAAATCATGATGTCTTTTTTTGATCGATTGTTTGAGCGGAGCGCTCGGTCAGTCGCTCAGTCATCCTCGCGGCGAGGCTTGCTAAAGAAGCTTGGTGGCACGCTGGTAGGGGCTGCAGCGGTGCCACTGCTGCCTGTTGCGCGCGCCGATAACCACGGCGGTGGTATGGCTAAACCTGTTGAGCAGGGTAGCGATACAGATTGCGATTACTGGCGTTACTGTGCAATTGACGGATTTTTGTGTAGTTGCTGCGGAGGTAGCGCTAACACCTGCCCACCGGGCACTGAGATGTCGCCTGTGACGTGGATTGGTACCTGCCATAACCCCTCAGATGGGCGCAATTATGTAATCTCCTACAACGATTGTTGTGGAAAGTCGACCTGTGGCGCCTGCCTGTGTCAGCGTGATGAAGGTGACAGGCCCCCATACCGTCCCGATAAAACCAACGACATTAACTGGTGTTTGGGCACGGCCAGTGCGGCCTACCATTGCTCCACTGCTGTTCTGGTTGGTGTGGCATTTGAGGAGTAATGCGTGACGCCTGTATCTTCTCTTGCATCGGTAGTAGCTGCTGGGCTTCTTGGGCTGAGTCCAGTGGTTTGGTCCATCGATATCAATGACGCCCGTGCTCGCTACAATTACCAGATGTTTTGTCAGGGTTGTCACACCCCCGACGGCTCGGGCTATGGCGACATTCCACCATTAAAAAACATGATGGGCCTGTTCCTCCGGTCAGAAGCAGGGCGTGGTTTCTTGGTTCGGGTGCCCGGGTCTGCTACCTCCAAATTATCCCACGCTGATTTGGCAGAGGTGCTTAACTGGACGCTTGAGAATTTCGCCGGATCGAGTTTGCCCCAGGGCTCATATCAACCCTATAGCGCTCAGGAAGTGGCGGAGCTAAGAGCACAGCCGTTACAAGAAATTCAACGGACACGCGCCGGTATCCTAGCGGAGATAGCAGCGCAAACACCCTAATGAGCTCGGCGTAGAGGAGAAATTACACAATGTTCAGATATGCAAATACCATTACCGGCGTTGTGGCACTCTTAAGTGTATTCATTTCCTCGGCTGTCTCGGCAGACGAGCCCGCGGCGTTGGCGACCTGTGTTGCCTGCCACTCCAAAGCCGGTGTTGCCGCCGATCCCGATTGGCCAAATTTGGGAGGACAGCACGAGGCCTATCTGGCAATCCAGCTGAAAGCCTTTCGCAGTGGCGAGAGGAAAAACGCACTCATGAGCCCAATGGCTGCAAATCTTTCAGATTCAGATATCGCCGAGTTAGCGGTTTGGTTTGCGGCCCAGCAGGTTATAACGGCAGCCTCGGGCGATGAGGCATTGGTAGAAGAGGGACGTAATCGCGCGGGGTACTGTCACGCCTGCCACGGGATGCAAGGCCACCCGGTTGCTAACGAATGGCCGATCATTGCTGGCCAAAATGCTGACTACGTCAGTAGCCAGCTCATGGCATTTCAGCAGGGACAACGGCATCACCCACTTATGGCAAATATTGTTCGTGACTTGAGTGCAGATGCAATGACTGCACTGGGTGCTTATTACTCGCAGGTGACAAAACGAGATTAGGGAATCGTGCCCGATACCGCACCATTTGCCCCTAGTCTCTCCCCACGATTTGCCGCCTATGTGCGTGATTACCTTATGGATCGGGGAATCAACCCACGACCCGTTTTTTCGGCCTGTGGCGTAGCTTTCGAGTTAAATGATGAAACCGATCAGCCGATTCCCGTTGAAGTTGTGGCGCAGCTTTTCGAGGAGGCGGCCCAGGTAGCGAGTGACAGTTCTATTGGCTTGTCCATGGGACGCGATTTTCACTACGAGTCCAGCAGCCTGTTAATCGTCGCTATGTTGTCAGCTCCGTCGGTCAATGAGGGACTCCAGTTCCTCAATCGCTACGATAAATTCATTGATTCCGGCATTACTACGGCATTTTATCCTGGACGTGCCCCTAGCGAGTTTGTCGCAGACCTTGTTCATGAGGGCAGTGCCGCCATGGGTCAGCTCAATGAATATCTCATGGGTTTTCTTGTGCAAACGCTTACCACTGCCACGCGTCAGCCTGTGCCCTTACTACACGTGGGCTTTCAGCATGCGAGTTCCTCAAGTATTGAGCAATTGCAGGATTTCTTTGGTTGTCAGTTGTCGTTTGGCGAACCTCATAACAGCATTACGTTCCATCCGCGTTACCTTGAAGAGCGGTTTATGACGTCTAATAAACTGCTGTTTCGGGTGTTACAAAATGTCATGGAGACGCACTTCTCCACTGGCGATGGGCGAGGAGGATTTGTTGGCTCTGTGTGTCGCCAAATCATGTTGGAATCTGATGTCGGTGAAGCCGACACCGAAACCGTTGCGGGTAAACTCAACGTTTCTCCACGAACGCTTCGACGCCGACTGGCAGAGGAGGGTTTCACTTTTCAGGGAGCCAAAAATTTGGCCAGAGAACGACGAGCTAAGTATTTACTGGCCAACGGCAACGCCTCATTGACAGAGATAGCCTTCGAGTTGGGCTACTCCGAGTTGAGTGCCTTTAGTCGAGCCTTTAGGGCTTGGTCGGGGGAGACGCCTCAAGCGTATCGGGACAACATACGAGCACTTATTCGCTAAGCCGTAAACCCCGAAAAAATCGAGTTAAAAGGTCAATTTACTGGCCGCTTTGGTCAATGCAGTGAACCGAGCAGGGGGTATATTCAGTCTAGCGCTGCTAGGTTTGCAGCGTTTGGAAACCTACAGCCATAATTATAAATTAAAAGGTTCTGATATGCGTTGCACTAATAAATTAGTTAAGTTGCCGCCTTCGATTCTTGCGTCCGCCGTTGCTGCCGCGATTGCCGCTTCATCTGCCACAGCCATGCAGCTCGAAGAGGTTGTGGTCACTGCCCAAAAGCGTGAACAGGGGGCCAATGATGTGGGTATTGCCATCAATACCTTCACTGGCGAGCAGATTCGAGAGCTGGGCATTCTCAGCGCTGATGATATTGCGATGTATACGCCGGGCGTTACCGTTAATGAAACCGCGGCTACCGGTGTACCGCTGTATACCATACGTGGGGTGGGGTTCCAGGATTACTCAACCGCCGCATCATCCACCGTGGGCCTGTACTTCGATGAAGTCGCCATGCCTTATACGGTGATGACTCGCGGTTTGCTATTCGATACCAATCGGGTGGAAATTCTCAAAGGTCCCCAGGGCGATCTTTACGGTCGAAATACAACCGCGGGTCAAATTAACTTCATCAGTAACAGCCCAACGGAAAATTTCGAAGCGGGAGTAACGGCCAGTATTGGCAGCTATGAATCTACCGACATTGAAGCTTTTGTTAGCGGCCCTTTGGGTGATTCAAGCCGTGGACGCCTTGCTGCTCGCTATGTCAAATCTAATGAAGGATGGCAAAAGAGCACGGTGGGTGATGATGAGTTGGGCCGCGACGATGTGTTAGCGCTGCGAGGCATTATCGAAACAAACCATACAGAAGCACTGTCCACGAAATTGATTATCAGTTACGTCGATGACCAGTCGGAAAACACCGCAAATACCGCCTATGACGGGAGAGACATCGGTTTGGGTCAGTTCATAGCGCCCCATCTACCGCTTGACCAATATGTCATTCCAAGTGGTGCTAACTTTGGTGAGACACCTCCATTCTATTCATCGGGCGATAACGAGAAAGCGGGTTGGACAAACAGCTACACCAGTCCTATCACCGGTAAAACCTTTGATTTGCGTCCCCAGCGTGACAATCAAGCGACCAATGTGGCGCTGCGTATAGATTGGGATTTGGGTTCGGCAACCCTGACTTCAATCTCTGGCTATAGTGATTTTCAGCGCGAGGAGGCAAACGACTGGGACGGTGGCTACTTTAACGACTCCAGTAATATTAATACGACCGATCTAGAGGTCTTTAGCCAAGAGTTACGCCTTAGTGGTGAGAGTGACAACATGAATTGGGTCGCGGGTATTTACTACTCCCACGACGACATGGATGAGTACTATCACTACTTTATGTCTGACAGTGTTTATGCCTTGGCAAGTATTCCTTTTGGGGTCGGGCTTTTCGCGCCGAACCCCATTCTTGAGTTAGATACTAAATATCAGCAGGAGACCGAGTCTGCAGCCATATTTGGTCATGTTGAGTATGATCTGACTTCTGAATTGAGCCTGGTACTCGGTGCGCGTTATACCAATGAAACCCGTGATTGGACGGGATGCACCTACGTGGCTGATGATGGCTCACTGGGCTTGTTCCTTAACAACGTTTTTGGTCTGGCTGGCTCGCCCTTTGAGTTAGGCCCTGGTGATTGTGGCACCATCAATGATATTGGCGGTTTTGATCCTGCTTTTAACCCCTATACAGACAGCATTGACACAAGTCGGGTCACAGGAAAAATCGGCCTCGACTGGAAGCCTTCTGACGATGTACTGGTCTACGGTTCTATCTCAAATGGATTTAAGTCGGGGGGATTCAACGGCGCCAACTCAAATACGACAACGCAGCTTATCCCCTACGAAGAGGAGGTGCTGACAGCTTATGAGGTGGGCACCAAAGCGACTTTGCTTGACGGGCGAATGCAGCTTAACGCAGCGGTCTTTTACTACGATTACCAAGATAAACAAGAGCAGGATGCCGCTGTTACGCTTGTGGGCAATATCTCTGGTTTGACCAATGTGGATGAGTCAGAGATCACGGGTGCTGAACTTGAGATAACTTGGCAGCCAGTTTCGGGCTTGACCCTTGCGGGTAATGCGGCATGGCTCGATTCTGAAGTCAAAGAGTGGCAGGCCGTGTCACGCGCAGAAAGCTCTTATCCCAACAATGTCGTTTACTACGATGCATCGGGACAAGACTTGGCCATGACGCCTGATTTGTCCTATACGCTGTTTGCGCGGTACGAATTTGCGGTAGGTGACAACTTGGTCATGGATATTTCGGCAGACATTAATTACACCGGCGAGACTACAGGTGGTCCTCGCCCCGAAGACGCTACTGAGGACTACAGCGTCGCCAATGCCCGTATTGGCTTGGGATCCTCGGATGGTAGTTGGCGAGTGATGGGTTGGGTTCGTAACTTGGCAGATGAGGATTACTACCCCTCGGCCTACGGCGGTGGTAACGGACCCTATGTTCGCACTTACGGTATGCCCCGCACGGTAGGCGTTACGCTGAGTTATATGCTCGGCGAGTAGGGCGATCCCATCGGGGCCCACTGGGCCCCTTTTTTTTAATTTGTCTTAGCAGCTGTGGAGTTAAAGATAATGCGCGCGATATCGTTAGTGTGTGCCTTGGTGTTGGTCGCGTTAACTGCCTGCGATCACCAACCGTCCGGATCAGTGTCTAAAACATCGGCCGATTTAGTCGTAGTTAACGCAACCGTGTATGCCGACGGAACTTCCAATAATTTGCAGTCAGCCTTTGCCGTTAAAGATGGCCTATTTGTTGCCGTTGGCGCTGATGAATCCATTGCGTCTTATATTGGAGCCGATACGGAGATAGTCGATGCTGGTGGGCAGGCAGTATTGCCGGGCTTGATCGATGCCCATGTTCACCCCTGGCAAGGCGGTGAAAAAGTGCTCTATATGTGTAATTTTGCCTTCAGTACCTCTCCCGACGAGTTAGCGGACATCATTACCGCGTGTGCTGACGACCCCAATGCGTCGGAATGGATAGTTGGTGGCCAATGGAATAGTAATTTCTTTGTCGACAATGCGATTGCGTCGCCGCGCCAATTTCTTGACGCTGTGTCTGGGGATCATGCGGTATTTTTGGATGATGATTCGGCGCATCATGGCTGGGCTAATACCAAGGCATTGAAACTCGCCGGCATTCCACTGAGTGCTGATACGCCGGACCCGGAGGGTGGCGTCTTTGTTCGCGATGCCGAAGGTATTCCAAACGGTGTACTGCTCGAAGCCGCGGCAGGCGTGGTAGGGAGTATGATTCCGCCACGGACCGCTGACGAAAAAGCCAACGCTATTAAGGCTGTTTCTACCATCGCCAATGGCTTTGGTGTCACGGCCTTTGGTGATGCACGGGTACCGCCAGCGGCACTTGCCGCCTACCAAACGGCCGATGAACGTGGTGATCTCCGCGTCCATGCTGTGTTGTACCAACAAAGTTTTGGCCATGGGGCCGCGCCAAAGCCCTTAGAGTCGGTCGCTGCCTACGACGACAGGGTAGTGAAATATGCATCACCCAACACCCACTTAAAAGCGATTAAATTTTTCTTAGATGGCGTGCCCACTGCATCTCGCTCGGCTATGATGCTTGCGCACTACACGGTTGACGAGAAGCATCCAGAGCCAACCAAAGGCATGCAGATGATTCCCACCCAAGCCCTATTCGATGCTGTGGCCCAATTCGACAAGGCAGGCTATCTCATAAAAATTCACACCGCAGGTGATGGCTCTGTGCAATTGGCATTAGACGCTATCGAGCATGCTCGGACCGTTAATGGGTCCAACGGGTTGCCTATCTCTCTTGCCCATGCCGGGTACGTTGACGAAAGTGATATCCCGCGCTTTAAGGCACTCAATGCGGTGGCAGATTTTACGCCTTATCTATGGTACCCGCGTCCCATTATTGATTCTGTCGTGCAAGCGGTTGGTGAGCCGCGTGGCTCGCGCTACTGGCCGACACGCGATCTTATTGATGCCGGTGCACCAATTAACGGCGGATCTGATTGGCCGGCGGCGGCAGCCGATATGAATCCCTGGCCTGCGCTTGAGTCGCTAGTGACTCGCAGGCATCCAAGCAATGGTTCACCCGAGACGTTCTGGGCTGAGCAAGCGATATCGCTCGATGAAGCCATTACGTTGTGGACGACTCGCGCTGCCGATATTATGAACCTTGGGGACCTGACCGGAGAAATAGCTGTCGGTAAGTCTGCCGACTTTATTCTGTTGTCCGCCGATCTGCATAAAATTCCCGTGGATGAAATCTCTGAAATTACGCCAAAACAAACGTGGTTCCGCGGCGTGCCAACCCTGTAAGGCAAGAGGTTGAGTCAATGAATGGTAAAATTCGTCGAACGGGTTTTGTGTGCCATGAGCTGTATATGTGGCACGACACGGGAAATTACGCAGGCCCCATGCCCTTTGGCAACCCCGTGCAGCCCGATACTCACGCGGAGAACCCCGAGACCAAACGTCGCTTGCGTAACCTTGTGGAGGTGTCGGGATTACTCGACAGCTTGCACCTTGTAAGGCCCAGAATGGCAACTGAACACGAGGTATTGCGCTTTCATACCCCCGAACATTTGGCCAATGTAAAATCTGTAAGTGCGGATACGGGCGGCGATGCAGGCTTTTTTACCCCTGCTGGACGCGGCTCTTATGAAATAGCCATGTTGGCCGCTGGAGGTGTGCTGGCTGCATTGGAGGCCATGATGGGCGGCGACATTGACAACGCTTATGCGCTGGTTCGTCCGCCCGGTCACCACGCCATAGCAGGTGAGGGCATGGGGTTTTGCATTTTCGGCAACGCTGCTCTCGCAGGCTTCCACGCTATTGAGCATTTTGGGCTGTCTCGGATCGCGTACGTTGACTGGGATGTTCACCATGGAAACGGCACCCAGAGCGCGTTTTATAGCGATCGGAGAGCGCTAACCATATCGGTGCATCAAGATAATTGCTTCCCGCCGGATTCAGGACATATCCACGAGGTGGGTGAGGGCGCGGGTGTCGACTACAATATCAATATCCCGCTACCGCCCGGCTCGGGTGTGGGTGCTTATGAGGCGGTGTTCGACCAAGTTATTTTGCCTGCACTCGATGCTTACCAACCCGAACTCATTATCGTGCCGAGTGGTTTTGATGCAGGTGCCTACGACCCCCTCGGACGCATGCAGATGCACAGTGAGGGCTACCGAAGTTTGACTCATAAGATTCTGGCGGCGGCCGATAAGCACTGCGAGGGTCGGGTATTGATGACCCATGAAGGGGGGTATAACAGTTGGACGGTGCCGTTTTTTGGCCTGGCAGTACTGGAGGCACTCTCGGGTACCCTAACGGGTGTTGAAGATCCTTTCTTACCCTTGCATGCTGGGCTTGGTGGGCAAGACTTGCAGCCCCATCAGCAATCCGCGATTGATTTGGCAAAGCCTCGCGTTGAGGCATTGATTCAAAAGACCTAAGCAGATGAACGGAAATTTCTTTTGCGCATTGCTCGACCGGGGTTGGGAGCGTGATCGTCCTTTAGCGGTTTGTCCCAATAGCGGTTTAGTTACCTACGGAGACCTCGAGCGAGAGTCAGGTCGCGTAGCTTCGACATTGCTGTCACTCGGGCTTTCCCCGGGTGACAGGGTGAGTGTGCAGGTAGAAAAATCTATTGCTAATTTATGGCTCTATCTTGGTGTGTTGCGAGCCGGTCTCGTTTATCACCCGCTAAACACCGCCTATTCACTAGAAGAAATGCGGTACTTTCTGGAGAATGCAGGCCCCACCGTCTTGGTATGCGACCCAGCTAAATACACCGCTTACCACGATGTCTGTGAAATCCTAGGGGTTAGCCATTTGCTAACCATGGATGCGGCCGGCGAGGGCTCGTTTAGAGAGTTATGCGCGTCGGCCACACCGATTAGTGGCGTGGTTGAGCGATTGAATGATGACGTTGCTGTGCTGCTGTACTCCTCTGGAACGACCGGTCGACCGAAGGGCATCATGCTGTCCCATGCCAACCTCCGATCGAATGCTGAGGTCCTGGTTGAGGCTTGGCAGTTTAGCCCTGATGATGTGTTACTACATGCGCTACCGGTTTATCACGTGCACGGGCTTTTCGTGGGCGTGCATTGCGTGCTCTTGAGTGGTGCTTCCATGCAATGGCTACCCAGTTTCGATGTCAATCGTGTGCGTCGCTGCCTACTCGATGCCACGGTTATGATGGGCGTGCCCACTTATTACACGCGGCTACTTGCCGAGCCGACATTTGGTCCAGCCGATTGTGCCAACATGCGTTTATTCATTTCGGGTAGCGCGCCGCTTCTCGAGGAGACCTTTGTAGCATTTGCAGCACGGACGGGTCACACGATTCTTGAACGCTACGGAATGAGTGAAACGGGAATGAACTGCTCAAATCCATTAGTCGGTGAGCGACGGGCGGGTACCGTGGGATTTCCTTTGGCAGGTGTTGAGGTACGCATTTGTGATGAGCAACACAACGTCAAAGCCGCGGGTGAGGTTGGTGAGCTCGAGATCAAGGGACCCAATGTGTTTAAGGGTTATTGGCGCATGCCGGAGAAGACCGCTCAGGACTTTAGTGAAGACGGCTGGTTTGTAACCGGTGATCAGGCATTTATTGACCTAGAGGGTTACGTCAGTATTGTGGGTCGCTCCAAAGATATGATCATTACGGGCGGGCTGAATGTTTACCCCAAAGAAGTTGAGCTAATATTGAATGAAATGGATGAGCTGCAAGAGTCAGCGGTATTTGGTGTACCCCACCCTGATTTTGGTGAAGCGGTTGTAGCAGCTTTGGTAGTGATACCAGAGGCAGAAGCTGATTTATCGGTAATAAAGTCTCGGTTAGAAGAGCAGCTCGCCAAGTTTAAAATTCCTAAGTTGATGCGGGTAGTGCCCAGCTTGCCGCGTAACGCCATGGGTAAAGTTCAAAAAAATCAACTTCGTGAGGAATGGGGTTCGGTTTTTTAAAACAGCTTATCTCTCGCCCTCGGCGTGCTAGTTAGCTGCGCTTAGAGATTAGCCAAAACTAGACCAGTAACCAGCGGTAGGCTGGTAGTCATACACAAAATCAACGCATAGCCGTAAATGTGGCGCAAGCGAAGCCCGGTCAATGCCAAAATCGGAATTGCCGTGAATGGCTGAATGAGATTAGTCCATTGATCGCCGTAGGCCACAGCCATGGTAGTTAATCCTAAATCGACGTCGAGTGTTTTAGCCGCGGCTATGAATGATGGTCCCTGAAGTGCCCATTGAGCACCGCCCGATGGGATGAATATGTTGATAGCCCCCGCCGAGAAAAATCCGATGACAGGTAACATGGTCTTGTTCGAAATTTGGGTAAGAACGTGGGTGAATTGCTCAGCCAGCCCGCTTTGGATGGCCATTCCCATTATGCCGGCATAAAGCGGATATTGGAGCAGGGTAGGGGCCGCAACGCGTGCACCATCCGAAAACAGTTGACTGTAGTGGGGTAGCGAACGCGCGAGTAGTAACCCAATACCTAAAAACGTCCAGTTAACGACATTAAGGTTTAGCGACACCCCATTTGTCGTAAACCACGCGAATACATAGAGCAAAACAAGACAGCCTGCCAGAACGGACAGAAGGCGCCTACCATCGACCTCCGGGCTGGGGACATCTGGGTGGTTGTTTACTGCTAGTGGTATATGCAGATCATCGGGAATATAGACTTGGTTTAATGCTGTTCGCTTGTGTAGGAACAACACGGTAGCAATAACGATGCACAGGGTGGTTGCGATTGACAGTAGGTTCCACCACGCCAAGAGTGTTTCTTGAACAGGTATTAGCCGTCCAATGATGTCATGGGTTGGGTTGCCCTCGGTCGCAACTGCCAGTGCAATAGACGATGAGTAGCCCATCTCCCACACAACAAACCCTCCAAAACCGCCGGCAGCCAACAGCGGGTAGTTAATGTTCATCCGTGTTTTTTTTGCCTGCATGGTGATTTGCCGAGACAATAAGCCCGCAACAATCGGCCCAAGGGGCCACGAAAGCAGTGAGAACGTCGCGCTGGTTATGATAACCATCAGGTAGGCTTGAGTTGGCGTGGTCGCTAGTAGACTCAGCCGGATCAAGATGTGCTGCATTGGTCCCGTATGGGCTAACACATAGGCCACAGTAATAATGAGCGCCATTTGCATAGTAAAGGCAAGAAGCGCGCTGAGTGAGTTACCCCACTGCAGTAGCAAAAATGTTGGCGCTGTGTGCGTGAATAGCAACGTTAACGCAGCCATCGTCACTGTTAGATACAGTGCAAATGTTAGCGGTTCGGGTACGCGCTGCTCGATGAACTGTATGATAGACATGGGTTTATTCAATCGAACTCCCAAGAGCCGCCAAGGACTTACGCGTTGCTAGATTCACAGAGCTGGGGCCTGCGTTGCCAATGGGGGGCGATTTGTTGGATAGCATAGGCAAGCCGCAACACACCGGCATCGTCACCGGGCCGCCCCACGATCTGCATACCAATGGGTAAGCCTGCGTCATCAAAACCCGCCGGCATGGACAAACACGGTACGTCAAATGGGCTCCAAATGCAGCAGGAAGACATCCACTCCAGATAGCTAGTCATTGCCTGCCCCTCAATTTGCTGAGGATACTCGAACTCGATTGGAAAGGGCATGACTTGGGTGGTTGGTGTAATAATGTAATCGTAGCGCGTAAACAGGCGGTCTATGTCGGTGCTTATACGGGTTCGCTCCATTTCAGCGCAATAAATATCGGCGCTACTTAGCTCCAGTCCTTGTCTGATATTGTTTGCCAACGTGGCTTTAAGGGTAGTTGGGTGGGTCTTTAGTAAGTCTCCCGCGATCATGGCTAAGGCCGAGGCTCGTATCGATTCAAAGACCGCCATGGCACCCCGCAGTTCGCCAAGTTCAATGGTATCTACCTTGGCCCCATATGTTTCTAGTGACGCGGTCGTCTTTTCGAGGGTGTCAACAATGATTTTTTCAACGGGCAGGCCGGCGGGTTGTGTGGCGAGTCCAATTCTTGGTTGCTTCGCCCAGATGGTCTCTTCAAATAAGTCCTTAATGTGAAGTGGCGGCAAAAGTGAGCGCGGATCTCGGCTGTCGGCCCCTGCCATAATCTGTAACAACAGAGCGCAGTCTTCGACTGTCCGGGCCATGGGGCCCTCGACTGCGATTCGAGCAAAACGAGTGAACCGCTGTGGCCAGTTGGGCACTCGGCCCATCGTTGGACGCAGACCTACAACATTGCAGAAGGCGGCCGGATTGCGCAGCGAACCGCCGAGATCGCTGCCATCGGCTAGGCATACCATGCCGCTTGCGAGGGCTGCGGCGGCTCCGCCACTGCTACCTCCAGCTGAGCGAGATAAGTTGTACGGATTACGCGTTGCACCAAACAATTCATTAAATGTATGCGAGCCAGCTCCCAGTTCAGGGACATTGGTTTTGCCAATAACGAGGGCGCCAGCACGTTTTAGCCGTTCAACCATCAAACAATCGTACTCGGGTACGTAGTCTTCAAACACGATCGAACCCCGAGTGGTTCTGATGTCTTTTGTTTCGGCAAGGTCTTTGATGGCCATGGGTATCCCGGCCAATATGGGTAAGGGCTGACCACGCTGCTGTATCGTATCGTATCGTTGAGCTTGCTCAAATACCTGGTCCATTGGGACGAGCGTACAGATAGCGTTTATCGATGGATTGACGGCGGCAATATGGGCATAGGTTTGTTCGAGTAGCTGCACCCGAGACAGACGGCCAGTGTGTAACGCATCAACGATATCTACTGCGCGCCAAAAGCTTACGTCTGCTGTTTGAGTAGAGGTTGTCATGACCATAGAAAGCGACTTCTTATTGTTATGTCCCTATCCTACGGGGCAAGTATGGATCTCTGTTGACAATATCGGCCAATCACTTGGCAGAAGTATAGAGAGAATAAAGGGTCTGTTGAGATTAAATTTCCTGACTGGTCCTGCTAACTGAACTAGAGAAATTAGCGACATACCCGCCTGCAGGCCTGAAAAAGTGCTCGCTGAGCTTGTCGATCAACAGACCAGCCCGCAAATGGCAAGTGCGGGGTTAGTTAAGCTCAGAATCTGGGGTACTTAGCCCTCTGCGATTATCGTCACAGCAACACAGGACCATTTAGAACATGAATGAGGATGTCGCGATGCCCTCGGTATTATTGGGGTGTCGTAGCACTGTTTGTCCCTCGCCTACGGCAACGGGCTTACGCCCATATTCGCCAAAGCTTCAATTTTTTTGACGGTGTTTCTTATGGTGTCGCTTTCATTGCAGTCTGAGAGGATGCTGGGGATGCCATCGATTCAGTTACGATGGTATCCCGCCAATGAGTCACCGGCGCCCACAAGCCGTGCCAGTACATTCGCAAGCTGCCAATTTGCGGGGTTTAATGTGGACTGAAATTCGTTGATCCGTGCCACAGCACGATCTAGCCCCATGGCTTCAATGGCGTGCATGGGTCCCCCCTTAAAGCGTGGAAAGCCATAGCCGAAGCAATACACGACATCGATATCACCGGCGCGCTGGGCGATCCCTTCTTCAAGGATTTTCGCGCCTTCATTGGCCAGCGCCAAAATGAGACGATCTACGATCTCGTCATCACTGATTACCCGACGGCTGATGCCCAGCTCCCTGCAAGCGTCTTCTACAATGGTCATTACCGCTGGATCATCGATACGCCGGCGCGTATCGGGATCATATTGGTAGTAGCCGGAGCCTGATTTTTGGCCCAGTCTTCCCGCTTCAACTAAGCGATCGGCAACGATGTAGCTGACGCGTTCGCCTTTTTGCTCGTCCGTCAGTTGCTCCCGAGCCTTATAGCCAATATCGAGCCCAGCGAGATCACCCACGGCCAGAGGACCCATGGCCATTCCCCAACGCTCCATGGCACCGTCAATTTGAGCAGGTGTGGCGCCCTCCATCAGGCACAAGGTTGCCTCGCGAGCATAGGGACGCAACATACGATTACCGATAAAACCGTAGCACATGCCTGACAGTACGGGCACCTTGCCAATGGCTTTACCTATCGCCATGGCGGTCGCAATAATGGCGTCACTGCTTTGAGCGCCGCGAACTACCTCGAGCAATTTCATGACGTTGGCTGGGCTAAAGAAATGCATACCCAGCACGCTTTCAGGACGTGAGGTAACCGACGCAATCTCGTCGATACTCTGA
>JGI26088J50261_1000163_pt1 | contig 40288 bp, 34 predicted proteins | sample SaaInl1SG_22_DNA_FD_50261 | JGI IMG/M metagenome (IMG submission 50261)
ATTGAAAATCTTGAATGGGATAGGAATTTACAGGAGTGGGATCTCCAAAAAAAAAGGTTTCAAATGCAGATATTTGTTCTGTGTTTTGATTGGGGATTGTAAGCACTTTCACCGAAAATCCCGGTGGTTTTGAATGAATCGATAAATGCATTTTGTTGGCATTTCTAGAATTATCTGGAGCTAAAAAATAAGCAAAAACTGCAACCAATCCACAGAAAATGATAAACAACAAACTAAAAACGCCCCAAAAATGATTTTTAAATTTCTGGAGCGCCCTCGAAGTTGATGAATTGATTCCTATCATTCAGTATCCGAATTCGTTGTAGCCATCGTGTTTATTGGAACATACCGTAACTGCAAGTCTTGTAAAATTGACACCGCTTCCTCCAAGTAGATGTCTTTTGACAAACTTGTAGTCCACCGATCTCGTTTTTCAAGAGCTTCTTCGTTTTCATTTATAAGAAGAAGGTCATCGGGGTTGGAACTGTAGGACATTTGGTTGTTATAGTTTTTCAATTGATCGAAACGTTCCGAATAGCTTTTATCCTCTTGTACTTCCTTTTGATAGGCTGAAAGGCTTAAAGGTAATAAATTGTCATCTTGTTGTTTACGAATCCATTGTGCATTTTCATCAATCAATTGCATGTTTTTGTTACTTGCGACTCTTAATTTGCTTTGCTGAATAGCTTGATCAAAATTTAGATAACGATCCCAAATAGTATAGGAAGTAGGCTCAATTTGATCCCAATTCAAAGGATTGTTTTGATCTTTTTCACCCAAATCAATATANGAATAACGATCTGGAACTACCACATCACTTTTAACACCTTCTAGTTGCGTGGACCCTCCATTTACTCGATAGTACTTGTCCGTAGTGATTTTTAAAGCCCCCAAATTTCCCAAATCGCTGTTAGAAACAAAACGATTTAGGTCTACAATATTCTGAACAGTTCCCTTTCCAAATGTTTGGGAACCTCCTAAAATAATAGCGCGTTTATAATCCTGAAGAGCCGCAGCCATAATTTCTGAAGCCGACGCAGATGTCTCGTTCACTAAGATAACCAATGGACCGTCCCACAAAATCGAAGGATCTCTATCGTACAAAACTTCGTTTTTATTTTGAGTTGTCCTTACCTGAACAATGGGTCCTTTTTCAATAAACAAACCAGCCATATCGACTACTGTTTGAAGAGATCCCCCGCCATTATTTCGCAAGTCAATTACCAAGCCTTCAATGTTTGATTTTTTTAGTTTTTCAATTTCTTTTTTAACGTCTGTAGCTGCGTTTCGTTCTTCATAGTCCTTAAAGTCGATATAGAATTTTGGAAGATTGATCAGCCCAAATCTTTTGCCTTCCTTTTCAATTAATATCGATTTGGCATACGATTCCTCCAACTCCACAACATCTCGAATAATGGAAACAACTTCAATGGCTCCATCCACTCGTTTGAGAGTCAACCGCACCTCTGTTCCTTTAGGACCTTTAATAAGTTTTATAGCATCATCCAATCGCATGGTGGTTACATCAACAGGCTCTGCTTCGCCTTGAGCCACTTTGATTATTTGATCGCCTACCTCAACCTGTTTTCCACGCCACACAGGACCTCCAGAAATTATATCAACAATCTTAATCGACTGATTGCGCTTCTGTAATCGGGCTCCGATTCCTTCAAACTTCCCTGACATGCTGGTGTCAAAACGATCTTTGGCTTCGGGAGCAAAATAATACGTATGTGGATCAAATTGTGAAACAAAAGCATTGAGGTAAACAGAAAACCAATCCTCTTCTTGCAATTCATTTGTAAGATAATCGAATACATTTTTCAAGTTCTCTAAAGTTGTTTCACGAGATTCAATTTCTATTTCAACCTCTGTTTTGGAAACATACTTAGGGTCATCTTCTGCTTTTTTCTTTTCTTCAGATAACTTGGTTTCATAAGTCAGCAGGGTAGTATATTTTAATTGTTTACGCCATTTGTCTTTTCGTTCGGATAGGTTTGATGGAAAAAGCTGATTTTCATAATCGACATTCAATTGTTCTTCGATGGAAAAATCAAACGGCTTTTCTAAAAGTTGCTTATAAAATTGCTCAACCTCCGCAATTCGATTCAAAAAACGAGTATGTGCTGTCTTAAAAAAATCAATTTGTAAGTTTTTTATTTGATCATCCAAATCGTATTTGAACTTTTCAAATTCTTTGTAGTCTTGAGCTAAAAAAAATCGTTTTTGAGAGTCAACAGCTTCTATAAAATCAGAAAACATTTGTTCTGACAAATCATCATTTATCGATTTGGGTTCAAAATGTCCTCGATCAAGCACATAAGAAATCAACTCTATGAGTAACCTGTCTTTGTTTGGGTTATTAAATTGATTGGAGTTAAAACTCCATGTAACAACCAATACAGACAAACAGACAAGAAGAATTGATGCGTTTTTTTTCATTTTTTTTTAATTTGTGAGTGATAAAATTTGGATGTCAGAGAGTCCANCTCGTTTGCTATCTTTGTTTGGATTGAAAATAGAAGTCTAAGATACTTAAAAAAATAATGAGTGTATATGACATTAACATTTTTTTTGTCATTTTCAATATCAAGAATTTATTACTTTGTAAAAAATAAACCATGAGTAAAAGACCGTTAATTCTAGTAACCAATGATGATGGGATTACAGCTCCCGGTTTGAGNAAACTAATCCAAGTAATGAATGAAATTGGGGATGTGGTTGTAGTAGCTCCCGACAGTCCTCAGTCAGCCATGGGGCATGCAATTACTATCAATTCCATTTTGAATTGCACTCCTATAACAATTGATGAGGGTCCACAAACTGAATATGCCTGTTCTGGAACACCCGCAGATTGTGTGAAACTAGGGGTTCACGAGATTTTGAAACAAAAACCCGATTTGTGTGTTTCTGGAATCAATCACGGTTCCAACTCATCCATTAATGTCATTTATTCAGGAACAATGAGCGCTGCTGTAGAAGCGGGAATTGAGGGAATTCCTGCTATTGGATTTTCCCTTTTGGACTATCAATGGAAAGCCAATTTTGATGCGGTTGCTGAATATGTAAAGCAAATTTCTCTTTCAGCGCTTTCCAACAAAATTCCTGAAGGAGTTGTCCTAAACGTCAATTTCCCGAAATTGCCTAAAAAAGAAATCAAAGGAATCAAAATTTGTCGGCAAGCAAAAGCGTATTGGATTGAAAAATTTGACAAAAGAGTCAACCCTTTAGGAAAAGAATACTACTGGCTNACAGGCGAATTTATCAACGAAGATCGTGGAGAAGATACAGACGAATGGGCGCTAAAAAATGGATATATTTCTATTGTTCCTGTTCACTACGATCTTACGGCTCATCATGTGATTCAACAACTAAATACGTGGGACTTTTGAAAATCAACTCTTTTCGTAACGGGCTTATTTTGGGGATATTAACGCCCCTCTTTACCTTAGTTTTGGTCGTGTATTTTTTTACGGATATTTCATTGAAAAATTCACTGATGGATTTGTATAAAACCCAAAGCTTAAGCGGATTGATTAGCATTGCTGCTATTCCCAATTTGTTGTTGTTTTTTTTATTTTTAAAACAAAATCGCGATGCGGTTTCCAAAGGAATTTTAGCCGCAACCCTACTAATCGCTGTGATTACAACTCTTATAAAATCAAACATATGAAGTATTATATCATAGCAGGAGAAGCTTCGGGAGATCTTCACGGATCCAATTTGATTAAAGAAATTCATAAAAAAGATACTCAAGCGTCCATTCGAGCTTGGGGGGGCGATTTGATGGAAAAAGCTGGATCACACTTGGTAAAACATTACCGCGATCTTGCCTTTATGGGGTTTTTGGAAGTATTGCTTAATTTGAGAACTATTCTAAAAAATTTCAAAACATGCAAAAACGATATCCTTGATTTTAAGCCCGATGTTCTCATTTTTATTGATTACCCAGGGTTCAATATGCGGATTGCTAAATGGGCAAAAACTCAAGGAATTCATTCGCATTATTATATTGCTCCACAGGTGTGGGCATGGAAAGAAAATCGCGTTAATGCAATCAAAAGAGACGTGGACAAGATGTCTGTCATTCTTCCTTTTGAAAAACAGTTTTTTGAAGAAAAACACCAATTTCCAGTAAATTTTGTAGGGCATCCGCTGTTGGACGCTATAGAAACTTTTCAAGCGGGTTCGGAAGAAGATTTTAGGACTGCAAATGGGTTGGATGCCCAAAAACCCATCATTGCCTTACTGCCCGGAAGTCGTAAACAAGAAATTAGAAAACTGTTAAAAGTGATGCTTCAATCGGCACAAAAATTCAGTGATTATCAATTTGTTATTGCTGGAGCTCCTGGGCAAGAAGAAGCTTTTTACCAACCGTTTTTGTCAAACCAAGCCAATGTGTTTTGGGTACAAAACCAAACCTATAAATTGTTGTCTTTTTCTTATGCTGCACTGGTAACAAGCGGAACCGCTACGCTTGAAACGGCGCTTTTTGAGGTTCCACAAGTAGTATGTTACAAAGGAAATGGAATTAGTTATCAAATTGCCAAACGCATTGTTAACCTTGACTATATTTCGCTAGTAAATTTGGTGCTTGAAAAAGAAGTAGTTACCGAATTGATTCAATCAGATTGTCATGCTGAAAGAATTACCCAAGAACTTGAAGCCATTTTGCACACTAACAAAAGGGACGCTATTTTGTCCAATTATACACTTCTTAAAACCCAATTGGGAGGAAAAGGTGCCAGTCAACGTGTTGCAGAATCTATTATAAACCAACTGTCATGAAACATGTTAAATGGAGTTTATTAATTGTAATTTGTTTTTTGCTCGTGGGCTGTGGAGGGCAAAAAAAAGCAGTTGTAAAATATCCTAAAAAAANAGTTGCTGTTGAAAATACAGTTATCACTCATGCCAAAGGCTATTTAGGAACTCCCTACCTGTATGGAGGAAATTCTCGNAAAGGTATTGATTGTTCTGGGCTGATTCATCAATCTTTCAGTAAAAGTAAGATTTCTGTCCCAAGAACCGTCAGCGAGTTGAAAAAAACGGGGTATAAAATTTCTGTAAAAAAAGCTCGTCCTGGAGATCTGTTGTTTTTTAAAACCTCTCGAAATCGCAAAATTTCCCATGCTGGATTGGTAATTCGAATTGAAAACAAAACACCTCAGTTTATACATGCCTCCACTTCACGAGGCGTAATTGTTTCTTCCTTATCGCAAGCTTATTGGAACAAAGCTTTTGTGGAAGCTCGAAGAATTGTTCGTTAATACTTTTTTTTAAAAAAAAATTTTAATTTGGGTGCATGAAATTGCCCCAACTGCTTTTGTTCAGAATCCTATTTTGCTATGTTTTAGGAATTCTTAGTTATCCTTTTTGGGAATTTCCCTTTAAAGTTTTAGTTAGCTGTCAAGGAATTTTGTTGTTGGGATGTATTCTTTTCAAGAAAAGAAAACTCCTTTTTTGGGTATGTACGTTGGTTTTCTTTTGGACTTTGGGTATTGGCATGCAATTCGCAAACGACGATTCTCAAAAAAACAATTATTACCAAGAATATCTCTCTACAGATGCTTTTTATGTAATGGAGGGAATTGTTGAAAAGGTTTTGAAGCCAAGTCCGTTCAACTCACAATACGAATTTCAACTTTATACGCTGAATCAACATTCCGTTGTTGGGAAACTATTATTGTCCCTTAAAAATGATTCATTGAACCCCAATCTGCAAGTAGATGATCGTTTGCGGATTGTAGGACGAATTCAAAAAATAACATCCTCTAAAAATCCCTATCAGTTTGACTACGCCGAGTATATGCGAAAGCAAGGAATCGAGCACCGAATTAATATCCAAAAAGCACAGCTAAATTCGCTTCCAAAAAACAAACAAACGTGGCGTGGAATGGCGTATGGATTTCGAGAATATTTGATTTCAAAACTAGAAAAGCAGGGATTTCAAAGTGACAATGAATCTGTAATCAAAGCCCTTGTTTTGGGCGATCGAACCGATATATCAACCGAATTAAAAAGAGATTATGCCGATGCTGGAGCTGTACACTTATTAGCCATTTCAGGGCTTCACATAGGGGTGTTATTTTTGTTATTAAACGGATTGTTTTCACCGCTATTACAATGGAAACATGGAGGTTTTGTGCGATTACTACTGGTAGTGAGTTGTTTGTGGATTTTTGCATTCATCACAGGCCTATCAGCTTCTGTTATGCGCTCTGTAACTATGTTTAGCGCTGTAGCTTTGGGTATTGCCTTGAAAAGAAGCAAGTCACAATTTCAAACGTTATTGATATCGCTTTTTGTACTGTTGCTAATCAGACCTAATTTTATTTATGATGTTGGATTTCAGCTGAGTTACTTAGCTGTTTTTGGGATTCTATGGCTGATGCCTGTGGCTATGCAATTTTGGAAGCCGCGTTGGTGGATTGTTATGAAAATATGGCAATTGATTGCTTTGGGTACAATTGCGCAGCTGTGTGTTTTGCCTTTAAGTTTATATTATTTTCATCAATTTCCCCTGCTTTTTCTTGTTGCAAATTTGGTCATTGTACCCTTTATGGGATTGCTCTTGGGAGGTGGTATTTTGGTAGTCCTAGTAAGCGCTTTGAATATCAATATTCCAATCATTATAAAAGGGTACGACTTTTTAATGTCTTTTATGAATGGATTGATTTACTGGGTGGCGGATCAAGATGCGTTAGTCATTCGCAACATTCCTTTTGGCACTTTTGAGCTAATTTGTGTATTTGTTGGAGTATTGGGTTTGGGTTTATGGTTGGAAAAACCCAATCAAAGAAAAATATTCGTTCCACTGCTAGCGGGCTGTATTTTGATTGGAGGGATTCATTTTCAAGAAAATCAGAAGGCACATCAAGATTCGCTTTGGATTTTTCATAGAAACAAACAAACTATAATTGCTCAAAAAAAAAGGAATTCAACTGCGACTCTATCAACATAAAGATTCAATCAAAAACAAACTTACTCTTCTAGAAAACTTCAAAATGAAAGAGCGCATTCAATTTGTGGATACGGTGCCTCATCGCAATGTGTTTTTGGAATCAAACTTACTTGTTGTGGACGAAAAAAACGTATTTATCCCCATTGGCAACCAACCTCCCAATATTTTATTAACACAAAGCCCTAAAATTCATTTGAAAGAGCTTATAGATAGCTTGAAACCACAAAAAATTATTGCTGATGGAAGCAATTACCCGACACTGGTTAGGCAATGGGAAGAAACCTGCAAACGAGAAAAAATATCTTTTCACAACACCTACACGGATGGACCTGTGCAATTAGCAATTAATTTATAAGCTAAGACTACCTCTAGCTTTTGAATTGAGGAACAAACGATTTGCTAAAAGCGTTAAAATCATCTTGTGTAGTAAGCGATTTGTAGAGTTCGTCATAGAAAAGTTTCAAATACAATTCGAGTTGTTGCGGTCTTTGGTAACCAACTAAAGGGGTAAGGTATTGGCCCGCATCATCAAAAAATAGGATAGTTGGGTAGCCCGAAACACCCAAAAAACGGGTAAACTGATGCGTTGCATTCCGCCCTTTTTTGGCGGGATCATATCCAGGATTTTCAAATGTATTTCCTTGAAAACTGACTTTTTCGNAACCTTCTGCATTGAATTTAACTGCATANAAATGTTCATTGATAAAATTAGCTACGTCAGGGTTTCCAAACGTATTTTTATCTAATAATTTACAGGGGCCGCACCAATTGGTATAGACATCAACAATGATTTCTTTAGGGACTTTTTTCTGAGCCTCAAAAGCTTCGTCAAGCGACATCCAATTAACGGTTTGCGCACGGATATTGGCAAAAAATAATAATAGAAATATGAAAAGAAAATTTTTATACAATTCCATGCATTTTTTTAATTAACATTGACTTTATGCTTAACATCAAAATACCTGCCGAAATTGGAATTATTGTAAATATCATAAAGAATATAGAAATTCCATAAGATTCAGAAATTTGATCGATATAACTTCCCGTAATCCCACCCAATAAATTAGCAACAGCACTACACACAAACCAGAACCCAAACATAAGTCCCACCAGCTTGATAGGGGCAAGTTTGCTTACATATGAAAGACCGACAGGCGAAATGCATAGCTCACCTAGAGTGTGAAATAAGTATGCCAAAATAAGCCACAAAACACTAACACTAGCTTCTTGAGCTCCAAGCGGAATGGACCACGATCCAAAAGAAAGGAAAGCAAAACCTATTCCCAAAGACATCAGACCCAATGCAAACTTGACAGGTCCGGAGGGATTGTGTCTAGAGGCCCATATTTTTGAAAAAACAGGTGCAAACAAAATAATAAATAAAGAATTTAAAACAGAAAACCATGAAGCAGGTATTTCAGAAGCCTCCACAGAAAACTCACGATTAATCATCCAAATAACAATTCCCCAAATAATGACGAAACTACTTCCTAAAAACACATTTGAAAGTAAAAAATTGCCTGCCATTTTTTGAAAGAGCATGTATAGAACGTAGGTCAAAATAGCCATAGGAACTAACGTAATTACCGTGTTAACAATTTTAAAAATGTAGGATGAATCTCCGGTTAAATTTCTTTCCGTATAATCTTCAGCAAAGATAGTCATAGACCCCCCTGCCTGTTCAAAAGCCCACCAAAAGAAGATCGTAAAGAGCGATAAAATAACGATGACAAAAATCCGATCGTTAACTACTTGAGATGAAGTGTTGTCTTCCTCCTTGATAGCTACTTTTGTGTTCATGTTTTTTCGTTGTGTTGGAGAAAGTCCAATGGTTCCAAATATCTTTTGAGCAAACCAAAACTGTAACATTCCAAGAAACATAAATATTCCTGCAAGACCAAATCCTAAATGCCATCCTACTTTTTCACCAATATATCCACAAAGAAGAATTCCTAAAAATGCCCCCGCATTAATCCCCATATAGAAAATGGTATATCCACCGTCTTTTCTGGCGTCTCCATTCTTGTATAATTGACCTACTATTGAAGAAATATTGGGTTTAAAAAAACCGTTACCTATTACCAAACAGGAAAGTCCTAAAAAGAAAAAAGCGCTCGAAAAACCTTCCATGGCCATTGAGGCATGCCCCAAAGTCATAATCAAAGCACCAAAAACTGTGGCATTTCGATAGCCCATAAACTTATCAGCAATATAACCCCCAAAAATAGGAGTAACGTACACCAAACCTGTGTACCACCCATAAAGTACAAGAGCGTCCGATCGTTCCCATCCCCAACCCTCATCCATGATAGATGAAGTTAAAAATAAGACCAAAATAGCACGCATACCATAATAGCTAAACCGCTCCCACATTTCTGTGAAAAATAAAACAAAAAGTCCCACAGGGTGACCTACTATAGTGCGTTGATTGAGTGCAGAACCTTGAAATATGTCAGACATATGTTGCTTATTTAGTTATAAATTATCGTTAATAAATTTCGTCATTTTTGTGAAAAGATGCAAACGAGTATTTCCCCCATAAATTCCATGATTACGATCGGGGTAAATCATCCATTCAAAATCTTTATTCGCTTGAACAAGTCCTTCTACCATTCGCATGGTGTTTTGAACGTGTACATTGTCATCACCCGATCCATGAACCAAAAGAAATTTTCCTTTCAATAAGTCTGGATAATTCAAAGGCGAATTATCGTCATACCCAGTTGGATTTTCTTGGGGAGTTCGCATAAATCGCTCGGTATAAATGGTGTCGTAAAATCGCCAGCTAGTTACGGGTGCTACAGCAATTGCCATCGAAAACACCGCGTTGCCTTTTAGCAAACAATTGGTTGCCATATGTCCTCCAAAACTCCAACCCCATATTCCAATTCGATTTTCATCGATATAAGGAAGATCTCTCAATTGTTTAGCTGCCTCAATTTGATCTTCGGTTTCTAATTTAACCAAATTCAAATATGTTGATTTTTTAAATGCGGCTCCTTTGAATCCAGTTCCTCTTCCGTCCACACAAGCCACTATGTATCCTTGTTGAACCAACATTTGGTGCCAACTATTATAAGAGTCGTACCATTGGTCGGCCACCTTCTGCGATCCCGGCCCCGAATATTGAAACATCAACACCGGATACTTCTTGGAAGGATCAAAATCAGCGGGGCGTAGCATCCACATATTAAGCGATTCGCCGTTCACATTCAGCGTTGAAAATTCTTTGGGTTGCCAACCAAATCTTTGAGCAACCTCGGACAATGAACGATTGGCTTTGATTGTTAAAAGCTGAGTGCCATCTATTGAGGAATTTAACGAATAAATTGGTGGAGTAATTGCAGTCGAATAGGTGTTTATGTACACCGAAAAATTGGCGCTAAATGCCGCTTGGTGCGTTCCTAATAAGTTGGAAAGTTGTTGCTTATCACTTCCGTTAATTGAAATAGAATATACATCTCTATAAATGGAACCACACTCAACCGACTGATAAAAAATGCGTTGAGAATTTGAGTCATACCCATAATAATCAGTTACTTCCCATTTTCCGTTTGTTATTTGATTGATTAATTTTCCTTGCTTCGAATAATGATAAAGATGGTTAAAACCATCGCTTTCACTCGACCAAATGAAGCTATGGTCATTCAAAAAGGTAAGATTATCATGAACATCCACATAGGCTTCGTCCGACTCTCGAAGCACTTCCTTAACCGAGCCGTTTTGAACATCAACATACAATAATCTCAAATCGTTTTGATGTCTATTGAGTGTTTGCACACTAAGTAAATTTGCATCATTTGTAAATTGCATTCTTGGAATGTAGTAGGCATTTTTGAGTGCAATGTTGTTGGTTTTCTTTTGATTAAGATCATACACGTGAAGACTCACCACAGAGTTGTTTTCTCCTGCCTTTGGATATCGGAAAACTTGCTGGGTTTGATACAGTTTTTTCCCATATAAATCCATAGAAAAAATAGGAACGTCAGATTCATCGAATCGCAAAAAGGCAAGATGACTCCCTGAAGAATTCCAATGAAATGCGCGAACAAATGAAAACTCTTCCTCATAAACCCAATCAGTTATACCGTTTATGATATAATCATTACCATCATTGGTGACTTGAGTTAGAGTTCCTGATTGAAGGTCTTTGATGAACAAATTTCGGTTGTGAACATAAGCAACTTTTGATCCGTCGGGAGAAAAGCTAGGTTCTTGAATAGGGTCTTGGGAAACTGAAATTAGATTTTTAGTAGCGATATCATACACATAATAAATCGCTTTTTTGGAACGTCTATAAATGGGAGTCCGATTGGTTTCCAAAAGTATTTTTGACTCGTCGTGACTAAAATAATAAGCCGAAAACCAGGGAATTTCATCCAATTCCAATGAACTGACAATTGTTTTTACCTTTTGAAGGTCTTGGTAAGTATATTGATCTAATGAAGAAGAACGAGTATTTCTATCGAAATTAAGAACGGTATAATGATGACCGTCTTTCATGGAATGGATTTGATCTAAGCGCTCTGCTCTAAATGTCCCATCATAAAGATTTTGAAGTGCTATTTTTTGTTGTGAAAAACATACAACGCCAATCAATAAAACTAAAGCAAAAAATGATCTCTGTAAATTTAGCATGTTATGGGGTTTTGATAATTTCGTAAAAATAAGAGAATAAATAATGATTTACCTAATATTTTAACATTAAAAGGCTAATTATTAATATTATTTCATTAAAATATATGTAATTAAGAAAGTCAAAACTAGAATGTATGGGATGCAGGTTAGAATCTTTATCTTTGCAAGATGAAAGAAAAAGAAAATCGATCCAATAAGTGGGTTAAAGGGTTTTCAAAGCTATCCAAAGAACAAAAAATTGATTGGGTAACCACTCGTTATTTTCACTCGCCCGATAGTGCCAAAAAAATATTGGAAAATTATTGGAACAAAGATAGTAACGTTCAATTATTACACGATGAGTTTATTGAAAATGCAGTTTCTAATTTTTACCTTCCTTTGGGTGTAGCACCCAATTTTATTATCAATCAACAGGCGTTTACCATTCCTATGGCAACCGAAGAAAGTTCTGTTTTGGCTGCTGCTGGCAAATCAGCAAAATTTTGGGCAAGTCGTGGAGGTTTTTCTACCAAAATCATAGGAACCGAAAAAATTGGACAAGTCCATTTTATGTTTAATGGAAATACCCATAAAATTAAAAACTTTATTGCAAGCATTCAATCTGTATTACGTTCAGAAACGGATGCTATTACTGCCAATATGCGTGCTCGCGGAGGAGGAATTACAACTATTGAGCTTTGTGATAAAACAGATGCGATTGCGAACTACTATCAGTTGCACGTTACTTTTGAAACCATTGATTCTATGGGAGCCAACTTTATCAACTCCTGTTTGGAACAATTTGGGACTACCCTTAAACAGGAGGCTTTACGTTACGATGCTTTTTCAGACGAAGAAAAAAACATTGAAATAGTAATGTGTATTCTGTCTAACCATGTTCCTCAATGTGTGGTTCGTGCAGAAGTAAGTTGTCCTGTAGAGCAATTGAATGACGATAACGAATTAAGCCCTCAAGCCTTTTGTGAAAAGTTTATTCGAGCTATCGATATCGCCAATGCTGACATTCATCGGGCTGTGACACACAACAAAGGGATCATGAACGGAGTAGATGCTGTTGTCATTGCTACAGGAAATGATTTTAGAGCTGTTGAAGCGGGTGCTCATGCGTATGCGTCGTCTTCAGGAAGCTACAAAAGCCTAACACATGCCACTGTTGAAAATGNTGTTTTTCGCTATTGGATTGAAATTCCATTGGCTTTGGGTACTGTGGGTGGAATTACCAAATTACACCCCATGGTACAATGGAGTTTGGAACTGTTAGGCAATCCATCGGCAAAACAGTTAATGGAGGTTGTAGCTGTTGCTGGATTGGCTCAAAATTTTGCTGCATTGCGATCGCTCATTACCTCAGGAATTCAAAAAGGGCATATGAAAATGCATTTGATGAATATTTTAAACCAATTCAAAGCAAGCCAAACAGAAAAGCAACAGCTTATTGCGTATTTTAAAAACCATACCGTTTCGTTTAGTGCTGTAGAAAATGAACTTTTAAAAATCCGTTCCTAACGCACATGAAGACATCTTTTCACAGTGCTGGAAAACTATTAATTACAGGGGAATATGCTGTTTTGGACGGTGCTTATGCACTAGCCATTCCCACTAGATTTGGGCAATCTCTCAGTGTCAAAGAAAATCCATCGGGGCGTGTCGATTGGAAAAGTTTTGATGTTGATCAACACTGTTGGTTGGAAGCGTCGTATTCCGTCAACACACTGGAAGTACTCTCTGAACCTTCGGAAGAATCAGAAAATTTAAGCGAATTATTGAAGCTTGCTCAAAAACTAAATCCTGATTTTCTTAAAACCTGTAGCGGACTTGAGGTCGAAACGCACTTGCAATTTTCTCGCAAATGGGGATTGGGAAGCTCATCTACTTTGCTAAACAATATTGCACAATGGGCTGGAATTGACCCTTTCCAACTTCTTAAAAATCGTTTTTCAGGAAGCGGTTATGATATTGCTTGCGCAGGCTCAAACCAGCCTATTTTATACAGAATCAAAGAAGAAATTCCTGAGATAAAACCCTTAGAATTTAATCCTCCTTTTAAAGACAACCTTTATTTTGTTTATCTCAATAAAAAACAAAATTCACTATCGGAAGTAGTGAATTATAAAAAAAACAAACCCAATCAAAAATTAATTGACGAAATAAGTTCGTTGGCGCTTCCCATTGCTAAGGCTGCTACTCTTGAAGAATTTGAAAGGCTCATACAAATTCATGAGTCTTTTGTGAGTAAATTGATTGGTCAAAAACCTATTCAACAACTCTTGTTTTCGGACTTTACAGGAATCATTAAAAGCTTGGGGGCCTGGGGAGGTGATTTTATACTGGTATCAGGCACTGACAATGTGGTTGGGTATTTCAAATCGAAAGGATATTCTACGATCATCCCTTTCTCAAAAATGATTTAATTTTCGGGATCATAATCGATGGGAATTCCAACAGTTACGAGAGTTCCTGCCGCTTGACCTTGTTCATCATACAAATCTTCTATATGAAAGAAAAAATTCCCTTTGTTTTTAGAATTTAAAAGTTTTATACGTTGATTAAGAATTGTGGTAGCAAACGATTGATGGGTACTTTGGTACACTTGATTTCTTTTTTGAGCTGCTTCTCGTCCAATGCCATTATCTTTTATTTGGCAATTCAAATAACCGTCCTCAAAGAAAAAATGGATGGTAATTTCTCTATCCTTTTTACTAGCCATTAAACCGTGAAGAATGGCGTTCTCAACAATGGGTTGCAATATCATACAAGGCAAATACACAAAACTGCTCACGATGGGTTTTTGCACACTAATTTTTAAATCAATTTCTGTGTCCAAACGAAGACTTTGCAATGCGACATAGTTTTTAAGATACTCTATTTCTTTAAGTAAAGTAATTTGATCAGTATCGCTCATTTCAAAGGTATGTCTAATGAGTTTTGAAAACGCGCCCATATAGTTATTAAACGCTTTTTCACCTTGAAGAACCATTGTTGACTGCAGCCCATTAAGAGCATTGAAAATAAAATGAGGATTCATTTGAGCTTGATAGGCTCGAAGCTCTAGATTTGCAATTTGCAGTTGACGATCTCTATTAATTTTTAATACGGTGGTTTCAAAATAAAACCACAAATACAGTACTATGGCTATTAAAAAAAAGACTGCAAAAACAAACCACCATTGAAAATAAAAAGGATATGGGACATTGATTGTATAAGTAAGCATGTTTTGTGATGGACTTCCTAATTCTGATGTTCCTTTAATTTCGAGGGTATATTTTCCAGACTGTAGGCCGAACAATTTAACGGTAAAATCAGAGTCCAAAAGAATCCACTCGGGAGACAGACTCGATATACGGTAAAAGATATTATTTAATTCAGGTGTAATCAAATTATTCATTGCGAAGGAAAAGAATAAACTACTATAAGCATTGGGCAAATCAATGGTTTGGTAATTATCAAAATTGGATGTTACCGAAAAAAACCGATTCTTTTTTTTGTCGAAATACCTGAGTTCAACTGGATAGATAGTATAGTCTATGTTGCTTCGAAAAACTAGATTGGGATTGAAGGAAACAATTCCCGAAGAAGTTCCCGAAAAAAGCAAAGAATCTGATGCTTTGTAAAAGGTATTTGGAGTAAAGTTCACATCCAATAATCCTTGGTTCTCATGGAAGTTTTGAATTTGATTGTTGGTCCAATTAATTTTACTCAAACCTTTTGAAGTTGTTGTCCAAATAAATTGTCCAGACTCTTGAATCCCTCTTATTTCAGAATGGATCATTCCTTTGGACTCGTCAAAGTAATCCAACAACTGACAAGTTTCTTGATTGATCTTAAATAGACCATGATCAGACCCCGCCCACAAAGAGCCATCATTACTCTCATGCAGAATTGTAAATTTAATGCCTTTGGAGGATGATAAAATGCCTTCATTGACAAACAAGCGGCTCTTTTATTGTTTTTTATCTACCCTATACAAACCGGCTACAGAAGCTACCCAAAAATAATTTTCATTCTCTAGGGTGTCATAAACTGAAAAACTTGAAAAATCAACTCCTGTAAAACCCTTGTTTTCGTCCTTAAATGTGTTTGTCTCGGTATTGAAAGAATATAAGCCTTCAAGCCCTCCTAAATACATTTCATTCTCTGACTTGGAAGCTAGATGAACAAATTTATAACGATTGAACGTTGTATTATTATTAATGGAATACTCAGTAACCGTTCTGTTATTAAAATCCATTTTATATACAGAATCGGATTGATCGACACCCCATATCAACGAATCATTTTGCACCCATAAATCTTTAAAATAGCGTGTTTTTTGTAAAGGCTTATTTTTATTTGTAAGCGAAATCAACTGAAACTTTTCGTCACCTTCTTTCTTATAAATACCATTTGCTGTAGCAATAAAATAGGTCCCTGTAGAATTTTGAACAATCGCTCCAACTTCTGTTTTATCATCCAACGTATTTTGGTTTAAATAACTGTTGAATTGTCTTTTTTGGAGAACCAATTTACTCACCTCATCTGTTCCAGAAATCCAAATGATTTTCTTATTTCCCAAGTAAATATCCTGAATGGGGCTATTAAAAGTAAATGTATTCTTTTGTTCTAANGAAAGTTTTCCTTTTTCTTTTGTTAAACCAAAAAAGCCTAAAGAGTTTGTGCTTGTTTGTANAAGAAATGCTGCTTTCAATAAGGGTTTGGAGATGTCAATGGCAGTATTTGGAAATTCTATTATGTACCCATTAATGGAAGAAATAAAAAAATATTGATAGGATTGTTTGTTATAGAAATACTGCCCCTGAAAACCGAGGTCGAAACCATTTTCTGCTTCTAATATAAGGGCTTTAGCCCCTTTAGACTCAAAGCGTTGTTTTGGGCTCAATTTGTTGTCAGCGTCTAAAACTAAAACTTCCTTAGGAGACTTTACGATAAGGATATTATTTTTTGAGCCTATAATATCTGTTTTTTTACCCTCTATGTCACTATCATAAAGATTTACATAATCAAACTGCTGATTCAAGGGATTGAAAGCAACAATGAAATTGCTTTGAGTTCCAAAATACATCACCCCATTCGATAATTGAATAACGGAAGTAGGAATTAATGGCAGGTTGTTTTCAGGATGAATCAAGTTAAAGCTCTCAACTTTCTTAGTTGTAGGGTTGAATGTTCGAATATCATTCAAAGTGAGTACCCAAATCATTCCCGAACGATCCTCATACAATGAAATGAAGTTTTTAATATCTACAACTTCATCAGGGTGGGTTTTAAGCGAGTGAAAAAATGTTTGAGTTCCTAATTCATGAACCAATCCATTATGAGTGGTGTACCATAAAAAACCTTTTTTATCTTCAATAATCTGTAAGGGAATGTTATAACTTGAATCATAGGCTGATGTTTTGAANCTCTGAGTTACATANTCTTGAGAAATNAANGATTGGAGCATCAATAAAAAGAGAATTCTTATAAAGAAAAAGCTGAAAAATGATTGAAAAATATACTTTGGCACGAAAATTGGANTATATGAAAAAGATTTCATAATATTTTTGGTTAGTTATTGTTTGCACCTGCGTTTTTCTCAAAGAATGCAGGTGCTTTTTTTTGCTCCCTTGGGGTATAAGTTGAAACCAAACAACATATATAGAAAGCCTATCCAATCGCATTTACACCTATAAATGTATTAAAAACCTATGCTAAAAACAAAAAAAGCCCTCCATTTTAAAGGAAAGCTTCTCATTGGTTCTTCTACGAACCTCTTGCAAGCTATAAACTTACAAGCAACACAACACTTTTTAGGTTTTGCTATATGCAAAACTTTTGCGGTCTGGACGGGACTCGAACCCGCGACCCCCTGCGTGACAGGCAGGTATTCTAACCAGCTGAACTACCAGACCGTTAGCGTTTAGCGAATGCAAATATACACTCGTTTTTTGTTTAAACAAGATTTTTTTTGAGGTTCGCTAAAAAAATCAATTTACAGCGAAGCATCCAAGGCTTCGGCATAAACATTTTTTGGAGAAACACCTACTTGACGTCCAATCAATTCACCTCCTTTAAAAATCAAAACCGTAGGAATATTTCTAACACCGTATTTAGCAGCAAACTCTTGATTTGCATCTACGTCCATTTTACCAACGACCGCTTTGCCTTCATATTCGGTGCTCAATTCATCAATAATTGGGCCTACCATTCGACAGGGTCCACACCATGCTGCCCAAAAGTCTACCATTACGGGTTTGTCGGATTGTAATACAACTTCTTCAAAAGTTGCGTCTGTAATTTCTAAAGCCATTTTGAGGGTTTTAAGTTAATGAATACAAAAATACATATTTTATGTTTGTAGAAAATGTATGGTCATTGTTTTTATAAATCAATTGATAAAATTAAGTGATAACTAGTTGAGTTTGTAATGAAAATTAGAGTCCGTCAAATCTGTTAACAGGTTTTCTGTAATAGCCACCTTTTGATTTCTACTATGCATCACTAATTTTAGTTGCTTTTCCATTTCAAAAAATGCAATGTCCACTGGGCGGTCTCCTTTGTGTAATTTTAATACACCTTTCAAATCGTCGAGTTTGTCTTCATCGAATTCGTTAATATTCAATTGTAGTGTAATTTTTTTTGAGTTGCTCGACAAGGTATCTTGCAGTTGTTGAAAAGCATTAAACTGCAGTCTGGGATCCCCTTTTTTACCTGTTTCTCGATTTACCCAACCTTCTTTCACAAAAACTTTAATATATACAAAATTGTTGGTTACCAAAAAATGTTTGAATTTTAAATATTCTTCTCCAAAAATTCTAAAATCATAGGAATTTGTATAATCTTCAAGAGTAAAAATCGCCCAACCTTTTCCATTTTTAGAAACCCGATGTTGAACATCTCCCACAATGCCTCCCAAAGTAAGTTCGCGATTGAGCAAAGGAGTTAAATCCGCAAAAACATCAACAGATGCATTGCAAAATGAATTTAAAACTACCTTAAAATCATCCAATGGATGGGCTGAAATATATATCCCCACAACTTCTCTTTCTTGTTTGAGGGCGTGTAAGGTTCCCCAAGGTTCACAAGGGGGAATTTCAGGCTCAGCAATTGTATCTTCAGTACTTCCTTCGAACAAACTTACTTGCGATGAGTTCAAATTATCTTGATATTTTGAACCAAACTTGATCACCTTTTCCAAAAAAGTAACCCCGTCTCCACTATCCTGAAAATATTGAGCACGATGGGTATTGCTAAACGAGTCCATTCCGCCTGCCAGCACAAGGCTTTCAAAAGATTTTTTGTTGGCAGAACGTAAATCAATACGTTTGGCCAAATCAAAAATTGACTTGTAAGGACTTTCTTTTCTGTTTTCGACAATAGTAGCCACTGCATTGGCTCCCACTCCTTTTATGGCTCCCATTCCAAAGCGAATGGCATTCTGGTCATTCACAGTAAATTTGTAAAAAGACTCATTAACATCAGGACCCAAAACAGGAATGTTTGCGCGCTTACACTCTTCCATAAAAAATGTAACCTGCTTGATATCGTTCATGTTGTTAGACAACACAGCAGCCATGTATTCTGCTGGGTAGTGAGCCTTTAGGTATGCCGTTTGATAAGCAATCCACGCATAGCATGTAGAATGAGATTTGTTAAAAGCATAAGAAGCAAATGCCTCCCAATCCTTCCAAATTTTTTCTAATATTTCTCGATCATGTCCATTGGTTTGACCTCCATCTAAAAATTTAGGCTTGAGTTGCTCCAACAAAGAAAAAATCTTTTTTCCCATGGCTTTTCGAAGCAAATCCGCTTCACCCTTGGTAAAATTGGCTAGTTTTTGAGATAAAAGCATTACTTGCTCTTGATAAACCGTAATTCCATAGGTTTCCTTTAAGTATTCCTCCATAGCATCGAGGTCGTACGATATGGGTTCCTGACCATTTTTACGAAGGACAAAACTTGGAATGTACTCCAATGGACCCGGACGATAAAGAGCATTCATCGCTATCAGATCTTCAAAAACTGTAGGCTTTAATTCTCTCAGATATTTTTGCATTCCTGCACTCTCGTATTGGAATACACCAACTGTATCTCCTCGTTGAAAAAGTTCGTACGTTTTTTGATCATCAAGCGGAAATTCGTCTGGATTCAATTGGATTTGATGACGGTAATCAATAAGCTTAACCGTGTCTTTAATAAGGGTCAATGTTTTTAATCCTAAAAAGTCCATTTTTAACAGTCCTGCATTTTCTACTACAGAATTGTCGAATTGTGTAACGTACAAGTCCGAATCCTTTGCCGTGGCAACGGGAACAAAATCGGTGATATCTGAAGGAGTAATGATAACACCGCAAGCATGAATTCCTGTATTTCGCAAAGACCCTTCAAGTATTCTGGCTTGATTGATTGTTTGTGCCTCAAGGTCATCGCCATCAGCAATATTCTTTAGCTCATTTACTTTGAGTAATTCATCGGAACGAAGAGCATCTTTGAGGGCTTTTTCTTCCAATTCGAATATTTTTTTAAGCTTCATGTTTGGAACCAATTTGGAGATTCTGTCAGCTTCTCCCAAAGATAAATCTAACACCCTCGCCGTATCTCGAATGGAGGATTTTGCCGCCATGGTTCCGTAGGTTATGATTTGAGCTACCTGATTGGACCCGTACTTTTCAATGACATAATCCATTACTTTACTTCGCCCCTCATCATCAAAATCAATATCAATATCAGGCAAACTTACCCTATCGGGATTCAAAAATCTCTCAAAAAGAAGGTCGTATTTTATTGGATCGATGTTGGTGATTTTTAAGCAATAGGCAACGGCAGAGCCTGCTGCAGAACCTCTTCCCGGTCCAACTGAAACTCCCATTTCACGAGCAGCAGCAATAAAATCTTGCACAATCAAAAAGTACCCAGGGTATCCTGTGTTTTCGATGACTTGAAGCTCAAAATCAATGCGCTCTTTGAGTTCGTTTGAAAGTTCTTTGTAGCGATTTTTAGCTCCTTCATAGGTCAAATGTCGGAGATAAGCATTTTCCCCTCGTTTGCCTTTGTCTTTTTCATCTTCAGGATCCACAAACTGTGAAGGNATGNTAAACTTNGGCAACAGCACCTCTCTAGCCAATTCGTATTCTTCAATTTTATCAAGAATTTCAGAAATCGAAACAATGGCTTCTGGNACATCTTCAAACAGCTTTTTCATGGCTTCAGAAGATTTAAAATAATATTCTTGATTGGGCAAGCCGTATCGATATCCACGACCGCGACCAATTGGCGTAGCCTGTTTTTCTCCATCTTTTACACACAATAAAATATCGTGTGCATTGGCGTCTTTTTGCTCAGTATAAAATGTATTGTTGGTGGCAACCAATTTTACCTCATGTTTTTTGGCGAGGTTTACCAACACTTGGTTGACTCTTGTTTCGTCTTCTTGACCGTGNCGCATGAGTTCGATGTAAAAATCGTCCTTGAATTGTTCCTTCCACCAAAGCAAGGCTTGCTCGGCTTGGGACTCTCCTACATTCAAAATTTTACTTGGAATTTCACCGTATAAATTTCCTGACAATACAATCAAATCTTCTTTGTATTGTTCNACAATATCTCTGTCAATCCGAGGGACGTAATAAAATCCTTTGGTAAACGCTATTGACGACATTTTAGCTAGGTGGTGATAGCCTCGTTTATTTTTTGCTAAAAAGACTACCTGATACCCATTGTCCCTTTGACTACGATCCAAATGATTATCGCAAACATAAAATTCACATCCCAATATGGGCTTGATATGCTTTTTTCCGGGCTGCTCGTCAGACAAACTATTGTTATAATTTCCAACGGCTTTCACAAAGTGAAACGCACCCATCATGTTTGCCGTATCCGTCAATGCCACAGCAGGCATTTGAAATTCAGAAGTTTTCTCAACCAGTTCAGAAATTCGAGTCGTTGATTGAAGTACCGAATATTGTGAATGGTTGTGAAGATGAACAAAGGTATGATCAGANAAAACATCTCTGTTTGAACTGAGGTTTTCTTGATTCAGCTCTTTACCTATTTGTTCATCAAGCTGAAGATTCGTCGAAAGCTGCTTTAAGTTTTGATGTTTGATTCCTTCAAGAGGAACACCCTCAGGGAATTTGGCTTGGAGTGTCTCTGATAAATCAACAAAGGTTTCATCTTTGATGATATTTTTTCGAACCAACTCCAAAAAAACACGAGTAGTCGCTTCAACATCTGCTGAAGCATTGTGTGCTTCTGCAAAAGAAGAATGAAATAAAAACGCATACAATTCGGTCAATGTGGGAAGTTTGAATTTTCCACCTCGCCCTCCTGGTAATTGGCACAAAGTGGCCGTTAATTCGGTACAAGTATCTATGACTGGAAGCGAATTTAGTTGGGTTGCCACTTTTTCTCTAAAAAATTCGGCTCCCATAATGTTCAAATCAAACGAAACATTGTGCCCAACAACGTATTTGGTTTGTTTTAAATCAGATTGAAAATGATTCAATACTTCGCGAAGGGGAATTCCTTTATCGGTAGCAAGCTGGGTAGAAATTCCGTGAATTTGTTCGGATTCGTATGGAATTGTGAAACCCTCGGGNCTCACTATAAATTCCTTGTTGGAAACCATAACCCCATCCTGATCGTGCAGTTGCCATGCAATTTGGACGCATCTTGGCCAATTGTCAGTATCACTAATAGGCGCTTTCCAACGCTTTGGGAGACCTGTAGTTTCGGTATCAAAAATTAAAAACATTCACGGTTTTTTGGAAACATAAAAATACGGATCTTTTAAAAAAATACCTCGAGCGAGTTATCGGAAGTTATCAACGAAATAAAAAGTTGCAAGCAACCTTATCATTGTTCTTTAAAAATATTGTCAATTCAATAAAATAAATTACATTTGCGCCTCATTAATAACCAAGGTTTAGGACCTTTAAAATTTAATTCATTATGCCAGTAAGAATAAGACTTCAAAGACACGGAAAAAAAGGAAAACCATTTTATTGGGTTGTTGCTGCCGATTCTCGATCTAAAAGAGACGGACGCTACCTAGAAAAAATAGGCACTTACAATCCAACTACCAATCCTGCAACAATTGATATTAATACCGATAGTGCTGTTCAATGGCTTCAAAATGGAGCACAACCAACGGATACCGCCAAGAATATTTTGGCTTACAAAGGGGTATTGTTGAAAAACCATTTGTTAAATGGTGTTAAAAAAGGAGCCCTTACTCAAGAGGAAGCTGACGCTAAATTTGAAGCATGGGTAGTAGAAAAAGAAGCCAAAGTTGAAGCTAAAATTTCTACCCTTGACAAGCAAGCTGATGCAGCTAAGAAAAAAGCACTTGCCGCTGAAAAAGAAGTAAGTGACAAAAGAAAAGCCGATGCTGAAGCTGCTCTCCTTGAAGAAACTGCTGCTGAAGAAGCTCCTTCTGAAGAAGTTGTTGCTGAAGAAGCTCCTGTTGAGGAAGTTGTTGCTGAAGAAGCACCTGCTGAAGAAGCTCCTTCTGAAGAAGTTGTTGCTGAAGAAGCACCTGCTGAAGAAGCTCCTGCTGAGGAAGTTGTTGCTGAAGAGGCTGCTGCTACTGAAGAAGCTCCTGCTGAGGAAGCTCCTGCTACTGAAGAAGCTCCTGCTGAGGAAGTTGTTGCTGAGGAAGCTCCTGCTACTGAAGAAGCTCCCAAAGAAGAAAAATAATCATTATACCAAAAACGATGAAGAAAGAAGAATGCTTCTATCTTGGTAAAATCGTTTCAAAATATAGTTTTAAAGGAGAGTTACTCATCAAATTAGATACTGACGATCCTGAAGCCTATTACAAATTGGAGTCAATGTTAGTTTCACAAGAAGCCGCATTGATTCCTTTTTTTGTTGAACGAATCCAACCTCACAAATCAGACCTACTGAGAGTAAAGTTTGAGGCTGTTGATTCGGAATCTGATGCGAATGCACTACTCAAATCAGAAATATACCTCCCATTATCGATGCTTCCTGCGTTGAGCGGATCAAAATTTTATTATCATGAAGTTATTGGTTTTGAGGTGATTGATACCCAACACGGACTGATTGGAACGCTTACGCATATTAATGATCAAACGGCACAACCCCTAATGATTATTAAAAGTAATGAAAAAGAAATTTTGATTCCGTTGATTGACTCCCTTATACAAACTGTTGATCGTAAACAAAAAAAACTTACTGTTACAGCTCCCCCGGGGTTAATTGATTTATATTTGGAGTAATCTTTATTAGGTTATATGCTGAATATTAAATTCAAAAATGCGACTCTTTTATTGTTAGGGTGTTTTCTGAGTGCTCAACAATTGCCTAAAGAACAAGACAGCATTGTTCTTTCTGAAGTCACTGTCAGTGTAGCGCGCCTCAAAAATCCTAAAAATCTAATTTCACAATCTTTTTCTTTACAGCAAATTGATGAGCAATACCAGCATCTACAGAAATTGCATTTGGCGGATTATATGGGAAATATTCCCGGTTTATTTGTCTCAAACTCTCATAATTACGCGCAAGATGCTCGGGTATCCATTCGCGGATTTGGAGCGCGTTCCCCTTTTGGAATTAGAGGAGTGCGATTGATAGTAGACGGAATTCCCGAAACCACCCCTGACGGGCAAAGTCAAGTAGACAATATCAATGTCGAAATTATAGATCGTATTGAGGTTTTACGAGGTGTAGCAAGCGTTCTGTATGGAAATGCTTCTGGAGGTGTGATTCAGTTACAAACTCTTGAAGATATTTCTAAAAACTTTCTTCGAGTGGGGACTTCCCTTGGCGCTTTTGATACGCAAAAATACCAAATGCAAGCAGGAATAGTATCCAAAAACACCTCTTATATTTTTCACGGAAGTCAGAGTCAAAGCAATGGGTATCGAGCGTTTAGTGGCTTTAAAAATCAAAATGCAAACCTAAAGATTGTGAAACAATTTTCTGACGATCAATCGCTCCGATTTATTGCCAACTATGTGAACAGTCCTTTTGCAAAAGACGCTGGAGGTTTAACTCTAGAAGAGGTGAATCAAAATCGTCAACAAGCTCGAAAGCGAAACACAGATTTCAATTCGAAAGAAAAAATTGAACAAGGAAAACTGGGGCTTCATTATAGAACATTACTGGCTAATCATGCCGAACTGAAAGCGTATACTTTTTTTTCAAAAAGAGCCTTTCAAGGAATACTCCCCTATGAGCAAGGAGGGTATGTTGATTTGAATCGAAATCATATGGGATTGGGATTGAATATCTCCAAAAAATCATTGAAAAGATTGCGTTGGTTGGTGGGTTTAGAAACAGCGTATCAAAAGGATGAAAGAAAACGATTTTTCAATGTATATGGAACAAAAGGTGCGCCGACCCTCAATCAAAACGAATTGTTTTCAACCGTTGGGATTTTTGGTATGTTGGAAATCAATTTTAAAAAATGGCTTGTAACCACAGGAATACGAACAGATGCTCATTGGATTGAAGCACAAGACCGATTTACAGACTCCAATCAAGCCTCAACTGTTTTGAAATTAAATGCATGGAATCCTACGCTATCTTTTCATTATACCCCAAATTCTCAGTGGCGATTTTTTGGGAATACTACATCTGGATTTGAAACCCCTACACTCAACGAATTGTCGGCCAATCCATCAGGNAACTCAGGTTTTAATTCAACTCTAAAACCTCAGCTATCTATGCAATCCGAAATTGGCGCTTTTTTTACTAGTATCTCCAATCGTTTTCANATAGANNTAGTAGGGTTTTTGATAAAAACGCAAGATGAAATCGTACCTTATGAATTGGAAGAAATGCCTGATCAAACATTCTACCGAAATGCAGGAAAAACCATACGTTTGGGCGTTGAAATAGAAACAACATACCGTCCGCATTCAAGCTGGGAAATGTCCTTAGCCGCTTCGCACGGTTCCTTTGAGTTTGATGAATTTAAAATATATTCCGAGGTTTTTACAGGAAAAAAGCTTCCAGGTGTTCCCCAAAGTTTAGCGCAATTTAAAGTTCAATACAGTCCATCAAATCGTTTATTGGTGGAATTAAATTCGCGTTTTACTGGAAAAATAATGGCTGATAACAGCAATGAAACTGCCGTAAAATCCAATTGGGTAACTAACCTCTCTGCTTCTCAAAAAATAAAAATCAATCGTATCAATATGATTCCATTTTTAGGAATCAACAATCTTACCAATACCTCCTATTTTGACAATATTCGCATCAATGCCTTTGGAGGGCGATTTTATGAACCTGCTCCTGGTATTTACGGGTATGGAGGAATAAAATTTGAATGGTAATTCTAGAAACGCAGTAAGAAAAGTCGGTGGTAAATTATTTACGGAATTCGTGTTTTACCCAATCCACTTCCATTACCCATTCTCCTGTCATTGGAGAATCTGTAATCTTCGCAAAATTTAAAATCGCAAACATAGGCTCAGGGTACTTATCCCCTTTTCCAACATTTCTATGGACTTCGGTTCCGTCCAATCGATACACCAAATCACTGCCTTCCCATTCTACTGAATATTCGTGGTAATCACTAAGTGATGCTTTGACATTGGTTCGCAAGGTCCACCAATCTCCTTTATCACATTCTCCCAAAGATTTGATAGCTCCAGTGGTGTAATGATTGTCTTCATAATCTCCATGATGTTCAAAAATATCGATTTCTCCCGATCCTGTGAGGGGCCAGCATATTACTTCATCGGGTTCCTGAACAGGCAACTCATTGTTTTGTGCACCCAGTATCCACCATGCGGGAAACATACTGGGTTGTCTTTTGCCAAGCAAACGAAGTTTTGCTGTCCATTTGCCTTTGATGAATTCTTTTTTGTTTTTTGAGGCTATACGACTGGCAACATAGGAGGTTTTTGATTGTTGGTTGCCGTGTTTGTCAAAATTGTCGCAACTTATTTCGTTTTCAATATTAATGACTTTGAGTTTTAATGTACCGTTGCTCACTTCACGAGTACCGTATTGATTGTCGGGAACATAACATTGTTTTTCATTGTTTACCCAAATGCGTTGATCTTGCCAATAGTTGGTGTTGAAAGTTTCAAAATCATCAAAAAAATCTACTTCCCATGCCATTGATTCCTCGGATTTATTTGAGCTTTTATTTGTTATCATAGTGCACGAAGTGAGGACAATCGCTAACACAAAAAAGCCTTTCAATAAGGATTCTTTATATTTTTTCATTGCAATTATTTTTAATCCAACAAAGTTACTTCTTTTTAAAAAAACAAGCGGTCTTGAGGTTACAAGTTGGCCTGTTGTTTTTTGGCTACATTGGATTTGTTTTCGAAACAGCTTGTAGCTCTCAAAAAACTAATCCATAACAAATTTGAACCCTGTCGTGAGAATTGTTGATTGAAACGTTGTGTTTCGGTCGTATTTATAGAATTTTACATCAATGGATTTGAGTCCAAATTTCCAAATATGGGCTTTTGTAAAAATATCTGTATAGGTCAAACCGATACCGAATTGGTTGGCCGAATATTTTGACAGGTCATAATCTGAGGTATAATAATTGTCTGTAGACAAGGCTTTCTCATAGGGTCTGAAATAGTCGGCGGCAGTTTGATTGTAAAATCTATAGGAAGGGTATAGCGTAAACTTGTTTGCTATTTTAATAGGAATTTCCATCGATGCTGTATGTGAGTTAATCCCCCAATCGTCAAAGTAGTATCGGTAATAGGTTCGAAAGGTAGTGTATGCATTTACAAACCAATTCAAGCGACCACCTAGGGCGATTTTATATCTTGTATCGGGCAAACGCTCTACGGCATCGGCAAGATGAAAATTTTGGATAAATGAGTCATCTATGTCTCCAAAGTAAACCCTTTGAAAAGGGGTAGACAACAAGCCTTCTTGCTGGACAAAATCAAGAGCTAAGGCTGCTTGTATATTTTTATGAAGTATTTGAGAAAATCCAATGCCTATGGAATACGAATTTCGCTCCTTGGTTTTGAAAGGAATAAATCGTGGATTGTAATCCGTGTTTCCGGTTAGGGTATATTGTGTGAAAAGAATATTGTTGACTCCATTGCCACCATAAAAAGGGCGTAATTCTGAAGGATAAATAGGAGTCCAAGAATCCATAAATACATTCCCTTTAATGCTAACTTCTGTATTTTTTTCATTAAAAAGCTTTGTGTAGCTACCGCCTACTCCCGCTGAGAAATAATCGTATTCAGAGGCTATGGAAACGTTCACAGACCAAATATCATTTCTATCGTCGGAACTGTGAGAGTAACCTATGGAAACATTTGTCCAAATATCTGATCTTGATGCTCCGGAACTTGCTACATAAGGGTCGGCAGCACCTTTTCCATCAAAAGGATTTACATTGCTTGAGGATGCTGAAGTGTATGCAGATATTCCAGCATCAATGGTTAAGACATCGTCGTCATTGAGTGGAATAGAGACCAGTATAGTGCCCGTTGCATCCGTTAAAGCTTCTGAGCCTATGCCACCAGTAACTGCGGCATTATCACCGTCTTGTGAGTAATAACTACTCAAAAAATCGACCTCTGCTGTCTCTAACACCCTTTTTTTATACGCATTCGATGAGGATTGATCGTTTTGTGCGTTTAGGAACACAAAAGGAACTAATAACAAGAAGGGGATGCAGATAAAAATTGAGCTTTTATTCATTATATTTTTTTTCATTTGTGAAGAAAACATCGTTTTAGTTACAGCCACAACCGCCTCCCATTTTGCCGCCGTTTGCACCCACAGCAGCTTCACGATAGGAGTGTGCAACTACTACATTTCGATCACATTTCTTTTCAGAGAGAATCATATCTGGGTCATTAATATTTACCTTCTCGTATTCTTTAACAACCACACAACTGCTAATAAAGCAAGTCATACAGATCATTATTAAAATGTTTTTTATCATTGTTTATTGATTTCAATATTTTTTGATTTTATAATATTCCCATTGTTCTCTACAATAATACATTCAATTTCTGGCAATTGATTGATTCGATCCATCCCAGCGGTTTTTCCCATAACAAAAACAGAGGTTGCCAAAGCATCGGCTAATTCTGCCTTAGGGGCAAAAACAGTTACGCTCACAATCCCCTCAGATGGGTAGCCTGTTCGTGGATCAATTATGTGTGAATACTGTTTTCCATTGAGGGACACCCTTTTTTCATAATTTCCTGAAGTAACTACCGCTCCATTTTTAATAGGTAATAACGCAAACACTTTATTCTTATCCATGGGATTGGTTATGGCAACTTTCCAAGAAGTACCATTGGGCTGTTCGCCCCAAGTATTCATGTCTCCAGAAGCATTAATGATTCCAGAGGATACTCCTTTTGAAATCAAAAGTGCCTTGGCTTTGTCTGCTGCATATCCTTTCCCAATGGCTCCAAAGCCGATTTTCATTCCTTCTTGTTTTAAAAAAACCGTATTCTTTTGTTTGTCTAAAAGGATATTTTGATATCCCACTTTGGCTACTGAAGCTGCTATTTGTTCCTCAGAAGGTAACTTTTTCATACTCCCATCAAAGTTCCATACTTTATCGATTGAAGCATAACTGATGTCAAAGGCTCCGTCGGTTAGTTTTGAAATTCCAATGGATCGTTCTATCAACTGGAAAAGTTCGGAATCGACTTTGACAGCTTTCTTTCCGGCTTGTCTATTAATTTCAGATGTTTGAGAATTGGGATCCCATGAAGAAATCAGCCTTTCGATTCTAGAAATTTCAGCGGTAGCAATATCAATGTATTGATTGCCTAAATCCGCATCTTTTGCAACTATCGTTATTTCAAAACGACTTCCCATGAGTTTTAGTGTTCGTTTGTAGGGCTGTTGAGCACTAACTATCACAGAAAAAAAAAGCACATAAAGTTTTAGGAAAGACTTCACGGTAGGTAACTAGGCACTTATGGTTAAAACATTCCCATTTAAAGACGTTTTGTATATGGTAATTCCTCCGCTACCTTCGCTATTTTTACCATTCCCTGAAAGGTCAAACGTAGCCCCGTGTTCGGTACAATAATACTCATCGTTTTGGAAAATCACTTTTCTTTTTTGCTCGTGGCTACACAAGTTTGTAGCAGCTACATAATTGCCCGACAAGTCTTTGGCCACAACCGTATTGTTTTTGATAATATATCCTCCATTATCAGCCAAATTGCTATACGACGGGTCAGTTATATCGATTGAAAAAGGCAAGTCAGACGTTGCACTTTCAGTAGAAGAATCTTCGCTTTTTGAACAACCCCCTAGACAAGGGAAAACAACGGCAAAAGCAGCAGCACCCCCTAATGTTTTTAAAAATTCTTTACGTTCCATATTCTTGTTTTTTTAGTTTAAAAAAGTGTTTAACTGCTTAATATAATCTTTGGGGGACATTTTGTTATAGCTACTTTCTCCTAAAACATTGCCTTCTTTATCAAGCACTACAACCAAAGGAAAATAGCCTTTGCTATTGTATTTCTCTGCAAGTTTGGCGTTTGCTTTTGTTTGGGCTTCGGACAATTGATTCTTTTTTCTTCTGGGAAAATCTGCTTGAAGCATAATGTAATGCTGTTTGGCATAGTTCTTAAAAGTATCTGTACTCCATATTTCCCGATCCAACTTAATACAAGGAGCACACCAATCAGATCCTTGAAATACCAAAACTATTGCTTTGTTATTCTCAGCAGCTAACTGTTGCGCAACCAAAAAATCTGTTTGCCAATCTTGGGCAGATAGCAAACTTGTAAACAAAAGAAAGCTCACATATTTAGTTGTGAAAAAAGGTCGCATTTTGTAAATATATAGATTTTATTTCAGTAATGATTGTAATTCTAGATATCGTAAAGATTTAAAAAAAATATTTTAAAAGTGTCCTCAAATGATACAAGTAATATAAAGCCCTAACAAATAGCATGACTAATAATGCTATTAATATTTTGACCGTTGCTGGTCGCTTCTTCTTTTGTTGAACTATTCAATTTTTTAACAGGGATCCTTGCTTTCGCTAATTTGTTCCATGAGGTCGTGTCATTGCAATATTAGCCATTAGAAATAAGTGTGTTTTTCCAAATCATTTAATAAAAATGTAATCACAAATTTATGTTGAGAAATAGTAAACATCAACAGTGCTATTTAAAAGATGAGGTAAATGTTCTTTTTTAATACGTATATGTTTATAAATGAGTTATTACAAAATGTTTTTATTACTTTAGTAGGAGTAAAAAACACTGATGCCAGAGAAGAGAATTTTAAGAATTCATCCAATAGATACTATAATAGTTGCATTGACCAATCTGTCCAAAGGCGATACTATTGAACTGGGTACTGATTCTTTTACTTTAGTCACTGATGTTCAGGCGAAACATAAGTTTGCGGTTCACAACTTTGCTGTTGGCGAAGAAATTTACATGTATGGTGTGGTTGTAGGTAAGGCAAAAAAAACAATTACCAAAGGGGAAGTCATAACAACCCAGAATATTGTCCATGAAACCGAAGCCTATTCGGTTCCGAAAAAGAGCATCAATAGAAATTGGACTGCGCCCAAACTGGCGCATTTTTCAAATCAAACTTTTTTAGGCTATCATCGAAATGACGGTCGCGTTGGAACAGAAAACAACTGGCTTGTTATTCCGTTAGTTTTTTGTCAAAACAGAAATATAGAAACCCTTCAAAACACCATACGCAAAGGGCTGGGATATGAAAACCCGAGCAAACAAAATTTTGATATGTCATTGCTTATAGACAAATACAAGTCGGGGGCTTCTGAACAAGAGTTATTAAATATAAATTTGACTGCTAACAAACAGCACAAGCCTAAAAACCCACTATTCCCTAATGTTGATGGCATACACTTTCTAACACACGACGGCGGTTGTGGAGGTTCAACTTTCGATTCGGTAACACTATGTAACTTACTTGCAGGGTATATCAACAATCCCAATGTGGCAGGTGCGACTGTTTTAAGTTTAGGTTGCCAACATGCGCAAATGGACATTCTAGAACATGCGCTAAATCGTATTGCGCCTGAATCCAATAAGCCCGTATATTTTTTAGAACAACAACAAAGCAGCTCTGAGCCTGAATACATCGCGGAAGCGATTAAAAAAACATTTGTTGGGCTTATACAAGCAAATAAAACATCACGAACACCGGCTCCCTTGAATAAATTAGTCATTGGCCTGGAGTGTGGCGGCTCTGATGGGTTCTCTGGAATTTCTGCAAACCCAACATTAGGCTATGTTTCAGATTTGATCATTGGGTTGGGCGGATCAGCTATTCTTTCTGAATTTCCCGAGCTCAATGGTGTTGAGCAAGAACTGATTAATCGTTGTGTGGATGTCGAAAAAGCGCAAAAGTTTGCTCAAATAATGACGGCATATAACACCAAAGCGACTGCACTAGGAGCTGGCTTTNATGCAAATCCTTCTCCTGGAAATATCAAAGATGGACTTACAACAGATGCCATCAAATCAGCAGGCGCTGCAAAAAAAGGAGGAACCTCACCAATAGTTGATGTTTTAGACTACACAGAACAACTGGTCAAGCCCGGCCTAAATCTCTTGTGTACTCCAGGCAATGATGTTGAATCCACAACGGGTCTTGCGGGATCTGGTGCTAACATTATATTGTTTACAACAGGATTGGGAACCCCTACAGGCAATCCCGCTGTTCCGGTCATAAAAGTATCAACAAACACTGCTGTCTTCAATAAAATGAACGATATTCTGGATTTTAATACAGGTGATATTATTGACGGCAAAGAAACCATCGAAAGCTGTGGGGAAGCACTTTTATCATATATAATTAAGGTAGCGAGTGGCGAACTTGAAATTAATGCACGAAGATTGGGTCAAAATGATTTTATTCCTTGGAAAAGAGGATTATCACTGTAATACTTAAAAATGAAAACAAAATTTTCTTTATCAAAAAAAGGCGTTATCCTTACTGGAGGAGGTAGCGGAATAGGAAAATCCATTGCCACAACCTTTGCCTCGCAAGGAGCTGAGGTGTACATTTTAGATATAAATAGTGATGCTGCAAACGACACAGCAGCAGAAATCATAAAAGCCGGTTTCAAAGCAAAAGCATATCGATGCAATATTGCCGATTACAAACAAGTTAGTGAAATAATTAATCAAATTACCGAATCATCATCTGTTGATATTCTAATCAATAATGCGGGTATAGCACACATAGGGAATATTGAATTGTGTGCAGAGGAGGATTTGGACAGACTTTACGAAATCAACATCAAGGGCGTATACAATTGTGCAAAGGCCTGTATCCCAATTATGAAAGAAAATGGTGGCGGTGTCATTTTAAATATGGCATCCATTGCGTCAACTGTAGGTCTTTCCGACAGATTTGCTTACTCCATGACTAAAGGAGCCGTACTGACGATGACCTATTCTATTGCAAAGGATTATATTGACTACAACATACGTTGTAACTGCATCTCTCCAGCTCGTGTACACACCCCATTTGTAGATGGATTTATTAAGAAAAACTATCCTGGAAATGAAGCTGATATGTTTGAAAAACTTTCAAAAACACAACCCATAGGCCGAATGGGAAAACCGCAAGAAGTTGCTGACCTAGCATTGTTTTTATGCTCCGATGAAGCCAGCTTCATTACCGGTTCAAACTACGGCATTGATGGGGGATATATTACATTAAACTCAAAATAAATACAATATGAAGCTTATCCGATTCGGAGCCATTAACGAAGAAAAACCAGGCGTATTACTAACCAATGGTACCAAAATAGACGTATCTGCATTTGGGCAGGATTATGACGAAGCCTTTTTTGGATCTAACGCCATTCACAAACTACAATCTTGGCTTGAAAACAATCAAGATAGTTGCCCCATTGTGGGAGATGACGTTCGACTTGGACCGCCATTGTCGCGTCCATCAAAAATTGTTTGTGTGGGGCTTAACTATGCCAAACATGCTGCTGAAAGTGGAATGGATATCCCAGAAGAGCCAGTGCTGTTCTTTAAAGCTAGTAGTGCTATTGTTGGACCAAATGATCCAATTGTTATTCCTAAAGGAAGTGAAAAAACAGATTGGGAAGTTGAATTGGCCGTAGTAATTGGTCAGAAAGCGTCCTATGTGAGTGAAAAAGACGCATTAAACCATGTAGCGGGCTATGTATTGCATAACGATGTGAGCGAACGCGCATTCCAACTGGAACGATCAGGACAATGGGTAAAGGGAAAAAGTTGTGACACCTTTGCGCCAATTGGGCCATTTATTGCCACACCAGACGAAATTGGCGATCCTAACAACCTCAACCTTTGGTTGAAACTCAATGGAGAGGAAATGCAAAATAGCAATACATCAGATTTTATATTTAACATACAACATGTAGTTAGCTACATTAGCCAATTCATGACCCTACTTCCTGGAGATATTATCTCAACGGGCACACCATTTGGTGTCGGTTTAGGATTAAAACCGCCGCGTTATTTAAAAGATGGTGATGTTGTGGAATTGGGCATTGAAGGATTAGGTGTTTCTAAACAAACTTGTATAGCCTACAAATGATCATAGACAGTCATCAACATTTTTGGAAGTACGATCCTTTTAGGGATGCCTGGATAGATGCGTCTATGAAGGTCAATATAACGGTCCTGTCTAAATTTGAAGATGTGAGTTGTAAGCTCTCAGGCATGGTAACCGAAGTCAAAAACTTTATTTTTAAAAATCAAGACTTTACTCCGTTTTTAGATCACTTCTTTACTTCATTTGGGCCAAATCGTTTGTTATTTGGTTCCGACTGGCCCCTATGTCTGTTGGCCGCTGATTATAAAAAGGTACTCTCTATAATTAAAAATTATCTTGACAAATATTCAAAAGAAACAAAGGCACAAGTATTAGGGAGTAATGCCATTAAAATTTACAATTTGTAGTATGGATTTAGGATTAAAAGAAAAGGTAATTATAGTAACTGGTGGCTCAAAAGGCATTAGTGAGGGCATTGTTTCTTTATTAGCCAAAGAAGGAGCCCTTCCGGTGATTATTGGTAGAAACAAAGAAAGTATTTTAAATGTTGTTGCTGATTATCATAAAAGAGGTGTTGAAATTGGTTATGCATTTGCGGAGCTAACTCAACCTGATGAGTGTGAACAGGCTATTAAGGCTATATTAGAGAAATTTGGTCGTANTGATGGACTGGTAAACAACGCAGGAGTGAATGACGGCATTGGACTTGAAAATGGAACTTATGAGGATTTCATGGAATCTATTAAACGAAATTTGGCTCACTATTACTTGATGACGCAATTGGTACTTCCCGAATTAAAAAAAACAAAAGGGGCTATTGTAAATATCGGTTCCAAAACAGCTGATACTGGTCAAGGCGGTACCTCGGGATATGCTGCAGCGAATGGCGGACGCAATGCACTTACTCGCGAATGGGCGCTAGAACTGTTGCCCTTTTCCATTCGTGTGAACTGTGTTGTTGTAGCAGAATGTTATACACCGTTATACGAAAAATGGATCAACACTTTTGAAAATTCAGAAGAAAAGCTAAAGTCTATAACAGAAAAAATACCCTTGGAGCAACGCATGACCACGACTATTGAAATAGCCAATACAGTTGCCTTTTTACTTTCATCTCGCTCAAGTCACACTACAGGCCAATTGATTTATGTGGATGGTGGTTATACTCATTTAGACAGGGCCATAAATTAATAGTGATGGGAAGCGCATTAAAAAAATATTGTTTGGCATTGGATCTCAAAAACGATCCAGAAAAGATTGATGCCTACATTAAACATCACAAGCACGTATGGCCTGAAATCAATCAAAGCATCAAAGCATCTGGCATTCAAAGCGCAGAAATATTTCATACTGGCAACCGACTTTTTATGATTTTAGAAGTCGATGCGTCTTTTTCTTTTGAAAGGAAAGCCACACTTGATGCTAACAATCCAAAGGTGCAAGAATGGGAAACCCTTATGTGGGATTTTCAACAAGCGCTGCCCAATACGCCTTCTGGCACCAAATGGGTGTTGATGGACAAAATATATGACTTAAACTCATTCCGTAAATGAAATCAGAAATAAACTATAAATATCCTTCCGTTGAAGATTTGCGGAAACGTGCGAAATGCAAAATACCAAAATTTGCATTTGAATACTTGGATGGAGGGTGTAATGAGGATGTGAACCTAAAAAAAAATACAGATCGAATTCGATATATTGAACTCAAACCCAAGTATTTGGTTGACTACCAAAAACCAAGTTTAAAAACAGAACTTTTTGGACATATGTATGATGCTCCATTTGGCATCTCCCCTGTTGGTTTGCAAGGTCTAATGTGGCCAAAGTCTCCCGAAATTTTGGCCAAAGCTGCGTTTGACCATAATATCCCTTTTGTTCTTAGCACAGTAACCACCGCAAGTATTGAAAAAATAGCAGAAATTACAGAAGGAAATGCATGGTTTCAGCTCTACCACCCCGCTGAAGAACGTGTTACCAAAGACATTCTAAAACGTGCTGAGGCTGCCGAATGTCCTGTACTAGTGATTTTGGCAGACGTACCCTCTTTTGGATACCGTCCTAGGGATATTCGCAACGGTTTGTCCATGCCTCCTAAAATGACGTTAACCAATATTATTAATGCTGCTAAAAGACCCCACTGGTCGTTGCAAACATTGATTAATGGGCAGCCGAGTTTTGAAATTTTAAAACCATACATGCCTAAAAACTTAAATTTAAGTCAGTTGGCAAAATTTATGGATGCAACTTTTTCGGGGCGCTTGAATGAGGAAAAAATCAAAAAAATTCGCGATATGTGGAAAGGAAAACTCGTGCTCAAAGGCGCCGAATCGGTCCACGATGTCGAAAAGGCTTATCAATTGGGATTGGATGGCGTTATTATTTCCAATCATGGTGGCAGGCAAGTTGACGTTGGTCAAGCCACTGTTGACTCCCTAAAAAACATAGCGCCTCTTTACAAAGACAAGTTAACTATCATGATGGACAGTGGTATTCGAGGAGGCGCAGATGTGGCGCGGGTTATGGCAACGGGTGCAGACTTTAGCTTTATGGGACGCACCTTTATGTACGGTGTTTCAGCACTAGGTAAAAAAGGCGGAAATCATACCATAGCCATGCTCAAACAACAATTAACCCAAATCATGGAACAACTAAGCTGTGGTCAAATAAAAGATTTTCAAGATAAAATTGTGTGCTAAATACAAATAGGAGACAATCAATATATGGTCGTAAAAATCTCAATTAACTTTTAAATTCTTACTATGAAAAAATTAGCCTTAATTGCCTTAGTTTCAATAGCACTTGGATCTTGTACCACAAATCCAAAAAACAGCAAGGGTACATTGGAAAATCCTAATATCATTTTTATTTATCTAGATGATTTGGGTTATGGGGACCTAAGTGCATATGGAGCAACCGAATTAGCCACACCAAACATGGATTTTTTGGCAAACAACGGTCGTAAATTCACAAACGGATATGCAACATCTGCAACGTGTACTCCTAGTAGATACGCCTTGCTAACGGGTCAATACCCTTGGCGCAATAGAAATGCCAAAATATTGCCAGGTACAGCTCCGCTTCTTATTGATACCGCACAAATAACTTTACCAAAAATGCTACGAAATCACGGATACGAAACCGCAGTTATTGGCAAATGGCACTTAGGTCTAGGTATGGGAAATGTGAATTGGAACACCCATATTTCACCTGGACCCAACGAAGTTGGATTTGATTACAGCTTTATCATGGCAGCAACGCAAGATAGGGTTCCAACAGTGTACATTAAAGATGGTGATGTTTATAATTTAGACGTGAACGACCCAATAGAAATTGATTACGAAAACAACTTCCCCGGAGAACCCACTGGAGAAAACTCGCCACATTTAGTAAAAATGAAAGCCGATGCGCAACACAACAGAACTGTTGTAAACGGAGTTCCACGAATTGGACACATGAAAGGTGGCCAATCCGCAAGATGGGTAGATGAAGATATGGCAGATGATTTTCTTAAAGAAGTTCAGGCATATATAACAACAAAGAAAGACAAACCCTTCTTTTTGTATTATGGGTTTCAGCAACCTCACGTGCCAAGAACCCCGCACCCACGTTTTGTAGGAGCTACTGGAATGGGCCCAAGGGGCGATGTTATTGCTGAAGCAGATTGGTGTATTGGAGAATTGATCAAAACGCTTGAGCAAGAAGGCCTGCTTGAAAATACGCTTATATTTTTATCAAGTGATAACGGTCCTGTGCTTGATGATGGATACGTTGATTATGCCATTGAAAAATTAGGAAACCATTCACCTTCAGGGGGATTGCGTGGGGGCAAATACAGTTTGTTTGAAGCTGGAACGCGTGTTCCCTTTGTTACCTACTGGAAAGGGACCATAGAGCCCAGCACTTCTGATGCCATTATTTCACAAGTGGATTGGCTTTCTTCACTCTCGAGTATGTTTGATGCATCAACTCCTGAAATAGATAGTGAAAATCATTTGAATTTATTATTAGGGAAAACCAATGAAGGTCGTAAAGACCTTATTTTGGAAGCTACTTCCAGAACCGCATACCGACAAGGCGATTGGGTATTAATTCCACCGCATCCTGGACCCAAAATGTTTTTTACTAAAGGCATTGAATCAGGAAATGGAGACGAATATCAGTTGTATAATTTGGCAGAAGATGCGTCACAAAAAAACAATTTAGCAGAAAAATTACCCGAAAAAAGGGAGCAGATGATGCAAAANTATCTTGCAATCGTTGGAGATGTTTACAAAAGCACGAGTAATTTACGTTTTGATTAATATTTTATAATTCCTCGTTGAAGGAACCATTCTTGAGTGATTTTTGNCCACGATTTTACAGACCCCTTTGCCNGGTCTAAACCAAAGCCATGACCACCGTCTTCCCATATATGCAGAGCTGCAGGAATGTTTTTTTCCAGTAGGGCCTTATAATACATGATGCTGTTTTCGGCAATAACCGCCATATCATTGGAAGCATGAATTAAAATGGCCGGTGGCGTATCCGTTTTTACTTGTAACTCATTAGAAAAGGCAATAACTTCTTCATTTGTTGGATTAATACCCAAGAGACTTTNTTTTGAACCTTTGTGCGTGTAGGNATCTATCATGCTTATTACGGGATAAACCAAGATACTAAAATCAGGACGGCTGCTGACCGAATCCCTTTTATTGCGTGTATTTTTACCATAATCAAACTGGGTGGAAAGTGTCGCTGCCAAATGACCGCCAGCTGAAAATCCCAAAACTCCTATTTTGTTTGGGTTTATATTCCATTCGCTTGCACGAAATCGAATGATACGCATGGCTTGTTTGGCATCTGAAATAGGAATTTCTTTCTTGCAAGACGCTGACTCCCAATAGGGTGTTCGATACATCAACACAAAAGCGTTAATACCCAAGGTGTTTAACCACTCAGCTACGTCTGTACCTTCCTTTTTAAAAGCTAGGTTTTGGTAACCTCCACCCGGTAAAACCAAAACTGCTGGTGCGTTTTGAATAGATTTGTCTGTCGGATAATACCATAATTGCGGGCTGCTTATTCGTTCTTTAATAGAAATGGAATTTGTAACCTTTTGTATTGGTAGATTAGAAGCACAGGGCATGACATCTGGATAAATAGGTGTTTTTGAATGTTGTGCTGATATACCTGAACAAAGAAACAGCAATGTTATTAATAAGTATTTCATAGCGTTAAATATAATAAAAAAAAGCCACTGAAATTCAGTGGCTTTTGATTCGTTGTATTAATAAAAATCTATTTTTTAATTATTTTTTTAACAGCGAAGCCAGGTGTTTCCATAAAGTAAACACCTGTATTTAGGTGACTAAGGTTTAATGAACTTCCATTGAATACATGGCTACTCGCTTTTGCTCCAGTAACTGAGTATATTGAAACTAGACTTCCTGTCGCTAAACCTGTTATTCCAAGTTCATTATGAACAGGGTTTTGAGATAAATTGAAATTAGGTTAATTAAATCTATCAGAAGACAAAGTATTACCCTGAGTCATAATTACTTTATCTACCAAAATATTTCTGGTTCCACCAATGTTTTCTTGTACATGTATAAAACCCGAAATTCCAGATGAAGTTGCATTTGTGAACACACCTGCTGGAATCTGATTTATGATTGCAATATTAGATTCTATTCCAGCTGTACTATTAATCATCTTTGATGATATAGTTGAGCTAGCAGCATCAGCACCTAAAGTAAGTAAAACTTTTAGAACTAGATCATCTTGTTGAAAATCAGTAAGTCCTGCCCCACCACTATCGGGATTGCCATTACCACCGTTACTATGTCTTACATAGAGGTTTCCATCAGCTAAAGTTGATAATTGTATGTTAGCAATATTACCAGCATTAGCACCATTATCATTAAATCCCATTCTAGCAATTAATTTATTTGCTGGGAAATCAATGTTAAATCTGAAATGAACTTCAAAAGTAATTTCTGTTCCACTAACTGTAAAAGGAACTCCCCATCTAGCCCAAGAATAGCCGCCTGTACATTCTATTCTAGAATTATTAGGACTAGCAGTCCAATTTGCGCCACCCCAATCATCATTGGCATCTAATGCCCCCTGGGCATAACCTTCTGCGGATGTAAAATCAACAATAGTGGTTTGTGAGTTTACCGAAATAGTTATAAATAATAAGGCAATTGTGTAAATATTTTTCATATAAAATCATTTAAGGATT
>JGI26088J50261_1000166_pt1 | contig 39917 bp, 37 predicted proteins | sample SaaInl1SG_22_DNA_FD_50261 | JGI IMG/M metagenome (IMG submission 50261)
AGCGAGCGCGCCGGTCGTGTCGCGCCGCGAGGACATGATGAGCTCTTTATGCTTTCGTGTCCAGGGCAGTTTCCCAATCGATGCGGCAGCCAAATTCACGATGACATCCGAGTGCTCGAGAATGTCATCGAATATCACGCCAGTCACAGGATTCCACTGGTGTTCTGTTGGCCCTTGGGGACTCCGGCGCACCAGAGTGTGAACGGTGTGGCCGCGCTCGGTAAGGACGGCCTGAAGCGGCTGTCCGATCATCCCGCTTGCGCCGGCAATCACGATGCTCAGGCCAGTGGTGCTCACGGTGGTTATCCGAGAGTTGCTTCGAGCGTGATGGGAATACCCGCGAGCGCCTGGGATATCGGGCAGCCAGTTTTGGCTTCTTCAGCAAACGCGGCGAAAGCAGCGTCATCGAGCCCGGGAACCCGCGCGTTGACCAGAAGGTGTGAGCCGGTGACACCTTCCCCGGGGACGAAGGTGACCGCGGCGGTGACCTCAATTGATTCGGGCGGGGTGCCGGCACCGGTGAGGGCGTGAGAGAGAGCCATCGAATAACATGCCGAGTGCGCTGCACCCAGGAGCTCTTCGGGGTTGGTTTTTCCGCTCTGGCCTTCACTTCGAGCGGCCCAGGTCACGTCAAACGATGCGGCCTGGGAGGAGAGCAGAGAGGTGGTGCCCGAACCCTCGGTGAGAGATCCGTTCCACGTGGTGCGTGATTCGCTGGTGACAGCCATGAGGGGCTCCTTTGCTTAGGCTCCTATCGAACCACGTTCCCGCGTTTGAGGCGACTTTTCTGGGGCAGCCCGAGCGGTCCTGACGGTCAGGTTTCGCCGGTTACGCTTTCGCCCGGATCACTTTTGCCCGAACCAACAGGGCATAGAGCTCGCACCCGAGACACAGACCAAACACGGAATTCAGGAACGCCGCGATGAACGCGGCGGCGGCAGCCCCGACCAGTCCGTAGGGAACACCAATGAGGTGAAGAAGCACTCCGGTCGCGGTCACGAGGAACCCGACCAACTGGGCAAAGGTGGGCGGCTCTGGTGCTTCGGTGAAGGCCGGGGGAGAGAGCCTGGGTCGAACCGCTGCGGCAAAAAGCTTCCCGTAGGGGTGTCGCTTTACGCCAGCGAAAGCCCCCCACGCGAACAGAGCACCAAGCGCCACCAGGAGCACGAAGGCCGGCTCGGTGACGCGGTCGGCGAGGGCGTTCGCTGGTTGCGGATTGGTCAGCCCCACGCCGATCACCACGAGCAAGAGGACTGCGGTGATTCCGGCGCCAAAGCGGGGGCCTCGGGGATCGATTCCGGAGGGGTTAGATGAGGTAGTCATCGGAGTGTGCCTTTCGGTATTCCAGTGCGTGGTCAACTTCTTCGCGGACGGTGGCAGCAGGTGCTGCCCCGCGGATTCGCGAGTGTAGGTGGCCAGAGGGGGTCACCAGCAGCGTGGTGGGGGTTTGACTAATGCGCAGTGCGGAGGTGAGATCGGGGTAGTCGGTGATATCGACTTCTCTGTGAGAGACGCCCTCGAGTTCCTCGGCGAGACGTGTGAGGATGCCCCTCATCGCATCGCAGTAGGAACAAAATGGCCCCGAGAATTGAAGCAGCGTCAGGAGGGCCTGCTTGTCTACCAGCTCGAGGGGTACGTCCGGGGGGACCGCGTGACTGGGAGCTCGGGTGACCCGACCCTGGTTGCCTTTCCACCACAGACCCACCAGCGTTGCGACAAACAGCAACGACAGCAGCGTGAGGAAAATAGCAAGGGTGTCCATAAGTTTTCACATTACGGCCCACAGCCGCCACCACGCCAGGACGTGACGAACGGTTACACGAGAGCTTCGGTAAGCTTGCCCTCCACAGCGAGAGGATTTCAGGGTGGGCGCCGAAAGCATAGAGTTTCGATCTGATGTCACCGTCGAATTGGTCAGGCACAGTGCCAGCGACGCGGATGTTCTTTTTGCTGCTCGAGTGAGCACGCAGGGTGAACAGACGCTGGAATCCGCGAGCTCCGGCCAAGAGGCAACAGAGCGTGACCGGGGGCTGATCAACTACCTCATGCGGGATCGTCACGGCTCACCGTTTGAGCACAACTCGCTCACGTACTACGTCCAAGCGCCAATCTTCGTATTTCGCGAGTTCATGCGGCACCGAATTGCCTCGTATAACGAAGAAAGCGGTCGCTACCGGGAATTGCGTCCCGTGTTCTATGTGCCAGGCCCTGACCGCAAACTCATTCAGGTCGGGAAGCCCGGCGCCTACGATTTCGAAGACGGCACTCCCGAACAAACCGCTCTTGTGCAAGACGAGCTGAAAGCGGTCTGTACCAGCGCGTATGAGAGCTATCAGCGGATGTTGGAAGCAGGCGTGGCCCGGGAAGTCGCCCGGGCGGTGCTTCCTGTCACCTTGTACTCCAGCATGTATGTGACCATGAATTCCCGCAGCTTGATGAACTTCCTCAGCCTGCGAACGAAACGCGAGGGCACTCATTTCCCGTCTTTCCCCCAGCGGGAAATTGAAATGGTCGCCGACAAAATGGAGGCCCTCTGGGCGCCGTTAATGCCCATCACCGCCGAGACCTTCAGCGCCAACGGTCGAGTCGCTCCGTAGAAGGGGTGCGACGAGTGGGCTCGGGTACTACCCTGGGGGAGTGGTAGCAGAGAATCCGTTTGGCCAGGTGCTGGTCGCCATGGTCACCCCGATGACTGCAGAGGGCGAAGTCGACTGGCCCGGTGTTGAGTCTCTNATGGACTCNCTCATTTCTCAGGGCGCCGACGGTCTTGTAGTGACCGGCACAACCGGGGAAACCAGCACCCTGACGGACAAAGAAAAATTGCAGCTGGTGACGACCGGAAAGTCCGTAGCGGCAGGGCGCGCCAGCATTATTACCGGAGGCGGTTCCAACGAAACCGCCCACGCCATTGAGCTCTATAAAGCCAGCGAAAAAGCGGGTGCGGACGGCGTGATGGTCGTCACCCCCTATTACAACAAACCGACTCAAGCTGGCGTGCTGACCCATTTTCGGCTCATCGCTGACGCGACCGATTTGCCGATGGTGCTCTATGACATCCCGGGTCGCTCAGGTATTCAGATCACCTACGACACGATCCTTCGCGCTGCCAAGCANCCCAACATCGTGGCGGTCAAAGACGCGAAAGGCGATCTCGCCGAAGTCTCTCGGGTGATGAACCAGACCGATTTGATGTATTTCGCAGGCGATGATGCCAACGTTTTGCCCACCCTGGCTATTGGGGGAACCGGGCTTATNGGTGTGACCGCCAACATCGCGCCGGAGCCCTACCGCATCATGGTGGACGCGGTGAATGCCGGAAAACTCAAAGAGGCAACCGCCCAGCACCAGTTGCTGGAGCCGCTGGTGCGATCCACCATGACTCATGTCCCCGGCACGGTGGCCGTGAAATACATTTTGCACGGCCTCGGTCGCATCTCTTCCCCGCGGGTTCGCTTACCCCTAGTGGGTCCCGAAGAGACCGAAGCAGCGGTCATCGAGGCCGATATTGACCTTGTCCACGAAGTTCCGGGCGTTGACTTCTCCAACTTCCGACCGGATCGAAACGCCGCCGCCGGTGGAGCGTTGCCCAAAGTCGCTGGAACGACGCGCTAAGGCAGTATGCCCCAACCATTGAGCGAGCCACCACCGCTGAGGGCGGGGACCCTCCGCGTCGTGCCGCTCGGCGGTATCGGCGAAATCGGCCGGAACATGACGGTTTTTGAGATTGACGGGAAACTTCTCGTCATCGATTGTGGGGTGCTGTTCCCGGAGGAGACACAGCCCGGTGTCGACCTCATCCTCCCCGACTTTGAGCCCATCAGGCATCGACTCGATGACATTGTGGCCATTGTTCTCACCCACGGTCACGAAGACCACATTGGGGCGGTTCCCTATCTCCTTAAACTGCGTGGCGATATCCCCCTGATCGGTTCGACGCTAACCCTTGCGCTGATCGAAGCGAAGCTCACTGAGCACCGAATTGCGCCGCTGACCCTGCAAGTCAGTGAAGGCGACCGTGAAAAACTCGGCCCGTTTGACGTGGAATTTGTGGCGGTGAACCACTCGATACCGGATGCGCTTGCCGTGATGGTTCGCACCGAAGCGGGAAGCGTCCTGCACACCGGCGACTTCAAGATGGACCAGCTTCCCCTGGATGGCAGGCTGACCGATTTGCGTGCTTTTGCGAGGCTTGGCGAAGAGGGTGTCGACTTGTTCATGGTGGATTCCACCAACGCGGATGTTCCGGGTTTCACGCCCCGGGAAGCCGATATCGGACCGGTGCTAGACCAGATCATCCACCGCGCTCCTCGCCGCGTTATCGTGGCAAGCTTTGCCTCCCATATCCACCGGGTCCAGCAGGTCATTGATGCCGCCGTCGCAAGCAACCGTCGGATCGCCCTCGTGGGGCGCTCCATGGTGCGCAACATGGGCATTGCCAAAGAACTGGGGTACCTGAAGATCCCCGAGGGCTATCTGATCGATGCGAAAAAGGCCCCCGATGTTGCCGATGAGAAAATTTTGTACATGAGCACCGGCTCACAGGGTGAACCGATGGCAGGGCTGTCGCGGATGGCTAATCGTGAGCATCCGACGATCGATATCGGGCCGGGAGACACCGTTATTCTTGCCTCAAGCTTGATCCCCGGCAATGAGAACGCCGTCTATCGCGTGATCAACGGGTTGATTGATCTGGGGGCAAACGTCGTTCACAAGGCGAACGCCAAAGTGCACGTCTCGGGGCATGCCGCAGCCGGTGAGCTGCTCTACTGCTACAACATCGTGAAACCCGCTCAGGTTATGCCCATCCACGGGGAAGCCCGCCACCTCCGCGCCAACGCCGACATTGCCATGGAATCGGGTGTTCCCGCCGAATCAACCCTGGTCGGCGAAAACGGCACCGTCATTGACATGACCGGGGGGGTTGCCACGATGACCGGCCAACTCGACATTGGTTTCGTGTATGTCGATGGCTCGACGGTGGGGGAAATTACGGACGCCGATCTCAAGGACCGCCGAGTTCTTGCCGAGGAAGGGTTTATTTCGATTTTCTTGGCCATTGACGCCCAAACCGGAGGAATTATCGTCGGGCCAGAAATTCATGCCCGCGGTTTTGCCCCCGACGACGCTGTGTTCGATGATGTTCGACCAGCGCTGGTGAAAGCCCTCGAAGAGGCCGCCGGCAATGGCACACGCGATACTCACGCTTTTGCCCAGGTGGTCCGCCGCACGGTAGGCCGTTGGGTCAACACGCAGCATCGCCGCCGGCCCATGATTGTCCCGGTGGTTATCGAGGCGTAGCTGCGTCCTCACCGTTGTTTAAGGCGAGGGCCACCATGGGGATAATCAGTGCGCCGGCCACCACGTGCATGGCGTTGAGCCACAGGGCGGACTCCAGCCCTGTGGCAATAAACCCGGGGGTGAAGCTCAGCGCCAGTGCCACGAGGCTAATGGCGAGCCAGGTATTGCGGGGGTTCTTGGTCCGAGTGGCAATCCAGGCGACGACGACTCCACCCAATACGCCCTGAAAGACGCTGAAGAGCGCAGGAGCAAACATTGGGATTTCCGACGGGGGAGCCGAGTTGAGAAGAAAGTCAACGGAGAAAAAACCCACGGCAACGAAATAGATGGCTTGGTTGATGACCGCGGCAATCAGCGATGCAACAACCACCGGGCGAAAGACTTTTTTCATTGTGGGTTCTCCTCTGCGTGTTCTTCAATCCTCGGGAGAATGATCGGCCCTGTTTCCAGTGCCAGGTCTCCCTGCACGACCACATCGCTTGAGCGGGCAGTCTGTGCGACAACGATTCCTGCCAACACTATCGAAGCCCCCAACGTTTGAGCGAGGCTCAAGGCTTCATTGAGCCACAACCAGGCGAAGAGGAACGCGAAGGCAATCTCACTGGTCGCAGTGACGCCTGCTGCCGTGGCGGACAGTCGCTTCAGCGCGCTGAGCGAGAGAAGGAACGGTGCGAAGGAGCCGAGGGTCATGTTCCACAACACCAGCGTCCACAGGGGCAAGGCAAAGGCATCGAGCGAACCCGTCAACGGAACCAGCTCGGTGAAAGTGTCTGCTGTGAAAGTCCACCAGCCGGAAAATGGTGCCCAGAACACTGCGGCCACCAGCATGGTCCAAAAAGAGAGAGCGAGAGGAGAAATAGTTTGCAGTTGGCGTTCGCCGACAAGAAAGAAAGTAGCGAGCGAGGCTGCAGCTGCGAGCCCCCACATCACCCCGATGGGGTTGAGACTGCTCGCCCAAATTTCTGCCACAACGACGAGGCCTGCGAGAACAAAGCCAATGGCGAGCCACAGCCGTGGGTGCACTTTTTCTTTGAAAACGAAGAAGGCCACGACCGCAACAATCAGCACTGCAAGGTACTCGAGCAGGAGAGCAATTCCTACCGGCAGCAGGGCGATTGCAAACGCGTAGGTGGCTTGCAGCATCGCCACCCCGACAACCCCCAAGACGACAATGACCGGCCACTGTCTCACGGGCACCCGGAAAGACCGCCGGTCCAAGGCCAGCAAGACAAGACCGGAGACAACAGCTGCCCCGAGAACCCGCATCTGCGTGAGTTGTAGGGCCGTAAAGCCAGATTCGATAACGACTTTGCTCACCGACCCGTTCGCGCCAAAGAGTGCGGCCGCGAGAAGCGCGTAAAAGTAGCCCATTAGGTGGTCAAGCGCATCGGGGTGGGGGCTATCGAGGGTGCTGGCACAGCACAAGCGTAGGGGGTAAAACGGCCTTTGAAGCACCATATTTGGCCAGCTTGACGACCGTGTTTCTCAGGCTCCTGATCTAGGGTCGAAGCATGAAAACATACGTGTTAGCAGGGGGATGTTTCTGGTGCCTTGACGCGGCCTACCGCGTNCTGCGCGGGGTATCCGAGGTCGTGTCGGGCTACACCGGCGGTGCCGGCGCAAACCCGACGTACGAGCAAATCTGCACCGGCCGTACCGGTCACGCGGAGGCTGTTGCGGTGACCTTTGACCCGGAGGTTATTCCCTCCGATGTGATTCTCGATGCCTTTTTCACCATGCACGATCCACGCCAACTCAATCGCCAAGGCAACGACGTCGGCACGCAATACCGGTCGGCCATGTTTTATCGGGATGAGGAAGAAAGAGCGCTCTTTGAGGCAGCTCGAGATCGTGCGTCAGAAACGTGGGGGAGTGATGTGGTGACCGAGATCACCGCGTTGGAGACTTTTTACGACGCCGAGGAATACCACCAAGACTTTTTCGCCAAGAACCCCCACCAGGGTTATTGCCTCGCGGTTGCCGTTCCGAAGGTTTCGAAGGTTCGGGCGAGCTTCCAGCCTTATTTGTTACCGGTGTAGCTGTCCACACCGCACTGTGAAGAGCGTGCGCTCACGAAGCGCGCGAGATGTCTGGCAACGCGCCTTCCCGCCCGGCACCCTGGCGCCAGGCCACGCAATACACCGGGCGCGTGGCTGATCATTGTTGTCGCCCGGAAAGGGAAGGAACACATCATGACCGACCACCTGACACTNACAGGCTTGGTTGCCACCACTCCGCGTCACGTCGTCACTACAGAGGGACTGGCCATCACCAGTTTCCGCTTGGCCTCGCAGCAGCGACGGTATGACCGTTCGTCACAACAGTGGTCAGACGGTGAAACCAACTGGTACACGGTGACTGCTTTTCGGGAACTCGCGATCAATGCGTCGCGCTCGCTCAACAAAGGCGACCGCGTGGTCACTTCTGGACGAGTGAAGGTCCGGGATTGGACGACGGACGAACGGACAGGAACCTCCATTGAAGTCGAAGCTGATTCCCTCGGGCACGACCTCCTCTGGGGAACGAGCAGTTATGAAAAGGCCACTCACAAGGAATCCAGCGCGCACTCCGAGGAAGAGGACGACGAGGTCGTTCTCTAAACCCCTCTCCGGGGCGAGTGTGTGAGCGCTCGTCCCGGGCGACGCGCAGCGCGCCAACGCCTAAACTAGGAGGCTATGGCTGAATTTATTTACACAATGGTCCGCGCCCGCAAAGCGGTCGGCGAAAAGCTGATTCTTGACGATGTGACCATGTCATTTTTCCCCGGCGCAAAAATCGGCATGGTGGGCCCCAACGGGGCGGGAAAATCCACGATCCTCAAGATTATGGCCGGCCTCGATACGCCCAGCAATGGCGAGGCTACTCTCTCTCCCGGCTACAGCGTCGGCATTCTCATGCAGGAGCCCGAGCTCGACGAGGCCAAGACTGTGCTGGAAAACGTCCGCGACGGGGTCAGCGAGATTTACGGCAAGATTCAGCGGTTCAACGATATTTCTGCCCAGATGTCGGACCCTGATGCCGATTTCGACACGCTTCTGGCAGAGATGGGCACCTTGCAGGAGGCCATCGACGCCGCCGATGCTTGGGATCTTGACTCCCAGCTCGAGCAGGCAATGGATGCTCTCCGGTGCCCGCCCTCCGAGGCCAGCATCAGCCACCTTTCGGGTGGAGAAAAGCGTCGTGTCGCACTGTGCAAACTCTTGCTCGAGAAGCCAGACCTCCTATTGCTTGATGAGCCCACCAACCACCTGGATGCGGAGAGTGTCCTGTGGCTGGAGCAACACCTTGCCAAGTATCCCGGTGCTGTCATTGCCATCACTCACGACCGGTATTTCCTTGACCATGTCGCGGAGTGGATCGCCGAGGTGGATCGCGGACGTCTTTACCCCTACGAGGGCAACTATTCGACCTATCTTGAGAAAAAGGGCGAGCGTCTGCAGGTNCAGGGGAAGAAAGACCAAAAGCTCGCTAAACGCCTGGCTGACGAACTCGAGTGGGTCCGTTCGAATGCCAAAGGTCGCCAAGCTAAGTCGAAAGCCCGTTTGGCGCGGTATGAAGAGATGGCTGAAGAGGCCGAACGTACGAAGAAACTTGATTTCGAAGAGATCCAAATCCCACCCGGGCCTCGGTTGGGACAGCAGGTTCTCGAAGCTAAAGCCATTCGAAAAGGCTTTGGAGATCGCGTATTGATCGACAACCTCAGTTTTTCTTTGCCGCGAAACGGAATCGTCGGAATCATCGGTCCCAACGGTGTCGGAAAATCCACACTGTTCAAGACAATCGTGGGCCTCGAGTCACTCGATGGCGGCGAGCTGGTTATTGGTGATTCCGTGAAGCTTTCTTATGTGGACCAGGACCGCGGGGGCATTGATCCCAACAAAACTCTCTGGGAAGTAGTCTCTGACGGGCTCGACGTTATCCAGATCGGCAAAGTGGAAATTCCGTCCCGCGCCTACGTCTCTTCGTTTGGCTTCAAGGGCCCGGACCAGCAGAAGAAGGCAGGGGTGCTCTCCGGTGGTGAGCGCAACAGGCTTAACCTCGCCCTCACACTCAAACAGGGCGGAAATCTCCTTTTACTCGATGAGCCCACCAACGACTTGGACGTGGAAACACTCTCAAGTTTGGAGAATGCGCTTCTGGAGTTCCCCGGGTGTGCCGTGGTGATCACCCACGATCGTTGGTTCCTCGATCGGATTGCGACCCACATCCTCTCCTATGAGGGAACGGAAACTGACCCCGCGCACTGGCACTGGTTTGAGGGCAACTTTGAGTCTTACGAGCAGAACAAAGTGGAACGCTTGGGTGAGGATGCCGCTGCGCCGCACCGCTCGACGTATCGAAAGCTCACGAGGGACTAGGGACGCGAACCATTCCCTCTTGGGCAACCGAAGCGACGAGGCCGCCTTCGCGGTCAAATATTCTTCCGAAGCTCAGGCCTCGACCGCCCTGGGCGGACGGGGATTCTTGCGAGTACAGGAACCACTCATCTACGCGCAGCGGGCGATGCCACCACATGGCGTGGTCCAAGCTGGCAATTTTCAAACCCGGAGTTGACCAGTTGACGCCGTGAGCGCGCATCACCGGTTCAAGGATGCTGAAGTCGCTGGCGTAGGCGAGGGCTGCCCGGTGCAGGTTTGCATCATCCGGCAGGGGTGCCAGGCATTTCATCCACACCGATTGGGTGGCAACCGGATCGCCCTCTGATGTGGCATACAAAGACGACGGGCTGTGGCGCAGATCGAAGGCCCGCGTTTTGGCCCAGATATCGGCAATGGGGTGGCCGATGGAGCGAAGGACTTCCTGCGCGCTCGGCAGAGTTTCGGGGTCTGGAACGCCTGCTGGCATCTCTGCGTGATGGTCGAGACCGGGGTCTTCATNTTGGAACGAGGCGATCATCGAGAAAATCGGTTGGCCTTTTTGATAGGCCTGCGCTCGTCGTGTGGAGAAAGATCGGCCATCGTGAATGCGATCGACGGCGAACGTGATGTCCTCGGTAATGTCACCGGGCCGCAGGAAATAGCCGTGGAGCGAGTGAATCGCGCGATCGNCGCTGACCGTGTGCATCGCGGCGAGAGCTGCTTGCGCCATGACCTGTCCGCCAAAAACCCGTCCGTGCGGCTGCCACTGGCTGGGCGCCGTAAAAATGTCCTCACGTGTGCGCGCCGATGATGTCGTCAGCGTGAGGGCCGCCAACATGCTTTCGACCGGGTCGTTGGGTAACTGCTCGTCCGTGGGGTTCATCGGTTGTAGTTTAGAGAACATCATGTCTGAACCTCTGGTTTTCTCGGCCCCGAAAGCGCTGGCAGACCTCCAGACCTTTTTGCAACGGGCGGCTCGGGTGAATAACTCCTCGGCACGAGTGATTGCCGCTGATGGCCATGTCCTCGTCTACGTAGGCCTGCTGGTTCCCCGCGGCCTGTTAGATCGGACACCCACGGTGTTGGGGCTCAGGGTGAGTTCGCTTCGTGAACCTGCCGAACGCGACGAGATTGTTCCGATGGAAGCATTGATTCACCGGTTGGGCGCAGCCATCAGCGAAGGAAACAGCAGCGTTGCGCTACCCCCGGTAGTGCCGTCGTTGGCGTGGGCGGCTATTACTCCGCCCCGGGACAACTGGCGTCGTCGTCGCGGAGTCTCCTCCGGTGATCTGGCAGGCGCTGCCCAGGACGGCATCCAGCGCGTTGCCCAAGCACTTCCCGCTAATTCGGGTGATGCTTTGGTGCAGAAGGTCAGGGCCGAGGTGTGGGGAGAAATTGTTCCCTTCACCAAGAGAATTCCTGCGGGAGCTGCCTTTGCTGCCGATGCACTGGGTTTTCTGGATGACAGAAGCCTTCAGGTGCACACGAACGACCCCTGGCTGCGATTGACTGCCGCTCATGGCTATGTGCTGGTGAAGTTCCCGACCGGACACGATTTTGGGCCTGACACCGACGACTAGTCCTCGAAGGTGTTAACCATCATCAGAGCTGCGCGCTCACAGTAGTCCCAGATTTCCCCGTCGTCCATGGGGGAGAGCTGGAGAGAATTGAGAGCGCTGCGCATGTGAAGCAACCATCGTTCTTTAGCTCCGGGATTGACGCGAAAGGCAGCATGCCGCATCCGCAAACGCGGGTGGCCGCGTTGCTCACTGTAGGTCGTGGGCCCTCCGAAGTACTGCTGGAGAAACGCGGACAGCCGCCAGATCGCCCCATCCAAATCCTCCTGGGGATACATCGGGAGCAAGATCTCGTCGGTGCGCACACCCTCGTAGAACCTGGTGACCAGGGTCGTGAAGGTGCTTTCTCCCCCGACTCGGTCGAACAGGGTGGAGCCAGGATTAGTCATCGGCCTCGGGGCTCAATTTCGCAAATCGCACGCTGTCGCGATTGTCGACCACCATGCGATTGAGCGGGGGAATATCGACATGCTGACGGTCCAGGCTGTCCTTGAGTGCCCGATAGAGGGCGCGTTGAGCGGCCCACTGTTCTCCGGGCCGCACCTTCACGACAAGACGGAGGGTAATCGCCTCCGCGGAAACGGATTGGACACCCCAGACTTCTGGGTCTTCGATGACTTTCCGTCGCCACTCTGGTGACTGAGCAAACGCCTGCGCTCCGGCAAGCAAAAGGTCTTGCACTTCGTCGATGTTGGAGCTGTAAGGGACGGGAAGATCCAAAACAACCCGGGACCAATCCTGTGTGTGGTTGCCGACGCGGAGAATCTCCCCATTGCGCACAAACCAGAGTGTCCCGGATACATCTCGAACCTCGGTGACCCGAATTCCCACTCTTTCAACGACGCCTTCGGCCATTCCTAAATCGACGACGTCTCCCACACCCAGTTGGTCTTCAAAAATCATGAAGAGGCCGTTGAGCGTGTCCTTGACCAACGATTGGGCCCCAAATCCCAAAGCAGCACCGATAATTCCTGCGCTTGCGACCAAAGCAGTCACCGAAAAACCCAGCTCCGCAAGGACAAGAATCAATACGGCCGACGCGACGACCCACGTCGCGGCGTTGTTGAGAACCGCGCCGAGCGTTCGTGCTCTTTGCACCGAGCGCATGGCAGACACGGGGCTTGAGCTAAGTTCGATCGTGTCGTCGACCTTATGGGATTTTTTTACCCCGCGAACAACTCGCGCGACCACACGTTTGATGAGCATGCGCAGCACCAGGTTGAGCAGAAAACCTGCCACCACCAGCCCCACGATTCGGAAAAGAACCGCGTAGGTGTCAAGGAAGCCGGCCAACGTGTCCCATTCAGAAGCCATGGCCCCATGCTACTTCGGCGCTGGGTTTTTAGATGTCGAGAGCTTGCACCCGGAGGGCCCGCTCAACGCCCGCAACGTTCTCCTCGACAATCCGTCGCAGCGCGGGAATTGCCGGTGCCGTCTTCAGCCAGTCACGCGAAGCCTGGACCAGCGTGTCACTGATGACAGAACTGGGGTACANGCCTTCTGCGAGATACTCCGCAATCTTGTAGGTGCGCGTTTCCCACAGAGATTCCAGCTGCTCAAAATACGCACCGATAAACGGCTCAAGATTTTCGGGTGTGTGGCTGATGGCAAAGTTCATGCTGAGCGCTGACACGATCGCGTTGGGAGGTGAATCGGGGCCCACTAATTCATCGAACACTCGCTGTTTGTCGTCGACCGATGGCAGGAGTGCTCGGGCGCGCGCCGCCGCCTGTGCACCGTTCGCCGTGTTGTCTTTTGCCAGCTCCGCTTCTATTTCTTCGCGGTCGGTGGCACCCGCCAGGCTTAGTCCGGACAGCAGCTCCCATCGGAGGTCCTGGTCGATGCTGAGTCCTTGGAGAGCGATCGCGCCCTCAAGAAGTCCCCGAAGGGTGGTCTGGTGCTCGGGAGCATTCGCAAAGGAACTGAACGCCTTCACGAGCTGAAACTGGATATCGCTGCCGGGAGCCGCATTCAGGGCGAGAGCCCACAACGCTTCCGCCACAGCGTCTATGGTTTCTCGTCGCTTCGCCGGCGCGAGATAGTTGCGCACCGTCAGCGCGAGCTGACCAAGTACCGTTCGCACGGTGGTGCTCTCCGTTTCGTAGCCAATGTTGGAGAGGGCGAGGTCAATNAATACACGGGGCGAAATCTCTGCATCCCGTGTGGAGTCCCAGACACTGCCCCACACCAGTGACCGCGCCAACGGGTTGTGAATGTGGCGGAGGTTCTCGGTGGCGAACGTGAGCGACGCGGTGTCCAGCCGGATCTTCGCGTAGGCAAGGTCCTCGTCATTCGGCAGGATGAGCCCGCCGCGCTGTAGCCCCACAAGTTCAGGAATATCGGTNCTCGCGCCCTCGATGTCACATTCGAGAGCGTGGGTTCTCACCAACGCACCGGAGTGGTCCACCTCATAGATGCCCACCCCGATGCGGTGAGGTCGCAGAGTCGGCCAATCCGCGGGAGCGGTTTGAATCATGGCCGCATNCGTGATGGTGCCCGTGCTATCAGTATCGATATCGAGACGCAGCGTGTTTACCCCAGCGGTCTCAAGCCACATCGAGCTCCAGCGTGAAAGGTTGCGCCCACTGGTTTTTTCGAGCTCGGCGAGGAAGTCTTTCAACACCGTGTTGCCCCACTGGTGTTTGGTGAAGTAATTTTTCACACCGGCAAAAAAGGCCGGTTCTCCTACCCAGGCGACGAGCTGCTTCAGTACCGAGGCTCCCTTGGCGTAAGTGATGCCATCGAAGTTGACCTGAACATCTTCGATGTCATTGATGGCCGCCACAATCGGGTGTGTGGAAGGAAGCTGGTCCTGGCGGTATGCCCAGGATTTTTCCATCGCCTGGAATGTGGTCCACGCCCCCTCCCATTCGGTAGCTTCCGCGGTCGCCAGTGTGGAGGCCCACTCGGCAAAGGATTCGTTGAGCCACAGGTCGTTCCACCAGCGCATGGTCACAAGATCGCCGAACCACATGTGGGCGAGCTCGTGGAGGATGGTCACCACGCGACGCTCACGCAAGGCGTCGGTCACCTGCGAGCGGAAAATATAGGCTTCGGCAAACGTCACAGCGCCCGCATTTTCCATCGCACCGGCATTGAACTCGGGGGTGAAGATCTGGTCGTACTTATCGAACGGGTAGGCGTGCCCAAACTTTTCCTCGAAGAACGCAAACCCCTTCTTCGTGATGTCGAAGATGTAGTCCGCATCCAGGTGGGGGAAAAGTGATGCCCGAGCGAAAACGCCCAGTGGAATAGTCTTCCCGCTGGAGGAGATCAGCTCGTCGGAGACAGACTGATACGGGCCGGCAATGAGCGCGGTGATGTACGAGGAAATTCGCGGGGTCGGCGTGAATGTCCAGGTGGCGCTGTCTTCGCTCGTTGTGCGGAGCCCCGGCTGGTTGGAAATGACCTGCCACGCTTCGGGAGCGTGGATGACAAAACGGAAGGTTGCTTTGAGGTCGGGTTGCTCGAAGACGGCGAAAACGCGTCGGGAGTCCGGCACCTCAAATTGCGAGTACAGGTATACCTCGTCGTCGACGGGGTCTACGAACCGGTGGAGGCCTTCGCCGGTGTTCATGTACGAGAAATCTCCGTGGACAACGAGCGTATTGTCCGAGGCCAGATTAGTGAGGGCGATCCGCGAGTCGGCGAAGACCGTCTGAGGGTCAAGCTCTTGCCCGTTCAGGGTCACCGTATGGATCTGCGATGCGATGGCGTCGACGAAGGTTTCCTTGGCGCCATCGGCAACAAATCGGATTGTGCTTGTGCTGCTGAATGTCGGGGATGTCGCGGCCTGGCGCAGATCAATCTCGATGTCGTACGACTTGACCGTAATGTGGTGAGACCGGGTGAGTGCCTCGACGCGGGTCAGATTTTCTCCGGGCACAACAAAACTCCTTGGTTCGAGGTTCACTCGCTCACGCGGTGAGCCCCAAAAGTCTAGGCGACTACCGGGAGGGTTCCCTATTTCTTGTCGGACTCCACGTCGATGGTGACGAGGACTTCCTCCGGCTCAGGGGTTTGCGCGGCGCTTCCCGTTTGAGAGATTGGCTTCGATTCGCCGACGAGCTTCGGTGGCTGGATGTTGGTGATCTCCAGGTCAACTTCGGTGACAGCCTGGCGCATACGCTGCAGATACTCGTTGAGGTAGCCCTGCTGGCGTCGAATGTCGCTGAGCTGGCTTTCCGTGTCCGACAGCATGTTGTTCACGAGGTCTTCGGTATCGCGCGAGATGGATCGCGAGCGCTGGACAGTTTCCGAAATCAGACGCTCTGAATAAGTGCGAGCTTCGGTGGTCAAATCTTCGGACCGGCGTTGAGCAGATTCGAGCACCGTATCTGCCTCCTGCCCGAGGTCTTGGGCGCGCTGCGCAGCTGCCTGGACGTGGTCGTCAGCCTGCTGGTAGGCCTTTTGTGCGTAGTTGTCGGCTTCTTCGTGAATGGCCGCTCGAGCCCGCTCCGCCTCATCGATCTGCTGGCGAATACTGGAATCCGTCGCCACTGCACGCTCTTGCGCAGCGTGCAAAAGCTCGGAGGCTTCGCGCTTGATTTGCTCGACTTGACGCGATGCTTCCGCCTTGATTTCCGAAACCTGTTTTTCCGCCTGGCTGATCATCGTCGCTGAAGCGCGCTCTGCCCGGGTGCGCGTGTTGGTTGCCTTGGCGATTTCGTCGGCGGCCTGCTGCCGCAGCTGCGCCGCTTCCCGCTCAGAGTCGAGTCTCAAATCCTCGGCAGCGCGCTGGGCATCCGACAAGATTTTTCGTGAATCCTTGGCAGCTGATTCCCTCACACGGGTGGCCTCGCTGCGGGCATTTCCGAGAACCTCGGCGGCTTCCGCCGATGCTTCTTGGGTAATACGCTTCGATTGCTCTTCCGCCAAACGCAGGGTTTCTTCGAAGGCAGAGCCGAGTTCCGCAAAGCTTGGCTTCGCGCGCCCGGCCCGCTCGTTCGCGTCGGCGACATCTCGGTTGAGCCGTTGGATGGTCCGCGCGTTCTCCGCACGTTCGTTCTCTAGGCGCTCCAAACGCTCGCTGAGTTCAGCGACATAGCGCGAAACATCGTCGGTGTCGTAGCCGCGGACCGCGCGACGGAAATCAGGAGTAGACATTCGGGGCTCCTTGCCACAGAAGTTCCCTCAAGAATAGGGCAAAAAACGGTGAAAGAAACCCCTGGGGAGGAATCGTTACACGGGGGTATCAGCCGACACATTCGTAGAATGTGGGGATGCGCATTCACATCGCCACTGATCACGCCGGGTTGGACTTCAGTAAGGATGTCGCAGAGCATCTTTCGCTCTCCGGGCATGAGGTGGTTGATCACGGCCCCACAAGCTTTGACCCCGATGATGACTACCCAAGCTTTTGTATTGCTGCCGCTCTCGCTGTTGCGGCTGATCAAGCGGCGGGCGCGGAGGCCCTCGGCGTTGTCTTTGGCGGGTCAGGCAATGGGGAGCAAATGGCAGCCAACAAAGTGGCAGGCATTCGCGCCGCGCTGGTGTGGAGCGTTGACACAGCTGTTCTCGCCCGGGAACACAACGATGCCAACGTGTGTGCCGTGGGTGCGAGGCAGCACAGTATTGACGAGGCCCTGCTACTGATTGACACTTTCTTGGCCACGCCTTTCAGTGGCGTTGATCGCCACGAGCGTCGGATAGCCCAGCTGGCCGAATACGAGACGACCGGGGCCATCTCCGGGTTCTCCCTGAATCACTAATTCGATGCCAGAGGGGCACAGTGTCCACCGCGTGGCGCGACTTTTTGACGAACTCTTCTCCGGTTCGAGGATTCTCGCCTCGTCTCCCCAGGGGCGCTTCAGTGAGGGTGCTGCCCTCCTCTCGGGCGCGACGGTGGAGCACGCGGAGGCTAAAGGCAAACAGCTGTTCATGTCTTTTTCTACCGGTCAGGTGTTGCGGGTTCATCTAGGAATTTATGGCGCCTGGGATGTGTCAACGCTTCACGGTGCTTCCGCGCGCGCGGGTTCCCCATCTGCTGAATCCCTGGGAGCACCGCGAAGTAGTCGTCGACGGGTGGGAGAGAGCGAGGGTGTGCTCGACCCGGATGAGCCTTTTCCTCCCGCTCCTCGGGGCCAAGTCCGCCTTCGGCTGGAAACGCAGGACGTCGTCGCAGACCTGCGGGGCCCCACCGCGTGTGAGGTCCTTAGCCCCGAGGAGGCCGACGCTGTGAAGAACCGTTTAGGGCCAGACCCTTTGATTGATCGAGGCGTCCGAGGCCAGCGCGAGTTTGTTTCGCGGGTGGCGGCCACGTCACGTGCGATCGGAGCGGTCCTGATGGATCAAAGTGTTGTCAGCGGGATCGGAAATGTATATCGCGCGGAAATACTCTTTCGCCATGGTCTTGATCCCCACCGGCCCGCATCAGCGCTCGAGGAAGAAACGGTGATTGCCCTCTGGAAAGACTGGGCGGTATTGCTGAAAGCCGGCGTAAAAACGGGAGTAATGATGACCCGGGACGACCTCACTCCCGCCGAGTATCGACGAGCGTTGCGTCGCACAAGCGATCGTTATTTTGTTTACAAGAGAGAGGGTCAGCCATGCCGGGCCTGCGGAGAACCCGTTGTCTTAGAAATGATGGCTACTCGTAAGCTCTATTACTGCCCCGCCTGCCAAACGTCATGAAAAGGCCGTCATGATTCTCTCCCGCGTTATTCGTGATTCCCACCGCTTGGACGGGAGTGTCGACATTGTGGTGTCTGAGGGGGTCATCCTCGGAATTTTTCCTGCAGGGCAAGCTCCGCGGGGCGATCACGAGGTGATCGACCTGGATGATCGGGTGGTCATTCCAGGACTGTGGGACGAACACGTCCACTTCGCGTTTTGGGCCCAACACCGTCGACGCGTGTCCCTGGCGGGCGCGCGATCTGCCGCAGAAGCTGTTGCTCTGATGGCCGAAGCGGTGGCCGCCAACAAGGACGCCGAGAGTCCTGACCCTGTGGTGATTGGTACCGAGTACCGCGATGGCTTATGGCCCGATAGCAAAGTGCTCGCTGACCTCGATGCTGCGACCGGGTCAACACCGGTCGCCCTTTCGTCGGTGGACGTGCACTCCGGCTGGCTTAACAGTGCTGCTCTCGCTCAGTTCGGTGTGGAGGATGCTGACGATCAGGGCATTCTCCGCGAAGGCCCCTGGTTTGCCCTCACTCAGCGATTGGGTATGGCCCCGCCGGAAACGGTGGATGAATGGGTCTTGGACGCTGCGCATCACGCCGCATCGCTCGGAGTGGTCGGCATCGTTGATTTGGAAATGGGGTACACGGTGCCCGACTGGGTGAGGCGCGTCGCCTCCCACGAGGGCCCTTACCCGTTGGAAGTGGAAGCCGGGGTCTATCCCGGTGATCTTGAAAGAGCTATCGCCGAGGGAATGACGAGTGGAGTTGTGATCGCCCCGCGCGTTCACGTAGGGCCCTTCAAAATCATTACGGATGGGTCCCTCAACACCCGCACCGCTCACTGTGTTGAGCCTTACCTCGCGGTGGAGGGAGTTGAGTACGGTGCGATGAATTTCCCTCCAGCGGACATCGAGGCGATGCTGACCAAAGCCCAACAGGCCGGGTTTTGGCTAGCCGTACACGCCATCGGGGATGAAGCAAACCGGATTGTTCTGGACATTTTTGAGAAGCACCACCTGCGCGGTCGCATCGAGCACGCGCAACTGGTGCGCAGCGAGGATTTTGTCCGCTTCGGTGCCCTCGGGGTGATCGCCAGTGTCCAACCGGAGCACGCCATCGATGATCGCGATGTAACGGACGTGTATTGGGCCGACCGCGCCGACCGCGCTTTTGCACTGCGTCAGCTCGTAGACCATGGGGCCACTCTGGCGCTGGGGTCCGATGCACCCGTTTCGCCGCTGAATCCATGGATTGAGATTGCTGCTGCTGTCACGCGAACTCGCGACGGTCGAGAACCCTGGCATCCCGGTGGCGGATTGACCTTTGACGAGGCGCTCCGATTCTCCACGAGAACCACCCTTGAGGTGGGACAGCCGGCACATATCGTGGCCCTCGAGGCCGATCCGCGCTGGCTATTGGAAGCGCTGACGGGTGACCCCGCCCGCGCGAGCGATGCGCTGCGGGGGATGAGCGTCGCACTGACCGTGAGCGGCGGAACCGTGACCCATGATGCGATTAATCGGAGGGGATGACGGGAATCGAACCCGCACCATCAGTTTGGAAGACTGAGGCTCTACCATTGAGCTACATCCCCGAGGGGAACTACTGCGACCTCGATGTTACTGCATCGAATCGCTCGGTCTTTCGTGAAGGGCGAACCGGCTAGACTCTTCAGGGTTTGTTTCGCTTGCTGCGGCAGGCCGTGAACGGCAGCGAATCTAGCCACAACCATCGGGGCGTAGCTCAGCTTGGTAGAGCGCCCGCTTTGGGAGCGGGAGGTCGCAGGTTCGAATCCTGTCGCCCCGACGGACATCACAACGACACGCATTGGGAGAAAAGCATTGCCTACCACCACCAAAGAGTCCCTCAGCCCGACGCGGGTGCGCCTCACCATCACGGTGAGCCCCGAGGAGCTCAAGCCCAGTATCGATCACGCCTACCAGCACATTGCGGAAGAAATGAACATTCCCGGCTTCCGCAAAGGCAAAGTTCCCCCTCCCATCATTGACCAGCGCGTAGGACGCGGCGAGGTTATCAACCACGCGGTGAGCGAAGGCTTGGACCGCTACTTCCAAGCGGCTGTTCAGGAAGAAAAACTCCGCACCCTCGGACAGCCCCAGGCAGACGTCAAGACCTGGCCCTCTGACAAGGACTTCTCGGGCGACCTGGTTGTCGACGTCGAGGTCGATGTGCGGCCTGATTTCACCATCCCCGCCTTTGCCAAGTACACCCTTGAGGTGCAGGCCACCGAGGTCGGCAAAGCCGAGGTGGACGCCGAGCTCGACGAATTGCGGGCACGATTTGGCAACCTGGTCACGGTTGACCGCCCGATCAAAAGCGGCGATTTCGTTCAAATCGATCTGGAAGCCACAATCGGTGACAACACCATCGACAGCGCGAGCTCGATCAGCTACGAAGTTGGATCGGGTCAGTTGATTGACGGCATCGACGATGCCCTTGACACGCTGACTTCTGGCGAGGAAACCACTTTTGAATCGAAGCTTCTCGGCGGTGACCACGAGGGAGAGATGGCACAAATCGCTCTTACCGTGTTGAGCGTTAAAGAGCGCGAACTGCCGGAGGCGGATGACGATTTTGCTCAGATCGCCAGTCAGTTCGACACCATCAAAGAACTCAAGGACGACCTGAAAACTCAGGTCGAGCGAAAAGGCCTGTTTGCCCAAGCCCAAGAGGCACGCGATGCTCTCGTCGAAAAGATGCTGGCTGATCTCGAGATGCCCTTGCCGCAAGGAGTCGTCGATGCTGAGGTCAACCGCCACCTCGAGGGAGAAAACCGCTTGGAGGACGACGTTCACCGCAAGGAAGTAATCGAGTCCACCGAGAAGTCTTTGCGCACGCAACTGCTTCTGGACGCTCTTGTGGAGAAGCTCGAGGTCGAGGTCGGCCAAAACGAGCTCACCCAGTACCTAATGCAGTCCGCTAGCCAATACGGCATGGAGCCTTCAGAGTTCATCCAAACGCTGCAAGAAAACAATCAGATTCCCTCGATGGTTGGGGAGGTTGCCCGGTCGAAGTCTCTATCTGTGGCGCTTGCCGAAGTAACGGTGAAGGATTCCAAGGGTAAGAAAGTCGACCTGAGCTCTGTCATCAACACCGCGGACAGCTCTGCTGAGGACGCCATCGCTCAGGCTGTGGCCGACAGCCAAAAAGCGGACGAACACGCCTAAGGACGCGCACTCTGCCGAGGGCGAACAGGCGCCGGGCTGAGAGCGCGTCCCGATACTCTCGAACCATCGACCTCGTGAGCGACCAAGGAGAGAACCATCGTGACGATGACTGAAAGCATGATGCAACCGAACGTGTTTGATCGGTTGCTGAAGGACCGCATCATTTGGCTGGGTTCCGAAGTTCGCGATGACAACGCGAACGAAATCGCGGCAAAGCTTCTCTTGCTGGCTGCTGAAGACCCCGAAAAAGACATTTACCTCTACATCAACTCTCCCGGCGGCTCCATAACCGCCGGCATGGCGATTTACGACACCATGCAGTTTGTTCCCAACGACATCGTGACTGTCGGCATCGGCATGGCAGCCTCCATGGGCCAACTGCTGTTGACCGCCGGGACTAAAGGGAAGCGCTACATTACGCCCAACGCCCGCGTCTTGCTCCACCAGCCTCACGGTGGATTCGGCGGAACGGCCAGCGATATCCAGACTCAGGCTCACCTCATTAACGACATGAAGAAGCGCCTCGCCCAGATTACGGCGGACGCCACGGGCAAGACCCTCGAGCAGATCACCGAAGATGGCGACCGTGACCGTTGGTTTAGCGCCGACGAGGCCCTCGAATATGGCTTTGTTGACCACATCCGCGCTTCCGCCAGCGACGTTGTCGGTGGCGGCGGAACCGAGCAGGGAAAGAAGAAGTAGGCATTATGACATCGACCAATTTTGGCCCCAGCGCTCAATCATCCTTTCCCATGCCCGAGGCGCGGTACATCTTGCCGAGCTTCGAAGAACGCACCAGTTATGGGTTCAAGCGCCAAGACCCCTACGCCAAACTCTTTGAAGACCGCATCGTCTTCTTGGGCGTCCAGGTTGATGACGCGTCAGCAGACGACGTTATGGCCCAGCTGCTTGTTCTGGAAAGCCAAGACCCGGACCGCGACATCGTTATGTACATCAACTCACCCGGTGGATCGTTCACCGCAATGACGGCGATCTACGACACGATGCAATACGTTCGCCCACAAATTCAGACTGTTGTTCTGGGGCAGGCAGCCTCAGCAGCCGCGGTGATCTTGGCGGGTGGTGAGCCGGGTAAGCGCCTTGCGCTTCCCAACTCGCGGGTATTGATTCACCAGCCGATGATGGGTGAGGCCGGGCGTGGCCAAGCCTCAGACATTGAAATNCAGGCAAACGAAATTGCTCGCTTGCGNGAATGGCTCGAGCACACACTCTCCAATCACTCGAAGAAGAGCGTCGAAGAGGTCCACCGAGACATCGACCGCGACAAGATTCTCACCGCGGACGAAGCACTCGAATATGGCCTCATTGACCAGGTGTTGAACACCCGGAAATCTCAGGGTGCCGCGAGCCCAGTCAAAGGCCCGGAAGCCGTTACCGCCGGTTAGATGACCGTGATGATCGTCGGATCAGCACTAAGAGAGCGAGCGCAGCTACGGTTGCCGCGATTCCCGTTCCGATGACCCAACCGTTGGCGTTAGCTTCGGCGGTGGAGACTAGGTTTTCCCGGCCTGGATCCACAGGGTCGGCGTCTACCGCGGTCGACGCCTCGGTTGAGCCAGGTTCCACACCGCATTCTGGTGGGCTGGGATAGCCCGGCGCGCTCCGGTAGTCGCCTGGTGGGGCATAGCTGAATTCATAACTTTCGGCCAAGCTGTGACCGTCGGCGGATACAAATTGATAGGCCAATTCGTAGACCCCCGGCTCGCCCAGTTCAATAGACGTTCTCATGCGGCCCTCGGTGAGCTCCACGCATCCATCTCCGAAGTACTGACCGCTGCTATCGCGAACAACAATCGCAAAACCGCGACCTTCTCCACCCAGGTCAAGAAAGCTCCCGTCAGTGGCAATCGACACCTCGACGGGGCTTTGGTTGACCACAGAATCCGGGGCAGGAACGCGTTGTTCGACCACGTTGTGCCCAAAGGCTGGGGCAACCGATCCGAGCGCAAGAGCCGCTATCGCGGAGAGGAAGAATGCTCCAGCAGTCGCGCGCATCCAGATCAGCGAATCCGTCATAGAGCTTCAGTGTATTCCCGCCACGCCTGGCGTGACCTGGGGAAAATCCCTGGCCCGCGGGGAGGTCGCGGGTAGGCTCCAAGAGGCAATTGCTGCTCACGGAAGGCCTTTGATGTCACGCACGGGTGAAACAGGCGAGCTACTTAAATGCTCGTTTTGTGGAAAGAGCCAAAAACAGGTCCAGCAACTCATCGCTGGTCCCGGGGTCTACATCTGCGACGAGTGTGTCGAGCTGTGCAACGAAATCATCGATGAACGTCAGTCCGAGGGAACCGCTCAGGCCATGGGCGACTTCGATTTGCCGAAGCCTAAAGAAATCTATGACTTCCTCGAGGAATATGTCATTGGCCAGGAGGCCGCCAAAAAGTCGCTCTCGGTCGCGGTATACAACCACTACAAGCGGGTCCGGGCATCTGCAGCCCCACACGCTGTGGAAGCCGACGAGGGCGTGGACATCCAAAAGAGCAACATTTTGCTTATTGGTCCCACCGGTTGCGGAAAAACCTACCTCGCTCAAACCTTAGCCAAGCGTCTGAACGTTCCGTTTGCTGTTGCTGATGCGACTGCTCTCACGGAAGCCGGGTACGTCGGCGAGGATGTCGAAAACATTTTGTTGAAACTCCTGCAGGCAGCGGACTATGACGTCAAGCGGGCCGAGACGGGAATCATTTATGTCGATGAGGTCGACAAGATTGCCCGTAAAGCGGAAAACCCATCGATTACACGAGACGTCTCCGGTGAGGGTGTGCAGCAGGCTCTGCTGAAGATTCTCGAGGGGACGGTCGCTGCGGTTCCCCCCCAGGGTGGGCGCAAGCATCCACAACAGGAATTCATTCAGATCGATACGACCAATGTGCTGTTCATTGTTGCCGGCGCATTCGCGGGTCTTGAAGACATCATTTCGGCGCGGGTTGGGCGCCACGGTATTGGATTTGGCGCGCCGTTGCACAGCAAGAATGCCTCCGAAAACTTGTTTAGTCAGGTCCTCCCGGAAGACCTCCACAAGTTTGGTCTGATTCCCGAATTTATTGGGCGGCTGCCGGTGGTGACAACGGTTACTCCGCTGGATCAGACAGCGCTGATCGACATCCTCACCACCCCGAAGAACGCCCTCATCAAGCAGTACCAGCGCATGTTTGTGCTGGATGGGGTGAACCTCGAATTTGAGCAAGACGCTCTCGAAGAAATTGCGGCCCTCGCGGAAATTCGCCAGACCGGTGCACGGGGGCTCCGGGCAATTCTTGAAGAGGTGCTGGGGTCGGTGATGTTCGATGTTCCCTCTGCGGACAATGTCGAGCGAGTGATCATCACCCGCGATGCCGTGTTGAAGAACGCGCCCCCGACGATCGTGAACAAAAGCGCCACACGCAGAGAGAAGTCCGCTTAACCCTCTACCGTCACTCCGTTATCGAGTGTCGCGCGGGGCCGGTTTTCTAGCCACGTCAGAGTCCACCGCAGCGTGGCGGATTCTTCCTCCGTCAATTGCGCCTCGGCCGTCCTTAAGTCCGCGACGAAGTCGGCGGACACACCTCGCGGAGAATCTCCGACGGAAAACCGCGATCCCAGTCTCAACGTAAAGTCCCTTCGATCTCATCCTGATAGACCAGCCACGAGGTGCGCTGCGCCAGCGTGTCGTAGAGGCGTTGGGCTGTGTGATTGTCTGCAGCTGTAATCCAGCGCAGTGTTCCCCCGCCCTGAATGCCTGCAAAGTCTTTTACGTGTTCAATGAGGGCGGTGGCAACACCCTTTCCCCGCGCCTCAGGTGCGGTGAAGAGGTCATCAAGGAACCAGGATGGCCCCGCGGTGAANGTGTCGTGTTGGGCGCGCACGTGGGCGAAACCCTCGACAACGCCTGCTGTTTCGGCGACAAAGCCCCGGACGGGGTGGTTCTCCTCCATGAGCCACTCCCAGACGCCCTGACAGATGCCATCGCCAAACGGAGTCTCATAAAAGACGCCATACGCCTGGAAGAGGCTCTGCCAGGCATTTCGATCGTGTGCGCGGACCGCCCGCACGATCGGAAGCCTAGACATCGTCGCTCTCGAGCTCTAGCTCTAGGAGTTCAATCGTGTCGCCCTCAGCCCAGGTCAACTGCTCAATCTTGCCGACCGCCTTCACATCGGCGCTCGCCTGTTGGAGTTGAGCGGGTGCGCGGAGAGTTGCGCTCCGCACGGGGGTCTTCTGCGCCACTTTTTGGTCTGTCTTCGAGCGCCGAAGAACGATGAGTGCCTCGCTTGCTAAGTCGAGCAGACCGCTGTGATCGGTGTCGCTAGCACCGAGATCAAATTCGTCCCTCGATGGCCACGGTGAGCGGTGGATGCTTTCATCGTGTGTCCACGACCACACTTCTTCTGTGGCGAAGGGGATGACCGGAGCGAGTAGCCGCAGCATTACCTCCAGGGCCTGACGCAAAGCGGTAATCGCGCTCGTTCGCGCGGNACCCTCGCCGGTGTAGGCGCGCTCTTTGACCAATTCCAGGTAGTCGTCGGTGAAGGTCCAAAAGAATGATTCAGTGAGATCGAGCGCCTTGGCGTGGTCAAAATTGTCATAGGCCGCTGTGGCGTCGTCTACGACGATCGCGAGCTTGTCCAGCATGTCGCGATCAAGAGGCTCGGAAACCTCGCCAACGTCGTCGCCAAAACCGTAGACAAATTTTGCGGCGTTCAAGACTTTGATGGCGAGACGTCGACCAATTTTGATTTGTTTGGGGTTCTGAGGATCGAACGCAGCATCTGTCCCGAGTTTTGACGAGGCTGCCCAGTAGCGCACGGCATCGGACCCGTGGTCATCCAACATGGCTTGAGGGGTGACGACATTGCCCTTGGACTTTGACATTTTCTTTCGGTCCGGGTCCACGATGAAGCCCGAGATACCCGCGTTCTTCCAGGGGATAGTGCCGTGTTCGAGCTCGGCCCGCAGCATTGTGGAAAACAGCCAGGTTCGAATGATGTCCTGGCCTTGGCTACGCAGGTCATACGGGAAAACCGCCTCATAAAGCTCAGGGTCGCTTTCCCAGCCACCCGCTAGTTGCGGGGTGAGGCTGCTGGTTGCCCAGGTGTCCATGATGTCGACCTCCCCGATGAAGCCACCGGGAGTGCCGCGCTGATCGTCTCGGAAGCCCGGAGGTGTCTGAGAGGACGGGTCCACAGGAAGATTGGTCTCCTCCGGGACGATGACCTCCCCTTCGATGGGTTCACCGGCGTCATCGAGGGGATACCACACGGGGATGGGGACCCCAAAGAATCGCTGGCGGGAGATTAGCCAGTCACCGGCAAGCCCATTGACCCAGTTTTCGTAGCGCACGCGCATGAAATCCGGGTGGAATGCCACCTCCTTGCCCCGTTGTAGTAGACGCTCTTGCAGGTCCGCATCTTTTGCCCCGTTTGCCACGTACCACTGGCGGGTGGTGATGATCTCGAGTGGCTTGTCGCCTTTTTCGAAAAACTTCACCGGGTGTGTCATCTTCTCGGGCTCACCCAGCAGGTCACCACTGTTTTCGAGCATCTCCACCATTGCGGCCTTGGCGCTGAACACGGTCTTGCCGCTGAGCTGGGCGAACGCCTCGCTCGCCTGAGAAGTGTTGAGCCAGGCCGGAGTGTCGCGGACTATGCGGCCGTCTGCTCCCAAAATGGGTCGGGTCTCTAGTTCGAGCTCCCGCCACCAAATGACGTCCGTGACATCACCGAACGTGCAGACCATCGCAATTCCTGTGCCCTTGTCTTTCTGGGCGAGATGGTGGGCTCGAATCGGTACTTCCACGCCGAACAGAGGCGAGGTGACTGTGGTGTCAAAGAGATGCTGGTAGCGCTCATCCTCGGGGTGTGCGACGAGGGCGACGCACGCGGCGATCAGTTCAGGGCGGGTGGTGACGATCACCACATCATCGCCCCCGTTCCCCGAGGCAAAGGAAACACGGTGGTACGCGGAGGGCTGTTCGCGGTCCTCTAACTCCGCCTGCGCTACGGCCGTGCGGAACGTAATATCCCACAGGGTGGGGGCGTCTGCGCGGTATGCCTCACCTCGTGCGTAGTTGCGCAAGAAAGCTTTCTGCGCGACTCGCTGTGAGTTGTCGTCAATGGTGCGGTAGGTCAACGACCAGTCGACGCTCAGGCCTAGTGATCGCCATAGGTCCTCGAACTGCTTTTCATCCTCCAGGGTGAGCTCTTCGCACAGCTCAATAAAGTTTCGGCGACTAATCGGTACCTGGTCCCCGGGCTTCGAACCGTCGCTTGTGACGCCTCCCGCTAGCGGTGGAGTGAAACCCTCGGTGTAGGGGAGCGAAGGGTCGCAGCGCACTCCGTAGTAGTTCTGGACCCGACGCTCGGTGGGCAGCCCATTGTCATCCCACCCCATCGGGTAAAAAATGTCTTTACCGCGCATGCGCTGGTAGCGCGCCTGCAAGTCCATGTGGGTGTAGCTAAAGACGTGGCCGATGTGGAGGCTCCCCGACGCGGTCGGGGGAGGGGTGTCCACCGAAAAAATGTGGTCTTTGCCCCGCGAGATCGCGCCGTGTCGATCAAATTGATAGGTGCCCTGCTCTTCCCACCGGGCCCCCCAGGTGTGCTCGAGACCTTCAAGAACGGGTTTTTCTGGAATGCTCCGCGACATGCTCGAACACCTTCTTCGCTATAGGCGGCACCGTGTCCAGGGTGCCTCAGTGTGTAGTGACCATCGTACAAACAAAGCCAAGCGCTGGTGGTCGGCTGGTTTAGTCAGCGCTCGCGCGAAACCCTTTCACCACCGGGTCGATCGCCGCGATGAGATACGCCTGTAGGCCCTGGCGGGATGTTCCCGCCTCGGCCCACTCGCGGGCTGCCGACACGGAGGCGGCTAAACAGGCGTAGGCGGCAGCTCGCGCCGTGGCAAGGGGCATGTTGTGGGATTCAAGAAAGTCCGTCATGAGCGCTGCCATAGTGCCAAATCGCCCAAGGGCGGATGCTTGAAGGTCACTGGTGCTGCCGAGAAGTTCGCCTTGGGTCAAGGCAAACGGCACACGATCAGCACCCATCTGAGACGCCACCGCCACAAGAGATGATTGGAGTTTCTGCAGCCCGTCGGCGAACGACCCCTCTGTCCTGTCCCGCTGGAGCCGCTTGGTCAGAAGCTCGAGCGCTTCGTCTAATTCCACCCAGAAAACGTCACTCTTGGTGGGGAAGTAGTTGAAAAATGTCGCGCGGCTCACCCCCGCGCGCTGGGCAATCTGGTCAACGGTAGTTTTGGGGTAAGAGTTTTCCAGGAACAGTTCGAAGGCCGCATCTTGGAGTATTTCCCGGGAAGACGTCGGGGGTCGACCACGGTGAGTCAGTGTCATCGCCCGGCCTTTCCTGGAATTCTTATACTCAGTCTAGTTAATGTACGCTGGGGTCGTTCCTTGCCCGGCTCCAGAAAGAGATGCCATGTCCCAGCGCACAGCGCTTCGCACCATAACGTCCCTCACAGCAGGCCTTGCGCTCGTAGCAACCTTGGGTGCATGCGCGGTGGAGGAGGATTCTGCCCCAACGAGCATTACCTTCGCTATCGAGGGCGCCAACCTGAGTTCGGGACACATGGATATTCACTCGAGCCAATTGGATGTGGCCTCGTTAGTCCTACGAAACGCGTTTGATTCACTTGTGGCCCAGGACGAGTCGGGGGCTTTTGTGCCCTGGCTTGCTACCTCGTGGGAGATTTCTGAGGATGAGCTGACGTACACCTTTCAACTGCGCGAGGATGTGACCTTCCACGACGGCGAGCCCTTCAATGCCGAAGCTGTGAAGGCAAACTTTGATCACGTGGTCGCTCCAGAAACCGCGTCCGCCCAGGCGGCAAGCCTGATTGGCTACGCCGAAGAGGGTGGCTACTACGCCGGCACCGAAGTTCTCGGCGACTACGAAGTAGCGGTCTCGTTCACTCAGCCCTACGCGCCGTTCCTTCAAGGGCTGAGCCTTGCGCAACTGGGCTTTTACTCCCCGTTGGTCCTCGCAGAAAGCGCAGACCAGCTGAAGGCTGGCGGTCCCGACGTGACGGTGGGGACAGGCCCGTTCATTCTCACCGACTACACCCCTGACCAGGAACTCGTTTTCGAAGCGAACCCTGACTACGACTGGGCACCGGCAGGCGCCGACCACAGTGGCGTTGCAGCTTCCGACACCCTGGTGATCAGGATTCTGCCGGAGAGCGCGTCACGGGTCGGAGCAATCAACAGCGGCGATGCGGATGTCGCGGCGGACTTTACCCCCGACATGGCAGCGCAGGTGTCAGCGGGAATTGAGACGTACTCGATCGAAATGCCCGGGGTCCCCTACTCGCTCTACATCAACGAAGCCGATGGCGTCTTCGCAGACGACCGGGTTCGTGAGGCCTTCAGCATCGGCTTTGATGCGGAGCCTGCCATCGAAAGTATTTACCTCGGTCAGTTCAGTCGCGCGTGGAGCATTCTCGGGCCGACAACACCAAACTCTTATGACTCCTCTTTGGAAAACTCGTGGCCCTACGATCAGGACCGTGCCAACCAGTTGCTCGATAGCGCCGGGTGGACCGGGCGTGACGACGAGGGGTATCGCACCAAAAACGGTGAGCGCCTCAGCGCTCGATGGATTGCCTACACACCGGTGCCGGATGACCGGGCGAGCCTCGCCAACTTCATTCAGTCGGACCTGAAAGACATCGGGTTTGAGCTGGTTCGTGAGGTTCTCGAGCCCGCTCAGTACATGGAGTTTTACGGGCCGCGAGACTTTGATGTCACTGACTGGGCCTTCTCAGGACCCGATGCCGATGTGTTGCGCAGTCACCTGCAAACGGGGGGATATCAGACCGTATCAACGGTGACGAAGCCCGAAGTCGATCAGTGGTTGAGTGACGCGGTCGCCACCAGCAGTCCCGCAGCGAGGCAAGCGCTCTACGAGCGCATTCAGCGCTGGAATGCCGCGGAAAACCTCATCGTTCCGCTGTATGTTCCCTCCGAAATCACGGTGGCCAGTGACGCGGTGAGTGGTTTGGAGTTTGACCTTTACGGTCGAGCACTCTTTTACGGCGTAACTCTGAGCGAGTGACCCGGCAGGGTGAGACCACTGCCCTAGCCTCGCGCCCCCGAGCGAGCCTGGCGGCAGTGGCTCGCGCACTCTTTCGGGTTGTGGCGGTGGTGTGGGGTGCTGCCACTGCGGGTTTTGTGGCGTTGCGTCTGATTCCCGGTGATCCGGTGGATGTCATGCTGGGCGTTCAGGCGCGGGTGTCGGAGAGCGTGCGCGCTGAAATTCGAGCCGAATGGGGGCTTGATAACCCACCCGTGATTCAGTACTTCCAGTACCTTGGCCGACTCGTCACCGGGGATCTGGGCACCTCGTACCAATTGAGATCGCCCGTGTCCGAGATCATCGCGGACCAGGCTGCTCCCACAGTGCAGTTGACGGCAGCCGCGCTGGTGATTGCTCTGCTCCTGGCCCTCTCGGCGGCGCTGTTGGGCCGAGGGCGCAGGGCGAGCCGAATCCTTTCCCTTCTCGAGCTGGTCGTGATTTCGTCGCCAACATTCTGGGTAGGCCTTCTGTTGCTGGCCGTCTTTTCCTTTCAGCTGGGATGGTTTCCGGTCACCGCAAGTTCGGGCTTTTCTGCGTTGGTGTTGCCGGCAGTCACCCTCGCTTTGCCGGTCGCAGGGATTTTAAGTCAGGTGTTGCGCCAGGGGCTTGATCACGCGGAAAAACAACCCTTCGCGCTCACCGCCCGAGCACGCGGTATCACCTCGGCGGGTTTGGTGAGACGACACACCCTGCGTCACGCCGCCATCGACACGGTCACTCTGGGCGCGTATCTCGTGGGGTCGCTTCTGGGTGGAGCGGTACTGGTCGAAACCGTGTTCGCACGGCCTGGCCTTGGGCAGGTCGCGATCCGGGCAATTATCGGTCGCGATCTCCCGGTGGTGTTGGGGGTGGTCGTTGTGGCAGCAGTGGTCTTCGCGCTATTGAGTGTCATTGTCGATGCCAGTTATCGGGCGCTTGATCCTCGGNTGCGTTTTGCTAGAGGNGCACTCTCATGAGCCTGATCGGCGGCGTGGTCAAGAGCGTCACACAACGCTCCGGTTCTCGGAAAACACCGGGGGGAGTGGTGGCGGCAGGTCTCGTTCTTCTCGCCCTTGCGGTGGTGGCGCTCTGGCCATCACTCGTAGCGAGCTACAGCCCTCTGGAAACGGACGCGTCGTCCACTCTCCAACCGCCGAGCGCAGAGCACATTTTTGGTACCGATCAGTCCGGGCGGGATGTGTTCTCCCGGGTAGTTCACGGCGCGCAGTATTCCCTGGCTATCGGACTGGGCGCCACCGGAGTTGCCCTCGGGCTGGGGCTGTTATTGGGGGTTTTTGCGGCCCTGGGCTCGCGGATTGTTGACGGGCTTCTCTCGCGCTTCATCGATGTGCTGATGGCGTTTCCCGAGTTCCTGCTCGCACTCGTGGTCATTGCGGTGATGGGACCGGGAGAGAGCAGTATCCCGCTGGCGGTTGCGCTAGCCGCAACACCCGCTTACGCCCGGGTGGCACGAGCGGAAACGCTGGTGGTGGCTCACGCGGGCTATGTGCGCGCGAGCGCATCACTCGGGGTTTCACGAACGAGAATCATCCTCTTTCACATCATCCCCAACATCTCAGGACCCCTTCTGGTGATGGCAACCATCGGAGTGGGAACCGCGATCGTCACGGCAGCGGGTCTCAGCTTCCTGGGCCTGGGGGCCCAGCCCCCGACGCCGGAGTGGGGCATCATTCTCTCCGAGGGGCGGAATTTTCTGGCCACAGCGTGGTGGATTGCCGTCTTCCCGGGTCTTGCCATCACCACCACAGTGGTGTCCATCAGCGTGGTGGGTCGCTACCTCCGAACCCGGCGAGAGGCAGTGCTGTGAGTGACCAGCCGCTGTTAGAGGTTCGTGATCTCACGGTCTCGTTTCCCGGATCCCCGGAACCCGCGGTGTCGGCTGTGTCCTTTGACCTGCGGGCAGGCGAGTGCCTTGCACTCATCGGTGAATCGGGCTCTGGTAAAACTCTCACCGCGCTTTCTCTCCTGGGGCTCGCGCCGCAGGATGCCGAGGTGAATGTGGCGAGCATGATGATTTCCGGTCAACAAACAAAGAACTATCTCCCGGCCCAGTGGCGAGCACTCCGGGGCAACACAGTTGCCTTGGTGAGCCAGGACGCGGCGGTTTCGCTCGACCCGCTGCGTCGCGTGGAACAGGAAGTGGGAGAAGCCGTTTCGCTGGCTCATCCCACACTCGGGGCACAAGACATTTCTGGGCGGGTCGATGAGGCCCTGGCGCTTGCTGCAATGCCGGAGGCAACACAGCGTAAAAAACAGTATCCCCACGAGCTCTCCGGTGGTTTGCGACAGCGTGCACTGATCGCTTCCGCGCTGGCCGGAGCCCCGCTCATTCTGGTGGCCGATGAGCCGACGACCGCCCTGGATTCTCTCACCCAGGAGCGCATTCTGGCCCTGCTAGCAAAGCTCAAGGACGCAGGGACAGCGCTGCTACTTGTCACCCATGATGTGGGAGTCGTGAGGAACCTTGCGGACCGTATCGCGGTGATGCACGGAGGGCGCATCATCGAGTCGGGGTCGGCAGAAAAAATGTTTGCCGCACCGCAGCAGGCGCACACGCAGCGGATCGTGAATGCCCGCAGTGCGATGGCGCTGGCAGCATCCCGATCACCCGGCTCGCCTGGCACGGTGCTCGAGTGCCGAGGGCTCAGTCGTAGGTATCCGATGAAGGACAGCACCCCCGTCCAGGCACTGAGCCAGGTGTCGTGCCTCGTCAGTGCGGGAGAAACCCTGGGTGTGGTGGGGGAGTCCGGATCGGGCAAAAGCACACTGGCGCGCATCATGATGGGCCTCGAAGCCCCAGATGAGGGTGATGTTCTGCTGATGGGTGAACCCTGGTCTGCCCTGCTGGAGAAGAACCGCCGGGTGCGCCGCGGCAGGATTCAACTGATCGAACAGAACCCGTTTGATGCTCTTGATCCCCGGTGGACCGTCCGTCGCATACTGAGCGAAGCCATTGCTCTCGAGCCTGCGCCCGGGGGTCGAGCGGAGCGTGCGGCCCGGTCTTGTGAGCTGCTGGAGCAGGTGGGGCTCCCGGAAGAGTTGCTCGACCGCCGCGGCCCACCAGCTTTCTGGTGGCCAACGTCAACGGGTCGTCATCGCGCGCGCGCTCGCAAGGCGCCCCGACATCTTGATCTGTGACGAGCCCGTTTCCGCTCTGGATGCGCCCATTCAAGCCCGCGTCTTGGAACTCCTCGCCACACTCCAAGCACGCCTGGGGATGGCGATTGTTTTGGTATCGCATGACCTGGGCGTTGTTGCCCGCTACTGCCATGACGTGGTGGTGATGCGGCACGGAGCGATTATTGAGTCGGGACCAACACAGGAGATCGTGAAGAACCCTGTCGAGCCCTTCACCAGAGAACTTCTCAGGGCGAGTGCCGTCGATCTGGCCTAGGATAAAACAAAGCTGCGAATCGGCCATCACCGAGGAGCTGCCGGAAGAACGAACCGAGAGGTTTCAGTAGAACCGGTCGGGTAGGCCCGTTAGCGCCTGAGAAAAGAGGTCACCACACTGTGGTGGCAAGCGGGGTGGTACCGCGACCGGTCAGCCGGGCGTCCCTGCAGACCACAACCCTTTGTCTCAGGAGCACCCCATGGCTTTCCCCCGTCACCGACCCGGCTCCCCCGTGCCGTCGAACCCGTCCTTCCCGGACATCGAAGAGGATGTGCTGGCGAGCTGGAGGGCAGGTAACACTTTCGCTCGGTCGGTTGAGGCTCGCGAAGGTAACGATGAGTGGGTGTTTTATGACGGGCCACCCTTTGCTAACGGGTTACCCCACTACGGGCACCTCCTGACCGGGTATGCCAAAGATGTTTTCCCCCGTTTCCACACGATGCGCGGAAAACAGGTTCACCGCCGCTTTGGTTGGGACACCCACGGTTTGCCCGCGGAGTTGGAAGCCGAACGACAACTCGGCATCACCGACAAGAGTCAGATCGAAGAAATGGGTATCGCCGCCTTCAACCAGGCCGCGCGCGACTCAGTGTTGAAATACACCGACGAGTGGCAGGCCTATGTCACCCGCCAAGCGCGGTGGGTGGATTTCGACAACGACTACAAAACCCTCGACATTACGTTCATGGAGAGCGTGCTCTGGGCATTTTCGACTCTCTACAACAAGGGTTTGGCCTACGAGGGCTATCGGGTGTTGCCCTACTGCTGGCGGGACCAAACACCCCTGAGCAACCACGAATTGCGAATGGACGACGACGTCTATCAACCCCGGCAGGATCAGTCCGTCACGGTGACGTTCCCGCTCCATGGTGAAAAAGCCGAGCAGGCCGACCTCGCCGGTGTTCTCGCGCTCGCCTGGACCACCACACCGTGGACGTTGCCGACCAACGCAGCCCTCGCTGTGGGACCCGAGATCTCGTATGCGCTGATTCCGGCCGGCCCGTTGAACCCAACGCCCGGTGCCCGCTATTTGATGGCGGTCGACACCATCGCGAACTATCGAAAAGAGCTGGGTTATGAAGACCAGGAGCAGGCTCAGGCAGCGGTGACCCGAGTGGTTCAGGGCTCCGATCTTGGCGGCATCCAGTACCAGCGAGTTTTTGACTACTACGCCGACGACAGCTGGGGAATGGATAATGCGTGGCAGATCCTGGTGGCCGACTATGTCGCCACCGGCGAGGGAACCGGGATCGTCCACCAAGCTCCCGCCTACGGCGAGGATGACCAAATCACCTGCGCAGAGGCGGGCATCCCGGTGGTTATCTCGGTCGATGACGCGGGGTGCTTCCTCGATCAGGTCAGCGATGTGGCGGGGCTGCAAGTTTTTGACGCCAACAAGCCGCTGACAAAACTGTTGCGCGAATCGGGGCGCCTGTTTGCGGAGCGCTCGTATGACCACTCCTATCCCCACTGTTGGCGGTGTCGCACCCCGCTGATTTACAAAGCCGTATCCAGCTGGTTTGTGAAGGTCACGGAAATTCGAGACCGCATGGTGGAGCTCAACCAGGACATCACCTGGGTTCCCGACAACGTGAAAGATGGGCAGTTTGGCAAATGGCTCGCAAACGCGAGGGACTGGTCGATTTCGCGCAACCGCTACTGGGGCTCCCCCATCCCCGTGTGGAAAAGCGATAACCCCGAGTACCCCAGGGTGGACGTCTACGGGTCACTCGACGAGTTAGAACGTGACTTTGGGGCAGCGCCAACAGACCTTCACCGACCGGCAATCGATGATCTTGTGCGCCCGAACCCTGATGACCCGACGGGGAAGTCCATGATGCGCCGAATTCCCGATGTGTTGGACGTTTGGTTTGACTCCGGGTCAATGCCTTTTGCTCAGGTGCACTATCCCTTCGAGAACCAAGAGTGGTTTGATACCCACAACCCTGCCGACTTCATAGTTGAATACATCGGTCAAACGCGTGGGTGGTTTTACACGATGCACGTTCTCTCCACAGCTCTTTTTGACCGACCAGCTTTTTCGAACGTGATTTCGCATGGAATCGTGCTTGGTTCAGACGGCCAAAAAATGTCCAAGAGTTTGCGCAATTATCCGGATGTATCCGAAGTCTTCGACCGTGATGGCGCTGACGCCATGCGCTGGTTCCTCATGTCGAGCTCCGTCATTCGTGGCGGCAACCTGGTGGTCACCGAGGAGGGAATCCGCGAATCGGTGCGGCAGTTCTTGTTGCCTCTCTGGAGTACCTATTACTTCCTTGGGCTTTATGTCGGTGATCACAACCCTCAGTGGCGGACCGACTCCTCGCATGTTCTCGACCGCTACATCTTGGCCAAGACTCGAGACCTGATCACCGAGACAACGGCGCACTTCGACGCCCTGGATGCTCCGCTGGCAGCACAGAAGCTCCGTGACTTTGCCGACGTGCTGACCAACTGGTACGTGCGCAGGAGCCGAGACCGTTTCTGGGGGGGAGAAGACCTCGACGCGGTGGACACGCTCTACACCGTGCTGGAAACCCTGTGCCGCCTGGCTGCACCGCTTGCTCCGCTGATCACCGAGGAAGTGTGGCGCGGCATCACCGGGGGAGACAGTGTCCACCTCACCGACTGGCCTGAACCAGAGCCGTTCCCGGAGAATGATGCGCTAGTGGCCGCCATGGACCGTGTCCGCGACGTTGCCTCCGCAGGCCTTGCCCTGAGAAAAGCGCATTCGCGACGGGTTCGTCTGCCACTCTCGACGCTCACGGTAGTGAGCGCCGCGGCGAGCGACCTTGTTGCCTTCGAGGACATCATCTCCGAGGAGCTCAACGTCGCCGAGGTTGCGTGTGTGGAATTGACGGACGACGCAATCGAGAGCTTTGGCATCGGCCGCAAACTGATTCCAAATGCTCGCGCACTCGGGCCACGAGTGGGGGGAGCCATCCAAGGGTTGATTGCCCAAGCTAAAGCAGGCGAGTGGAGCCTCCGCAATGGTGTCGTCACGATCGGCGAGGAGTCCCTGTCAGAGGGTGAATACACACTCGAGCTGACCTCGGCCTCAGAGGACACGGCCGTGAGCTTCCTCGATGATGGCGGGTTTGTGCTGCTGGACACGACGGTGTCTCCCCTCCAGGAGGCAGAAGGCCTTGCCCGAGATGCCATTCGATGGATTCAGCAGGAACGAAAGGCTTCTGGTCTCCTGGTCTCTGACCGCATTCACCTGGTAGTCGAGGCCGATGAGGTAGCCCGCGAGGCTTTGCAGACGCACCGAGAACTGCTCTGTTCCGAAACGTTAGCGACATCATTCGACCTTCAGGAGCTTGTCGGTGATGAGGACACCTTGGCGGTGGGGTCAGGTTCTCAGTTACGCGTGAGAGTGTCTCGTCATGAGTGATTCCGGCTCCGACGACCGCGCCCACGCCGATCGCGTGAGCCAGGCATTGCTCTCGCGCATCAGCGAGAAAGCGCCCGAGCGCCGGCTGCACGCCATCCGGCGGGTGACCGAGCTACTGGGTGATCCCCAGCGCATGTATGGGGTCATCCACCTTGCGGGAACCAACGGAAAAACCTCGACAGCGCGCATCATCGAAAGTCTCCTTCGAGCGCTCGGTTTACGAACGGGTCTGATGACCTCGCCTCATCTCCATCGAATCAACGAAAGAATCGTGATCGACGGTGAGCCAATCACCGATCGCATGCTCGCCGATAACTTTGAGGACATCGAACCGTTTCTCACGATGGTTGACGCGGAGCTGGTGGCTAACGCCGAAGCGCCGCTCACGTATTTTGAAGCTCTCACTGCCTTGACCTTCGCTGCTTTTGCCGATGCGCCCATTGACGTTGCCATTGTGGAAGCGGGGATGGGTGGCGAGTGGGACGCCACCAACGTTGCTGATGCTGATGTCGCCGTACTCGCCCCTATTGCTCTGGATCACATGGAGTTTCTGGGCGACACTATTGCGGAGATTGCCGCCACGAAATCGGGCATCATCAAGCCGGCATCGCGGGTGGTGAGCGCTCACCAACGCGACGATGCGTGGGACGAAATCACAGCTGTGTGCGAAAAGTACGAAGCGACTCTGCGGGTGTTTGGCCGTGACTTTTCGTTGACGTCCCTTGAGCCAGGCGTCGGTGGCCAAGTGATCAGCGTCGAGGGACTTGCCGGTCACTACTCCTCGCTTGCTCTGCCCCTGCTGGGGGATTATCAGGCAGAAAATGCAGCGCTGGCGATTGCCGCCGTCGAATCGTTCGTCCAAAACGGTGAGCAAATGCTCCCGCGTGACGTCGTCGAAGAGGGGATTTCGCTGGCGAGTAGTCCGGGACGCCTGCAAAGAGTCTCGGCCAACCCTGCGGTGATCGTGGATGCGGCGCATAACCCGCACGGGGCGGAAGCTCTGACCGGGGCGATAATGACGTCGTTTAGTTTCGACCGACTGGTGTGCGTGATTGGAATCTTGCAGGAAAAAGATGTTGTTGGCATCGTCGAAGCTCTTGACCCGGTCGTTGACCACTTCGTGGTGACCCAGTCTCAGTCCGATCGCGCCATCAGCGTTGATGACCTGGCTGATGCGGTTGCCGCCATCGCGGGGCCCGATCGTGTGGATTCTCGACCCAACTCAGAGCACGCGCTTTCGCGTGCGGAAGATCTTGCCGGCCCCGAGGGCGGTGTCCTGGTGACCGGGTCGATTACCTTGGTGGCCGAAGTCACCGCGTGGAAGGGGCAATGATGGCACGCGCACGACGAGAGAAAACGGCCACCGAGTCGCTTCTGCAAATAGCGGTGATGTTGGAAATCGCGGTGGTTTTTTTTGGTGCACTCGCCCTCAATGGGCTGAAGCTTTACTCGCCCATGGTGGTGTGGGTGGGCGCTGGTCTCGCGGTACTCGTGTTGGGCGTGTTGAATCGGCTGCTTCGATACCGCTGGGGAGTGTGGTTCGGTCACCTGGTTCAGATCGCCCTGTTGTTGTCCTTTATCTGGGATGTGGTGATTGGCTTGTCCGCAGCGGTGGTGGTCGCGTTCTGGATTTTTGGCGCTATTCGCGGTCCACAACTCGATCGACCTCGCGATAATCCCGACCGTTAGAATTACCCGAAAACCACCCCAAGGAGCGAATCACCATGGCCGGATTAGAAGAAACCCTCGTATTGGTCAAACCCGATGGCGTCGCGAGAAACCTGACAGGGGACATCCTCTCCCGCATTGAGGCCAAGGGCTACCAGTTGGTGGACATCCGGATGGTCGAACCCAATCGGGACCTCCTCAGCGCCCACTACGCCGAGCACGAGGGCAAACCATTCTTCGACCCTCTGGTGAATTTCATGGAATCGGGTCCCGTGGTGGCCATGCGAATCGCGGGGCATGCGGCCATTGCCGGTGTTCGATCGCTCTGCGGCGCAACAGATCCCACCGTGGCGGCACCGGGCACCATTCGCGGTGACTTAGGACGCGACTGGGGGCTTGCCGTTCAGCAAAACCTTATTCACGCAAGCGACTCGCTCGAGTCCTCGAGCCGTGAGCTCGCTCTCTGGTTTGCTCGTTAGAGCGAAAACAACAGCGGGAAAGTGATCAGGATTGCTATGCCAATAACGGCGTAGTTGATCACGATCACAATCCAGGAATACGGCAACCAACGAGCGCCCAGTTTGGTGAGCCTCGGCGAAGAGCCAAAGATGCCGTTCTTGAGCGTCCAAGGCAGCAGTATCCAGAACAGTGGGATGTGAATCGCCCACACCACCATGCAGTAGAGGCAGAGGAAACCGATCACGAACACGGCTTGGTAGAACATCCACATCAGCCAGAGGTACGCGCCGAAAATTGCGAGGACAACAAGCACCCAGAACGGTTTCTTGAAGGTGGCTCCCGCCAACATCGCAGCCCCCACCATCGCCACCGCGACATAACCAGCGACCCCAAAGAGCTGATTGGGGGTGTCAAAGAACACCGATGCTTGCGGGCTTTGCATGACCGACCCACACGAAAAAAATGGGTTGATGTTGCAGCTGGGGGCTGTGCCGTTGAGAGCTAATTGGTAGCCCTCGCGCGAGAGCGTGAAGGCTGCGAACCACGCTCCGATACCGCTGAGCAGGAGGTAGAGCGCCATAGCTCCTGAGCGTCGCGTGGGGTAATTCATGGAGTAATTATGACAGTTCACTAGCTGGTAAAGACCGTGTGTGCGATACTGATTGCAGAGCGACCCCACGTGGTGGGGTAGCTCGACAAGATTTCTCGAATCAACGATTCGAATACCGGGGATAACCCCACAACAACCAGTTTTTTCAGGAGAACCCCCGGGTTTCTCTTGCCAAAGCGTGATGGAGTTCCGGCCAGTGATGCCAGGAATTGCGTAAGGAGTGCACCAGGAATGGTGACGAAAAAAGAAGAATCAACCC
>JGI26088J50261_1000180_pt1 | contig 38039 bp, 34 predicted proteins | sample SaaInl1SG_22_DNA_FD_50261 | JGI IMG/M metagenome (IMG submission 50261)
ACCAGCGGCAATTACGGTCACCATTTAGGAGGAGCAATCGGTCTTGGCTATGTGAAATGCCAAAATGTTGGTGAAACCGCCGACGCCCAATTGCAATCGGACTATTCTATTAATGTAGCTGGCAAATTAGTNGAAGCTGAGGTTAGCTTTAAGCCAATGTATGATCCTAAATCAACGCAAGTGAGGCGCTAACACTTAATTGGAGAAATGCGATGATTAATCGATTTGGACGTGTCATTCCACAATCAGGCCGCCGCAGTGGTGGACGAGAAGCCCGGCGTTCGGTGCGCCAAGCCCCACTTGCCGAAGAGTTGCGGCCCGTACGCGGCGGTATGGAAGGCGGCAAATTCAAGCCACTCGATGATCATGCTGTGCGGGCGATCGAGGATGCTGTTTTCCAGATCCTTGAAGAAATCGGACTAAGCCAAGCGCCAGAAAGCGGCGTCCAATATATGGTCGATGCGGGCGCTATCGCGGGTGATGATGGCCGTGTGCGGTTCCCGCGGGCGCTGGTTGAACACACATTGGCAATCGCGGCGCGGGACATAACGCTCCACGGCCAGCACGAAAAGAACGATTTGTTGCTATCGGGATCGCGGGTGCATTTTGGCACTGCTGGCGCTGCGGTGCATGTTGTTGATGTGCAGAACAACGCCTATCGCGAATCCTATCTTGCCGATATTTATGACGCCGCGCGGATTGTGGACAAAATGGATAACATCCATTTCTTCCAACGCCCGATGGTGGCNCGNGATGTGGTTGAACCNGCCGATATGGATTTCAACACGGTCTATGCGGCGGTCAAAGGTACGACCAAGCATGTCGGCACTAGCTTTACCGAAGCCGAATTCATGCCAGCGATTATTTCGATGTTGCATGATGTTGCCGGTGGTGAAGATAAATGGCGCGAGCGGCCTTTTGTGTCGAACAGTAATTGTTTTGTCGTGCCGCCTTTGCGTTTTGCAACAGAATCATGCCTTGTGATGGAGGCTGCGGTTGAGGCCGGAATGCCAGTGCTATTATTGTCGGCTGGTCAGGCGGGGGCAACGGCCCCGGCATCTATTGCTGGCGCAGTGGCACAGGCGCTCTCCGAAGTTGTTGCCGGATTGATCTATGTAAATGCGATGAAGCCCGGACATCCGTGTATCGTTGGCACCTGGCCATTTGTTTCCGATTTGCGCACGGGCGCCATGTCGGGCGGATCGGGCGAGCAGGGATTGCTCACCTCGGCCTGTTCCCAGATGCTCCAGCATTTCAAACTGCCTGGCGGCGCGGCGGCGGGGATGGCAGATTCCAAAATGCCGGATGCCCAATCTGGGTATGAAAAGGGCTCTACGCTGGTGATGGCTGGTCTGTCTGGCTTGAACATGGTCTATGAGGCGGCTGGCATGCATGCCTCGCTTCTTGGGTTCTGTCTAGAGAGCCTGATCATCGATAATGATATGCTCGGCCAATGCATGCGCTGCGTGCGCGGGATCGAGGTCAATGAAGACACTATCGGTATCGATGTGATGAAGGATGTCTGCATGACCGGCCCCGGTCATTATCTAGGCCATGATCAGACCATTAAATTGATGCAAACCGAATATGTGTATCCGGCCCTTGCGGACCGTTCTAGCCCAAAGGAGTGGGAGGAGCTCGGCAAGCCAAATCTGGTGGCCTCTGCAGTTGCGGAAAAGGAACGCATCTTGAGTGAATATTTCCCCGATCACATCTCTGCCGAGCTTGATATGAAGCTGCGCAATACCTACAATATTTTGCTCGGGTAGCATCTGGCCAGTTTCTGGCCCACCTAAAGGCAATATTTCCGATTGAGCGTAGGCGCCGGATCGCCATTTATTTTTTTGAGAGTGTGAAATGACTGACAAAGCCAAAGATGTGCGCAATGTTTTATTTATCATGGCGGATCAGCTCCGCTTTGATTATTTGTCATGTGCGGGGCACCCACATTTGCACACGCCGAACATAGATGCGCTGGCGGCGCGCGGCGTTCGCTTTGACGAGGCCTATGTGCAATCGCCGGTATGCGGGTCCAGCCGGATGAGTTTTTATACCGGTCGCTATTGCCGTTCCACCGGTGCCGTTTGGAACAACATCCCCCTGCGTGTTGATGAATTGACGCTGGGTGATTATCTCAAAGAGCTGGATATGCGAACCGTTCTGGTTGGCAAAACCCACATGGCACCCAATACCGAGGCGATGGAGCGTCTTGGCATTGAAGCATCATCTGGCATTGGTGTGCATGTGTCGCAATGCGGCTTTGAGCCTTATGAGCGTGATGATGGCCTACACCCGACCGAACGTCCGGCCTATAAGAACCTTGCCTATAACAAATATCTCGAAAAGCAGGGATATGAAGGCGACAATCTGTGGCATGAATGGGCGAATTCGGCGATGGGTGAGGATGATGAAATCCTGTCGGGCTGGCTATTGGCCCATGCCGACAAGCCTGCGCGTATTGCCGATGAGGATAGCGAAACGCCATATATGACCCGCCGTGCGATGGAGTTTATTGCCGAGGCCGATGCCAAGGGCGAGCGTTGGTGCTGTCACCTGTCCTATATCAAACCGCATTGGCCCTATATCGTGCCGGCGCCGTATCACAATATGTATGGCAAGGATGATTTGTTGCCAGTTGTCCGTCATGAGGTCGAGCGTCAATCGCCGCATCCGGTCTATGGCGCCTTTATGGAACAACGTGCATCAACGGCCTTTGCCAAGGATCATGTGCGCGAGCATGTGCTTCCGGCCTATATGGGGCTGATCAAACAGCTTGATGACCAGATTGGCGAGCTGATGAAATTCCTTGAGGAACAGGGCCGTCTTGACGATACGATGATTGTCTTTACTTCTGACCATGGCGATTACATGGGTGATCACTGGATGGGTGAAAAGGATATGTTCCATCAGCCATCGGTCAAAGTGCCGATGATTGTTTTTGATCCACGCGCCTCGGCTGATGCCACTAGGGGCACGGTTGAAAACCGCATGATTGAGGCCATTGATCTAGTGCCAACATTCATCGAGGCATGTGGCGGCACCGTCCGCACGCACGTTGTTGAAGGTCGGTCGCTAGAGCCATTACTAGCGGGTGAAAAGGATGTGGACTGGCGCGAAGCCGTCTTTAGTGAATATGATTACGGGCACCAATGGATGCGCCAAAAGCTGGGCCGTCACAGTGGTGAAACGGGCATGACGATGATTTTTGATGGGCGTTACAAATTCGTCCATTGTGAAGGCTATCGCCCGATCCTGCATGATTTACAAGAAGACCCGCAAGAGTTTTTTGACCGCGGTGATGACCCTGAATATGCAAGTGTGATACAACGCATGGAAGGGCTATTGCTTGAATGGGCTTTGACCAGAAATAACCGCGTGACCAAATCGGACGCGGCGATTGATGCCTATGAAGATAAAAAACAACAATTAGGCGCTGGTGTGGCCATTGGGTTCTGGGATGAAAAAGAACTAGAAGAAGCACGGCGTGAAGCTGGCTTTATTATAGAATAGCAACCAAGCTAGCAATCTGTCCGCGCCGTATCGATAACGCATTTGAGGGTTGAGATGTATCAAGCGCCAGTTGATGACGTGAAATTTGTTTTAGAACATCTGGTTGGCCTAGACGCGATGGCGGCAATGCCGGGCATGGCAGGCGTTGAATTGCCGTCCAGCGATCTGGTTGATGCTGTACTTGATGAGGCGGGTAAGGTAGCGGGCGAAATTCTGGCGCCGCTCAATCATTCTGGAGATATCCAAGGATCACGCCGCAATGATGATGCGAGTGTATCAACCCCCGCTGGCTTTACCGCGGCATGGCGCGCGTTGGCCGAAGGTGGCTGGGTCGGGCTAGAAGCATCCCCCGAATATGACGGACAGGGCTTGCCTTATTGTGTCAGCGCCGCCGTTAATGAAATGTGGAATGCGTCCAATATGGGCTTTGCACTCTGCCAGCTATTGAGCCAAGGCGCTATTCACGCGCTGGAATCTGTTGGCACCGACGCGCAAAAGGCGATGTATCTACCGCGGCTAAATAGCGGTGAGTGGACCGGCACGATGAATTTGACCGAGCCGCAGGCAGGCACTGATCTCAGCGCCCTGCGCACAATGGCGACACCCGAAGGTGATCATTATCGGATTAAGGGCCAAAAGATTTATATCACCTATGGCGAACATGACATGGCCGAGAACATCGTCCATCTGGTGTTGGCGCGGACCCCAGACGCCCCCGCTGGTGTTAAGGGCATATCACTATTCATCGTGCCGAAAATGCTGGTGAATGAGGATGGTAGCCTTGGGGCGCAAAATGATGTGACCTGCCTATCGATTGAAAAGAAGCTTGGGATCAAAAGCTCACCAACCGCGGTGTTGCAATATGGTCAGGATGAGGGCGCCATTGGCTATCTGCTTGGTGATCTGCATCAAGGCTTGGCCTGTATGTTCCTGATGATGAATAACGCACGTTTTGCTGTTGGTATGCAGGGCTTGGCAATTTCTGAACGCGCCTATCAACAGGCGCTGGGCTATGCCAAGGATCGTGTTCAAGGAACGCCGCTAGAGGGCGCCGCCGGCCAACCGATTTTGCATCACCCAGATGTGTTGCGCCTGATCACCATGATGAAGGCCGAGATAGAGGCGATGCGCGCGGTGCTATTGGTGGGCGGGGCTAGTCTCGACAAGGCCAAGCATTTAACCGGAAGCGATCAGCAAGCATGGCAGGACCGTGCCAATCTGCTGATCCCGATTATCAAAGGCTGGATGACTGAACGCTCGCTGGTGATTACTTCTTATGGTGTGCAAATTCATGGCGGTATGGGTTTCATTGAGGAAACCGGGGCGGCCCAGCATTACCGTGACGCCCGCATTCTGCCGATCTATGAAGGCACCACAGCCATTCAGGCAAATGATCTGGTGTTCCGCAAGACCCTGCGCGATGGTGGGGCAACCATTCGTGCGCTTTTCGCCGAGATAGACGCCGACATGCAGGATGTGCGGGCCGTTGGTGGGTCTGTCGCCGGTCACGCCGATGCGATGAGCACGGCATTGCAGAGTGCAACGGGCGCGCTTGATGGGCTATTGGCGCGGGCAAATACACCGCGCGATGCGGCCGCGGCGGGGGCTGATTTCGTTATGCTATTGGGCTTTTTAACAGGCGGATGGCAAATGGCACGCGCCGCCGCCGCGGCCAAACGCGCGAGCGATGCGGGTGCGGGTGATCCGGCTTTTGTCGAGGCCAAGCAAGCAACAGCGGCGGCATATATTGCCTATTGCCTGCCTGAAATTGCCAATCTTGCGGCAAAAATGGCGGACGGACCAGCCGCTTTGGCGAGCATCGATCCGGCATTGCTCTAGGCCAATTCGCTAGTTTCGAACAGGGCTACCATTATCCAGCATTGTTGCAATGCGGGCGTGAGTTTGCGGGGTTTTGGCCAGCGTAATAAAGGCACGCCGTTCACGGTCATATAGCTCTTGCTCTGTCACGTTCTCGCCGTCACCCGCGCCGCGCAACATCACACCGGCAATTTCCATCGCCACTGTTTTGTCATGTGGCATGAAATCACCGCGATCAACGCCGTCCTGCATAAACTGGCTCATCTTGTCAAACAACCCGGCATCACCGAGTGTCGCCACTGGCACGGACGGGGCTTTATAGCCGTTTTCCATCTCGCCAATAATCGCAATGGCCCTAGTCAAAAGCCGGTCGCGGTTCATCACTGTTTCATCACGCCCATCGAGGAAATATTGCATCCGTGCCGATAGTTGGGGCGATGATCCAGTCGCGCCATATCCGATATTCATCCAAGTCTGCCACGCCGCGTCATCCCAATTGCCCTTGGCATTGTGCCAGCGCAGGAAGGTTTCCTTGATGCCGCCACCGCCGGGCACAACCCCAACGCCAGACTCAACAAGGCCCAGTACCGAATTGCTATGCACAACCAGCTTGTCGCAATGCGCCAACACCTCAAAGCCGCCACCCGCCGCAATGCCGGACGGCGCACCAACCACAGGCACCGGTGTGTATTTCAACTGGCATACAGCGTTTTGGAACCGCGCCAGAAAGCGATCAATGCCGTCCCAATCCTTGGTCTCGATAAGAGCCCGAAAGGCGTTAAGATCAACCCCGGCAGAAAAATGCTGGGCGTCATTATGGATGATGATGCCGCGCCCGTGATCATGCGCGGCGGCGGCAACAATCTCCATCGATTCATCGGTGAGTGCATTGGCCTTGGAGTGAAATTCAACCAGTCGCAGATCATTATCGAGGGCGAATAGACTAGCCGCGTTATTGCTCAGGATCGGCGTCATAGTCTGGCGCGTCATATGGAACCGCATGACCCCATCTGGCAGGCGCACAGCTTTATAATCACCGTCATGATGGCGCACGGTTAATGTGCCTTTCTCGGCCTTATAAAATGGTTCGCTATTGGTTAATACCGGCGGTAACGCAAGGCCGAGATCGTCCAGCATCACACGCAGACGGTCAGCGCCAATGGCGTCGATCATCTCAAATGGCCCCCGTTGCCAGTTAAAACCAAGCTTCATCGCATCATCGATATCTTGCGGCGTGCTAGTGACATCGGGGATCAGGCTAGCGGCATAGGCCAGAACACGGGCCAGAACATTTTTTGAAAATTGCGCGTATTTATCATTGCTCGATAATATCGCATCAAGTGGTTCGCCTCTTGTTGCGCTCGCATTCGCCGCCGCTATTGCCGCGTTTGGCAGGGTTGTTGAGGCAATTTTGTAATCGGCTAGGGGCGTGTTTGGGCCGGTGAGGGGACGGGCCATACGCACCTCATCATCACCAATTGCATAAAAGCCGCCCTTGCCCTTGTCGCCAGTATAACCCTCGGCAATCATCGCCGCGATCATATCGTTTTTGCCGCTAACCGCGTGAAACGCATCACCAGCGGGCAAAGTCGAGGCAAGAGAGATCACCACGTCAGACATCAGATCGACACCGATCAGATCATAAAGACCAAAGACGCCGGTTTTGGGAATGCCCATTGGCCGCCCCATCAACGCATCAGCCTCTTCAACGCTCAACCCACATTTCATCGCTTCATCAATGCCAACCTGCAATGCAAACACGCCAACACGGTTGCCCAGAAATCCGGGCGTGTCGGCGCATGGCACGACACCTTTGCCAAGAACGCGGTCATTGAAATCGGCTAGCCGGTCAATCACTTCATCGCTGGTTTCCAGCCCGCGCACCAATTCCAACAAGCGCATATAACGCACAGGGTTGAAATAATGGGTGATGGCAAACCGCGCTCTAAAGCTGGTGGGCATGTCCTCAACCAACAGGCTGATCGGTATGCTGGAGGTATTCGAGCTAACAATGCAATCATCAAGGATCGTTTCATCAAGACGTTTATACAGTGCCTTTTTGATGTCGAGGCGTTCCACAACAGCCTCGATAATCCAATCACATGCACCAAGCTTGGCAAAGTCGCCGTCAATCGTTCCGGTGGTAATCCGCCCGGCATTTTTCTTGTGCATTAATTGCGGCGGGTCGGATGCGATCAACCGGTCGATGGCTTTTTCGGCAGGTGTTTTATCCTCGCCATCACGCGCATCAAGATCGAGCAGGAGAACATCAAGACCGGCATTTGCAATCTGCGCGGCGATGCCGCTTCCCATAGTGCCAGCACCAATGACCGCAATATTTTCAAACTGTTTCATGCCGCTTTTCCTAATCTTTATGTTCTGGCGCTATTTGCCCAGAAATTCCCGCACGGAATCATTAATCACCATCGGACATTCGGCTGGCAGAAAATGCCCAGCCTGATCAACCATTACCATCTTTGAGCCGGTAATCGTGTCGGCCATTTTCCGACCGAATTTTGCCGGCGTCATACGGTCACGGCCACCAAGGATGCACAATGTTGGCTGGGTAATCGCCGCCGCCGCGCTGGCGCCATTTTGATAGGCGTTACAGGCATTAAGATCAGCCAGCAATGCCGCGCGGTTATTGATGTCCATGACTTGGCGTCCATAATCCAGCATCGAATGTCCGGGCTGGGTATTATCGACCATATGCGCGCTAGGTCCGTGGCCCCAACTCGTCATCATCTTGATTGCCTTTGCCAATGCCTTGTCCGACATATCAACCAGATAGTCGTTTACCGGAATTGCCATCGCCGCACCGATCAGGATCAATTCATCAATCCGTGATTTGTGATTGGCCGCTAGTTCCAACGCCGTCAGGCATCCTTGCGAATGACCCATAATCGTGGCGGTTTCCACACCCATAATATCGAGCAAAGCAATGACCCAATCGGCGGAATCCTCGATGCTGGCCAGTGGTTCACCCTCTGATAGGCCGTGGCCCGGAAAATCGGGTGCCAGAACGTCATAGCCGCGATGGGCAAGATAACGTGCTTGTAGAACAAAGGTCAGATGGTTCTGGCCACTGCCATGAAGCATCACCAATATTTTGCCCTTTGGGTTAAAGTCGCGCCCACCAGTGGCGATGTGAATGCGAACACCATTTACGTCTTGCTTCATAATGGCTAGCCCTTCCTAACGCGCGCGGCGGCCTTAAAGCCTTGCTCGAAATCAGCAGTAATATCATCGATATCCTCAAGACCAACCGACAGGCGGATCATGTCATCAGACAGGCCGCCTTCCAGCATCGCCTCGGCAGAGATATGCGAATGGGTTGTGCTAGCAGGGTGAATAACGAGGGTTTTTGCATCGCCGACATTGGCTAGATGCGAGGCCAGATCAACAGACTCAATAAAGGCCTTGCCAGCTTCGCGCCCGCCCTTTAGGCCAAACACAATGATCGAGCCAGCCCCTTTAGGCAGCATCTTTTTGACCAATTCATGGCTTGGATGTGACGGCAACATAGGATGGCGCACCCATTCAACCGCCTCATGCCCGTCAAGAAATTTGAGCATCGCGGCGGTGTTGTCCATATGGCGTTGCATGCGCAGAGGCAGGGTTTCAATGCCCTGCAGAATATGAAACGCATTCATTGGTGCCATTGATGGACCAAAATTATACATGCCTTCAGCACGGAATTTTGCGGTAAAGGCGGCCGGGCCAAATTCCTCGTAGAAATTGATGTCATTCATCGCATAATGCGGACCAGCGATGGTTGGGAATTTATCTGACTGGCCCCAATCGAAATTGCCACCATCGACAACCGCGCCGCCAATGGCGATGCCATGTCCGCCCATCCATTTGGTCAATGAGTGGATGATGATATTCGCGCCAAGTTCGATCGGCCGCAATAACCATGGGGTGTTGAATGTGCAATCAAGCATGAGGGGAACGCCAGCTTCCTTGGTGATCGCCGCGACTGCCGCCACGTCCATTACGTCAAGACCGGGATTGCCGATCACCTCGCCAAAGACGATTTTGGTATTTGGCTGGATTGCCGCCTTGATGGCGTCCAGATCGTCCGGCGCAACAAATGTCGCGGTAATGCCAAATCGTGGGAGGGTGTTTTCTAGCAAATTGATATTCGCGCCATACATCCGTGATGACGCAACAATATGATCGCCGGATGAACAGATCGTCATAATCGCGGTGGTTAGTGCCGCCATGCCCGATGCGGTACAGGTCGCGGCAACACCGCGATCAAGCGCGGCAACACGTTGTTCTAACACGGCAACAGTGGGATTGGAAATGCGGGTATAGAGATGCCCACCAATTTCCATATTATACAAAGCGGCGGCGTGTTCACTATCCTTGAAAACATAGCTCGTCGTCTGGTGGATCGGGACCGCGCGTGATCCGTGGCGCTCGTCCGGAACATGCCCTGCATGCAGGCTCAATGTATCAAATTTATAATCGCCGCTCATGCTGTTGCCCTTTGGTGTTGTGCGTTAAAATAGCTGGTCGGTACCTTGCTCGTTTTTGCCGTGTTCGCCTGTGTAAGTCAATCGCCGGACACGCTGGGCGCAGTGCATATCTTATAATCATTGCTCCACATCATCATGGAACAGGATTAAAAATAGCCACTCCATCAACCGATGTCCGCTCCATGATGCCGCGCGTCACCAGATGATTGAGATGGGCGCGGGCCTCACAGCTAGCAAAATAAACTTCATGATCTGTCAATTCAAAGGGAAACAGCGCCGCCATCGCCGTGGCAGTTGATAATGGCTGGCCCGCTTCCACTAGTCGATTGAGGCGCTTTTCATGATGTGCGATCAATTGGCGGGCGCGAATGCCGCCGCCATAATAAGGCCAGTCATGTCCCGACACGATTAGCCAATCAGCCCCCATATCACTCATGCCCTGAAGATAGGTGAGGTAACTGGCCAGAACATCCTCATCCAGATTGCCATAGCCAACCGAAATATTGGGCGAAATCCGCGGCAGTAGAAAATCAACACCGATATATATCTGACGCGCATGATCACTAAGGCTCATATGGCCGGGCGAGTGACCAGCGTCAAAGCGTACTGTAAAACTGCCATGTTTGGTTCTGAATTCATGACCAGCCGGAACAATCGTGACGGGCGGCAAGTCACCAACCAGCGTACGATAATAATTACCGCCCTCATATGCCCGCGCCACGGTATCCGCATCCAGCCCGAAATTTGCATAGGCATTGCCTGCGCGATCGCCTGCCGCCGCCGCCGAATGGCCGAGCATCATTGTTGCCATATCATGTTCGATTGCGCCCATATAAATGGGGGCACCGGTAAGGGCGGCTAGCGTACCGGCATAGCCAACATGATCAGCGTGATGGTGCGAGACTATAATGCCCGCGATCGGTTTGCCCGCTAGCGGTCCATCCAGCATCGGCTGCCATTGTTCGGCGTTGCTATCGGTGTTTATCCCGCAATCGAGCAACAGCCAGCCCGCATCAGTGTCGAGCGCATATAGGTTGATATGGTTTAGGCGAAAGGGAAGGGTGAAACGGATCCAATATAGATCATCCGCCAATGGCGTCATCTGGCCAGCGGCAGGCGGGTCTATATCCAAAGGTGTCATCGTTTCTGTCATCAGGCGTTATGTCCTCTTGCTCTTAGGCCCCATAATATAAACCGGCACAAAGCCATCTTACGCATTAAGATATAGGGGCAAAGCCGCATTGTCGCCATGCCTCGTATGTGACAATTGATACAGCATTACTAAGGTTTAGCGACCGGTTACCCGCCAGCATTGGCAAAGCGAGCTTTTCATCAGCCGACAGGCGGTCATGAATATGATCGGGAAGGCCGGTGGTCTCTGCCCCAAACAACAACGCATCCCCCGCGGCAAATTGGGCGTCGGTATAGGTGCGCGTGGCAAATTTGGTAATCGCAAAAAGCCGTGGATGATCGAGTGCGGCGAGGCATTCATCCAGATCGTCATATTGGCTAACCAAGGCCATATCTCGGTAATCCAGCCCCGCGCGGCGGCAGGATTTTTCATCAAGGTCAAATCCCAATGGCCGGATCAAATGTAGCCGTGCCCCGCAATTAGCGCATAGCCGGATGATATTTCCGGTGTTCGGCGGTATTTGCGGGGTGAATAGAATGATGTTGAACATGAATTGCCCTTGGGTTTCAGATTGCCCCCATGATAGGCCGGAGGCAGGGCGCGGTGAAAGCGTCAATCACCATAATAGGCCATCATAATCGGGCTATTGGTCCGATTTCTCGACTATTTGTTCAATTCGGCCAAAAATACTGGCGCCATCATCATCATGCATTTCAATGCCAACCTTGTCGCCAAACGCCATAAACGGCGTTTTAGGGGCGCCGTCATTGATCGTTTCGACCATGCGAATTTCGGCAAGGCATGAATAACCGCGGCCGCCCATCGCAATCGGGCTACCCGGGCTACCATCATCATTCTTGTTGGAAATCGTGCCAGAGCCGATAATCGTGCCCGCCCCAAGATTGCGCGACTTGGCGGCATGGGCAATGAGATCGGCCAACGAAAAGGTCATATCTTTGCCAGCATCCGCACGGCCAAGCGGGGTGTCGTTCAAATCAACTTCCATCACGCGGTGTAATATTGCGCCGCGCCATGCGTCACCAAGCTCGTCAGGGGTGACGGCAACCGGCGAAAAGGCAGTTGATGGCTTGGATTGGAAAAAGCCAAAGCCCTTGGCCAGTTCAGCAGGAATAAGCCCGCGCAGAGACACATCATTAACCAGCATCACGAGCTTTATGTGGTCCAGCGCATTATCGGCACTAACCCCCATTGCAACATCATCGGTGACGATTGCAATCTCGGCCTCCATATCAATGCCCCAGCTAGTATCGGGTAGGCTAATGGGGCCGCGTGGTGGGTAGAAATCATCCGACCCGCCTTGATACATCAGGGGATCTACCCAAAAACTATCGGGAACTGAGACGCCGCGGGCTTTTCGAACCAATTCCACATGATTGACATAGGCCGAGCCGTCCGCCCATTGATAAGCGCGGGGCAGGGGCGAATGCGCCTTTGTCTGATCAAATGGCTCTCCGGCAATCGCGCCGCTTTCCAACTGGTCAAACAGCGCGGTTAATTTAGGTGCGGAAACCGACCAGCTATCGAGCGCCTGTTGCATAGTGGCGGCAACGGAGCCAGCGGAGACGTAACGGCTAAGATCACGCGAGACAACAACCAATGCGCCGTCGCGGGTATCGTTCATCAGGCTTGCTAATTTCATCGGCTATCTCACTTCGTTCCGTCGAATTGTTTCTCGATACCATTCCAGCAATCAATATAATCATCCTGAAGCTTGGCACTGGTCGCGGCGAATTTGCTCACTTTTTGCGGGAACCTTGTCTCGAACATAAAGGCCAATGTGTTGGTCATTTTGACTGGCTTTAGATCAGCGTCAGAGGCTTTGGTAAAGGCATCCGCATCAGGACCGTGCGGCAACATCATATTGTGCAGGCTAGCACCGCCCGGCACAAAGCCCTCTTCCTTGGCATCATATTGCCCCATGATCAGCCCCATAAATTCGGACATGATGTTGCGGTGATACCATGGCGGGCGGAACGTGTTTTCGGCAACTGACCAGCGCTCTGGGAAGATCACAAAATCGATATTTGCCGTTCCTACCAACTCCGATGGTGCGGTTAATACGGTGAAGATCGAAGGGTCGGGATGATCAAAGGCGATGGCACCAACCGGCGAGAAATTCTTCAGATCATAACAATAGGGCGTGTAATTGCCGTGCCACGCGACCACATCGAGGGGGCTATGGCCCAGCATCGTTTGGTGGAACCCACCACACCATTTAATCACCAATTCATGCGGCGTGTCGTCATCTTCATAGGCGGCAATCGGGGTTTTGAAATCGCGCGGATTAGCGAGACAATTGGCGCCGATTGGCCCGCGGTCGGGCAGGGTGAATTTAGCACCATAATTTTCGCACAGATAACCGCGATAGCCGGGATCATTATTCTGGGCTGTATCGCCATCAAAGTGGCCAGATATTTTGGCCATCATCCCGCGCGGGATTACCGCTATATCGCCAGGCCCCACCAGCATTTTGCCCATTTCGGTAAATATCTCGATTACCCCACGCTCTGGCACAAGCAACATTTCGGCGTCAGCATTGATCAAAACACGGTTCGTCATTGGCTTGGTAAAGGCATATAAATTCGCCGTCATGCCAAGATGCTGGCGTACATCGCCGGTGCTCGACATGGTTCGCACACCATCGATAAAATCGACATCCCCTGACGGCGCCTCAATCGGATCCCACCGATATTGACCAAGCGGCAGATCATCCGGATCACCATCAGGTGCAGATTTCCAATGATCAACACCGATCTTGGCAAAGCGGCCATTATGCCGGACGGACGGGCGAATACGGTATAGCCAAGAACGCTCGTTGGTTGACCGGGGCGCGGTAAAGGGCGACCCGCTCAGCTGTTCAGCATAGAGACCATAGGGGCATTTCTGCGGGGAGTTGCGGCCCTGCGGTAGGGCATCAGGCAATGCTTCACTCTCAAAGTCATTACCAAAGCCGGGCATCATATCAGCCCATTTTCTGGTGTTATTAGCCTCGGTACTTTTCTGCGTGTTATTCAGAGTGCTGTTTTGATTTTTTTCTTGAGTGCCGGTCATCATCATCCCCCATGCCCGCGATTGGATGCATCGACAATCGCGTTTCTTGACAGTCAGATCATAATCATTTCAAATGAAATGATTGTCAATATGCTGATAGATTGAGAATTATGGCTGAGAACAAGCCGAAAGATACGACCAGAGATAGCGCTCGCTCCCCGGCAATGGCTGATAATGCTGAGGTGAACGATGATTTGATTGATCTGGATCAATTTTTGCCATATCGCGCAACGCGGTTGGCGGCGAAGCTATCAAAGATTCTGGCGGCCCATTATCAACAGGAATTTGACGTTTCGGTAACGCAATGGCGTGTTCTGGTCCATCTCACCCAGCAATCACACATTTCCATTCGCGATATCTTTGATCGTGTGGATATGGATCGGGCGCGGGTTACGCGTGCGGTGCAACAGCTCGAGGCGCGGCATCTCGTCACGAAAGACGCCAATCAAGATGACCGGCGCTTGCTACGCCTCGCGCTTACGGACAAAGGGCACGCGTTGGCTGGTGAGCTTGCGGCGATTGCGCTTTCCTTTGAAGAACAGCTTTTCGCCGGCATTAATGCTGATTCGCGATCACAGCTGTTGGACTTGATCGATCAGCTAGAAGAAAACCTCTTTTCCATGCCGGCAATTCATTAGAAATTACTAAAGAATTATTAACTAATCCTAAATTTAGTAATTTATTAATTTAATTAACAAAAATGGGAATTAAAAAACCATAAAGATAGCCGCCGTTTACGAAAAATTAGGATGTCTCGCAGTAATCTGACCGCATCGAAACAGTAACGGTTGTGCGAGTAAGAAATGAAAAGCTTATGGGATCTTTCTAGACGGCAAATAATCTCATTTATCAGTGGATATTTAGTCAATTTATCAGCCAGCTTACTGGCCAATCTATTTGTAACGCGCGGCGCCGCAATTGGTGCGCTTGTGGCGACTTTCATCATAATCCCGCATCACGCAATGGCGAGCGATGTCGTCTTTCCTGAACGCCGTTCCTTGCCCGAAAATATCGCCCGGGTATTACGGCTTGATCCCCAAGTCGCCGAGGCCAATGCACGGGTTTGCCAGGCCATCCATCGTCTGGGTATCGGCCGGGCCGAGGCGCGTCCCCAAGTCACAGCAAAGGTAACTGGTGGCCGCCAGCTTTCCAGCCGCATTAAACGCTCGTCCCCATTGCCGTCACGTTATCTCTCTCCAGAGCAACAAGAAATTAATACATCGGGCGCCCATCACCGCGATTTTGATCATCGGCAAAAGAACAATATCTATGATGGCACGGTATCCCTGCGGGTGAATTTGTATGATTGGGGCGAGAGCAAAGCGAATATCGCGGCGCGTGACATTAGCTATAACATCGCCCGATTTGATGCAAAGCACACTCTTGCAGAACGTGGCTACGAACTGCTTAACCTATCGCTTCGGCTACAGTTGCTAGAGCGGGTGATGGCCAATCATGTCGATACCACCGCCAAGGTAAAAGTCCATGTTGAGCGTGTGCAGGCGCGTCTTGATGCCGGAGTTGGCCGCGTTGCCGAACTCCGCGAGGCGCGTTTGCTAGAGCTTGATCTCGAAATTGAAGGCAATCGTTACACCGCACAACGCGACTTGATTATCGACCAGTTGGCCACGGAATTTTCTCTTGGTCCGGATGACGCGCGGGTGATTGTCGAGATCTTTATGGATAATCGTCCGCTAGACCTTGCCCATATCAACGCCGATGGCACGGAAAAGGCGCATGTGTTGCGGCTCCGTCAAAACGTTGTCACGCAAGAAGAAGTGCAAATCAGATCATCACGCTATCCAAAATTCACAGGTGTTTTAGATGGTACGCTTTTCGACATTACCGACCATGAAGAAGAATATGAGCTGGTCGGCAGGATCGAAATGGCGATGCCGCTTTATGATGGTGGATCGGCCAAAGCCCAATTGCGCGAGACCGCATGGCGAACCCGTGAATTGAAATCAGCATTAGATAGTCTAACCCGCGACCACAATTCCCGAATGGAGGGATTGTCCCGCCGGTTCAATGACATCGAGCGAGAAGAACAAGAACTTGGCGCGCGCAAGGTCGAGCTTGAAGAACGCTTGAACGCGATCACGGCGGTGCAGGGCAAAACGGTGACCTCGCCGCAACAATTGGCCCAGCTTGAGGTCGAGCTTGGCCGGGCAACAGCCCGTCTTATTGAGGTGAAATTTGAGCGTGAGTCCGTGCGTGCCAACGCATTGGTCCTCACCGAGCAGCTAGACGATGTTCTAGTAATTAGTAATGGAGAGGCAGGATGTTAAAACCATTTTCAACGGCGCGGGACCATTGGTTCTGGGGACCGGTATTAGCGAGCAAGAAAATCTATGTTCAGGTTATCTGTGCATCGGTTCTAATCAATATATTCGCACTTGCCTCTTCGCTCTACATCATGACGGTCTATGACCGCGTGGTTCCGAATAATGCCATTCACTCGCTATGGTGGCTAACTGTGATCATTGCCTTTGTCATTCTGTTTGATCTGGCGATGAAAATTATCCGGGGCATATTTGTTGATAATGCCAGTGCGAAAATTGACAAGCGGGTTTCGACTGCCCTGTTTGACCGGATTTCGCGGCATGATGCAACGATGTCCAAAACTGCCACTGGCGCATTGGCTGGCACGGTTCGTAACTTTGATTTGTTGAAAGATGCGTTCGGCTCGGCGAGCTTTACCGTCTTTGCCGATTTGCCGTTCGTGTTCCTCTTTATATATGTCGTCTATCTGATTGGTGGTCCGCTGGCCTATGTGCCGTTGATCATCGTTCCGGCGGTTATTCTGTTCGCATTGGCGCTCCAGCCGATTGTAAAGCGCATGACCGAGCTTGGCCAATCGCAGGGCAAATCAAAACAGGCGGTGATGGTTGAGATGATCGCGGCGCTCGAAACAGTTAAAACGGTTCAGGGCATTTCGATGTTACGGAACCGCTGGTTAAACTCGGTTCTGCACCAATCAAAGTCGGGAACCAAAACCAAGCTGACCACCCAATTGGCCGCGCAATTTGCGCAATTCGCTCAGCAAGTAAGCCAAGTGGCGATGGTTGTTTTAGGCGTGTTCTTAATCGCTGATGGTACCCTTACAATGGGCCAGCTTATTGCCTGTGTGATTTTGTCGGGCCGGACGATGGCGCCGCTGGGCCAGTTAACTGGTCTATTGGGCCGGATGAATTCCGCCTTTGCCGCCTATAAAGGTCTGGATGAAGTTCTTGGCACGCCATCAGAGGAAGAGGGCCGCGCCGGTCAGGTAAAGCGCCTCACGATGAAGGGGCAAGTCGAATTTCGTAATGTGACCTTCACCTATGATGAACAGCCTGAGCCAGTGCTCCATGAGTTTAGTTTCAAGATAGAGGCTGGTGAGCGTCTTGCGGTTGTTGGCCGTATTGGGTCGGGCAAAACCACAATGCTGCGGCTGTTATGTGGTCTTAACCCACCCGACAAGGGCGCGGTGATGATTGATAACGCCGATGTCCGACATATCCGGCCAGATGACATGCGCCGCAATGTTGGCGTGGTGATGCAAAACCCAATCCTATTTTCCGGCACCATCCGTGACAATATTTTGATGGGTAATCCTGATGCAAGCGATGAGGATTTGCTGGAAGTGGCAAAAGTGTCTGGGGCCGAAGCCTTTATCGGCATGCTTCCCGGCGGCTTTGATTTTCCATTGTCGGAACGTGGTCAGGAATTATCGGTTGGCATGCGCCAATCGGTGGCGATTGCCCGTGCCCTCATTGGTAGGCCGAATATCCTGATCATGGACGAGCCAACCGCACCGCTTGATAGCGCCGCGGAGATGGCGATGGTGCAAAATCTGGATGTCGCGACAAAGGGCATAACAACGATTTTCATCACCCATCGTGGGGCCATGCTGCAACTTGCGGAGAGAGTTCTGGCGGTGGATGGGGGCCGTGTGGCCGCCTTTGGACCAAAGGATGAAGTGTTAAAGCCAAACCCGGTCAACGCTGTTGCAACCTAGCAATTGAAACAGGATGAGGGCCAGTTGGGCACCGCGCCCAAGGCCCAACCGGGACCAAGGACAAAAGCCAAGACCAATTATGAAAGTTCGAATTTAGCATTCAAATGGAGATTACGTTGAAATTCATCAAATTTATTATGCTGTTACCGTTTCGCGCCATCAGTTTTGTTTGGAAATTGGTTTCGTCACCTGTCAAATTGCTGTTCAACAAGGTATATGGGCCGCCGCCATTGATGATGGGCGGGCCGCCGGTTGATCATAGTGCGCCTGATATGGAGGATGATGATGGTGCCCGGATGGGCGGCCAGACCCTGTATATCATGATCACGGTATTTGTGATCCTCGCCATAGTCTGGGCCATGACAGCAGAGATCGATGAACAGGTTCGGGCCGAGGGTGTGGTTGTAACGCCGTCAGACGTACAGCATGTGCAGAGCCGCTTGCCTGGTTCCATCGTCGATATCAATGTCGTTCTGGGCAGTAAAGTGCAACAGGGCGATGTGTTATTCCGTCTTGAGGATGAGGATGTAATCGCAAATTTTGCCGATAATGAAATCACCTACCACGCCGCCCAAGCCGCCGAGATCAGGCTGGCCGCCGAGGCATCTGGTGAAAGCCAGATCGCATTCCCCAAGGCATTACGGGCAAAAGCCCCCGAAGCGGTGGCACAGGAAGAGGCGTTGTTTTTGAGTCGGCAATTGGCGATGAGTTCGCGCCTGTCGATCCTTAATGACGCCATCGAAACGCTACAGCGCACGATCCTTGAAAAAGAGGCAGAGCAACGCATCTCCCTCGAACAGGCTAAATTAGTCCGTGACGAAATCGCGTTGCTAGAGCCATTAGTCAAGGCCGGGCACGAACCACGGGCGACGTTGCTATCATCCAAAGCACGCTTGCAACAAGCAGAGGGCAGCGCCGAGCTGGCCGGGTTATCGGCAAATGCAAGGCGGTCTGATTTGGCTGGCAAGATCCGTGAGATAGGCGCGATTAAAGCCAATTTTCAGGCAGAGGCGGCCGAAGCTCTGGTCGGGGTGCAAACCAAGGCGGCACAGCATCTATCGCGCCAAGATGCCTTGCAGGGTAAGGTCGAGCATGCAGACATCAAGGCACCTTTATCAGGCACCGTATCCGCCGTGCATGTGAAAACAGTTGGCGCGGTGGTGCAGGCAGGATCCGTTCTGGTCGATATCGTGCCATCGGAGGCCGGTTATTTCGTTCGTGCCCAGATCCCACCGGCAAATGTAACCAATGTTCAGCCCGGTCAAATAGCGCGTATCTCGTTACAAGCCTATGACCCATCGCGGTTTGGGGTGGTTATGGGTGTGGTGGAACGGGTTGCGAACAACACCACGCAGTCAGAACAAATGCCGCCCTTCTATGAGACGATGATCACCATTCCCAAGGTGGAATTGACCAAGACCAACGTGCCCCCCGAATTATTTGCGGGGATGCCGGTGACGGTTGATATTCTGGGCGATAAGCGAACCATCATGAGCTATATCATGACGCCGATTGAGAAATCTCTGAAGACCGCGTTCCGCGAAAAATAGGGGGCTGATTTACCCAAAGCCCACAGTGAATAGGCCAGAATTGTCCATAGGGCGCTGGCCTATTCGAACATGAAATAGAACCCATAGCCCAAAATAACCGCCGGTATCGCTGAATAGAGTGTCGCCACAATGGCCACACGGGGGGCAATGGCAATGGCGGGAAACAGCGCGTCACCGTCATTACTAATCGCGTTACCGATTTGGGCGGATAGCGGAATGATGCCGGCAAGATACATAGTGGTGACCAGAACCTGTGGTCCACAACCGGGCAAAAATCCGAGCAATATGGCGAATAGCGGGGTCAATAACGCCCAGCCGTCAAACACAGTGCGGATATCTATCTCTAGGAAATAGACCGATAATTCAAACACCAGATAGGCGCCAATAACCCATACAGTCACAAAGTTTGTGTCGGCGATGGTCCGGCGTAAAATCGAGCCCTTCATACTAAATTCGGTGTCACCCTTGATCCCAAAGCGCGGGGCAAGGCGCATCGCGACCGCCAAAGTGCCACCAACAACGCCAATCAACGTGCCGGGCTTGTCCAACATCGCTGTCGCAAACAAGGCATCGACATCAACTTGAAAGGCAACCAAAGCCGCCAGCACGAGCCCAGGCAGTAAGATGATCAACCACAGCTTATCAAGCATTGGTGTGCTGGCATCCTCGTTCCCCGCTTCGTCAACGATCTTGTTAGGATCGGTCTTACCGCGCAGAAAGTCGTTTCCATGAATGTAATTCACCACCCAACCGGAGAGCGTTCCAACAACAAATCCGAGGGCGATCAGGGCAAGGCCGGTTAGCGGCTCTTGGGCAATCAGCAAAAACGCGGCATCACCCATAGTCGCCGTCAACACCGCAACAACACCACCAAAGCTAAGGCGGCCGGAAACATATTGGGTAATAACAATGATCGCTCCGCCACATCCGGGCAACGCGCCAAGGCCAGCCGCCATCGGCACCTGCCAAATCGTGTCGCGCCGTAGCATTGCAGTGGCGTCAATCTTTAGAAATTTCTCAATGCCGTAAAAGATGAAAAAGGTCGCCGCAACAAATGTGCTGACCTGAAGATACGCATCCGAGATCGAGGTGAAAATAATGTCAGCCAATTCATGATTGGCGGTGAGCAAAAAATAAGCGGCAATAATGACTGGCGCAACAATCGCCAGCGTTTGCAACATACGTGATTGCCAGAGAATTAAACTAGGTGATTTTTGCGGCAGGGGAATAGCCACAGCGGGGCTAGGCTGTGCCGGTTTAAGGTCGCTATTCTGGGCATTATGCTTGCTCATATTTCAAACTTAGCACTGCCTAACTTTAATCACAAGGGCTTAGTTATGCAGTCTATTCAAATGAACTTCGTTGCTCCAGAGGTGTTGCGCCTCCGCCAGATTTTCGGCACAACAATAGAATGTCAGAGACGAGCGACCAGCAAATTCAGAGTGTTCCGCCTCAAAGGAGCGAGCCCCGAGGCGATCAGCTTTATAGTGATCAGCCAATCATATTGGTTGGCGCGTCGCCTGTTGCAATTGATACAACGCTGGCTGAGTTGCCGGATGATTGGCCGTTAATGGCGGCAGATGGCGGTGCGACCACGATTTTGAATGCGGGCAGGATGCCGCGTGTGGTTATTGGCGATCTGGATTCCCTATCGCCCGATATTCGCGCGGCCTTGGCATCCGGCACCCAGATTATAGAGCTCTTGGGTCAGGATGATACTGATCTTGAAAAAGCGCTACAGCGGATTTCGGCGCCGCTGATCATCGGTCTGGCATTTCTTGAGGCGCGTTTTGATCATTCGCTGGCGGCTCTGCATGCGCTGATGCGTCTTGATCATGATCGGCCTGTTATGCTGGTCGGGGCGCATGATGTGTTGGTGCGGGTAAAGGGTGATTTTGCCGCCACCCTGCCGGTGGGATCACGGTTTTCTATATGGCCGCTTGGTCGCCAGAAATTCAGCCAATCGCGCGGCTTGAAATGGCCGCTCGATGGCCTTGATATGGCCGCTGGCAAGATCATTGGCACGTCAAATCAGGTGTCCGACAGCACCGTAGAGATCACCGCAAGCACAGGTGATGGCTATGCGGTGATCATGTCATTGCGGCATATGCCAGCCCTGATAAACGCCGTTAGGTAATCCCGTTTATATAACCCGTCTAAATAACCCGTCTATATAAAGGGTGTTGCTAGCCATAGGCACGCAAATACCGTGATGACCCATGTGCCAGCATTGATCTCTTCATACCGTCCGGCAATCAAGCGAATACCTACATAGGCAATGAAACCGATGGCAATGCCAGCGGCGATAGAGAAGGTCAGTGGCATCAAGACAGCCATTAACAATACCGGTAGGGCAACCGCCATATCGTCCCAATCAACCGTGCGTAGCGGTGTCATGAAACCAGCCGCGACAAATACCAATGCTGGGGCGGTGGCAAAGGCAGGGATCGACGCAAATAGCGGTTCAAAGAATAGGCACAGCAAAAATAGCGCGGCAACGGTGAGGGCGGTCAAACCAGTGCGTCCGCCAGCCCGAATGCCAGTCGCGCTCTCCATATAGGTGGTCATGCTGGAGGTGCCGAGCAAACTGCCAACAACGCTGGCGCCTGTATCGGCTAGGACCGCACGGTCGAGCTTTTCGATTTTGCCATCTGGTCCACGCTTGCCAGCAATCTCGGCAATGCCGGTCAATGTGCCGGTGGTGTCAAAGAAATCGAGGAAAAACAGCACAAAGACAATCGATAGAAAGCCAAAGCTGGTGACCATAGAAAAATCGAGCGAAAAGCCCGCGCTTTCCAGCGGTGGCTGGCTGGTGATACCGTTAAATTCGGACAAGCCAGTAACCCAACCGACCACGCTAAGCGCCAGAATGGTCAACAGAATGCCACCATTAAAACCGCGCTTGGCAAATCCGGCCATGGCCATCAAGCCAAGCAACGCCAACAGCAATTCCGGCGTATTAAGAGCGCCGAGTTGGAGCAATGTGTCAGGGCTATCAACCACTAGGCCCATGCTCTGGAGGCCGATCATCGCTAGAAACAGGCCAATGCCGGTGGTGATGCCAGCTTGCAATGACGTTGGAATGGCACCGATAAGCCAGCTGCGAAGGCGGCTTAGTGAAAATAGCAGAAACAGAAATGAGGCGATAAAGACCGCGGTCAGTGCCTGTTGCCATGTAAAACCCTGTCCTAGGACGAGGCCATAGGCAAAATAGGCGTTAAGACCCATGCCCGGCGCCACGGCCACAGGCCATTTCGCCCATAGACCCATGATTGCGGTACCAATCGCCGTCGCCAAAATTGTCGCGACAAAACCGGTGGCAAAGGGAATGCCCGCCTCGGCTAGAAAGATCGGATTAACGGCAACAATAAATGCCATTGTTAAGAACGTGCTGATACCAGCGAGAATTTCCCGTCGGAGCGAGGTATCGGACTCCGAAAGGCCAAAGAACTTGTCCATGAGACTATCCACAAATTGTTACAGGGTTACGGCTGGTCTAACAGCCGCTGTTTTTTAAACTGCACGACTGTATTAGGCCCAAGCAGGGGGGCAAGGCAACCATGTTATGCGGTTATCAACACCACCATGTATGGTTTTCCTTGGCATTATGCATTCAGGTCCTATACTGACGGTCGCTTTTGAAATCACAAAAATACATCACAGAAATACATTACAGAAACACATCACTGAAATACAAAGGGATCTATCAATGCAGGCGCCATCATCACCTAATTCAGGACCTCTCAACACAGCAGAGCGTTACGCAACTTTGGTGAGTGCGGTTATGCCGCAAGGCGCCGCTGGCGATCTGATGCGGATCTGGCTGACGCGCCTTGTGCTTGTCGTGGCGGGCTCGGCTTTGCTAGCGGTTTCGGCGCAATTCAAAATCCCTCTATATCCTGTGCCAGTAACCGGCCAGACACTTGTCGTTCTATTGATCGGGATGACCTATGGACCACGTCTTGGCGGTGCGACTGTCATTGCGTATTTGGCGCAGGGGCTTGTTGGTCTGCCGGTTTTTGCGGCTGGTGGCTCTGGTGTACTGACGCTATTGGGACCAACCGGCGGTTATCTTGCTGGCTTTTTGGTGGCGGCCATTGCGATGGGCATGCTCGCAGAGCGCGGCATGGGTCGCGGCATCATTTCAACATTCTTGGCGATGATGATCGGTACAGCCCTGATTTATGTTTGCGGTGTGGTGTGGCTCAGTAATTTTGTCGGCGGTATTCCACAGGCGCTGCAGCTTGGCCTAGTCCCGTTCATCTATGGCGATTTGTTAAAGATGGTCGTGGCGGCTGGTTTGATGCCAGCGGCATGGGCAATCATCCGCAAATTCGAGGGTAAATAATCCCCTCGTTGCTAGCATAGGCGCGGCGGGCGCAGATGCTTGATATACTTCCCACAATTAGTGCGATCCTGATGATTGTTGTGCTTGGCCATGTGATCAAGCGCACCAATCTTCTCGATACCCGCATTTGGGATTTGATGTCACGCCTGTGCTATTGGGTGCTGTTTCCCTGCCTATTATTCAACCTCACATCCACCGCAGTACTTAGCAGTGATTTCTTAGCGCCGTTTCTGACCGCGCTATCGCTGGCGAGTGTTGGGGTGGTGGCCTTTGCCTATGCGGCGGCGAAATTTACGCGGCAGGGCGGGCCTGCCATGGCATCTCTTATCCAGGGGTCATTGCGTCATAACGGCTTTCTGGCTCTGTCTATATTGCAAGGTGTTGCCGGGATAACGGCGCTTCAAATTGGTGGTATCGGGGTCGCGTTCCTCGTGCCGATCTCTAATATTGTCGCGGTGATTGTGCATTTCATGCTGCGAGAGGGGCCGGCCGAGGCGAATATGTCGGCGGCGATCACCAAGGAAGTTGCCCGCAACCCGCTAATTGGATCGGTTTTGCTGGGCGGATTGGTTAATGTTCTGGGTGTGCCGGTACCGCTATTTGTGTCTCAGGGCTTTGATATGTTGGGCAATGCGGCGTTGCCTTTACTGTTGCTTTGTATTGGCGCCTCACTGCATATCGCGGGATTCCGCGGACATATAAAGCCGCTAGTAATGGCCTCTATCGCAAAGGTCATTGTGTTCCCCGGATTGTTGGTCGGGTGTGGTTTGTATTTTGATGTTGGCGCGACGGCGCTGTTGGTGCTGGCCGCGATTGGTGCATCTCCGACCGCGTCATCGAGCTTTGCTCTGGCCAAGGAACTAGGCGGCGATGCCGATTTGATGGCGGAGATAATATCCCTGCAAACTTTGATTGCCGCTATATCAATGCCAGCTTGGATTGTCGTCGCCCAATATTTGGCGCAAACGCTCTAGGCGGAGGCTGGGTACCTCTCATTGCTGGCTTTAGATTATGCTAAGCATCTCATTGTCATTTGCTGGATGCGCGATGTTAACGCTCGGCTCTTCCTCAAATCCGAACATCGCATCATCTGCATCGAGCACTTCGGCCTCGCCGGTTGCCTCCATAATTTCCAGCAATTTATCTTCTGGAGAAACGTCCGCGGTGTGAAGAATTGTGACAGCAATTACCGCGGCAATGCTGGTGGTTAACACATTTTCTTCTTGAAGCTCAGGGCGATGAAACGGAATTACATGGCATTCCGGCTGATGGTCACGATCAGTCATTCGCATGGTAAATCTCCATTAACGGGTTGCGGACATTTAGAGGGAAGTGATGGTATGGGGTGCAACATAGCCAAGGGCGCCTGTCGCGCATGTTATCAACGTCTATGTGTAAAGACAGCTGTTCCATACCATATGTAGTGTGACCCTAAATACGGTTTGTGCAAAGCGAAAAATGACATTGACGCAAAAAAGCAAAAAGAGGCCCGCAGGCCTCTTTTCAATTCATGCCGTATAAAGTGGGGCTAACCCACGATGTTTGGCCGTTTAGCTCTGGTCTCTAGTTACCAACGCGGCGGACAAAGATCGTTCCGGCCGGCTTGTTGTTAACGTTACGCACAGTGTTTGTTGCTTGGCTAAAGATGATGGTTTCAACACCAAAAGTATCAACCACACTCACGCGGGCCCGCAACTGGCGGTTAACCAATCCCTGGGTTAGCGCGATCTGGCTTGAACCAACAGTCTCGATTGCACGCCAGTTCCGGCCGTCAGCAGATGATTCCCATCCGACCGAAATACTGGCAATACCGTCTTCGTCTGAGATACCAGCTGTCGAGGCAACCAATGTTTGCCCTTCAGCGGCTTCACCTGAAACCAGAACCTCACCCTGCACCGGATCATCAACATTGATCACAACTTCAGAAGGGTTGGTTACAAGAATTTCCTTGGTGCCGTGACCGTCAACATAAGAGATCACCGCGCGGTATGAATAGCCGACATGACCTTGGGTCAATTGCAACAGCCCGCCGCTCGCTTCAGGATAAGCGGTCCAGTCTGTTTTGGTGCTTGAACGCTGCCAGATAACTGACAATTTACCGAGCCCGTCATCGTCCGCAATCATGCTGGTGTCAACAATAAGCGCATCTTCTTCCTGTGCCGCGCCAACCAATTGCGGGGCACCGGTTGGCTTGTCGTTAACATTTTGCACCGGGCTTGAAGAAGGGCTTAGGATCGTTTCAAGATTGCCCTGACCATCGACGTAAGACAGTTCAACACGAAGGCGTTTGCCGACATGCTTTTCGCGTGGGGTAAATGACTGGCGTGTTTCGCCGGTCATGTTTGACCACTCGATCCCCTCGTTAGAGACTTGCCATTGTACCTGAATGCTACCAACACCGTCGCCGTCCATTACCGAGGAGGCGTCGATGATCAGCGGGTCATCTTCGATTGCTACAAAAGAGTTGGTGTCGATATCAGCGTCGCTATTGCTCGCGTTACTGGTATCACCGCTTGCTACCGATGAGCTATGCGTTGTGGAAGTGCCAGTTGTCTGGGCTGAACCGTTTGCAGGTGCATTCTCCGTGGCGCTCAGCGCTGCGCTTGTCGTATCAGCCGCGGCGTCACCTTCTGCACCGGGTAACCCCCCAGCCATCGCGATCCCCGCGCCGGCCATATTAGAACCGGCGGCAAAACAGCCAATAATTGCAAACTTAATTAGTTGGCGCATTAGTAATGCCCCCCATCTACTTTTCCCTTTAGCGGCGCAACCATTCACGCAACTGTATTAGCGTATCCGAATATTGCACCTATACTGAATAGAAAGTCGCCTAAAAATGCGCGGATGTCTAGGTTTTATATGAATAAAATCATTCCAATGGCTATTTGATTGGGTTTCGGCGCGCTGGGTCAAACCCATTTCAGGCTAAAAAGCGCCCGTTTCAGGGGCGCTCTTTAATTTTTTGGTGGTTTGGGTGCTCAATTTGTGTCGGTTATTTCGGGCGTTAGGCACCCAGTTAGGCATCTATCTGTCCGATACACTTACCAATTAGTATCATCGACCACTTTTTTCGCCACACGGAGACATTCCATTGCCTGGGGAACGCCGCAATAAATGCCAATCACATGGACGATTGCCCGCAATTCTTCTTTGGTGACGCCATTACCGATAGCGCCGCGACAATGCAATTCCCATTCATGCATTTTGCCCAGAGCACCGATCATCGTCAAATTCATCATCGAGCGTGTTTTGGCGTCAATGGCCTCGTCACCCCAGCCAAAACCCCAGCACCATGCGGTCATTGCCTCTTGGAACGGGCGGCTAAAATCATCTGCATTTTCAAGTGTTTGGGTAACATATTCTTCACCAAGGGTGGCTTTGCGCTTGGCGAGGCCCGTTTCAAACATATTGTCCATCGTTAAATCCTTTTAATGGGGTGTTGGAGTTCGCTAGTCACCGCCGTTTTGCGCATCACCAGCCTGAGAAACGCTGTTCACAGCGTCAGGAAATCCATAATTAAGTCTACAGTGCGGTTGTGCGCGGGCAAGGTCAAGGCGCTTTGGGATGGCAGGAGCCGGATCACAATAGCCGCTTCGGTTTAGCCGCTTGGTGGGATAGCACGCTTGTCAATTTGCAGTTAAATTAGCATTCACATATACTTAATGGCATCTTGTGCTAAACTGTTATCGGTTGAATCATCAATCTGCTCAATTCGAGGAATTGTGGTTGTAACAGATGAAGGTAGCGCGGGCGCAGTGGTATGCCTGATCAAGTTTGGGAAGCCTGATCGAGTTTGGTAAAATTTTGTATTTCGCAGTGATTGGCATCGAGAGTGATGATTGACATAAATGTTTTAGATGCGGCGCCTGGAGAAGGCGATTTGCTCAAAGCCGCGGCATCCTATTTTGCTGAACGGTTATTTACCAAGGCCCAGCGCAAAAAGCTGACCGTCATGATCGACGTCACAGGCCAGCCAATTCGCGTTCCGATCACCCGCGATATGTTATTGGGCAGGAAGGGTCTGCTGAGCACATCACCGCCTATTTTATTCGAGCTAACAGTATCAACCGCCGCCGGTATTCGCGATGCGATGGAGGTGGTGGCCCATGAGTTGATCCATGTCTCGCAAAGCCATAATGGGCGTCTGGTAGTTACCAGGAAAAAGCACAAAATTCAGGGTGAAAAGCGTCTTGTTCATATTGGCAAGTGGCTTAACACCAAAGCCCAGCCAATCGAAGAAATCCAGTGGCAACAGCGGCCATGGGAGATTGAGGCTTGTCATTGGCAAAAAATCCTAGTCGACGAATTTGTTGGGCGTTCGATGGGCGGTAATATTGTGCCATTGGTGCAAAAGCCAAAGAAGAAACAGCTGGCTCTGTATAAAGTCGCGCCAGCGTTGCTAGCCCCCGCGGGCATGTCGAGCCAAGCCGTTCCGCAACAATTACCACAAACTGCCCCGCCAGCACCCGTTCAGGCACCCGTTCAGGCACCGGTTCAGCAACAAGTGCAACAGCCGGTCCAGCCTCCCGTGCAACAGCCAATACCGGCACCCGTTCAGGCACCCGTTCAGGCACCAGTTCAGGCACCAGTTCAGGCACCGGTTGATACTATTCCGCCGGTTATGTCAGCGCCGCCTGTCCCCCCGCCTACCCAACAAGTGGCTCCAACTGTGACGCCAGACACGCCGGTGATGATGCCGCCGCCGGTTGGTTCATTTGGTGCGCCTACACCGCCCGCACCGCCAACACCGCCAACACCGCCGGCAGATCCGGTGATTGCGCCGCAATTGCCTAATGAACCTGTTGCCGAAGTGCCAGCCGTTTTAGAGCCAGCATTAGATGATGCCGCGCTGATTGCCGGTCTAGGCGACCTTGATGCTCCAGATGGATTGGATGCGGCCTCCGAGCCAACCTCTGATCCAGCGCCAATTTCAGCGCCTGAGCCGATTGCGACCCAAGAACCAGTGGCAGAAACAATTCCAGAGCTGACACCGCCTCCTGCTCCGGCACCCACTCCGGCACCCATTCAGGCACCCATTCCGGCACCGGCGCCCGCGGCGGTTTTGGATGAGGCGGCATTGGCGCGGTTGGCCGCTGTGGGTGATCTTGATCCAGCCATCATGGTTGAGGTGCCCGGTTTGGACGAGCCGCGCTTTCTGTCGCCAACGTCAGTTGACGGCAAGGTCGATGAATTGCTCGAGCGCGGTTTGATTAGCGCCGAGGATGCCGCGGCGGCGCGATCTGGTGAATTGAGCTAACGCCGCACCGTGATACGGCTAATAGTCAGGTCCGTGATCCGACCAATGCCCAGTTTTGTGATACGAAATGCGATACATCAATGGTGCGTTTTGAGTGATGACGCCGTGCGGGTTTATCGTTATGGTGGGGCTCTTTCAAACCGGCAGGTAATGCCGGTGAACCATGCCGGTGACCGGTGACACTAATTTACTTGGGTAAAAAATGAACATTTATAAGAGCGTAACAGAAGAAGTATTGGTTCCTATCCACCCTGCTGGTTGGCCATTTATTTTTATATTCGTGTTGGTAAGTGGCTTCATCACCTATTTCTGGTCACCGTTTGCATTGCCCGGCACTTTGCTGTCCCTGTGGTGCGTTTATTTCTTCCGCAACCCAAAGCGGGTAACGCCGGTTACTGATAATCTGGTGATTTCACCGGCTGATGGCCGCGTTCTATCGACCGATGTGCGCGATGTTCCAGCCGACCTTGATTTGCCAGCGGGCGAATGGCGCCGTATTTCGATCTTCATGAATGTGTTTGATGTGCATGTGAATAGAGCCCCAGTTGCAGGTAAAATTGTCGCCACGTCCTATCACAAGGGTCAATTTTTGAATGCTAGCCTGGACAAGGCTTCGGAAAAGAATGAGCGCCAAAATCTGGTAATGGAAATGGAAGATGGCCAAAAAGTTGGTGTCGTCCAGATCGCTGGTCTGGTGGCGCGTCGGATCTTGCTTGAATCGGCTGAAGGTGATCACCTCTCTGTTGGCCAGCAATTTGGCATCATCCGCTTTGGTAGCCGTGTTGATGTGTGGGTTCCAGCCAAAACACCGGTTCAGGTGCTTGCTGGTCAGACCACAATGGCGGGTGAAACTGTGCTGGCGGATCTTGCCGGCGTCATGCCTGAGCCAACAAATGTGAGTGTTCGTTAATGACGGAACGGCGGCAAGAGAAACGCGGCTTTCGGTCTGTCTCAATCTATTGGCTATTGCCCAATATGTTGACGGTGGCTGGCTTTGTTTCTGGTTTGACCGCGTTACGTTTTGCGCTGGACGAGCGTTGGGCCGGAGTTGTTGTCCTTGTTGCCTTGGCGGCGGTTTTTGATGCCCTTGATGGGCGCACCGCGCGGCGTTTCAAGACCTCATCGGCCTTTGGTGCGGCGCTTGATAGCCTGTCTGATCTAGTTGTTTTTGGCGTTGTTCCGGCGCTGTGTCTTTATTTATGGGCGTTACAGGATTCGGGTAATATTGCATGGTGGGCGACCCTGTTTTTCGCTGTATCCATTGCCTTGCGGTTGGCGCGGTTTGATTCTGAACTGCCTAACCCACCTGAATATGCAAAGAATTTTTTCACTGGCATTCCGGCCCCTGCCGCTGGTTTTCTGGTGTTATTGCCGATCTGTATAGATCTTGAGTTCCAGATTGGATGGGCCCGAGAGGCGCCCTATGTCTCGGCGTGGCTGGTGCTCATCGGTGTTGGGGCGGTTAGCGCCATTCCGACGTTTTCGGGCAAGGGGGTAAAACTGCCGGTGGACACTGTATTGCCGATTTTGGCTTTGGTGGCATTGCTGGCGGCTGGCATATTCGCCCAGCCGTGGTTGACCTACATCGCGGTTACCACTCTTTATGTGATTAGCATCCCGTTTTCGGTCACAAAGTTTTTCCGGGCCCGTCAAAAGCAATCACAAAAGGGCTAATCCCAGCTAGGCATTTTCAGATAGCTGGCGCTCGCGGTAGAATAAATAGAGACCGCTGGCGATGATGATTGTGACGCCAAAGATCGTGCTGGTGGCCGGAATATCATTGAAAATGAGATAGCCAAAAAAGGTCGCTCCGATAATTTCGACATAGGCAAAAGGTGCCAACAGGCTGGCAGGGGCATTTGCCATCGCCCAGACGATAAAGGCATGACCGAGGGTTGCGGCTAGCCCCATCCCGATAATCCACAGAATTTCTGTCGATGTTGGCACGATAAAGTCGGTGCCGGGGATGTTTAGCGCGCTGCCGATGATCAAGGTCGCACCCAGAACAAGCACCGCCACAACGCCAACAATGAATTGCATTTGAAACGGATGGACCGTGCCCGATATCTTGCGGGTGAAGACCATATAGAATGCCATAGATACCGCCGATGCGAGCGGGTAGAGCGCCGGTTTGCCGAAAATCAATACGCTTGGCTGGACAATGATCATTGTGCCAATCAATCCGATGATGATAGCAATTATCCGCCGTGCCCGAATGACCTCACCCAGAAAAATGACTGAAAAAATTGTCAGTATCATTGGCTGGACGAAAAATATCGAGATCGCCTCGGCCATTGGTAGATGTTGCAAGGCCGCAAAGAAAAATACGGTCGCCACCGCCAGTGCCACGCCGCGCGCACATTGCAGGCCGAGCGTGCCTTTGGGAATGTTCCACAAACGCAGATAGACCACCAGCGGCAACATTAATAATGCCTGCATGACAAAGCGCATCATCGTGACTTCAACCGGCGCTAGCGTGCCGCCGAGTAGCTTTGCAAAGACATCAAGGACTGGAATGATCAACATTCCAATGCATATTTGGATAATGCCTTTGGCGGTATTCGGTGAGGATGGTGAAAGTGCGCTATTCATCCCTAACCCTCTAATCAAAATGTGCCACCGTCAATTGCTTTTACTGGCGGTGCACTTCCTTCATCATCGGATATTGGATGGGGGAGGTGATGAATGGGTATTTGTAAAATCCACTGCATAAGACAAGACAAGGCTAGATTGATCAACGCTGCGGGCCTATAGTGAGACATCTTGGACATATAAGTGGTATCCCAATGGCAAGTGGCCTGATTAATAGATGCGTTGAAAAAGACATTCGCATGACTAGCCAACGACAGATTATCGTCGGNGTCATTGAAGGGTCAGAAGATCANCCCGATGTTGACGCGCTCTATCGCCGTGCGGTCGAACAGGATAGTACAATCTCGATTGCGACTGTNTATCGTACGGTAAAGCTTCTTGAGGAAGCCGGTGTTATCGAACGGCTGGAATTTGGNGATGGCCGCGCCCGCTATGAAGAGGCNGGAGAGCATCACGAGCATTTGGTTGATGTTGAAACCGGCGATGTCATTGAATTCTATCATGCCGAGCTAGAGGCGCTTAAAGAGCAAATTGCGCGTGAAATGGGCTATGAGCTTGTTGATCACAGGTTAGAGTTGTTTGGCCGGAAATTGAAAAAGTAACCGGCCCCGCCGCCTTTGTTGGGCAATGATGCCAGCTATAGCATGAGAGTGTATCCATAATGACCGCTACCCTTCACCGCGGGAACGTGCTGCGTCTTGCCGCCGCCCAAGCGCTATCTATGACGACAATGAACGTCAACATCATTAATACGGCGCTGGTTGGTAGCTTGCTTGCACCGGTGGCATGGCTGGCGACTTTGCCGCTGTCATTAACCTTTATCACCTCGATGATGACAACATTGCCGGCATCCTTGTTGATGACGCGCTTTGGCCGGCGTCCGGTTTTCCTCACCGGTGTGTTAATCAGCAGCCTTGGCGCCTTTATATTCGGCATTGGCATTATTTTGGGCTCGTTCCTAATGCTGTGTTTTGGCTCGATGTTCTTTGGCGTCGCCATTGGTTGTGCTGGCTATTACCGCTATGCCGCCGCCGATAGCGCTAGCGAGGAGATGAAGCCAAAGGCGATTTCCTATGTTTTGGCAGGTGGCTTGATGGCGGCTTTATTCGGGCCGGAAATTGCCCGCAACACGGTCGATCTGATCCCGAATTTTCTATATGCGGGCTGTTTCTTTACGGTATCTGCGGTCCAGTTGATCTCGCTATTTTTCATCAGTGGTATCAAAATCGAACGCCCCGACCGCAAGGCCAAGAGTGGACGCCCGCTGGGGTATTTTCTGAAACAGCCAGTGTTTGTTGTTGGGATGATATCCGCCGCGATCGGTTATGCGCTGATGAGTTATCTGATGACGGCAACGCCGCTACAGGTGGTGAATGTGGCGGCGCTGGGGACCTCGGCCAATGCGACAATTATCCAGTGGCATGTGGTGGCGATGTTTGCCCCCTCCTTTGTGACCGGATCGCTCATTGGGCGCTTTGGTGTTGCCCGCGTTTTGGGCGCGGGGCTGTTGGCCTATATTGCGACTATTTATATATCCGTTACCGCCGATGCGTTCTGGTCTTATTGGACAGCGTTGTTCCTGTTGGGGCTTGGCTGGAACTTTTTATATATCGGCGGCAGTTCATTAATCGCCAAAGTCGCATTGCCGCAGGAACGTGGGCGGGTGCAGGGGTTTGCTGATCTGATAACGACCTCTACCGTGGCGGCGGCATCTCTGACCGCTGGTATTCTGCATAGCCAATTGGGGTGGGTGGCGATGAGCCTTGCCGCTATTCCGCCAGTTTGTCTTGTCGCGGCGGCGCTTGTTTGGTTGGTGATTGATAGCCGCCGCGTGGTTGCCTAGCGCATCTGATAATTCAAAATGCTGCGGTGCAACATATAATTCGTTGGATATTATTATGCACTGTATGGAACTAATGTATTTTCCATGCGTATTAAATCCGGTAAAACAGCCAAAAAAAAGACCGTGAGCATGCTCACGGCCGAGTTTAGGGAGGAAACGCACAACTCGCGTTGTGCAATGCAGTATATGATCTCTTCGAAATAATTAGTCAACCCCGCTGACGTATTAATTCAAAAACTTTCTAATTTTCTGAAAAATGAATAGTACCGACGCCTAATCGGCTAAAGGCTGATGGCGAGGGCGGGGATGTCCGGGAGAGAGTCGATTAGCTCTTGGGCTGAAATGCCATCCTCGCGCAAGGATACAATCGATCTGGCATCATCACGTTTGGCCAATCGGTTGCCAGCCGCGTCATTCACCAACGGGTGATGCAAATAGGCGGGTGAGGGTAGGCCCAACAACGCCTGCAAGATTGCATGAACATGCGTGCTGTCGCGTAAATCAGCCCCCCTTGTCACCAGTGATACCCGATCCATCGCATCATCGATCACCACCGATAGGTGATAGGATGTGCCGATATCCTTGCGGCCTAGAACAACATCGCCAAAAGCGGTTAGTGAGGCGTCTATGTGATTGCCGCTCACCGCATCCAGCCATTGCGGCTTTGTACCTGCCGCCGCTAGGTGATCAATGGCCTTGTCCGCATGTAGCCGCCATGCCGGTTGCATGCCAGCCGCGATCCGCTGGTCGGTCTCTTGTTGCGACAAGGCATTATATGTCCGTGGTGCCGGTGCGCTAGCGTTGTTTGCATGCGGAGCGGCGAGAAAATCACCAAGTTCGGCGCGCGATAGGTAGCAGGGGTACACCAAATCGGCCGCGCGCAGTTTAGCCAGAGCCGCATCATAGGCATCGAGGCGCTGGGATTGATAGATAACCGGACCGTGCCATTTAAGGCCCAACCATTGCAAATCATCAAAAATCTGGTCGGTAAAGGCCGGACGACAGCGCGTGTGGTCAATATCATCAATGCGCAGAAGATAGCCGTCACCAAGCCGCGCCGCCACCAGAGCAGCATAAGCGTGGCCGAGATGTAAATGGCCAGTCGGGCTTGGGGCAAATCTTGTCTTTACCATGCGTTGCATCCACCAATTACGGCATGTTTCACAAAAAAATCGCGATTTGGGTTGGGCTTGCCCACTCTAGCCATTATCTATTTAAGGAAGCAATCGCAAAGCTTTGGTGTTTAATGAGGTGAGATAATGACAATGCGTAGTTTTGGCGATCTCTCGGGCCATTTCAAAGAGCCAGCCCGTGGCGGTAATCCGTCCAGCTTTATAATGATTCTGCATGGGTGGGGCGCTGATGGGGCTGATCTGGCGGATTTGGCTATGCCGATTGCGATGCGCTTTCCGGGTGCGGCCTTTTTCATTCCAGACGCGCCGGATCCCTGCACGATGAATCCGGCTGGTCGGCAATGGTTTGATATCGATGATCGGGTTAATGGGCCGGTATTGGCGGCGCCTTGTATTGAAACGGCCTTGGCGGCGGCGCGGGACGCGTTTGACCTGCCTGCAAGCGCGACTGCTCTTACCGGATTTTCCCAAGGCGGTATGATGGCCCTGCATTGCGGATTGCATATGGATAATGCCCCCGCCGCAATCGTCAGCTTTTCCGGCGCATTATTGGTGCATGACAAAATTCAGGCCGCGGATGATCAGACGACCCATCCAGAGGTTTTGCTGGTCCATGGGCGAGAGGATGCTGTGGTGCCCTTTGCGTTAATGGCGGCGTCGGCCGGTATATTGGAGGGCAAGGACATTTCTGTTCAAACCGCGGCGCGATCCGGCGTTGGTCATGGCATTGACCCAGATGGGTTAACCATTGCAATTGACTTCCTCGCCACCCAATTGCCGCAATAGACGCACGATATAAAAGGCAACATATTGCGGCCTATCCTTAAGAGAGCTCTATATGTTGTATCGGGCTTGTATTTGTCGGCCAGTCATGTTTTGGTAATGTAGTTGCTAGAACCGCTGATAAAGGAATGGAATGAACGCAGGGAGCTTTTCGCCAGCACTGGTTTTAAACGCTGATTTCAGACCGCTGAACTATTTTCCGTTATCGCTTTGGTCATGGCAGGATGCGGTCAAAGCGGTTTGTCTTGATCGGGTGACGATCATTTCTGAATATGACCAGAAAATCAGCTCGCCCAGTTTAGAGATAAACCTGCCCTCTGTGATTGCGCTGAAGGAATATGTTCCCCAGGTTCGCAACCCCGCCTTTACCCGCTTCAATGTGTTTTTGCGTGATCGTTTTAGCTGTCAATATTGTGGGACTGGTTTCGCCGCTTCTGACCTTACTTTTGACCATGTGATTCCGCGCTCTAAAGGGGGGCGGACAAGCTGGAACAATGTTGTTGCCGCTTGTGGTCCGTGCAATCTCAAAAAGGCAAATAAGCTTCCCAAGCATTGTGGCATGCATCCGCTTTCGGCGCCGGTCGCGCCTAATGTCTGGCAATTGCAGGAAAATGGCCGCGGTTTTCCGCCGAACTACCTACATGAAAGCTGGCGCGATTATCTCTATTGGGATAGCGAATTACATCAAGACGACAGCTAGAAGACGACAGCTAGAAGACGACAGCTAGAAGACGATAGCTAGAACCGTTCAGCAACTTTGATAGCGGTCCGGCACCCTTGCTGGATCACATTACGCAAAATTGTGTAATGCCGTGCTTCGCGTCCGTCATGGGCGATGGCGATGTCGCGGTGCTCTAATTCATCATCACGGAACTTTGCAATGGTGGTGCGCAATTCGGCTTCGTCATCATCCAGCGCATCGGCTTGTTTCGCGTAATGCTCGCCAATGACTTCTTCAACCGCAATAGTACAGGCCATTGCCGCCTTTGGTCCCATTGCCGCGGTTACCACGCCAAGGGCAAATCCGGCGGCGCCCCATACGGGATCGAGCAGGGATGGGCGAACCTCGCGCTCATTTAGCAATTCTTCAAATTTTTCGAGATGTTCGATTTCCTGTTCCATCATATGCTGGATTTCAGCACCGGAACTATGGTTGCGCAGGATCGCAAGCTGGCCTTTATAAATTTGCTGGGCGGCGCGCTCACCGGCGTGATCAACCCTCAAAAAACGCTCTATATCGCGGCGGTTTGCCATCGTTAGTCTCCGTTTATTCTGTCCTGCTCAAACGCTCTGGCGGCGGCTAATGCCAATGATTGCCAGCGCGGCAATGCCGATGCTTGCTAGCATATTCCAACCTGCCATAGACAGGCCAAACAGTGACCATGCCACTTCGTCGCACCGGATTACTGGTGTCGCCAATAGCTGGTCGACCATATCACTCGCCGACATGGAGCCGCCTAGGTTGGCTGTGCACCCGCTGGGCCCGTCCCAGAATTGCCATTCAACGCCAGCATGATAACCGGCAATAAGGGCGCTAATAAGGGCGGCGTCGGCAACCAGCGCGAGGACGAATTTGCGCGGCATTTTGGTGAAGCCAAGCAAAGCAACTGCAACCACCGCCACATGTGCCCAGCGCTGCCAGATACATAGCTTGCACGGGGCCAAACCGGCGACATATTCAAACAGAAATGCACCGATCAGCAATCCGGCAGAGCCAAGCGCGCATAACAGGATAATCTGGTTTAGCCGGTTAGCCAAATCGCCCCTCCAATTAACGCCACCAAAGCGGTTATCAACAGAATTACAATGCGCGCATCGCCGTGATGGCGGGCAATCCCAGCCACAATCACAAAGCGTAATCCGCGCCCGATAAGCGAGACTAGCAAAAATGGCAGGATAGCAAAGCCCGAAATGCCAGCGCTAACAGCGATAACCTTGTAGGGTAACGGCGAGAATGCACCGATGAATACGAGCAAAATTCCCCATTCAACAAAACCGTCTTGGACTGCGGCAAAGGCGCTAGGGGCGACCAGTGAATGCGGCAATAGGGCCAATATCTGGTCGACGCCAACACCCAAAGCCGCGCCGATGATCCATCCAATACCGCCGCCGATGGTCGATGCTAGCGTGCAATAGAGTGCTAGCCGCACCCATTTTGCCGGACGCGCCAGAACCGTCGCAACCAATAGCGGATCCACTGGAATCGGAATGATGATCGATTCTAACAAGGCAAAGAGCAACATCAGCCGGACAGCAAGTGCGGTCCCCGCAATTTTCAAAATGCGGTCATATTGGGCCTTGGTAAATCGCCACAAAGATAGAATCGGGGATAAAAACGGGGATATCAAAGGGGACATAATATCTCGTGATATCTGGGGCTATAGCGGCCCCGGTAGGGTGATCGAAAGGTCGAAAACCAAAAGTTGGGTGGTACGGCTGAAGGGACTTGAACCCCCACTCTGTCGCCAGAAACGGATTTTGAATCCGTCGCGTCTACCATTCCGCCACAGCCGCATA
>JGI26088J50261_1000181_pt1 | contig 37914 bp, 37 predicted proteins | sample SaaInl1SG_22_DNA_FD_50261 | JGI IMG/M metagenome (IMG submission 50261)
CGGTTTGGTAAAAAGTTAGTTATTTGTTCGGGAAAAACTTTCATGTAGTCTGTTGAGGCAATTATGGGTGAGTCCTGATCCGTAATTTGCTCTTGAATAAACGACTTTTTCTGATTTTCTGGGTTTAGTAAGTTATGACGCTCAATCTCTAAGGCATCTCTTCTAAGCTCAGTAAAGCTTGTAGCACTCCATACGTCAGAATCTACACCCCAATCATTTTTCAATAATTGAGCAGCTTCGATTACTTCTCTTAATATTACACCACTACCAATTAGCTGAACCTTTAATTTGGCTTTTGTATCAGCTTTTTGAAGAGCGTACATACCTTTTATAATTTGATCTTCAACATCTTTTGGCATGTCAGGGTGGGTATAATTTTCATTCATAACGGTGATGTAGTAGTACACATCCTCTTGATCTTCAACCATTCTCTTTAAGCCATGTTGGATAATCACTGCGAGTTCATAAGCAAAACAAGGATCATAAGAAACGCAGTTGGGAATCGTAGATGACAAAATATGACTGTGCCCATCTTCGTGCTGAAGGCCTTCACCGTTTAGTGTGGTTCTGCCAGCGGTCGCTCCAAGTAAGAATCCTCTCGTACGAGAGTCGCCTGCAGCCCAGGCAAGATCACCAATTCTTTGAAAACCAAACATCGAGTAAAAGATGTAAAAAGGAATGGTTTGAATTCCAGTCGTACTGTAAGAAGTTCCGGATGCAATCCACGAGGAGAATGAACCTGCCTCGTTAATACCTTCCTCTAGAATTTGCCCATCTTTTTGTTCTTTATAGAACATTACCTGGTCCGCATCTTGAGGTTCATATAACTGACCGACTGATGAATAGATCCCCAGTTGTCTAAACATACCCTCCATACCAAAAGTCCTCGCTTCATCAGGAACGATCGGCACAATATATTTTCCAATCTCTTTGTCTTTTACCATCGTGGTTAGCATTCGAACAAATGCCATTGTGGTAGAGATCTTCCGTTCACCTGTGCTTGTCAAGAGATTGCTGAAATTTTCGAGTTTTGGAGCGGTTAATGAATTACCTTTCGTTTTTCTTTGCGGCAATGATCCACCTAAAGCTTCTCGCCTTTCTCGCATGTATGTCATCTCTGGAGAATCTGGTTCAGGTTTATAAAACTTTAATTCTTCAACCTCTTTGTCGGTAATAGGTAGATCAAACCTGGATCTGAATTTTTTCAGTGATTCGATATCCATACTCTTCTGTTGGTGAGAAACATTATGCCCCTCTCCAGCATCTCCCATGCCATAACCTTTTACCGTCTTAGCTAAAATAACTGATGGTTGACCTTTGTGTGAGGTAGCCGCTGCATAGGCTGCATAAACTTTATGGGGATCATGACCACCACGATTAAGTCTCCAAATATCACTGTCTGACATGGCGGAAACCATCTCTTTTAATTCAGGATACTTTCCAAAAAAGTGTTCTCTTGTATATGCCCCACCTTTTGCTTTAAAGTTTTGGAACTCACCATCAACACATTCTTCCATGCGTTTTTTTAAGAAACCTTCTTTATCCAAATTAAAAAGAGGGTCCCAGTAAGAGCCCCATATCACTTTAAGCACGTTCCAACCTGAGCCTCTAAAATCGGATTCCAATTCTTGGATAATTTTTCCATTTCCACGAACGGGGCCATCAAGACGCTGGAGGTTACAGTTCACGACAAAGATTAGGTTGTCTAGCTTTTCTCTGGCGGCTAAGGATATCGCACCTAATGATTCAGGTTCATCCATTTCACCGTCTCCACAAAATACCCAAACTTTTCGATCACTTGTATCCGCAATGCCGCGATCATGAAGATATTTTAGAAAGCGAGCTTGGTAAATTCCCATGATGGGACCCAGTCCCATAGATACTGTTGGAAATTGCCAGAATTCTGGCATAAGCCATGGATGAGGGTAACTGGATAAACCGTTGCCACCAGACTCCATGCGGAAATTGCTTAACTGATCCTCACTGAGTCGTCCTTCAAGGAACGCTCGAGAGTATATGCCCGGTGAGCTATGCCCTTGGAAAAACACTAGATCGCCATCAAAATCACCATTGGGTGCTCGAAAGAAATGATTAAAACCTACATCATATAGGGTTGCCGAAGACTGGAAGCTGGCTATGTGCCCACCTATTCCAGGGGACTTTTCATTTGCTCTTAAAACAGTCATGACAGCATTCCATCTGACTATTGCTCGAATACGTCTTTCCATATCCGGGTCACCTGGGTGTTTTTGTTGTAGGTGAGTGGGGATGGTATTTACATAAGATGTTGTTGCATTGTATGGAAGATTGGATCCAGATCGACGTGCTTGGTCAATCATCATCTCAATAAGATAGTGTGCTCTTTCCGCGCCATCAGAATCAATCACAGAATTAAGTGAATCAATCCATTCTTGCGTTTCTTGAAAATCGGTATCTGGAAACAAATCCATAAAAAAAACTCCAAAATCGGTTAGCCTTAAATATTTTAAGAACTATTATTAAGAAAATATCTCGAAGAATAAGATTTTACGTGAAATAATAGGTTTTTTCTAATAATTTTATAGGCTGGAGTTTGTTGATGAAAATTAAAATTAATGTTGATTTAAATGTGCCAAAATTGCTTTCAAAATCCGTTAAACATCACCTAATTGTCGTTAATTCCGATAAATCAAGTTTTTTATCTGATACAGTTAAAGGAAAATTAAAGCGCTTAGGATTAAAATTAACTGACCTTGAGAGTAAATCCTTATCCGTTGATGATGGAAATAATGCATCAATCACNATAATAAANTCATCCCAGAAANCAACATTTGAAGTTCAAACCATTCTCCGAAAAGCATTAAAAAATTTACTGGAAGAAAANCCCAAAGTTTTAAATATTATATGTGAAAGTGAGGATGCGGTTTGGAATACAGAAGCGCTATATACAACACTAATCAATTCTCAAAATTTACCCAGCCGAAAAAGTAAAAGTAAAAATAACGCATTAGGTGTTATTAATTTTTTTGGAAAACTGGATTCTAAGTCTGTAAAAGAAATTGAAAGCCTGGTTGAAGGAAATACTCTTTCAAGAATTTTGACGATGACACCGCCCAATGATTTAACGCCAACAATTTACAGAAAACAGGTTAAGAAACTATCAGCTCAAAACAAGTGGAAATTTAAAGAATTTACAATGCCACAATTAAAGAAAATGGGCGCAGGCGCTTTTGTTTCCGTTGGGCAGGGCTCTGATCCACAAGATGCGGCAATTGTTCACCTAACCTACCAGCCGAAGAATTTCAAAAAACACATTACCTTGGTTGGCAAAGGAATTTGTTTTGACACAGGTGGGCATAATTTAAAGCCATCCAAGTATATGTTTTCCATGCATGAGGACATGAATGGTTCCGCTACGGCACTTGGAATTTTGCAAGCGGCTTCTATGAATAAATTACCGGTAAAAATTGACTGCTGGTTAGCAATCGCTCAAAACCATATCGGCCCCAAAGCTTATAAGCAAAATGATGTTGTAAAGGCATTAAATGGAAAAACCATTGAAATAATTCATACCGATGCAGAAGGCAGAATGGTGTTAGCGGATACTCTAACTTTAGCTTCTAAAGAAAAGTCTGATGCTATTTTAGATTTTGCCACACTAACTGGCTGCATGGCCGTTGCTATGGGTGATCGTTACAGTGGAATTTTTAGTAATAGACCAGAGTTAGCGTGTATGGCTGTTGGAGCTGGGCAAGCTGCTGGTGAGAGAGTATCAAGCTTCCCTATGGATGAAGATTATGAGGAGGATATTGAAAGCGATATTGCTGACATTAAACAGTGTACTTTAGAGGGCGGTCCTGATCATATTCATGCGGCACGATTCCTCTTACAATTCCTTCAAGATAAAAAACAGCCATGGCTTCACGTAGATTTATCTTCCAGCAACACCAAGGGTGGTTTGGGAGCTGCAATGTCAAACGTCAATGGGTTTGGTGTGCGTTTTGGGTATGAGTTAATTAAAGATTTATTAAAAAAATAAGTTAAAACGTTTTCCAAGTTTCATCAAACTCAAATGATGCTGCGTATTTAGATCTGATGTCTAATAAGCACTGTTGGCATAACATCGTCCAATCTTTGCCGTCAAATTTGCAGCGATAAAGAATCCGATCATGGGTATTGCACACTTCACATTTTTGAGCAGTCATATTTATAATTAGTTAAGTTTTTTATTGGTATTTCGAAGCTTCATGTCATGCCGAGCTTGGGCAAGCTTTTCTAATTCAGGAGCTAAAGCTAATCTATCTTTTAATGTAATTGATTTTAGTGTTTGTGTTCTTTTTTGGTGAGTGAAGTGATTATGTCTATTAATCCAAGATCCGGTTTTTTTTTCGTACTTATTCTCACTTATGCAATAGTCATAGGTGTTATTTTCTGGAAGGATGTTGTAGTCAAAACAAACATCAGTGACATCGAAACCTATTGATGTCAATCCGTTTGCTAGATCAGTGGCAGATTCATCCGTAATTAAACGGTTTTCACCATTGGGATTTTTTACGACAATCCCGTAAATTAAATTTCCATCATCATCTTCAAGACAATGAATGTCATGAAAACTAACGGCTCCGCGGTACCATAAATCTTCAAGCTGATCCATGGTTTCAGAGCCCGTAATTTCAATTCCAAAATCCTGCAAATATTCTTTTAAATCATTACTCATAAACATTATTTACCCTGAAGTTCAGTTTATGTTCATCCGGGACTTTAGGGTTGTTAGAACTGGTTCTCAATAATTCTGCACTTACCTTTCCATTCCATAAAATCTGGCAACCTATTATTGTTTTCATCATCGATTACTCTTTTGAAGTTATAGTTAAGGTCTTTTCTACCGATTTTAATGAGATCAAATACAGATTCGTTATTAATTTTATGCATCTTAGTGCAGGACATTACCCAATTATTTTTGGAGCAAGCAAAATGAATCTGAGCATTTGTTTCATATAACACTTCTTTCTCATCATCATAGCGATAAAAATATTCAAGTTCAGTTTCGCTTGGATTTTTGTATCGACCCTGGCCATCGACAAAATCTGTATTGCATTGGAAGGTTATCTCTTCGGATTGAGCGAGGAGGGGTATAAATAAAAGATACAAGACTATTTTTTTCATATTACTTCAAACCACAAACATTTTTTGATAGTAGATTCATATCTTTATTAGAATCCAAATGTTTAACTTCTTTTGGATCGGCATTCTCATTCAATGATTTTCCAGTTAAATTAGGAAATTGATAAGCGGTAGCTTCTAACGTTCTATACGAGCCATCATTGCAATTAAATTCAAAATAACGATATTGTGAGAATTGCTTATTACTGTCATTTGCATACCATTTTATTCTTCTTTTTCCATCATCCATAACTTCTAAAGAATCTTTATCCCAAAATGGGGAATCTGTATCTGTAGACATTTTCTCCCAAGCAAAAATTGGGAATGTAATGAATAATAAAATTAAAAGTTTCATAATGCATTTTAACAAAATTATGACCTCAGCATCATAGAGTTTTAAACCCCAGAGTTTGTTAATAAATCATTTTTTAATAATTCAATTCTTTCAATAATTAATGGGTCGTGTTTGGCAATAATCTCATAAGTTTTTGTGATATTTTGAAATTTATCTTCTAAAGCGGTTAAATAAATATTGCATTCGTTCGTATTTAATTTTTGAGTATTATCAAAACTTTCTTTAAAAGCCTGGGGAGTAAACAAAGGATGAAACTCTTCTATGTCTTGAAGTGTTCTTTTGAAAAGAGCTGAGTTTACTTCTTGATTGGTCGTGTCAGATAATTTTTTAATTTCAGCAGGTAGAATATTTATTAGAGCGAATGTATTGATTAGGAAGCTTTTAATTATCAACTCGTTCATCGTTTAGTTTTCTTATAATTGGTATTAATTTACTTTATGGTAATTTTTCTGTCGATGCAATCCTCTTCGCGTTAAAATACTATCTTTCAATCTTGACGATAGTAAGATAAATCAAGTAATTGTTTAATGCCCTCGTAGCTCAGTGGATAGAGCATCCCCCTCCTAAGGGGAGGGTCGCACGTTCGATTCGTGCCGAGGGCGCCATATTCAAACTTAAAAAATTATTCTATAGTCAAAATGAACTGTTCCTAATTTCTTTCGTCTTTACAATTCATTAATACGTAAAAATTAAATTATGGAATGGTTTGCCTCAGGATATGTAACAAATGGAATTTTATTCACCTGGTTTATTATGTGGGCATTTTGTCCATGTTATACAAAACTTTATGATTACTATAGAAACAAGAAAAATAAACATTAATATCAGGAATCAATATGGAAGATAAGCGTTGTTGCGGCAGGGGTTCTTGCATAATTAATCAAGAAGGTATTTGTTGGTGTGGACAAAGATGGGATGGCGAAAAAATGATTTCAGCAAATCCAGATGCCAACACGTCTGAAGATGAGGATAAAAACAAACTATAAATTGATAAGATTTTTATTTATCTGTTTTATTATCTTCGTATTCTTTTAACTTTTCCTTGTATTCCTCCTCTGATAGGTTATGCCATCCTATGCATTCACCTGTTGGGCTTCTACCGCAACCGCATTCCATATCGATCTCCTATTAAATGATTAATTTTAAGTATACACATACTTCAGTCGGGAAATAATCCAAAATTCTTTCCTTAAAGGAATTTAATATTGAGTCACTAAATTCGATTAATAGTTTTTACTTATCATAGTAATTATAACAATTAATTATACTTATCTTTTTAATCCTCCTAAGATAAGCATGTCAATAACGAGGAAGTTTTATGAATAAAAAATTAAAAAACAATAATAGCGAGCCTGAGATAAGAGAGACTTTTGATGACAATCCATGTAAAGATGATATGGAATGTCAAAAACGATTGATTGAGGCAATGGGGGATTGCGATTGATTAGGTTGAAATAAATTAGTTTGCAAGCATCGTTACCTGAATAAGTTTTTCTTAATTGTTAATATAGATTATGATTAATTTATTATGAAAAGTATCCACACAATAACCGCATTAAAATTTGTAGCATTCTTTTTTATTCTTATTGGATTGTTTATATCATCTGCCATGGCCACTGAAGAACCCGACTTTTCTCTCATCTTAAAAGAGGAAAATATTGAAATACGCGAATATGAGCAAAAAATAATTGCTCAAGTTGAAGTTTCCGGAGATTTTGATGAAGCTTCCTCGAGAGGATTTAAGCTTCTTGCGGATTTTATTTTTGGTAACAATATAACTGATGAAGGCAGTGAAAAAATCAGCATGACATCTCCGGTGGAGATGTACTCATTAGAAAATAATATTCAAATTACAAGCCCTGTAATGAGTGAGGAGGGAAGTGGTGTATGGTCTGTTAATTTTACGATGCCAAAAAAGTTTACCTTGGAGTCATTACCAAAACCGGCCAATACAGCAGTTGAAATAATTCAAGTCCCAAAAGAGAAGTATGCGGTAATTGTATTTTCTGGTTTGGTCACAGAGTCAAGCTATAATGAAAAAGCTGAGTTACTTGATAATTACCTTAAAGCTCATAACCTAGAAACAATAGGTCCGGTGAAGGTTGCAAGATATAACCCCCCTTGGACATTACCATTTTTTAGAAGAAACGAACTCATGGTAAAAATAAATTGAAAATCTATTCGCTATAACAATTGATTTCACTGCTAGAAGTTAACTCCATAGGCTACCCCAAGCGAATTTTGATACATCTCTAAATCAGCCTCACCCCCACCAAAAGAGGATGGTATTGATCCCGATCCCTTTACTTTTTCTCTAAAAGCATGAGTGTAGGCCAGCGACAGCTCACTGTCATCCGTAACATTCCATGTAAAGCCAAGGGATAAGTGATTTCTAATCACCCCAGGTGCTAATACATTAAAAAATGTCTCTGATCGAGGTATGGGTTGCGAGTTATGATTAAAGCCTGCTCTCAGTGTTAAGTTATCGCTCCACTGGTAATTAAAACCAATCTTAAGGACATCAACGTCACGCCAGCCAAATCCAGCTCCACCTGAATTACCTAATTTGCTTGATGTTAAATTTGGGAGAAGAGGGTTGTTAACTGACCTTACGCCACTGTATTCAATTTTTTCATAATCAAAGGCAATGGTTAGTTCTGGTGTTGCTTCGTAGGCTAAACCAAAGCCATAGTGACTAGGAATATCAAAATCTCCACCCTCTGCAAATAAACCCTTATAGTCATCCAATTTCGTCATATAGGTTTTTGAATGGTAGGTTGCACCAAGCGATAATTTGTCGGTAATTTTTCCAATCCATCCAAGTTTAATACCAGCGCCATATGAATACTCATCACCATTATTGGTAACGTTATTGGGGCTGCTGGTGAAACTTGGGCTTTTAAAATTTTGAAGCCCTTTTGCCTCGAAGCTTTGAATTGCAAAATTAATTGCTACGCCTAACGAATGCTTTGGGTCTGGTTTAAAAGTTAGAGAGGGTGCAATAAAAAGTTGGGTAAGGTCAATCCCTGCTCGTGATCTTCCCGAATCAAACAGGGCAATTCCATCTTTATAATTAGTGTTCATTCCGCCGTTGGCATAAACACTCAACCCGACTGTGTATTGATCATTTAATACTTTGTTGTAACCAAACTCAGGAATTAGAAAGAGGCTGGAATCATTTCCGTCGTTAGCGCCTCCTTGAATCTCAGCGTTTCGTTCGGGTTTAAATAGATTGACTCCCATATCGTACCGATTTCCAATTAATCCCATGCCAGCTGGATTAATCGCAGCCGCAATGCTATCTTGAGGAAGAGCAATACCAACACCCCCCATTCCTTGTGACTTAACGCCATAACCGTGTTGGAAATAACCATTGGTTGCCTGCGCATTAAGGACCAAAAAGGGGAGAGATAAAACTGAATATTGGATAAATTTTTTCAAGGGTAATGCTACTTTCTGTTTAAAAATGAAGGGATAAAGATGCCAGGGATAAATCCTGCAAAAAAATAAAAGACTTCAGCCTTAAGGCTTCCGATTAATACCAGACCTGGACCTGGGCAAATACCAGCCAATCCCCAACCAATTCCAAATAGTGCAGCTCCAAGTATCAGTTTACGATCAAGCTGCTTGGTGTCAGGTAGGTTGATGGGTTGGCTCGTAAAGCTCAACGAACGATTTTTAATAAACCGAAAACCGGCAGCACTTATTAAAATCGACAGCACAAAGGTAATCATCAATCCAGCTTTCCAATCACCAAAGATGTCAAAGAAGGCGAGCACGTTGTTTGGATTGTAAAACCCGGATACGAGTAAACCAAAGCCAAATACAATCCCAGACAAAAGAGCCGTTAGTTTTAAAAGATGGTTCATCAAAATAAGAATTTAATAAGGTTAAACGTCATAAAAGCAGTAGCCATCATAATTAACGTGGCCACGATTGATCTTGGGGACAGTCTGGATACTCCGCAAACCGAGTGCCCGCTGGTACATCCATTTGATAGTGAGGCGCCAACACCAACTAAAAATCCAGCAATTACGAGAATAGCTGGTGAAGTGATAATTTCGAATGTTGGTAAGGGTGAGCTCAAAGAATAAAAGATTGGAGAAATAACCAATCCAACAATTAAGAAAAAACGCCAGCCATTCTCCTGAAAAGGGCTTTGAAGAAATCCGCGAATAATTCCTGAGATACCTAAAATTCTTCCATTAAAAAAAATTAAGGTCAAAATACCAATGCCAATACCGATAGCGCCTAGGATAAATTCCATTAAACTTGATTAAATTATTAATTAAGAAACAGTATTTTAAATCAAATAACCAAATTCTTAAATAAAATTGATATAAAATTACGCCTTAGTAATACTCTATTTATTTAAGAGATAAGATCGGTGATTATGAAATTAAATACTTTAAAAAATTATCTTTTATTTTTGTTAATTTCATACCTTGGATTTAATGGGCATCTGTTTGAGTTAATCTGGAATGACTATGCTGACCTTAATTTTTTATTTGGATTGTGGATTGTAGTTTTCTTTTTTCTCACCCACGTTATCTTTATTTCCTTGTTTAATCTCTTAGTGCCAACAAAATGGTTGGTATACATCACCATTGTTTTTGCAGGCTTCATGAGTTATTTTTCCAGTCGATACGCTGTTATATTTGATGTGGAGATGTGGAGGAATATCTTCCAAACAAATCCTGGTGAGGCTGGAGATTTGGTTAACGCATCCATCTTAATTTACTTTCTTACTTTTGCCATAACTCCGATAGCCCTCATCAGTTACCTCAAAGTAGACTTTAGCGGCTCGTTTAAAGAGAGGGTGCTGACAAGGTTAATGATCATTGCCTCAGCAATAATCACCATTTTGATTATGTTTTTTGTTTTATCGAGGCCCATGACTGATTTTTTAAGAGAGCATAAACAACTTCGATATTACAATAACCCAAGCTACGGTATTTTTAATTTATTTAAATTTAGTTACGAGTCAGTTTTTGTTAATAGAAAATTTGATCCGGGACATTACCACACCAAGGTAGAAGAGTATCATTCGCCCCACGAACCGATTCATCGTGAGGAATTAATCGTTTTAGTGATTGGTGAAACTGCAAGGTACGATCATTTTGGGATTAATGGTTATAAAAGACAAACCACGCCAAATCTTTTGGCGATCGAAAATTTAATCTCTTATTCCAATTTTACTGCTTGTGGTACCTCTACGGCGGTAAGTGTACCGTGTATTTTTTCACTTAAAAAAGACAAGGATTATAGAGTCAGTAAGGCTCCATTTGAGGCAAACATACTTGATATTATGCCAGCTGATGAGGTCAATATTCACTGGTTAGATAATAATTCGGACAGTAAGCATGTTGCTGATCGAGTCGATTATAAAAACTTTAAGACCAGTGATTTAAATCCAATTTGTGACCCTGAGTGTCGGGATGTGGGCATGATCCCTGAAATTAAAAAAATTATTAAACCGGACATGGATAATTTAATTGTATTGCACCAGATGGGTAGTCACGGCCCAGCTTATTTCAAAAGATACCCTGTGGAGTTTGAAAAATTTACCCCGACTTGTCAATCTGAAAATATCAGCCTTTGTAGCAACGAAGAAATTATAAATGCTTATGACAATACTATTCTCTATACGGATTATTTTTTATCTCAGCTTATTAAGGAGCTTAGTACTCTTACCGATACATACGAAGTAACAATGGTTTACGTTTCTGATCACGGTGAATCGCTAGGGGAAAATGGGGTATATTTGCATGGGCTACCAAAGGCTATTGCCCCAAAATCTCAAATACATGTGCCCGTATTTTTATGGGCACCAGTAGGAAGTTCGGATGTNGATTTTCATCAAACACTTAAACTAAAAGATAATGAATTTACACACAGTCATATTAGTGACTTATTGTTAAAGCTCGCTGAGATTCAGTCGGATGCATATAAGTTAAATGAACAACCTATGATTATTATGGGAGATTAATATCGTTAAACACGTCATTTTTTCACTGAGTTTGTTCTTTATCGTTGCCTTGCTTTCTCAATTTACGGATTTCGATCTTGCTATCTCAAATTTATTTTTATTGGATAGCGGACGTTTCTGGTTACAGGAATATAAAGATTTAGGGATACAGCTACATGATTACCCAAAGTATTTTTCAATGCTTGTTGGAATCTTTTTTTGGTTAAATACAATTACTCTCATCGCCTTTAATAAATTTTTTTTCAAACGTTTTTTGGCCCCCAAAGATGTTATTTATATCGCTACAGCGGCCATTATTATTCCTGTAGTCATTTGGAACATCAGGGAAATTTCAGCTATGCATTGCCCGCGTGAGCTGATTGAGTATGGCGGAGATTTTACTTACTTAAGAATTTTTGATGCCATTCCGTTTTATTGGGAATCCGGCCAGTGTTCGCCATCCGCCCACGCTTCGTCATTTTTGTGGCTGGGAAGTTTTTTGTTTATTAAGAATGCCAGCATTAAAAAATGGATTTTATTTTATTTGATGATTTTTTTAATTTGTTCTGTCCAGATTCTTCGTGGTGCGCATTTTGTTTCTCATATTTTCTACTCATTTGCCTGTGCTCATCTAATCCTATCGTTCCTTTATTTTAGGTGTTTTAAGAAGCGTACCGTTTAATGTAAATTTTAATGGTTAGCTTGACCAATTTTTTTGTTTGAATACACTGAAGTTATGAATAGATAATAAGGAATATTATGAGCTTTACGAAATTATTAATTTTGGCCGCTTTAGTTTATGCTGTGATTTATTTCATCTACTCACCATATCAGCAATGCATGAGGGAGTTCGATGCTTCTGTCATATCAATCGATAATCAGGACGAGTCGCCAGACAAAGCTCAAACCATGAAGCGAGAGTTATTAAATATTGCTAAGGACGGTCATCAGGATGAATGTGCCAGTAATTTTCAATGGTAAGATGAAGGGAAGTTAGGTTCCACAAAAAGTTCGGTAGGTCTTCTCAAATTCATCACTTGGGGGATTTAGGTATTCTAATTTTTTAGGGCCTTAAAGGGACTTTGTATTGACTCAATCAGCGATTCCAGGGGATCTTTATTGTTATTTTGTGCGGCCTCAATGGCAGCCTCCACAAGGTGATTTCTTGGAATTACGCAGGGATTGCTTGCCATCATTAGTTGATTTATCTCTTCATCTTTTTTCCCTTGAGCTGCTAGTCGCTTTTTCCATAACTGATACCAATTAGTAAAACTCGTATCACCGATCAAGCTGCTATCTAGAAGATTGAAATCTTGTAAGTTCCTGAATGTGTTTGTGAAATCAGATTGATTTTTTTGCATCAGCATTAGCAAGTCATCGATTATTTTTTTATCTCCATCATCAAAAAAATCAGAAATTCCAATTTTCTTTAACATTAATTCATACCAGAACCCATGGTAATCATTCTGGTAATCCTTAAGAATAGAAATGGCAATCTCTTTTGCCGACTCGAGATCATTGTGAAGCAGGGGGAGGAGGCTTTCTGCAAAGCGTGTCAAATTCCATTGCCCTATAATGGGTTGGTTAGTAAAAGCGTAGCGTCCATTTTTATCAATTGAACTGTAAACGGTTTCAGGGTGATAGGTATTCATAAATGCGCACGGGCCATAGTCTATTGTCTCTCCCGAAATTGCCATGTTGTCGGTATTCATTACTCCATGAATAAAACCAAATGACATCCATTGAGCAATCAATTTAGCTTGGCTTTTGACGACAGCTTTTAAGAATTGCGCGTAAGAGTCTTTGGTATTTATCAATTCAGGAAAATGTCTGTTGATTGTGTAATCGCAAAATATTTTTAGGTTATCTGGATCATTCAGGCTGCTGGCAAATTCAAAAGTTCCGACCCGGATATGACTGGATGCAATTCTAGTAAGCATCGCACCTTCAAGTATTGTTTCCCGGTAAACCGGTTCTCCAGTAGTCATAACAGACAAGCTTCTGGTTGTTGGAACACCCAGTGCGTGCATCGCCTCGCTGATGATGTACTCTCTTAACATCGGCCCCAATGCAGCTAAGCCATCCCCGCGACGACCGTAGAGAGTTGGTCCAGAGCCCTTCAAATGAATATCCAATCGTTGTTTCGATGGAGATATGTGTTCGCCTGCTAATACAGCACGCCCATCACCTAGGTTAGTAAAGTGACCGAATTGGTGGCCGGAATAAGCCTGTGAAATGAAAGACGCTCCCTGAGGTTTCTGACCACCACCAAAAATTACATAATTATTTTTTTTGATTTCATGAATATTAAGACCTAATTCCTCTGCAAGTTTGGTATTAAATATAAAGTTTTTCGGGGAGCTAAAGTTCTTAATATCTTGATAGGTGAAAAAATTACTCGGAAGGTTTTCGTAGGTATTGTCAAACTGGAATCCAAAGTTGTTCATTTGTTGGGCCTTTGAGCAGTGATTTTTGTACTTTTTTTTATCTGGTCCATTATAATTGTCTGTATTATGAATAAAATTATTATCTTTTTTGTATTATCGCTCCTAGCTACGCTATCAATGAGAGCCCTACCAAATATTGAATCAATCTGGTACCTTTACTTCTTAGTCTCCTCGCTGACCTACTTACTGGGAATTATTCTTATTTTCCGATTGCTTTACTTGTTATTTATCAAGCTTAACTTAATAAATAAAAATTAGTAGGGTTTGACATAAAAACGTCATAAAAATAATTTATATTTACTCATCAGACCAGTCTGATGATTCATGATCCTCTCCTAAAGCCGAGACTTGTCTCGGTTTTTTTATGAAAAACGAGTATGATAAAAATTATGCTAAAAAAATATCTTATCGCGTTATCGATATTCACCACGTCTCACCTGTTTGCAGAGGAATTCAATCAGTTTTGTGTAACCAGTCTTTCTGATGGAGTATTTAATCAAACGGATTGTTCAGTCAGTCATGAGTATCAGAATAAAAAATATTGTTTTGGCAACAAGGTTTCTAAAGAAATTTTTTTAAGCGACCCAGAGTCCGTTATGAAAAAAGCATCGGATTTTTATGCCAGAGCAGTGAGTGATGAGCGTGAAAAGGTATCTCAAGAGGATGCGGATAAAAAAATCAACGATCCCGAATGTAATCTCTCTAATTTGGACTTATCTTATTTGAATTTTAGTAATAAAGACCTTACTCATTGTGAAATGGTTAATACCAGCTTTTTTGGATCTGACCTTCGTGGTGCCAACCTCTCTGGTGCTAATATTCAAAGAGCGTACCTAAACCTAGCCCGAATTGAAAACACCAACTTTAATGGCGCAAATCTAGCCCAAGCAACCATATTCCAACCCATTTTTGGGGAAACTAAGTTTGCTAATGCTAACCTTAAAGGGGCTCGCCTGATTGGTACTTTGGGTAAGGTTAATCTATCGGGAGCAGACTTATCCAGTGGGCAATTAGGTCTGGATGTGGGTAATCAACCGATGGGTCAAATGAAATTCGACTCGACCGGTGGAAATTTTGAAAACGCAAATTTTGAGGGTGCTGATTTAAATATTGCCAGTTTTAAATTTGGTAACCTTCGCGGGGCAAATCTTAAAAATACAAATCTAAATCGTTCTGAACTCGTTAAAGCAGACCTGGAGGGGGCTGATCTTACCAATGCTGACCTAACTGACTCAGACGTGGACGGCGCTAATTTTAAAAATGTTAAGGGCCTTGACTCTGTTAAAGGCTGGAAAACAACTTCAGGAAAATGTCAGAACTGCCCGACCCGGTAGCCTTTATCTAAAAGAAATTAAGGGAACTTATCAGTGATTCGAAAATCGATTAGTTATTATAACTATATGATTTTATTATGGATTACACTAGATATCTTATTGAGCTTAACAACATTAAAAAACTGACATTCATGGACAGAGTGAAAGCAGCGGCTAGAAACTGTTACTATTTGGTGCTCTCGTTTTATCCAGTTTAGCTGCATACTCATTCTTTTAATTTACCTTAGGTGCGAATTTATTAAGCTCTGGATGTGGTGCAAGACTTTCCTAAGTTTTTGAAAGCAAGCGAATATTGCAATAACAAGGACAACAAGAATCACTATGATCATTGCCATCCTAATTCTCCCCAATAAAACCCTGGCTTTGTTTGAGCCAGAGCTTTGAGTACAACCCCTTCTTCTTGATTAATTCTGCATGGGTTCCTTGTTCTATTATTTGTCCTTTGTCCATAACAATTAATCGGTCCATCATCGAAATCGTTGATAACCGATGAGCGATTGCGATGACCGTTTTTTTAGCCATCAATGTTTTAAGACTTTGCTGGATTACCGTCTCCACCTCAGAATCCAATGCGCTGGTTGCCTCATCGAGAATTAGTATCGGCGCATTTTTTAGTGCTAAACGGGCTATGGCAATTCGTTGCTTTTGGCCTCCGGATAACTTTACTCCGCGTTCGCCGACATGAGAATCGTAACCTACTCTTCCTTGTTGGTCTTTTAACTGCATGATAAATTCATGGCACTCGGCCATCTTAGCCGCCTTCATGATCTCAGCCATACTGCTGTCAGGGCGACCATAGGCAATATTTTCCTTGATGGATCGATGAAGCAGTGAATTATCTTGAGACACCACGGAGATGAGACTTCTCAAGCTTGTTTGAGATACGTATCTGATATCTTGTTTGTTGATTTGAATTGAACCGTCAGAAATTTCATAGAACCTTAATAAGAGGTTGATGAGTGTCGATTTTCCAGCCCCAGACCGTCCAACAATACCTATTCGCTCATGCGCTTTGATTTGCAGCGAAAAATCATTGAAAACCGGTTCTGTGCCATAAGAGAATCTAATTCGGTTAAATAGGATAGCGGCATTATTTTTAACCACCAAAGGCTTTGCTTTCTTTGTATCATTAATAATAATCTCTTTTGACAGCATGTTAAACCCATCTTGTGTAACACCAATATTTTCAAATAAACTGGCAATTTCCCACATCACCCAATGCGAAATTCCATTGAGACGAAGCGCCATCGCAGTGGCTGCACCAACAATCCCAATATCGATCAAGCTTTTTGCCCATAGATGAATTGATAAAATGGTGGTACTTAAAATTAGCATCACACTTAAGCTGTGGTTGACTACTTCGATAAAAGTGACTTGTCGCATTTGTTTATGAACCGTTTTTAGAAACTCTGACATCGACTTTTTAGCATAGGATGATTCCCTCCCGGAATGAGAAAAAAGTTTTACTAAATTAATATTGGTATAAGCATCCGTGATACGACCGGTCATTAATGATCGAGCATCAGCTTGATTTTTTGAAAGATGAATAAGTTTTGGTACAAAAAAGATAAGCGAGATACTATAAAAGACTAACCACACAAAAAAAGGTAAAGACAGCGTCAAACTAAAAGAGCTAACAATGGCAATCATGGTAAAGATATAGATACATACATAAATTAAAATATCCGTTAGCGTAAATACAAGATCTCTTATAGAGATCGCAGTCTGCATCACCTTCGCTGAAATTCTTCCTGAAAATTCATTGCTGTAAAAATCAAAAGTTTGATTAAGGAGGTGTTTGTGGAACTTCCATCTTAAGATCATTGGCATATTTCCTGCCAGAGACTGCCTTTTAAGCAAAGACTGAAACAAGACCAAACAAATGGTGAATATAAAAATAGTGGCAATAATCCATAGCTGCCACCCAAAGTCCTCCAAGAATCGCTCCGGGCCTGAAGAAATCATGTTAGAGATGATCAACCCCACAACAAGATAAAGCCCAGCCTCAATGCTTGCTATAACACCAGTTAAGATTGACATTGCAGCAATATAACGCTTCATTCCTCTTAAGCAATGCCAAATAAACTTTGATAGAGTCACGTTGCCAATTGACAGGTGATCGTTTGGAAAGGGGTTTATTAGTTTTTCAAACTTTTCAAACACTATGGAGTGACCCAATCTTGTTTCTGGCTTTTAAAATCATAAATAGCTCGTTGGTGACCATTATTAGAGAGCACTAGTATATCCATCGATTTAAAAAAAATTTTAATGCAACAAAATCGATCTGAAGTATCTTTAAACTGATAATCATTATGTGTCTGGATATTGGTTTTAGGAGGAGGTTCTATCTGATAATCCTTTTTTTGGGATTCACTTAAATTTTTCCAAAAAAGCACTCTGCTGTCTCATCCATGATTTCAGCAACACCCTGAATGTAAACTTGCATTTTTTTCCCCGCATCCCAAAATAACAGGCTACAACTTTCATTTCTTTGTAACTCATTAAACTTTTGACTATCTCTGTCAGTAAAAATAATTAATGAATTGTCATTACCATCGAACTTTCTTGCAATCACGATTCGCTGATTAATCGTATTTTCATGATAAGAAGCTAGGATGGGAAGTCGAAATTTTGATTTTCTGTCCACCGTGCCGCGCTCTATAAATTTTAATGCCTGGTTAATAAAATCTGAAAGTTGCATATGTGTCCTTAGAATAGCATGTTGGGCTTTTATACTAATGGAATGTTCATTTATTTTTAAAAAAAAATAACTTTTTAATTAATTCTAAGTCCGTATTAATTATGGTTATTGAAAAAAACTCAAAAAAAATAGTCTTCTACGATGGGAAGTGCGGTATTTGCAGGCGTGAAATTAGTTTTTATCGATCTATCGCTGATAACGATAAATTTGTGTGGATTGATGTCACGAGGCAGTCTGATTTAAGTAAATTTAATTTAAAGTTGGTCGATGTTTTAAAGAATCTTCATGTCATTCAAGGAAAAAAGGTATTCATTGCCATTGATGCCTTCATTGTTATTTGGTCTGACTTAAAATATTTTAAATATTTAGCCGCCTTTGTCGCATTACCAATCATTCGTAATCTTGCATCAGTATCATATGATATTTTTGCTCGATATAGATTTAATAACCTAAAACATTGCCAAGTATTTAAGGAAGACCAATGAAATATTTTTTTATATTATTCTTATTAATCTCATCTTGTTCCACCGGCTATAAAGGGCCTGTCGAAAATATAGAGTCCACCCAAGATATTTGTGAGCAGACGCATTCTCAATTTGTAGAAATTTATGAATGCCTTAAGTCTGATTTAAGCCTTGTAAAAAATGATGAAATCGAACTTTACCTCTTAAAAGGGGAGCAGCTAAAAGAAAAGCTTGATCTTGGCAAGATGACTGAAGCTGATGCGAGGTATGAGTGGAAAAAACTTTTATACGATATCAAGCAACTCAGATCTGAAATGAGATACCGCATGATGTATGAACGTATTTGCCGAACCAGCTATCGAGGACATTGCGTACCCTGGTAATGAAATGAAACCTTCGATTAATATTGTCTGGCTGAAGCGTGATCTCAGGTTGCAGGATCATGAACCATTATTTTTAGCAAATCAGCAGATTGAACCCTTTATCATTTTGTATATTTTCGAGCCTAGCCTTATCAAGAATCCTCATTATGACGATCGTCATTGGCGTTTTATTCAGCAGTCTCATAAGGATATTGATTTTGTTCTTAATAAAAATCAAAAAAAATTAAGCGTAGCTTATGGCGAGGCTGAACAAGTTTTCACACAGCTATTAACTTCGTATGAAATCAAAAAAATATATAGCCATGAGGAGACCGGTCTAGAAGTTACTTATATGCGAGACAAAAAACTCGGATCTTTTTTTAAAAATCATAAAATCAGCTGGTTTGAATGCCAAAATAATGCAGTGATTCGTGGCCTCACGAACCGAACAACTTGGGATAAACATTGGTCCAAGGTGATGCGACATTCATTTTTTGAATTTAATATTGCTGGGATGAATTTAATCTCTCACGAATTTGATATTAGTAATTTATTTCAACTATCCGATGATGATCAATTTCAGCGAGGCGGTTTTTTACAAGCGCAAGAAGTAATGGATAATTTTTTTGACTCAAGAGGTCAAGATTATTACAAGTACATATCAAAACCTGAACTGAGTCGTATTTCTTGTACCAGACTTTCAGCCTACATTAGCTATGGCAACCTAAGCATAAGACAGGTTTATCGTAAGATTTTAGATCATTGGAATCGTACGGGCTGGAGAAGGTCAATGGTGGCATTGTCTTCAAGAATTCATTGGCACTGCCACTTTATTCAAAAATTTGAAAGTCAAATATCGATGGAGGAGTCTACTATTAATCCAGGTTATCAAGACTTTCCTTATTTGGTTAACGATATCAATGACCCCGATTTTATTTCTTGGAAAACAGGGCAAACCGGATACCCTATGGTTGATGCCTCTATGCGTGCGTTACAGCATACGGGCTATATAAACTTTAGGATGCGGGCAATGGTGGTGAGTTTTGCTTGTCATTATTACCGAATTCACTGGAAGCTTGTGGCAGAAGCGCTGGCTAAATTATTTCTTGATTTTGAACCAGGAATTCACTACCCACAGATACAAATGCAGGCTGGTGTGACGGGAATAAATACGATTCGAATCTATAACCCAACAAAACAATCGATTGACCATGATCCACAGGCAATTTTTATCAAGAACTGGATTCCTGAATTGAGAAATAATGATGCTGAGTTTATCAAAAGTCTTCCTCATAAAGAAAAGGACTTATTTTTTGCATGCAGTAATTATGCCGATAGTAAATATGACTTTCAGCAACGAATTAAGGAATCTCGAGATTTATTATGGAGATGGAAGAAGAGTAGCCAGGTGAAAAATAACAACAAAAAAATACTTCAACGTCATGTTCGAGTTCAATAAAAAAGGGTCTGTCGACCCTTTTTTTATTTTAGATCACAAATAAAAAGTTAGGATTTGTTTTCTTCTTTTTTTTCATCATCTTTTTTTTCATCACCGTCAGATTTATCATCGTGATCGCCATGATGCTCAGCAACGAAAATTGCTCTTTCAGCCTTCTCTTCTTCGCCATCGCCGTCTTTTTTACCATCACCGTATGATAGTAGAGCTGATCTTTCAGCCTTCTCTTCTTCTCCCTCTTTTTTATCATCCATAGAGATGACGTAACCTCTTTCAGCCTTTTCTTTATCATCCTTAGTATCTGTTTCATCTGCAGCGAATGCTGAAAAAGATGATGCTGTTAAAAGTGCGATTAATAATTTTGAGTACATAAAATGCCTTTCATTATTTATTGTAAAGACTTAAAGAGTCCTGAGGTACTAGTTTGTTCAAATTAATTTTTCAAATTGGTGCATTATCTGCATCAAAATTGGGCAGTAATATCCAAATATCAATTACTCAATTGATAAATCAACAATAAAACAAGGGTCTGAAGCGTTGGCACAGAAATTGCATTCTAGAATTTAAGAAAGGAGTTTTTTTATGATTAATTACATAAGCTTAAGTTACTGGCTTAATTCTTCAAATTTATCACAAGGTCAATTTGTATTAATGCTATTCATTCTATTCGTTTTGTATGACTTGTCATTTCCTAAACGGGTCAAATAATAGATTGTTTATGTGAATTATTTTTAGTTAATCTCTGATATTATCGAGTGAATCAAGTTACTAAAAATTCAAATGAGCTTTTTAGCAAGAATATACGAAAAAATATTAGTATTATCAAAAACTTCCCGAGCTACGTATTATCTAGTAATTCTAAGCTTTTCTGAATCATCTTTTTTCCCAATCCCTCCCGATGTGATGCTTGCTCCAATGTGTATTGCCCAGCCTAAACGGATTTGGATTTTAGCTTTTTATACCACTACAGCCTCTGTTCTTGGGGGTTTATTGGGGTATTTCATTGGTGTTTATGGTTTTTCTATAGTTGAACCTATGTTAATGACTGCAGGCTATATGGACAAATACGACCTTGCACTCCAGTGGTTTAATCGATGGGGATTTTGGGCCATCTTGGTAGCTGGATTTTCTCCGATACCTTATAAATTATTTACTATAGCTGCTGGTGTCGTTTCAATGGCGTTGCCTGCATTTATTTTGGCTTCCTTTGTTGGCAGAGGGCTGAGATTTTTCTTATTAGGAGCGTTAGTAAAATTATTTGGCAATAAGATAGATAGCTTCTTAAAAAGACACATTAATGTGGTTGGCTGGGTATCTGTTTTTATTTTATTGGCTTTTATTGGGGTTGATTTTTTTAATCAATATGGATAGTTCTTGCTTAATTAAAAATGATCGATATAATGACGCAACTAATTGATTGTCTTAATTTTTTTAATGTGAGCCAGTCTATTCTCCATTATCAAATATAAGGATAATTATGTCATTTGACGCATTCGGATTTATACCTCCGATCAATAGAGCTATTCAGCGTATAAACTACGAAACTGCAACACCGATTCAACAGCAGTGCATCCCGTTAATACTGGAGGGTAAAGATGTTTTAGCCTCAGCACAAACTGGGACGGGAAAAACAGCCGCATTCAGTTTGCCATTATTACAGATGGTTTCCAAAAAAACTGATCCAAAACACAAAAGAAATATAAGCCCAAAAGTACTTATTTTGTCACCAACCAGGGAGCTTGCCTCTCAAATTGATCAGGAAATTATTCGCTTCAGTCATTTTCTGGAAACTAATGTGGTCACCATTGTCGGTGGTGTTTCATATAAAATTCAAAATAAGTTATTAAAATCAAATGTTGATTTTTTAGTTGCNACACCGGGGCGANTGATGGACCTANTAAGNCAGCGTAAAATTAATCTTAAGCACATTGATGCAATGGTNATTGATGAGGCTGATCGAATGCTTGATATGGGGTTTGTTCCAGATATAAAGAAAATTTTTGAAGCGACTTCTCAAGATCAGCAGGTATTGATGTTTACAGCTACTTTAAATAAATCTATCGAAAAGATTGCTCAACAATTTCAAAAGAATCCTGTACGCGTTGCTGTAGAGCAAGAAAATAAGTCGAATAAAAATATTCGACAAATTGCCTATCCTGTTGCTGATTACAATCAAAAGAAATTGGTTTTAGTAGATATCTTAAATCAACCTGAGTTAAACCAAGCCATCATATTTACAGCTACTAAGAGAGAGGCAGACAAGCTTTCAGATGAGTTATATTTAATGAACCATCGCTCAAAAACACTGCACGGGGATATGAGTCAGCGAGAGAGAACTCGAACCATCAATCGCTTTAAAAATAATGAAATACAAATTTTAGTTGCCACCGATATTGCTGCCAGGGGTATTGATGTTTCAGATGTTACCCACGTCATCAATTTTGACATGCCAAGGCAAGCTGAGGATTACATTCATAGGATTGGACGAACTGGCAGAGCAGACAAGAAAGGGACAGCAATCAGCTTAATTACTAATAAGGAAAAATTTGCAATTCAAAAAATTGAACGCTACGCAAATGTTCAAATTGAAATTTTGAAATCACCCCACAGCACAGCTTCAACATCTTTAATTCATGAAAAGAAAGAAAGCGGCTTTAAGAAAAAAAGAAGAACGGATGGCAAAAAAAGAACATCGGATAAGTCTAGTAGAAGGCCATCTTCCAATGCTGATTTTGCTAAAAAACGAATGGCTAAAAGAGATGGATCATTCAACAATGCATCTGATTCAAATGATGCTAGACCCACTAGCAGGGATGGCGATTCGAGACCAAGCAGACGCAGTGATGATTCGAGAGCTAAACCCAGAGGCGATGCTAGACCCAGTAGCAGGGATGGCGATTCAAGACCAAGCAGACGCAGTGATGATTCGAGAGCTAAACCCAGAGGCGACTCCAAGTCTAAATTTCGTGGCGGTGAATCAAGACCTAAAAAAAGATCTGGTGAGTCAAAATTTAAATCTTCGCCTAGAGCTTAATTTCAAGTTTAGATAAAACTTTATTTCTTATATATTTTGCTATTAAAGAAGTGTTGGATTTTTTAAAATACTTTTTAAAAAAATAATCCAATTCTTCTTTATTCATTGTAGTAATCGTAAATTTAAGAAAACTATATAAATCCCTAATGCTGCATTGGAATCGAAAGGTTCTTTTTTTCATTTTCTCTAAATCGATAAATAATACGGATTGATTTTTTTTGTTGATGTAAATATGTTTGGGAAGCGGGTAGGTGTGCTGTATCTTTTTTTGATGAAGCAAGCTAAGTGCGTTGGCAATTTTCTCTAAATTTATAAGCTTAATCTTTTGATCTTTCTTTAAAATATTTTCAAGGGATTGATATTCTTTATTAAGATCTTTGGTTGCTAAGATACACTGATTACCCTTGATCCCAAAAAAGACTACCTCCAATGAGTTAATATTATTTTCGTTTAAGATTTGTATATTACGGAACTCTCTTGCAAAGGTTGGCTCACCATAAAATGGATGTCTCCATGTTTTAAAATTATGGTTTTCTTGCTTTTTAATGAAGACAATATCCTTTCCTATTGTTTTGGTTATAACGCCACTCCAACCATTTCTTCGTCGATTAACTTCTTCAAACCATTTGTTAGGTAAATCCCAGAATGCATCAAAATTTATCAATTTAGACGCTGATAATTTGGCTACCCATTGTTTATTTATGTATTCGAACATAAGAGGCTAATCTTTTTCCGGTTTTTCTAAGGAGACCAACCCTATTTTTTGATGTCGATAGTCTTGAAGTATCATGACTGAGGTTTTTTTGAGATCCGATTGTCCTCCTTTAACCACCAAATGTTTTTTTATGGCAATTAATTCAATTAATACTTCTGATGGTTGTTCACATTCTTCAGCAGAAATTTGATAACGTTTTATCAATAAGTTTTTGTAATGAACTTTCAGGTAATCAAGTAAATAGAGAGCAGCCTCGGTATCATCATAAGCTTTGATACCAATAATGTTAGAAGCCGCTAAATAATTTCCTTGTGTCTCGTCCTCGATTTTTGGCCACATCAAACCGGGTGTATCGGTTAAGATAAATTCTTCGTCAACAATAATTCGTTGCTGCATTTGTGTTACGGCTGGAACGTCTCCCGTTTTGGCAATTTTTCTTTGAGTAATTAGATTAATCAATGAGGATTTGCCCACATTAGGAATACCAATAATGATGGCACGTACAGGCTTAATTGACGTTCCTCGATGCGGGACGAGACTAAAACATGCCTCTTTGATGCTAATTCTGTCTTTTTTATTTTTTGCTGAAACTGCCAAAGACAGGGTATCTTTTAGTTGATTAAACTCTTTAATCCATGACTTGGTAATGGATTCATCAGCAATATCGGACTTATTTAGCAGTTTTAAATGGGGTTTACCACGATTCTTGATTATTTGATTCAGCATGGGATTTTCTGACGATTTTGGTAGTCGAGCATCAACTACTTCAATGACCATATCATTATGCTTAAGATTTTTTTCAAAATCTTTTTTTGCCTTGGTCATGTGACCTGGAAACCATTGAACAGCCATGTAAAACCCCATTGAAAAAGACATTATAATGTAAACTGATGGGCATGGAAAAAAGCTATGAAATAAAAGATGATCAGAATATTGAGTTGCTAAAGCAGCTGCATATACTAACGCGTGATGGCAAGCTGAACCAGGACTCCAGAAGGAAGTTAAAACAGATTTATCATTTAGTAAATTTTATTCAACCCATTATAACTAAATACCATGACCGATCTTTTACCCTTGTCGACCATGGCGCAGGAAAATCATACCTTGGGTTTATCCTATTCGATCTCATCGTGAAAAATACATTAGGGAGCATTATTGGGGTTGAGATTAATGAAGATTTGGTTAACAAATCCCAATTACTCATGGAACGCTTTAATTTTAATAACATGCAATTCATTTCTCAGGAAATTGCCAAGTCGTCGGAAATAATTTCAAAAGCGGATATTGTTACGGCCTTGCACGCCTGTGATACCGCCACTGACGATGCAATGAGTTTTGCTTTTGAAAAAAATGCTGATTGGATTGTTTTGGTGCCGTGCTGCCAAGCAGAAATTTATAGGGGATTGAAAACTATCAAACCCTCTCAAGCATCTAACCACTGGGTCGAGTTATATAGGCATGGAATTCACTCAAGAGAATTTGGTAGCCATTTGACTAATGTATTAAGGTGCCTGAAGTTAGAAAGTCTTGGCTATAAAGTTAAGGTTACAGAGCTTGTTGGGTGGGAACATTCAATGAAAAATGAGTTGATAATTGCTGAAAATATAAAACAAAAAAATACTAAATCTTATGATCGTATGAAAAAAATAATATCCGACTTGGGGTTAGAAAAGCTACAATTTCGTTTTTTATAATAAACAAAAATCAAGGAGACCTAATTGAAAACATTTTTCTTTTTATTATGCGTAATTACTTCAAATGCTATCGCCCATGATTTCTCAGGCCGCTATGAGTGTGATGGTAAAGACGGCTCTGAAGGAGCTTATAAGGGTGAGGTTATAATGAATTTAAAAAAACAATTTACCCAAAAAGATTATGCAAGTTATGATTTTGTTCTTAAGGTTCCTGGTTTTGGTGAATACAACGGATTTGCTGCCGCCAACAATCTGGATGTAGCCATTTACTTTGGACTGGATGATAAACAGAATGAGGACTATGGTGTTGGCATTGCCAAGTTTTCAAAAACTAAAAATAATCTTTGGCAATTCCATAAGTTTTATTTTGAACCTGGTTACAAGGGGGGAAACACGGGTTTTGAAGATTGCATACAAGTCAAGTAAAGGTTGAGTCAAATTAAAATTCATTACCCCGAATCATTACCGGTTAGTCAAAATGTAGATAAGATAAAAAAACTTATCAGCGAACATCAAGTGATTGTCCTATGCGGTGAAACCGGCTCTGGCAAAACTACACAACTTCCCAAAATCTGTTTAGACTTAGGTAGGGGCAAAAGAAAATTAATCGGACACACCCAACCAAGAAGGATAGCTGCACGATCTGTTGCAACCAGAATTGCCGAGGAGCTCAATGTTAATTTAGGTGATGAGGTCGGGTTTAAAGTTCGTTTTACTGACAAAACATCGACTAAGACTCATATTAAGTTGATGACTGACGGGATTCTGTTGGCTGAGACGCAGAACGACCCACTTTTAAAAAAATACGACACCCTGATTATTGATGAAGCTCATGAAAGAAATCTTAATATTGATTTTTTGATTGGCTTTATAAAGCAACTTCTTCCCAAAAGACCCGATTTAAAAATAATTATTACCAGCGCCACAATCGATGTGGAAAAGTTTTCAAAACATTTTGACAATGCCCCGACGATTGAAATATCTGGAAGAACATTCCCGGTTGAAACTTTATACCGGCCAATGAAAGATATCGAAGAAGGAGATGTTATCTCCATAGAGGAGTCGGTTTATGAGGTTATTAAGGAGATTGGAAAACAGCCTGGTGATGTGCTAGTTTTTTTGCCTGGCGAGAAAGATATTCATGATATTAANCGATTTTTAAATGANGTTTTAAGCCAAGANTATGAAGTGCTTCCTTTATTTTCTAGACTTCCTGTAGCTGACCAGCANAAAATATTCAGTGTAAGTGGAAAGAAAAGAATTATTTTATCGACCAACATTGCCGAAACATCATTAACGGTACCTAACATTAAATTTGTTATCGATTCCGGCTTGGCAAGAGTGGTTCGCTACAATCCGAGGTTGAGGATTGAGCAGCTATTAATTGAAAAAATCTCACAAGCGGCTGCAAACCAAAGAACAGGAAGGTGTGGAAGAGTAGCACCAGGTATTTGTTATCGTTTGTTCGATGAGGAAGATTATAACAATCGCGGAGTTTATACCGACCCAGAAATTATGAGGAGTTCCTTGGCCTCTGTAATTTTAAGGATGTCGAGTTTGAATTTGGGTGATGTTGAACTATTTCCGTTTATTGACCCACCATTTAAAAAATTTATTCAAGATGGTTATGAGCTGCTTTTTGAATTGCATGCTGTAGATAAGGATCGAAAAATAACACCACTTGGTCAAACATTGGCGCAAATACCAATGGATCCGATATTTTCAAGAATCTTAATAGAAGCCAAAAATCTTCATTGCCTGAGCGAGGTGATCCCAATTATTGCTGCCATATCTGTAGCAGATCCAATTGAGAGACCTTTTGATAAATTAGAACAAGCCGAGAAGGCTCAATTAGCATTTCATGATCCAAAGTCCGGATTCTTAAGTTTTTATCGGCTATGGCAATTATTAAAGCAAGAGGCTGGAAGTCAAAAAATAAAAGATTTTTCAGTTTTTTGTAAAAAATACTTTTTATCATTTACCCGGATGCGGGAGTGGCAGGAGATGCACAAGCAGCTGTTGCAAATTGTTACAGAGTTAAAGTTTCGATTAAATGGCAAGGAAGCGACTTATGATCAAATTCACCAATCACTACTCAGTGGATTATTAAGAAATATTGGCTTTAAAGAAATTGATGGTATTAATTACTTGGGTAGTAAGGGTATTAAGTTTTTAATTGGCCCCAAGCTTTATCGAAACAAAAAATTTAAATGGATTGTCGCTGCCGAAATTATTGATACCGGAAAATTTTATGGACAATGCATTGCTGAAATTAATGACCAGTGGATTGAGAAGTATGCCCAGCATTTACTTGATTCTGACTATTCTAATCCGCGCTGGAATAGTAAATTAAGTCGTGTCGATGCAACAGAAAAGCTTTCACTGTTTGGTTTAGTTATTGTTCCAGAAAGAACTATTCATTACGGTCCAATCAACCCATTGATAGCTAAAGAAATTTTTGTAAGACAAGGTTTGGTTGAGGGGCTATACAAAAGTGCTGGAAATTTTTGGAGTATTAATCAAAAATTAATACGTGAAATTGAGGGCTTGGAACATAAGTCAAGAAGGCGAGATATCCTAATTAATGATGATGTTCTATATGACTTCTATTACGAGAAGATTGATGCAGTAGTTATAAATGGTGCAGGGTTTGAACACTGGAGAAAAGAAATTGAAAAAAGAGATCCTGAGCGATTAGTTTTAACCAAAGAATACCTCATGCAAAGAAGCGCCAAGGAAATTACTGACGAGGTGTATCCAAATAAAATTAAATTGAATAATTACAACTATCAACTTAAGTATCATTTTGACCCTAGCCATCCAAGAGATGGTCTTACTATCGCGTTGCCTCTGGCGCATTTAAATTTAATTAATGCTGACCATCTCGATTGGTTAGTGCCTGGGTTACTCAATGAAAAAGTAACCTGGGCCTTTAAAAATTTACCAAAAAACATTCGTAGGAAATGTATTCCTGTTAAAGATTGGACTTCGCAATTTCTTAATTATCCGAGATTGAAAAATTTTAAAGAAACATTTACCAAATTTATTTGGGAGCACGTTGATCCTACCTTTATGATAGACGATCAATTTTTTCAAGATTTACCAACGCATTTAAAAGTTAAATATGAATTGATTAACGACCAGGGTCGAATGGTTGACCTCAATGAAAATCTTGATTTTTTAAGAAAGGAGCATCAGGAAAATATCAAAGAGGTAGTCGAACGGGTTCGTTACGAAATCGAGGGAAAAGGTTACAAAGTTTGGCCAATCGATTCCTTACCATTAAAAGTTGAGAAACGAATCAAGGATAAAGTCTTCGAGGCTTACCCAGCCTTTGTCGACCAGGATGACTCAATTGCCATCCAGGTTTTTGATAATCCTGATGATGCCCAAATACATCATAATCAAGGTGTTAAGCGTCTAGTCATGATTCATTATAATGAGCGAATTAAGCGTATTAGAAAAAATACAACCAACCTAAATGAGCCCATCATGAAATTGAGTTCTTACATCGATAAGAATCAACTTATTGAAAATATGATCGATTTGATTATGGAGGAATTGATTTCAGGATATGACAACATTCGAACAGCTAAAGAATTCGAAGCATTGATTACGTTTGGTCGAAACGAGATGCCAAGATTGATAGACTCTATTGAAAAAGAGATGTTAAAAATAGCCAATGAATATTATGAAATTCAAAAATTAAAAAGCTCATTATCTTATTGGGATGAAATTGAGGAGGATGTTGATGAGCAGCTAGAAATACTAATGCCTCCTTATGAAAAACCATTGTTTAAGTTTGAATACCTTACACAGATTGCAAAGTACCTCCAGGCATTGAGAATAAGAGTTGAGAAATATCCACAACGACAAGAACTGGACCTGGAAAAGTTGTCGCAATACAACAGACTAAAAAGCAAATGGGTTGAAAAGGTTGTCGGTTTTGTTGAGAATGACATCGGTATTCCAGAAGCATACATAGACTTCCAATGGCAGTTACAAGAATTAAGAGTTTCTTTTTTTGCTCAAGAGTTAAAAACATTAAAACCCATTTCCATTCAGAGAATGGATAAAAACTGGAATGAGTTATTAAAGGTACATTTTTGATTATGGTTAATTTAAAAAAATTACCTGTTGAGATTAGTGAGATGGATCAAATAAGATCATTGCACCTAGAAACGGACTCCATCCAAAGCGCAATGAGTGTTGATGATCCGGTTCATTTAACATTAAAGTATACACAGGTAGTCGCGTTACTTTTACTTTTTAAGCGTCATCCAAAGTCCTTCACAGTTTTTGGATTAGGGGCCGGATCTCTAACTAAATTTTTCTTTTATTTTTGTCCAAAATCAAAAATTGATACGATTGAAATAAATCCTCAGGTTATCAACGTTGCCTTTCAGATGTTTGAAGTGCCGGCAGAAACTAACCGTCATAAGATTATCGAGATGGATGCATCGTCCTATCTTAACAACCATAAGTTACCCTTTGATGTCTTGATCTCGGACATCTTCGACGGGTACGGCATACCCAAACAATTCACTCAAAAAAGATACTTTAAAAAATGTTACAACTCTTTACATGACTCGGGAATTTTTGTAATAAATTTATGGGGATCGGACAAGAATACGCCTAATTTTATTTTAGATTTAAAAGACTTATTTAGTTATGTGATTATTGTTGAGTCAGACAACCCTGGAAATATCATTTTATTTTGCTTTAAATCAACCTTTTCATTTCCTCCAGTGAAACAAATGGAAAAAAATTTACTAAGATTGTCTGATAAATTAAATTTTGATTTGAAGTTCTTTTATAAGAGAATGCTAAAGAGAAATAAACAAACATTTGAAAGAATACATTGTCGATAGAAAAATTTTCCTTTTTTGCAACATGCCCTAGGGGTCTTGAGAAGTTCCTCTTTGATGAAATTCGCCAAATCGGCGGTCAAAAAATTAAAGTACACGATGGCGGTGTTTCTTTCTCTGGAGACCAGTCCTCAATGTATGCATTTAATATCTCATCAAGGATTGCTACTCGTCTTTTAAAAAGGGTAGCCTATGGTCAATTTAAGTCTGAGCAGGACCTCTATCAATCTGGACTTAAGGTGAAGTGGGCTGATATATTCTCGGTTGATAAAACAATCAAAGTTTCAACGACTTCGGTCAGAACGAGTCTTAAAAGTATTGATTTTGTGACGCTCAGAATTAAAGATGCGATTTGTGATGTTTTTACCCAAAGATTTAGCAAACGACCCAATGTTGATGTTCGCGACCCTGATGTTAAGGTCCATGTTTTTTTAGAGAAAAATAACTATATTTTTTATATCGATGCATCGGGTAGGCCCCTTTATCAAAGAGGTTATCGAGATAAGAGTATCGAGGCGCCCCTCAAAGAAAACTTAGCAGCGGGTATTGTTAATTTATCAAACTGGCAGGCGGAAGAGCCGCTTTTGGACCCTATGTGTGGAAGTGGGACGTTGATCATTGAGGCTGCGATGAAGGCCTTAAATATTTTTCCAGGTGCTACAAGAACGTTTGGTTTTGATCAGTGGCATGACTTTGACCCGGATCTTTTTAATAAAATTAAACAGGATTATTTAAATTTAAGGGAAGATAAAGACTTAAAGATTTATGGGTCAGATATTGATCGAAAATCTTTTAATGCCGCTTCAACCAATATTGATAATGTTGGCCTTAAGCCTTTTATTCGAATAAATACCAAACGCTTTGAGGCATCAAACGCTCCTGCCTCAAGCGGTGTTATAGTTTGTAATCCTCCTTACGGAGTTCGATTAAACAATGAAGACGAACTGTGGCAAAGTTATCAGCAATGGGGATCAACACTCAAAAAAGAATTCTCAGACTGGAGAGCATATTTCATAAGTAACGATATGGAATTTCCTAAAGGCTTGAGATTGTCAGCCAGCAAAAAAACCCCGTTATATAACGGGGCCTTAGATTGTCGATTATTTGAGTTCGTGATGGTTTCGGGAAGCAACCGAAAACTTAAGTCAGCGAGTTAATAGCGGACTCATAGTTCGGTTCCTCAGTGATTTCAGCCACAAGCTCACTGTGCAAAACATTGTTATTTTCATCGACAACAATTACCGCTCGGGATGTGAGTCCTTGAAGACTTGAATTCATAATTTCAACCCCAAAGTCATTTGAGAACTTTTTAATGCCCCTGAATGCCGATAAAGTCTCTACATTCTCAGTACCTTCTGCTCCACAGAAACGTTTTTGAGCAAAAGGAAGATCGGCGGAAATACACAATACGACAGTATTGTTTAATCTGGATGCTTCGTCGTTAAATCGTTTTACAGACAAAGCGCATGTGGGTGTATCAATACTAGGAAAAATATTTAGGATTTTTCGTTTTCCAGAAAAGGATCCTAGGTTTACATCCTCTCTTTTTTGATTCGCTAAGCTAAAATCAGGAAGCTGATCTCCCTTTTGTGGAAAGTGGCCACCAATCTGAACTGGGTCGCCTTTGAGCGTAACGTTTGACATGAATTTCTCCAAAAAAATTGTTTAAAGTACTCGTTAATCGTTAAAGATATCAGGTAAAATTAAAAGATGCAAAGTGATTCAGAAAGTCAATTCGTCCATCTTAGATGTCATAGTGAATATTCCATTACCGATGGAATTGTGAGACTGAGTCCGTACGTTAGCAAAGCTCAGGAAGATGGTGCAGAATCGCTTTCCATTACTGACTTAAGTAATGTTTTTGCAGCCGTAAAATTCTTTAAAGCATGCGTGAGTAAAGGAATTAAACCAATTGTGGGCGCTGATCTTTATGTTGAGAATATTCAAAATAGGGAACAACCTTACCGCCTACTGCTTCTTTGTCAAAATCACCAAGGTTATTTAAATCTTTCTAAACTAATTACCAAGGCTTATACGGAGAATCAGTATCGTGACCGTCCTGAATTAAAGTACGATTGGCTTTTTTCGGATCTTAATAAAGATTTAATTTGTTTATCCGGTTTTGACTATGGGGATATCGGGCAATTATTACTCAGCCAAAAAAATGACCAGGCCGAAGAGCTGGTAACAAAATATAAACAGGCTTTTGGAGACCGATTTTACCTGGAAGTGCAGCGTTATCAGATTGGAAAACAAAGGGATGAGCATGAGCGACTCATCTTACAAACCGCACAGATTGCTCTTAATCATGAAATACCTCTCGTGGCTACACATCCCGTACAGTTTATTCACCAAGAAGACTTTCAGGCTCATGAGGCAAAGACATGTATTGCTGAAGGATACGTGCTTGGGGATCAAAGAAGGCCTAAAAAGTTTACTGCAGAACAGTATTTTAAAACCCAAAGTGAAATGCGTGAGTTATTTTCAGACATTTCAGCCGCGATTCAGAACAGTGTTGAGATATCAAAAAGATGTAATTTTGAATTTGAATTAGGCAACGTCTATCTGCCTAATTTTCCAATCCCAGACGGTTCATCGGTAAATGAATTTTTAGAAAATTCGGCGAAAAAAGGACTATCTGAAAAATTAAATATTCTTTTTCCAGACAGTGAAGATCGAAAGAACAATGAGAAGAAATATATTGATCGACTCAGCTTTGAAATTAATGTTATTAATCAGATGGGTTATGCGGGTTATTTTTTAATTGTTGCTGACTTTATAAATTGGGCAAAAAATAATGATGTTCCAGTCGGTCCCGGCAGGGGGTCTGGGGCAGGCTCTGTCGTTGCCTTCTCTTTGGGAATTACTGATTTAGATCCGCTTGAGTACAACCTGCTATTTGAACGATTTTTGAATCCTGAAAGGGTTTCAATGCCAGATTTCGATATTGATTTCTGCCAAGAGGGAAGGGATCGCGTTATAGAGTATGTTAAACAGCGGTATGGCTACGAAGCAGTCAGCCAGATCGTAACCTTTGGTACCATGGCTGCCCGTGCGGTTGTTCGTGATGTAGGTCGTGTCCTCGATCTCCCTTTTCCATTTGTGGATGGACTAGCAAAATTAATTCCTATGGAGCTTGGGATAACTCTCAAAGATGCGATTGAAAAAGAAGAGCAAATTCAACAACGCATTAAAGCTGAGGAGGAGGTTAAAGAGTTATTTGATCTTGCATTAAAATTAGAGGGACTGGTTCGTAATGTGGGTATGCATGCGGGAGGCGTTCTCATTGCTCCCGGAAAAATTTCCGAATACTCTCCACTTTATTGCCAAGCCGATGGCGAGAGCATGGTCAGTCAGTTTGATAAGGATGATGTGGAGTCGGTTGGCCTAATTAAGTTTGACTTCTTGGGTTTAAGGACACTGACTATCTTATCCATGGCATTAAATAATGCCAACCAAATGCGGTTAAAAGATAATCTGCCCGAATTAGATCTTGACTCTATCCCTTTAGACGATAAAGACACTTACCAATGGTTGACAGAGGCCAATACAACCGCTGTGTTTCAGCTTGAATCGCGCGGTATGAAAGACATGCTTAAGCAAGCTAAACCCGATTGTTTTGAGGATATTATTGCACTGGTGGCTCTTTACAGGCCAGGACCGATGGACTTGATCCCTGATTTTTGTAAACGAAAACACGGTCAACAGTTAGTCTCATATCCTCATCCGGTAACCGAAAGTATCTTAAAAGAAACTTATGGAATTGCGGTTTATCAGGAACAGGTTATGCAAATTGCTCAGTCAGTTGCTGGNTATACATTAGGNGGTGCCGACCTACTNAGGCGGGCCATGGGNAAGAAAAAACAAGAAGANATGGATGCCCAGCGCGATATCTTTATTAAGGGTGCAACGCAAAAAGATTTAACAGAAAAACAAGCATCAGATTTATTTGATCTTTTGGAAAAATTTGCAGGCTATGGTTTTAATAAGTCTCATGCTGCTGCCTATGCAAAAATTGCATACCAGACGGCCTACTTAAAAAGACATTACACCTCTTCATTTATAGCAGCCTCAATGTCTGCTGATATGAATAATACGGATAACGTCGCCTTACTTTTTGATGACTGTATTCTGAATAAAATAAAATTATTACCCCCGTCAATCAATAAAAGTGGTTATCGATTCCTGCCATTGAATGAAAAGGAGATTTTATATGGATTGGGCGCTGTTAAAGGAACGGGATTGGCAGCAATCGAAGTGATTATGGAAGACAGGGAGAAGAATGGTCCATTTGAGTCTTTATTTGAATTTTGCGCACGCCTCGATTTAAGAAAGGTCAATCGAAAAGTTATTGAGTCTCTGATTCGTGCGGGAGCGTTTGATGAGCTTGAAAAAAACCGGGCATCGTTATTAGCCTCGATTAATCAGGCGATCACTTTGGCAGAGCAGACTAAATCCAATTTAGGACAGAATTCTCTATTTGGTGCAGAAGAGGATAATAAGATCAACAGTTATGTCCCTGCCGACTTTTGGGATAACAAAAAACAAATATATGAGGAAAAGGTTGCTCTTGGATTTTATTATAGCGGCCACCCATTTACTTACTATAAAGCCATGGTCAGAGCTATGTATCCTCAGTCGCTAAAAGAGGCCAGGCCATCCACAAATAATCAATGGTTGTCTGGTGTTGTTATGTCAGTCAGGAACAGAATGACCCAACGTGGCAAGATTGCCATTGTTACTTTGGATGATGGAGAAGGAAGATTGGATATGATCGTAGGGAGCAAGTTGCTTTCTATGGTATACGGGCTTATTAAAGAAGACCAATTATTGATTGTTGAAGGCAAGGTCAGCCCGGATGAATTTACCGGGGGCAACAGAGTGTCTGCGGTAAATGTTTATGATCTACTGACCGTCCAAAGTCGTAAAATGCGTGGGATAAAAATTAAAGTTGGTACACAACTCGATCCTAATTTTCTGAAAGGAATTTTAAAACCCTACAGCAATGGCGCTTTTCCAAAAGAAGTTGGACGTTGCCCTATATTTATTGAATACGAAAATGCTCAAGGGATGGCGGAGGTCAAATTGGGCGATGACTGGAGAGTCGCTCCCCATGAAAATTTAATCTTCGATCTAAAGAAATCATTCCAAGATGAGAATGTAAAAATACTTTATAATTAATGCAAATATTAATCAGCCTAGAAAAATTATGAAACTTCATTACCTGGAATTTGAAAAACCATTACAAAAGTTAGCCTTACAAGTGGAAGAGCTTGAAAAAGATTACCAAGATAATCCAAAATTAAATATATCCAAAGAAATCAAACAGTTACAATCCAAAACTGATGATTTATTGCATGAGATTTACGACAACCTGTCCCCATGGCAGATTTCTCAAATTTCCAGACACCCACAGCGACCCTATACGCAAGACTACATCGATTATCTATTTACCGATTTTCAAGAGTTGCATGGTGATCGAGCTTTTGCAGATGATCCAGCTATTATTGGGGGACTAGCCAATTTTGAAGGACAGCCTGTTATGGTTGTAGGACAACAAAAAGGAAGAGACACCAAAGAACGACAGTACCGTAATTTTGGCATGCCACGACCTGAAGGTTATAGAAAAGCACTTAGGCTATTTCGTTTAGCTGAGAAATTTGATTTACCGATCATCACGTTGATTGATACCCCAGGGGCTTATCCAGGAATCGGTGCTGAGGAAAGGGGGCAGTCAGAAGCCATAGCTAGAAACTTGTATGCGATGACGGAGTTAAAGACCTCTATAATTGGTGTGGTCATTGGTGAAGGTGGTTCCGGCGGTGCACTAGCACTCGGCGTAGTCGACCATTTGATGATGCTTCAATTTTCTACCTATTCTGTTATTTCACCTGAGGGGTGCGCATCAATTCTCTATAAGGATGCTAAAAAAGCTGATATTGCTGCGGAGAGTTTGGGTATTACTGCGGACCATTTAAAAAAAGTAGGACTTGCCGATGAAATTATCCCTGAACCGCTTGGTGGTGCTCACAGAAATACTAAGGCAACCATGGAGTCAGTGAAGCAATCTTTAAAAAAACAATTAAATCTAATCCAAAAACAACCGATTGATATATTGCTTAATATCAGATACCAGCGACTAATGAGTTACGGTGACTTTGAATCATAAGTTATGTCGGATTTACTCCAACAAGTTGAACAATCTTATCTAGCTTGTAAATTTAAAAAAAATATTCATTTTTTAGTTGGTGTAAGCGGGGGTGTTGATTCGATTGTATTGGCTCATTCTCTTCTTCAATTAAAAAAAAATTACCCAATCCAAATCAGTGTTATTTACATCGACCACCAGTTGAATCCGAGGGCAAAACGGTGGGGGCAGACTGTACAAAAATTTGCAAATAATAATGATGTGGAATTTTTGTGTGAAAAGATTTCCATTGAAAACGATTTGAAATTAGGTATTGAGGGGGCTGCCCGAAAAAAACGTTACGAGGCTTTTGCTAAGAATAAAAAAGATTTCTTAGTTTTAGCTCATCATGAGGATGATCAGTTTGAGACGCTCCTTCTTCAATTATCCAGGGGGGCGGGTTTAAAAGGACTGAGCTGTATGGCTGAGTTAGATGAAAGCAGAAAGATATGGAGACCATTGTTAGATGTTCCTAAAACAACAATCACCGCCTACCAACAAATGCATCAACTCAATTTTATTGAGGATGACTCAAACCTTAATAACCAATTTGATCGAAATTATATCCGCAACAGAGTCATCCCGGTCATAAAAAAACGGTTCCCCTTGGTGGCAAAAAATGCGAATCGATCGGTCAAGCATATCGCTGATCATTATCTACAGCAAAAGGATGTCATCGAACAGTCGTATAGTCAGGCGATTACTAAAGAGAGTTCGCTGAGGGGAGATTTCATAAAAGAACTCGATGACCTAAACCTGACTCAGTTAATTCGTTTCTGGCTGGATGAACATCAAATCCTGATGCCAAGTACTCGAGTCATGAGTCAAATTATAAAGCAGGTAAGAACTTTAGATTCCGAAAGTAACATTAAAATTAAAATTCAACATCACACGATTCAGTCCTACAATCAACAATTATTTATCGTCTCGGATGATGTATTAAATTTCCCTCAATTAATTTGGAAAGATGATGATGTAATAAAGCTCCAACAGGGACATTTTATTTTTTTTGAAAAGAGAATCGGTGAAGGCCTATCAAAAAAGTTATTAGAGGGTGGGCAGGTTCTGATTTCAAAACCAAAGAGCATGTCTCAGAAATTGAGAATTCATGATAAGCAACCAAGTCGTGACCTAAAGTATCTATTTCAAAAACACAAAGTACCGACATGGGAAAGGTTAAGCTACCC
>JGI26088J50261_1000188_pt1 | contig 37418 bp, 31 predicted proteins | sample SaaInl1SG_22_DNA_FD_50261 | JGI IMG/M metagenome (IMG submission 50261)
AATCGTCTACAATACCTTCGCCACCGCCATTAGCGCTGCCATCACCAAGACCTGAGCCAGTTGATGTGCTCATCGCGTAGACAGCAGACATTGTCAAGCCACTATCTGTAGTGCTTGTGCCTGTTACTTTAACTTCACCATCTTGGTAGAAACTTGTTGTTGTGCCGTCGTCCGTTACTTCAAAGTTTGAGTAACCAGAAATTGAAACGTCAGCTTGTGCAGCTGTTACGCTCATCGCTACAAGAGCAGTCGTCGCAAGAAGAACCTTACGCATAATTAAATCTCCCTTAGAGAAGTCATTGCCACCATTGGCAACGACCTCAACATATTAGCAATTACTCAATTAACAAGAACCGATGAATGCGATGGAACAAGTTTTTTCAAGCGTGTGATATTTTTGCAACAGTCTTGTCGATGACGGGCTAAAGCGTTACAAAAGTTGGAAATATTTTTGCAACAGACAGCCATGGCCGAAGGGCAGCACAAATCATGTCAGACAAAATTTCAAAGACGCATTCTGTCATTGCCGATAATCTTGCTGCTATCCATGACAAAATCGCCGTCGCCGAAGCAGCCTATAAAACGCAAACGGGGCTTGATCGGCCNATTACCTTGGTGGCGGTAAGCAAGCGCCAGACTGATGACCGGATTGATGCGGCACTTGTGGCTGGCCAGCGTGTGTTTGGCGAAAACCGCGTTCAAGAGGCCCAAGGCCGATGGGTGCCACGCCGGGGCCAACATGCTGATTTGACATTGCATTTGATTGGCCCGCTGCAAACCAATAAGGCGGCTGATGCAGTGGCGTTATTTGATGTTATCGAGGTGGTTGACCGGCCCAAGTTGGCAAAGGCGCTTGGCGATGAAATGATCCGTCAAAACCGCCAGCTGGAATGCTATATTCAGGTCAATACCGGCAAAGAAGCGCAAAAATCCGGCATTGCGCCTGAAGATGCGGATGATTTCATTGCCTATTGCCGTGATGAGGCGGGGCTTAATATCACTGGCCTGATGTGTATTCCGCCAATTGATGAAGAGGCGGCGATGCATTTTGCGCTTTTGCAAACCATTGCCAAACGCAATCATCTTTNCATCTTGTCAATGGGAATGAGTGATGATTTCGAAGAGGCAATTGCCTTTGGCGCAACCGCGGTTCGCATAGGATCAGCCATTTTCGGCGCGCGTGACAGCTAGGGGTTGTTACCCTTTATCCTTATCCGCAATCATATGGCCAGTCCGATGTTTCTTTGTCGCAAGATAATCTTCATTATGCGGATTGCTGGCAAGCGATAGCGGTACGCGTTCTTCAACCTTGATTCCGCATTGTTCTAGCTGGCTGATCTTGTCAGGATTATTGGTGATCAGCCGCAAACGCGTAATGCCAAGCGCATCAAGAATACGCGCTGCTGGCAAAAACACCCGTTCATCCGTGTCAAAACCAAGCGCATGATTGGCATCAACCGTATCAAGGCCATTATCCTGCAAAGCATAGGCGCGCATTTTATTCAACAGGCCAATATCACGCCCCTCTTGCGCCAGATAGATCAGCACCCCGCCACCATTTTCGGCCATAAGCCGCATGGCTGCCTGCAGCTGATCGCCGCAATCACATTTCAGACTGCCAAGTACATCGCCAGTAATACATTGTGAATGAAGCCGTACCAGCGGTGCGTCAAGATCGGCGCCCTTGCCGATTAAAACGGCAAAATGATCTTCGCCGCCAATTTCGGCACGAAACATTACCACTTCGGCATCTTCGGCAACGGCCAACGGCACCCGCGCCCGCGCCGCAATGCGCATCATCGCACCCGCTTGGTGATGATAGGAGTCCAGATCACGCGCTTCGAGAACCAATATATTATGTTCCTGCGCAAACCGGTCTTGTGCGGCAATATCGCGAAATGGCAACCGCGCCATCAAGGCGGCGGGAAGCAATTTGGCATTGCGTAACAATCTTGTTGCATGATCGGCAAGTGACCCGCTTCGTTCGGCAACAAGGCTTAGACCATCATCACCCAAAGTGGTCTGGCCAAAAGCAAGGTCAAAAATTTGTTGATAATGGCGGGCGGCAAGCACGATGGTCGCTGCTGGCCAGCCTTGACGAAGCGAGCGCTGAAGGCTTTTCACCCGATTTGCCGTCAGCACCAAAAGTGGGCCAGAACCGGCAAGACGACCTAGAAAATTGATATCTTCACCATCGGCAAATTCGGCGCCGCGAAACAGCGCTGCCTCGCCGTTATTTAGCCGCAGCATAACATGACCACCGCGCCGTAATTCCGCACTGGCACGTTCGGCTTTCATATAGGCGTTTTTTGCACGCGTATCGTGCATAATGGTGGCTCCGGATTGTTTAAGACATATACAAGCAACGATAGAATAAGCTAGGTTTGCTTGGTTTATCTGGTTAATTCACGTAATAAGAATACGCCATTGATGTATTGAGTTGTGATAAAAAATGCAAGTGTTGTCCCCAAGCCGCGGTAAAGAAGCAGTGTCTTCGTCGCGTCTGTTAATTGTTGATGATGATGCCTATCTTCGGGCGACCTTGCGGCAACAGCTTGCGGTTGAGGGATTTAATGATGTTTTCGAGGTGGGTGTTGTTGCTGATCTCGACAATGCGCTTAGCCATGCCAACCCTGATTTGATTCTCCTTGATATCCAGATGCCCGATGGTAATGGCATTGATATTTGCCAGCGTTTGCGCCGCAACGGTTTTGCCAAACCCATTGTTATGCTCACCGCCAAGGGCGCCGAGGGCGATATTGTTCTTGGGCTTGAAGCTGGCGCTAATGATTATATCACCAAGCCGCTTCGGCTTGGCGAGCTGGTTGCGCGTATCCGCACCCAATTGCGCCAGTTTCGCGCGTCGGATGATGCGCGGTTTGAAATTGGCAATCTCAGCTTTGTGCCAGCCAATAAAATGCTTCACGAAATTGGCAGCGACCGGATGCAGGCCTTGACCGAAAAAGAAGCGACAATTTTGAAATTTCTTTACCGCGCCTTTCCAAATGATGTCACCAAAGATGAGCTTCTTGCCGAGGTATGGGGGTTTCAAAATGGCGTTACTACCCACACATTGGAAACGCATATTTACCGGTTACGGCAAAAAATAAGCCGCCTGACTAAAAAGCAATTGGTTCTGACCATTGAAAAAGGCTATCGGCTCGCCGATTAGGCCTGTTCTTATTTCAGCTTGCCATCCATCAGTGATGATAGTGTCAAGGTTATGGCCTTGGTGCCCATATCGCCGCCAAATTCCATCGGGCGTAACCGGTTTAATGCGAAACCGGTTTCAATGGCCGCATCAAGAATCATCGCGGCATCCTCATAAGCAGGCTGATCCAGCTTTTCAGCAAGATAATCAAGCATCAGCCCAGCACTAAGGATTGCGGCAAGCGGATTGGCTTTATCTTGACCCATAATATCAGGCGCGCTGCCATGGGCGGGCTGGAATAATCCAATCTGATCGCCGATTTCGCCGCAAGCGGCCATGCCCATCCCGCCAACAAGCCCGCCTGCCAGATCTGATAGAATATCGCCAAACATGTTTTCCATTACCATGACATCGGCCGACCAGGGGCTNCGAATTAGATCAAGCGCCGCAGCATCAACATAATTATAGGCTTTGCTGATATCGGGATAATTGGCCCCGACTTCATCAAAAATCTGCCGGAAAAACGCCATTGAGGTAAATACATTTGCTTTGTCGACGCAGGTGAGCTGTCCCTTATGGCCTTTGTCTTTGCGTTTTGTGGCAAAGCGAAAGGCGAAATCATGCAGTTTTTCACTTGTCGCTCTTGTGATCCGAAGGGTTTCATCACAAACCGCATTATCAATGATTTTGCTGCGGCCATGCACCGCGGCTGAATAAAATAATCCCTCGGTGGATTCGCGGATAATGACAAGATCGATTTTGCCGGCGCGTGGGTCGGCAAGTGGCATTGGCGCATTTGGATAGGCCTTGACCGGCCGCACACCGGCATAAAGCTGATATCGGTCGCGAAGCCGTAGATGCGGCGAAATTTCGGTTCCATCTTCATGCCGAATTTCAGGAAGACCAATAGCACCAAGGAAAATAGCGTCAGCCGCACCAGCCGCCGCTTCGCCATCTGGTTGAATATCCTGCCCGGTTTCGGCAAAATAGGTGGCACCAGCCGCAATCTCGACAATTTGTGGTGCGGGAATTCCGGCCTTGGCCATGGCCTTTTTGGCAAGGAAGATTGCCGCTTCGCTGACATCAACACCGATGCCATCGCCTTTGATCAAGCTGATTGTCGCTTTCATGTCATCGCTCCAACTGGGGTGCAGATGCCGTGCCCTGCAAATTTACCACTGGCGCAAGCGCGCCATTCACGCTGCGGACTACAATTGCAACTTTACGGGAAAACGGATGGCTGGGGCGGTAGGATTCGAACCTACGATACACGATACCAAAAACCGATGCCTTACCACTTGGCTACGCCCCAATCCGTTGGACGCTGCAATTTAGCGACCAAGTTCCAAGCAATCAAGCCCGTTCTTTGCCGAATGGGTGTTAAAAACACAACAAACCGCATGATTGCCCAACACCAGCCGGTTTGCGCCGGTTAATCGGGTTGATAAAACATGCTGGCGCGTGCCCAATATCCGGCATTTTCAAATGTGGCGGCGGCAATTTCGGCATTGTCGATATGATCAAACAAGGCAAAACAGCTTGCCCCGCTTCCCGACATGGCCGTTGCAATGGCCCCTTTTGATCGCGCCAGACGATCAAGACAGCTATTGATCGCAGGTGCCAATTCAACGGCAGTGGCAGTTAAATCATTGCCAAGCCTGACCATGCCAGCCGCATCAAGATTCGATACCGAACCGGCAAACCCGCTGATGGGGCCGGTAAAACGGGTAAAGACTTCTTTTGTTGATAGCGGAATTCGCGGATTGACCAGTAAAATTGCTCCCGCAAAATCTAGATCAATCGGCGTCATCGTCTCGCCAATTCCGGCAATTCGCTGGCAGCCACCAGCAAGACAAACCGGCACATCGGCACCAAGGCTGGCAGCAAGGTGATATAGCGCGTCCTTGCCAAGTGGCATTGATGATAAGGCATTGACCGCACGAAGAAACGCCGCGGCATCGGCTGAACCGCCGCCAAGCCCCGCCCCAACCGGAATGTTTTTTTCAAGCGTGATCGAAAGCCCGCCAATCACACCGCCAGCGGCGCGAAACCCGTTTAATGCCGTCATCACTAGATTGTCATCCGCGTTTGCAAGCCCGCTGGCAAATTCACCAATGANGGCAAGCTGGTCGTCATGTGCCGGTTCAATCGTCAGATGATCNCCAAAATGGGTAAAGNCAANNGCCGAATCAAGAAGATGATAGCCATCATCAGTTTTGCCGCAAATGCGCAAAAACAGATTGATTTTGGCAGNCGCAACAATTGTGATCATTGCTTTAATTTGGCGGTAAATTCGGCTTTCAGGTCATCTTCGGTGGCAATCGTCAGCGCATATTGCCATTTGAAACGCGCTTCGGCATGGCGGCCGGTCTCCCAATAAGCGTCACCAAGATGGCCGGTGATGACCGCATCCATTGGTTCAAGAATGGTTGCTTTTTCCAGAAAGGCAACGGCAAGATCATAATTGCCAAGCTTGTAATGAACCCATCCAAGCGAGTCGACAAAATAGCCGCTTCTTGGGCGCAGCCGCACCGCCTGTTCGATCAGTTTAATGGCCTCATCAAGATTGCGCCCATCATCGGCCCACCAATAGCCAAGATAATTCAGCGTATAAGGATCATTTGGATTTTTTGCCAACGCCGCTTTGAAACGATCTTCGGCAAGCTGGTCCTGTTCAAGCTGTTCATAGGAAATGCCAAGATTGCGATCAAGATCGCCCGAGGCCAAACCAAGATCTAGCGCCATCAGATAGGCATCACGCGCTTTTTCATATTGATCCGACATTCGGTAAAGATCGCCAAGTTCTTTTCGCAAAAGCGCATTATCACCGTCCTTATCGACGGCGGTTTGCATCAGGGCAATCGCACCAGGCATATTGTCTTTGCGTTCAAGATCGACCCGTAACAATAATTGTGGTTGCCCCCAAGCCCCCGCAACATCAATGGCGTCAAGCTTGGTAATGGCGGCTTGATATTGCTCCATTTCATAGAGCGCTTGTGCCAGCAGAAAGCGGGCACTGTCGATTTGCGGATCAAGATATAATGCCAGACCAAGCCTTGCATTTAACATGCCGCCGGTTTGTGACTGGCTGTTGATCAGGCTTGTATCAATGATGCCAGCGGCAATATGGCTTGCAATTTTTGGTGGCTTGGCTTGGTTTAAAAGCTGATTCTGCACCGCCTTTTTGTCAAAGCCAGTGGGAAGCCGTTTGATCAATTGCGCCATTTTTTTGGTCTCGCCATGGCGNGCATAAAGGCCGGCAAGCTGAAGCAGAATTTGGGATGGTAAATTTTGCCGGTTAAACAGCCCATCGGCAAAACCACGCATTTCGGAATCATTGCCAAGATGGGCGGATAGGCGCGCCGCCTGCATGGCAAAAACCGAAGGCATCTCCTGCCCATCTGCTGTGCTTGCCTTGCCGATTTTCAGCAGATGCGATAATCCTGCCGCGCCCTGTCCCGTGGCGGTTAATGCCCATGCCTTGATCACGGCGGCAACTGGCTGGGCATCAAGATTTTCGGCAATATGATCAGCCAAAACCAAAACCGCATCCCAGTCCTCAAGCAAAATCGCCTTTGCCGTTGCTGGCTCGCTGGCATAGCTGGTGGCGAGATTCAGCATTTCCATATTGCGCGCAATCGCAGCGGCCGTATCAATATGACCAAGCTGATATTGCGTATAAAATGCCTGTTGCAACAGGCTTGCATTATCACGATCAAAATTCAGCGCGGTCAGGTAAAATTCAGCCGATGCGCCAACATCACGGAAATACAACGCCTGGCGTGCGGCCAGAAAATTCGCCGCAATCGTGCCTTGGGTTGGTTCAAATTTTGTTGACGCAATCGATTTTGGCGATGGCATGGTGCTACAGCTTGCCGTCAGAACCATGCCAACAAACAACAGCCAATGCCGGTTTTTCACCGGCCGCCGTGACAAGATTTCTGGCTTTGTTATTCTATCTAGATTGCCCAAAGTCACCCTCACATATTGGGGTAATTTGGCCCGCCTCCACCCTCGGGGCTGACCCACACAATATTTTGTGATGGGTCTTTGATATCACAAGTTTTGCAATGAACACAATTTTGCGCGTTAATTTGCAATCTTGGATCACCGCCATCGTCATTTTTGACAATTTCATAAACACCCGCCGGACAATAGCGTTGCTCAGGTGAATCATATAGCGCCAGATTATGGTTAATCGGAACCGACGCATCTTTTAGGGTAAGATGGGCAGGCTGATTTTCTTCATGATTGGTGCCCGATAAAAAGACCGATGAATTGCGGTCAAAACTGACAATGCCATCAGGTTTGGGATAGTCGATTTTTGGCGCGTCGCTTGCCAGCTTTAAATTCTCATGGTCGGCATGATGGCGCAATGTCCAGGGCGCTTTGCCAAAAAACAAATAGGTGTCAAGCGCTGCATGGGCAAGGCCAAGCCAAAGACCCTTGGCAAAACCGGGACGAATATTACGAACCTTGTAAAGTTCGGCCCATAGCCAGCTATCTTCCAACCGGCTTGCATAGCTTGCTGGCTCGTCACCGGCCTGCAATGTTTCGAGCGATTCAAAAATCGCTTCGGCGGCAAGCATGCCCGATTTCATTGCCGTATGGGTGCCTTTGATTTTTGGAACATTCAAAAAGCCTGCCGTACAGCCAACAAGACAGCCGCCCGGGAAGGTTAATTTTGGTACCGATTGGAAACCGCCTTCATTCAGCGCCCGCGCGCCATAGGAAACACGCCGTCCACCAACAAATGTATCGCGAACCGCCGGATGATTCTTGAAACGCTGAAATTCTTCAAAAGGCGAAAGATGCGGGTTGATGTAATCAAGCCCGACAACATAGCCAACCGCAACCTGATTGCCATTGAGATGATAAAGGAACGATCCGCCATAAGTGTCGCTTGCCAATGGCCAGCCAACCGAATGCCAAGCAAGGCCAGCTTTGGCTTTTTCCGGATCAATATCCCATAATTCCTTAATGCCAATGGCAAAGGTTTGCGGGTCTTTGCCTTCACGAAGGTCATATTTTTCAAAAAGATTCTTGGTTAGATGGCCGCGACAGCCCTCGGCAAAAATTGTCTGTTTGGCGTGCAATTCCATTCCGCGCATATAATTGTCGGTTGGATTGCCATCCTTGCCAATGCCCATATCACCTGTTGCCACGCCTCTGACGCGGCCTTGATCATCATACAAAATTTCGGCTGCGGGAAAGCCGGGATAGATTTCAACGCCAAGCGCTTCAGCCTGTTCACCAAGCCAGCGACAAAAATTACCAAGCGAAATAATGTAATTGCCATGGTTATTCATGCTTGGCGGTGTTGGCATGCGAAAGCTGCCCGTTTCGGTCAAAAACATGAATTTATCGGCGGTGACTGGCGTATCGAGCGGCGCGCTGCGTTCTTGCCAATCGGGAATAAGCTCATTCAGGCTTCGCGGTTCAAGAACGGCACCTGACAGAATATGAGCGCCAATCTCGCTTCCCTTTTCGATCAGACACACTTCGATGTTTTTGCCAGCTTCATTGGCCAGCTGTTTCAGCCGGATTGCCGCTGACAGACCCGATGGCCCGCCACCAACAATCACAACGTCAAATTCCATCACTTCGCGTTCCATCTTTATTCCCACCTATGTCTACATAGTTTTAAATTGCCGCCGGCTTTATGTTACCATAAGAAGCCTGGAAACCGGCTTCAAGCTAATTGATCTCATTGGCCAATTGATCTAGTTGGATGTCCATGCAAGATTGATATTGCGCATTTTTGCCCTGATGAAACAACCAAAATTCGACGGATTTTTATATGTTGGCACAAAATGATGACCGAAATGAACTGATTGCGATGCTGGCATGGCAATTGGATATGGGCATCGACGAGGCTTTGCTTGATCACCCCCAAGCTGATGCGGTGCCATTGCGGCTTGATCAGCTTTTTGCCGTTGCCGCACCGGCTGGTGGTACAGGCGTCAGTCAAACCGTCATGGGCGGTGCTGTGCCGCACCCGTCAGACGCGGTAAAAATGCCCAATCCAGCTTCGGTTAATTCGGGCTTGGTCAATCCAGCTGCAAACCCAGCTTTGGCTAATTCTGGAGCCGTCCCCCCCGAAGGCAAAATCAATGCCGATGGTGCGGCGCTTGCTGGCATCACCAGCCTTGCCGATCTGCAATCAGGTCTGGCCAAGCTTGATGATTGCCCGTTGAAACATACCGCCAGTAATCTGTGTTTTGCCGATGGCAATCCGGGNGCGCGCCTGATGATTATTGGCGAGGCACCGGGCCGTGATGAAGACCGGATGGGGGTGCCGTTTGTCGGCGCTGATGGCCAGCTTCTTGATAAGATGATTGCCTCGATTGGTCTTGATCGNGCGTCGGTCTATCTAACCAATCTTTTGCCATGGCGCCCACCTGGCAATCGCAGCCCAACCGATGAAGAAACGGCAATGCTGTTGCCATGGCTGTTTCGCCATGTGCAGCTTGCCAAGCCTGAATTTGTTCTGCTTTTGGGCGGGGCAGCGGCCAAATTGGTGTTGGGCAGTCATGATGGAATTATGAAATTGCGCGGTCGTTGGCGTGATGTTGATTTTGGCGATGGCGTAGCGCGGCCGGTNCTGGCCAGNCTTCATCCNGCTTATCTTTTGCGGTCGCCGGCGCAAAAACGNCTTGCCTTTGAAGATTTGCTTTTGCTGACAAAACGGCTTGGCGCGGTACAGTCAAATGACGAATCAGGTTGATCCGCCAGCGGCTGCAAGGTAGGACATAAAGGTGGGTTTAATTGACGATGATGACTACCAGCCAACGCCATAACGCAAGGGCCTTTCCATGAGTTTCAATTTACCCGCCGATTTCACCAAAAAGATGCTTTGGGGTCTCTTGCCCTTCATGACAGGTTTTATGATGCTAAGCCAACGCGCAAATCTAGCCCGTTCAAATATAGCTGGTCGTTATTATATGCGGCTGGTTTTGCCGGTGATGGCCTTGCTTGTTTTCATCGGGTCAGCGGGTGCTCAATCGCTGCCAGAACCATTGGGCGCAGCTGATGTTNTTCAATATAAGCGTCTTATTGAATTGCAGAAAAACGGCAAAATGAAACAGGCCATTCGCGAAATGGGCCGATTGAAAGATCCGGTCTTAAAAGGCCATTTGCTGGCGCAGCGATATCTTCACCCAACCGCATGGCGCTCAAGCTATAAGGAATTATCCAGCTGGCTTGCCGCCTATAATGATCATCCGGATGCAAGCCGAATTTATTGGCTTGCCAAACGGCGCAAACCGAAAAATGCGCGCAGCCCAAAAGCGCCAAAACCNGGTTATTTGAATGGCTATGGTCAAGCTGGCGCGCATGGCTATCGGCCGCGTATTCCGGCAAGCAATGCTGGTCGNGCCTCGCCAACNCGAACNGCATCNATTGCNCGTTCGATTCGGCGGGCAATCCGTCGTGGCTGGCCATCAGGCGCGCTTGATATTGTGAATGACCCGCAGAATAAACGCTATTTGACGGCTGCCGAAGAAGGCCAGCTTCGCGGTGAGATTGCCCATGCCTATTTTATTTTTGGTGTTGATTCAAAGGCCATTCGGCAAGCGCGCTATGCGATTGGCATTGGGCGGGAATATGCGCAATTGGCCTATTGGGCAGGCGGTCTTGCATCATGGCGAAGTGGCCAGATTGACGTTGCCGGCCAGTTTTTCCGGACGCTTGCCAATCTTGCCGAAGCCAATCCGGGCGAGCGAAGCGCGGCTGCCTATTGGGCGCATCGTGTTGAAATGCGCCAAGGACGCCCGCTTGAGTCGATCCGTTATCTTGAAGTTTCGGCGCGTGAAATTGACAGTTTTTATGGTGTCGTATCGCGTCATGCGCTTGGCCAGCAGATCAATATTTCGTTTGACCTACCTGAAATTGATGCCGGTTTTTATAGCTGGCTTAGCGCCCGCCCGGGCGGGAAACGAATTTTCGCGCTTTTACAGCTTGGCGAAACCCACTCGGCCGAGCGTGAATTGCGCTATCTCTGGATGGAAATGCCCGAACAATATCGCCTTGGGGTGATGCGCTTTGCGTCCGAAAACGGCATGGCGGGATTGTCATTTCGGGTTGCTGAAATCATTCGCAAAGATACAGGTGTCAGCTGGTATGGCGCGCTTTATCCGCATCCGCAATTCAAGGTCGATTATGATATTGACGAAGCGCTTGTTTGGGCGATTTCACGACAGGAATCAGGCTTTAACCCACGCGCCAAAAGCAGCGCCAAGGCTGCTGGCCTGATGCAGCTTATGCCCGCCACCGCTTCATTCATCGCGCGGGATCGGGGCTATCGTGGCCGCAAAAGACATCAGCTTTTTGAACCTGAACTCAATCTCAGACTTGGCCAGACCTACATTCAGCATCTGCTTGATGAACCGCTTGTCGAAAGCTCGCTAATTCGGCTTTTGGCAGCGTATAATGGTGGGCCGGGGAATTTGCGAAAATGGCTTGGCAAGGTTGACCATCAGGATGATCCATTTTTGCTGGTCGAATCAATGCCAGCGCGTGAAACGCGATATTATGTGAAAAATGTCATTTCCAATCTTGGCATTTACCGGCAACGTTTTGGCGAGACAACGCCTGCCTTGTCAGGTCTTGCCGCTGGCAATGGTGGTAAATTCGTCCCAAGTGAGGCGACTGATAAGGGTTTGGCAAATTAGCTGGCAGATAAACCGAACATGCTGGCAAGGCTGGGTACGCCTGCCGCCAGATGATGAGCAAATGATAAGAGGCAAAATAAATGGATCATGATAAGCGGATTGATAAATCAATTACATTTGTGCCGGTAAATATCGCCATTTTAACCGTGTCAGATTCGCGCAAAGCCGATGATGATCGTTCGGGTGATCTGCTAGTTGGGCGGGTGCAGGAAGATGGGCATAATCTGGCCGGACGCGCCATTGTCACCGATGATTTTGACGCCATCACCAAACAGCTTGCTAGCTGGGTTGAGGATAAAGCTGTTGATGTGATTGTGGCCACTGGCGGTACGGGTCTGACGGGGCGTGATGGNACGCCCGAGGCGTTTCGGGCGATTTTCGAAAANGAAATCGAAGGGTTTGGCGAGTTATTTCGCTATATTTCCTTTGCCAAAATTGGCACATCAACGGTGCAGTCACGCGCCGTGGCTGGCGTTGCTGGTGGCACCTATCTATTTTCGCTTCCGGGTTCACCATCGGCCTGCCGCGATGGGTGGGATGAGATTTTGCGCTATCAGCTGGATATTCGTCACCGGCCGTGTAATTTTGTTGAAATCATGCCGCGGCTTGCTGAATCGCCAACCCAGCGCCGTGGTGGCTAATGCCTGATCTTGACCATGAACGGCAATTCAACGCGCCGGTCATTGGCATTGACGAGGCCGGACGGGGACCGTGGGCGGGGCCGGTTACGGTAACGGCAATCTGGCTTTGCCCATCTGCCTATGACACGCTTCCCGCTGGCATTGATGATTCCAAAAAAATAAAGCCGCCGCGCCGCGTCGCGCTTGCCGCAGCTTTGATGGCACCGCCGCATCTTTCGCAAACGGTTTCGATCGAGGTTGCGCAGATTGACCAGATGGGCATTTTGAAGGCCACGTTTGCCGGCATGGTGATGGCGGCATCGGAACTGGCCGATAAAATGGTCAAGGCCGGATGGGGCGCGCCGGTTCATGCGCTTGTCGATGGTAATTTACTGCCCCCCGACATGCCGTTACCAGCAACTGCGCTGATTAAAGGGGACAGCCGGTCATTATCAATTGCGGCAGCGTCACTCATTGCCAAAACAGCGCGCGACCAAATTATGCAGGATCTTGCTTTGGNCTANCCTGATTATGGCTGGGCAAGCAATATGGGTTATGGCACCAAGGCGCATCAGGCTGGTCTTGACCAATTTGGTCTAACACCGCATCACCGGCACAGCTTTAAGCCGATCCGCCGCTATCTGGATGTTGGCGACTAACACACCGACACAGCAGTCACCTTTGATCATTTTTCACGCCAAGACCGGTTTGGCGGCGGCCAGGCAGGGTGCCCCCATCACAAGATAGGCATGTTCATAGACAGTTCAGCCACAATATATTGATATCGCTTTAAGAAAGCCTGATAAGTTGTTGACTTATATTGATTCTGTGATTCTTTTAGACAGGTAGCGCTGGCGTTTGGCTGGCGAAAGATGAATGAAATGGGCTTTGTCTGGTGAAAGTAAATCAAATTCTACAAGGCGATTGCATCGCCAAATTGCGCCAAATTGCCGACCAGTCGGTTGATCTGGTTTTTGCTGATCCGCCATATAATCTGCAATTGGCCGGTGATTTGTCGCGTCCCGATCAAACGCATGTCGATGCGGTCACTGATGCGTGGGATAAATTTGATTCTTTTGCGGCCTATGATGCTTTTACCGCCGCTTGGTTAACCGAGGCGCGCCGTGTGTTAAAGCCGGATGGTGCTATTTGGGTGATTGGCAGCTATCACAATATTTTCCGCGTTGGCACGATTTTGCAGAATCTTGATTTCTGGGTNTTGAATGATGTGATTTGGCGCAAAACCAACCCAATGCCAAATTTNCGCGGGCGACGTTTTACCAATGCGCATGAAACGCTGATCTGGGCGGCAAAATCACAAAAATCACGCCATGTGTTTAATTATGAAGCGATGAAGGCATTGAATGATGATGTCCAGATGCGCTCTGACTGGGAATTGCCGCTTTGCACCGGCAATGAACGGATCAAGGAAGATGGTAAAAAAGCCCATCCAACGCAAAAGCCTGAAAGTTTGCTAGCGCGGGTTATTTTGGCTTCGACTCGGCGTGGTGATGTGATTCTGGATCCGTTTTTTGGCACTGGTACAACGGGTGCGGTTGCCAAAAGGTTGAACCGGAACTTCATCGGTATCGAGCAAAATCCTGGTTATGTCAAAATTGCCAAAACAAGATTGGCCGCTGTTACGCCTATTGCCTCGGATGATCTGTTGGAAACAACCCCGCGGCGTGCCTTGCCAAAGGTGCCGTTTGGCAATTTGATCGAACATGGATTATTAAAGCCGGGCGACCGTCTGTTTGATGCCAAAAAACGGTTTCAGGCCAAGGTGCGTGCCGATGGCTCGCTCTTGACCGACCAGAAACAAACAGGGTCAATTCACGCCCTTGGCGCACAGCTTCAAGGGCTGCCATCTTGTAATGGCTGGAGCTTCTGGCATGTCGAGCGTGATGGTAAACCGGTTTTGATCGACCAGCTTCGTGAAAAGCTACGCGAAGAAATATACCCGTCAAACCCGCAATCTTAANCGGTTTCTACCGGACATGAAAAAGGCTGTGAAGCGTTGCCGCGTCACAGCCTGTTTNGCNTTTTGTCAGATGCTTTACGCTGCTTTGGCTTGTGCCTTTTTTTCCAGCCTGCGTGCGTGCAAAACCGGCTCGGTATAGCCTGATGGCTGCTCAATGCCTTTAAAGACAAGATCAAGCGCTGCCTGAAAGGCAATTGACTCGTCAAAATGCCCAGCCATTGGTTCATAAGATGCGTCACCGGCATTTTGTGCATCGACGACAGCCGCCATTTCCTTCATCACATCCATAACAAGATCGGCATCACAGATTTTATGGTGNAGCCAATTGGCAATATGCTGTGATGAAATCCGCAAAGTGGCGCGGTCTTCCATNAAACCGACATTGTGAATATCGGGCACTTTTGAACAGCCAACACCCTGATCAATCCAGCGAACGACATAGCCAAGAATGCCTTGGGCATTATTGCGCAATTCGGCGCGGATATCTTCATCTGACCAATTTGGACGGCTGGCAACCGGAATCGACAGAATATCTGACCGGCTGGCGCGTGCCTTTCCGGTCAATTCGGCCTGACGTTTGGCAACATCAACCTCGTGATAATGCAAGGCATGCAACGTGGCGGCGGTTGGTGATGGCACCCAGGCGCAATTAGCACCGGCTTTTGGATGGCCAATCTTCTGGGTAATCATATCGGCCATCAAATCTGGCATGGCCCACATGCCTTTGCCAATTTGTGCCTTGCCCGAAAATCCACAAGCAAGCCCAATATCGACATTCCAATCTTCATAGGCTGAAATCCATGCTGCGGCTTTCATATCGCCTTTGCGGATCATTGCGCCAGCATACATTGATGTATGAATCTCATCGCCCGTGCGATCAAGGAATCCGGTATTGATAAAGGCAACGCGTGATTTTGCCGCCCGGATACATTCTTTCAAATTAACCGTGGTACGGCGTTCTTCATCCATGATGCCAATTTTGATAGTATTGGCAGGAAGCTGAAGAAGCTGTTCGACCATATCAAAGGTTTCAACAGCAAAAGCCACTTCATCGGGGCCGTGCATTTTGGGTTTTACAACATAGATTGAACCGGCTGGTGAATTCTGCTTGCTGGCAAAATCAGGTAGCGCCGCGGCGACTGAAATAAACGCATCTAAAATACCTTCAGGAATTTCACGCCCATCAGATAAAAGNACGGCTGGGTTACTCATCAAATGCCCAACATTGCGAACCAGCATCAATGCCCGTCCGCGCAGCGTCTGACGGCTGCCGTCAGCGGCGATAAAGCTTTTATCGTCATTTAATTTGCGATCCATNATTTCACCATTCTTGGTGAAGCTCGCGGTCAGGGTGCCGCGCATGATCTTGTTCCAATTNCGATAGGCAAGAACNTTATCTTCAGCATCAACCGCGGCAATNGAATCTTCAAGATCAATGATGCTTGTCAGTGCTGATTCAACCATTACATCATTAATATGCGCTGCATCACCGGCACCGATGGTGCCATTGGCATCAATGATGATTTCAAGATGAAGCCCGTTCTTGATCAGAATAACGCTGCTTGGTGAATCGGCTTTGCCGGTGTAGCCGACAAACTGGTCATGATCGCCAAGGCCTGTATGGCCATCACCCATTGCCACGACAAGCGACCCATCGGCAATGGCAAAACCGGTTACATCATTCCAACTGCCCTTTGCCAGCGGTGCTGATTTATTCAAAAGATCACGCGCAAAGGCAATGACCTTATTGCCACGAACCGGATTATAGCTGTTTGTTTTTTCGGCGCCATCGGCGTCACTAATCGCATCAGTTCCGTATAGCGCGTCATAAAGACTGCCCCAACGCGCATTGGCGGCGTTCAGCGAATAGCGTGCATTGGTAATTGGCACAACAAGCTGCGGGCCGGCAATGGTGGCAATTTCAGGATCGACATTGCTAGTTTCAATGTCGAAATCGCCGCCATCTGCATGAAGATAGCCAATGTCACTTAAAAATGATTCATAGGCGACTGGATCAATGCCGTCATCGCTATGTGCTTTTAGCCAGTCATTAATCTGGTTTTGCAGCNTTGNNCTTGTTTCCAAAAGCGCCTGATTTTTGGGCGCGAGTTGGTGCGCCGCCTGATCAAAACCGTTCCAGAAATCTGCAGGCGTAATATTGGTGCCAGCAAGAATTTCGTCATTTACTAGATCATAAAGAACCGTGGCAATGGTTAAACCGCCATGGATGGTAACATCTGACATTATTTGCTCCGCTTTAGCAGGCAACCCGTGACGTTCATCGGGAAGGGGGGCATGGATGAAATTTTTTTTATCTGTAACCGAAGCGGCTGGTCGTTTCAAGTTGCAAGGCGCGTGTTTTGCCGGAAATCGTCATAATTCGGGGGTAGATTTTTCGGTAATTGGTTTTTGATGACCAAACTGTTCAAGCCGGCCGGTTTTATGNCCGCTGCCATGCCAGCCCAGCACCAGCCAGCGCGTCTTCGATTTGACCAACAAGCGTATCTAGAATCTCGGGTGTTTTGCCCTCGGCCCGCGCGACAAGTGCCGCTTCGGTGTTTGAGGCGCGAACAAGCCACCAGCCATCATCATTTCGCACTCTTACGCCATCAATCAGGCTTAAGCTTTCTTCGTCAAAACGTGTTTTTGCTTCGGTTGCAAGCCGGTCAATAACACCAAATTTCTGATCATCAGGGCAATCAATGCGTAATTCAGGCGTTGCATGTTGTGGCGGCAAGCCATCAACAAAATCGGTGATGCTTTGGCCGGTCTTGGCCATCTGACAAAGAACGCGAAGGCCAACATAAAGCGCATCATCAAATCCGTAAAACCCGTCCTTGATNAAAATATGTCCTGACATTTCACCGGCCAATGGTGCGTTGATTTCNGCCATTCGGGTCTTCATATGGCTATGTCCGGTTTTCCAGATTTGCGCATNACCACCANCCTCGGCGATTAAGGCCATCGCCATATCGGATGATTTCACATCGAGGATAACCGGCGCACCGGCATGCCGTGCCAAAATATCACGCGCCAGAAAAGCGGTTAAGAAATCCCCTGGCACCTGACGGCCTTTGGCATCGACAATGCCAATCCGGTCGCCGTCACCATCAAAGCCAATGCCAAGATCTGCGCCAGCATCAGCAACAGCTTTTCGCAAAATGGCTAAAGTTTCGGGATCAACAGGGTTGGGGTGATGATTGGGAAATGTGCCATCAATATCGCCAAACAGGACTTTGTGATTGCCACTGATTTTCTGTGTTGCGGCAATTGTCGCTGGCCCTGATGCGCCATTGCCACAATCCCAAATCACGGTGAAATCGCCAGTATTGGCATCGGCAATCAGGCGGCTGATATAATCGTCAAAAATCGGCACTTCGCTTTGGCTACCCCCTTCTTGAAGCGCGGGGCCATTGGCGCTGATGGCACCAAGGTCTTGAATATCATCACCAAAGAAAACCGTGCCATCCATCACCATTTTAAACCCGTTATGCGTTGGCGGGTTATGCGATCCGGTTACTTGAATGGCGGCGTTGGCGTTAAGGGTGACACCAGCATAATAAAGCATCGGTGTGGGGCCACATCCAATATCACTAACCCGCGCCCCGCCGGCAACCAAACCATCGCAAAGCGCTGCTGCCAGAGCGGGTGATGATAATCGTCCATCACGGCCAACCGCGACATGATTGCCATAGCCGCGTTGGCGAAGACAGGCCGCAAAAGCAATACCAATGGCCTTTGCATCATTCAGCGTCAATGTCTCATCAACAATGCCGCGAATGTCATAAGCGCGTAAAATGCTTGGATGGAAAACATGCTTTGTCATGTGAATGCCTTTGATCAAAATCTTTGCTGGTGGGGTCGGCAACAACGCAATGCGTCAGAACAATATCTTATGCCAATCAGTGACGCTGCGGGGGTTTAGGATAATGCCATGCGGTTTTTAATCCAGCTTGCAAGCGGTTCGGCAAGATCATCGCGCGACATGGCAAAAGCGATATTGGCCTGTAAAAACCCGATTTTTGATCCGCAATCAAACCGTTCGCCTGAAAAGCGAAATCCATGAAATGGCACTTTGCCAATCTGGCGCGCCAGCGCATCGGTCAATTGCACTTCGTTACCGGCGCCGCGATCTTGCGTGCCAAGCTGGGCGAAAACCCCTGATTCAATGATATAGCGGCCAACAACACCAATATTTGATGGGGCATTTGCTGGATCAGGTTTTTCAACAAGCCCTGATACTTCGATAAGCTGTCCATGATCAGCACCGGGGGTGATGATTCCATAAGAGCCGGTTTCTGATTTTGGAACATCCATAACGGCAACCATGTTGCCGCCTTGATATGATGCTACCATTTCAGCCAGACAACTTGGACCAAGGATCAAATCATCAGCAAGAAGAATGGCAACTGGTTCATCATGGATCAAATGACGCGCGCACCAAACAGCATGGCCAAGACCAGCCGGTTCTTGCTGGCGAACATAGGCCACAGTTCCCGGTTCGTGAATCATGCCGCGCACGGTTTCAAGTGCGGCTGCCTTGCCCTTGGCAAAAAGCGTTTCTTCCAATTCAAAGGAATGATCGAAATGATCTTCAATGGCGGTTTTGTTACGGCCGGTCACAAAGATGAATTCTTCGATACCGGCGGCTGCGGCTTCTTCGACGGCATATTGGATTAACGGCTTATCAACAACGGGAAGCATTTCCTTTGGCAGCGCCTTTGTGGCTGGTAAAAACCTTGTGCCAAGTCCGCCAACGGGGAAAATCGCTTTTTTGATCATTCGTGCTGTTCCTTAAAATGCGGCTAATCGAAATGGTGACGCCACCATCACAAAGGCTTACTCTGCGGCGGTAAAATAGGTCAAGTTACCTTTGCGTGAAACCTTGCCATAAAAAATGCCAAAATCCTAATCGGTGATAATTCTTGCCGCCTTCCCGAACTCTTTGATTGATCAAATTTTGNCTGCCTGTTATCAAACCTTAGGGCGATCATAGGAATCAATATTGTGAAAATTACAGTCATTGGCACTGGATATGTCGGTCTTGTCTCGGGGGCGTGTTTTTCCGAATTTGGATTTGATGTCACTTGCATCGATAAAGACCCGGCGAAAATTCAAAAAATCAACCAAGGTGAAATGCCGATTTACGAGCCCGGTTTGGCCGAGCTTGTGGCGCGCAATGTCAAGGCTGGAAGGCTGCATTTCGATCTTGATCTTGGCGCGGCGGTTGCCGCTGCTGATGCTGTCTTTATCGCTGTTGGCACCCCGACACGTCGCGGCGATGGCCATGCTGATTTATCATTTGTGTATGCTGCGGCTGAAGACATTGCCAAGCATTTGTCAGGCTATACGGTTGTTGTCACCAAATCGACCGTTCCGGTTGGCACCGGCCGCGATGTTGCTGGCATCATTGCCAAAACAAATCCTGATGCAAAATTTGATATTGCTTCAAATCCAGAATTTTTGCGTGAAGGCGCAGCGATTTCTGACTTTATGCGTCCTGACCGTGTTGTTGTTGGTGCTGAAACCGACGCTGCCCGCGATGTCATGCGCGCGTTGTACCAGCCGCTATTTCTGATCGAAACACCAATTTTATTTACTAATCTGGAAACATCCGAATTGATCAAATATGCCAGCAATGCCTTTTTGGCGGTAAAGATTTCCTATATCAACCAGATGGCCGACCTGTGTGAAAAAGTTGGGGCAAATGTCCATGATGTTGCCAAGGGCATGGGGCTGGATAAACGGATTGGCAATAAATTCCTGCATCCGGGGCCGGGCTATGGCGGGTCTTGTTTTCCAAAAGACACATTGGCACTTGTCAAAACAGCCGAACAGCAATCAAGCGATCTAAGCATTGTTGATGCGGTTGTTGGCTATAATCAGGCGCGAAAAACCGCCATGGCCGATCGTGTTATCGCCGCCATGGGCGGGTCAGTTGCAGGCGCAAAGATTGCCATTTTGGGGCTGGCCTTTAAGCCGGAAACCGATGATATGCGCGACAGCCCATCGCTTGATATCATTGATGCCTTAACCAAGGCAGGGGCAGTTTTGCGCGCCTATGATCCAAAGGCGATGGATGAGGCGCGCCATCTTTTGCCACAAGATGTCACGTTTTGTGATAGCGCAACCGATTGCCTGAATGGCACTGATGCTGCTGTTATTGTCACTGAATGGAACGAATTTCGCGCTTTGACGCCAGCGCAATTTGCCGCCGCAATGCGCGGGCGGGTTCTTGTCGATTTGCGGAATGTCTATGAACCAGGCGCGATGCAGGATGCTGGCTTTACCTATTTGTCGATTGGCCGCTAGTAGGCCAAAATCACGATAAAGTTTCGTCTCGTTTGGTGCTTTAAAGGAACGCAAAATGCAAAAGCCTGAAATTCAATCGATTGACCATATTGTTATGCAGGCGGCCGATCTGGCGGCAACGATCAAATTCTACACTGAAATTCTGGGCATGGAGCATAGTTCATTCCAGCCGCCAACAGGGGGGCCGGTACGCCAGTCCTTGCATTTCGGATTGCAAAAGATCAATTTGCATGACGCCGCATCGCCGTTTATTCCACATGCCAAAAACCCGGTTGCTGGCAGTGTTGATCTATGTTTCATCACAACGCAGCCGCTTGCCGATTGGCAAACGCATCTTGCCAATCATGGCATTGATATTGAAGATGGACCGGTTCGCAAAACCGGCGCAAACGGCCCGCTTTTATCGGTCTATATTCGTGACCCCGACCATAATCTGATCGAAATTTCCAACTATATCTAGCAAGATAAACCCTATTCGGCAGCCATATCAATTGGCGGTGGCAGGGTTGAGATTTGCGCAATGATTGCGGTGATTTGTGGCGCATAGCGCGAATGATTTGCCGCCCTGATATGACCATAGCCGCGAACCTTCAGCATTAGCTCAAGCGCTGTTTTGATTTGATCCTGCCGGTCAGGTGATGCCGCCATACCAAGCGCGTCAAGCCAATCAATGACCCGTTCACGATAAGCGCGTTCGGCGCGCCGATCGGTTGCATAGCCAAAAGGATCGGCCCAGCTATCGCGCAGCCATGATAGGCGCGCAAGACCGCGCAAATAAGGCGTCAACCAGCGGCCAAAACGTATCTTGCGTGGGCTGCCATCACGCGCCTTCAGCCATGCCAGCATCGGCGGGGCAAGATGATAGGAAATGGCGGCATCCTTGCCAGCCACCGCGGCAATTTTTGCGGTAAAATCGTTGCTGGTTAATTGGCGCGCCACTTCATATTCATCCTTGATGGCCATCGCCCGATATAGCGCCCGCGCCGCCGCTACGCCAATGTCGCTTGATAGACTATCTTGGCTTTTTAACCGTGCCATAAATTGCGTAATGATTGTTTCATAGCGCGCGGCATAGGCGGCATTTTGATAGCTTGTTAATTGCGCGGTAAAATAGGCAATCGCCGTAGCGGGATCGTTTAGTGCTGTTTCATTTTGCGGGATCGTTGTGATCGCATCAAGATGGGCAAACAGCTTGTCCGGTGCATACGCCAGCAACCGGCCCCATCGCAATGCGGCAAGATTATTTTCAAGCGATGTGCCGTTCAGCCGCAAGGCTGCCTCAACCGCATCAATGCCAAGCGGGATAAACCCTTTTTGAAGCGCCCAACCAAGCATGATGATATTGCTTGACGTCGTGCTTCCCAAAAGCTGATTGGCAAGCGATGAGATGGCCCATCTGACAATATGATCCGGATTCATAGCCGTGCCAAGACGGGTCATCACAAGCGGCATATCAACAATGCTTCCAATCCCGACGCCAGCAACGCCGACCGGATCAATATTATCATTGAGAATGGCACGGCTTTGGGTTTTGTTAAGAAGACTAAGAACCATATCATTTGCCGCCACCACCGCATCACAACCAATCAACAAATCAGCTTCATGGCTTGGCAGCCGCACCATATGACCATCAAGTGATTGATCGCGGGCAAGCCTGATTTGCGAGGTGACGCCACCGTTTTTTTGCGACAGGCCAGTTTGATTGACGGCGGTTCCGGCAATGCCATCAACCCGCGCGGCCATAATCAAAATACCGGCAAGCGTGGAAACGCCGGTACCGCCAATGCCGGCGATGAAAATATTGCAAATATCGCCGCTGGATGGTGGTGGCATTGGCAATGTTACATTTTCTGGAAAAGCTGGCTTTATAAATGTATTTGCCGGGGTTGATTGGTCGCTTTTATCGGCTTTTTTGACCGTTACAAAGCTTGGACAAAACCCGTTCAGGCAAGACATATCTTTATTGCATAGGCTTTGGTCGATCTGGCGTTTTTCACCTTCGGGTCGCATCAGGGGTTTGACAGCGACACAATTTGATTTGACCGCACAATCACCACAGCCTTCGCAGACAGCATCATTGATCATGATCGTTTCAGGTTTATCGGCAATCAGCCCGCGCTTGCGTTTGCGGCGCAATTCGGTTGCACAGCCCTGAACATAAATGATTGCGGTAACGCCCGCGATTGATTTTAGTTCCTGCTGCAATGCCAGTATATCTTGGCGATCATAAAATTGGCAATTCTTGGCCCAATTGGCACCAGTCAGCAACGCATCCGGCGTGTCACTGACAACAGCGATTTTGACCACGCCTTCGGCGGCAAGCTGGCGTGAAATAACCCATGGTGGCTGTCCGCCTTCAACCGTCTGGCCGCCGGTCATTGCCACCGCGCCATTATATAGAATTTTAAAGGTGATATTGACCCCCGCCGCCACCGCCGCGCGAATGCCAAGATAGCCCGAATGGGCATAGGTACCATCGCCGATATTCTGGAAACTATGGTGATGGCTTGAAAAGGGTGCCCGCCCAATCCAAAAGGCACCCTCGCCGCCCATCTGGGTGAAATTGGTGATGATGTCAGGTGTTAAAAACCCGCTGATCGAATGACAGCCAATGCCCATCCCAACAATTTCACCGTCAGGAAGCTTGGTGCTGGAATTATGTGGACAGCCTGCACAATACCATGGCGTGCGCGCGGCTATTTTGGGAAGGTCGGCGATGGTGATGTCTGGCTTTTTGGTTGGGCGCGTTGCAATGTCATGCGCGCTGGCGCGCTCGCGTATCGCCGCCATCAAAATGGCATGGGTGATTTCGCCAGTTTCGGGCAAAAGGCGTGAACCATCGGGGGCCAATTTGCCGGTGATGACTGCGCGTTCTGCAAGATTGACCACCGCCCGTGCCATTTGATCTTCAACGATGGGGCATTTTTCTTCGACCACCATCACCTCATCATAATATTTCGCAAAATCAACAAGGCTTGCCGGATCAACTGGCCATGGCATGACAACTGAAAACAGGCCAATGCCGGCTTTTGCCGGATCATCAATGCCAAGGCTGGCAAGCGCGTCATTGACCTCATAAGTCGTTTTGCCAACCGTTATGATGCCAAGCTTGCCAATGGCTGGCTGGCCGCCAAATATGCTGTTGATATTTTGCGCTTTTTGAAACCGGCGAACGGCTGGAAGCCGAAGATTAAACAGCCGGTCTTCGCGAACCAATGCCGGATCATGGCGNCCAATATGAACCGGCCCCGATTCATCATTTGCGGTGATTTCGGGGCGAATCCGGTCAAGATCAATAATGCTGCTTGCATCGGCGGTATCGACAACAATTTTCATACCAACACAGCATCCCGCCAAACGCGATAAGGCAAAAGCCTGCAACCCCATGGGAATAATGTCATGGATTGATCGCGGGTAGAAAAATGGTACACCGGCGGCAATGAAGGTCTGTTCGGACTGATAGGCAAGTGTTGATGATTTGCCGGTGGCATCATCGCCAACCGCCAAAACCATGCCGCCATATTTGGCAACGCCGCCCATATTGGCATGGCGAATGGCGTCAAGCGCGCGGTCAAGCCCCGGCCCCTTGCCATACCAAAGACCAAACACCCCATCAATTTCGGGCTGATCATAAAGATGGATATGCTGGCTTCCCCAGATTGCGGTTGCCGCCAGCTCTTCATTNATTGCTGGCTGGAATGTCACCCCGTCTTTTTCCAGCAGATCAAGATTGCGATTTAATTCGAGATCAAGCCCGCCAAGTGGCGACCCCGGATAGCCACTAACAAGGCCACGGCTATTAATTCCCTGTTCGCGGTCAAGGCGTGCCTGTTCAAGAAGNAGGCGAACCAANGCCTGCGTTCCAGTCATATAGGCCGGACCATGGCGGTTTATATAGCAATCTTGAAGCCGTATTTCGTCCATCAAACACCTTATGGTCACATTGGTGACCGCGNCCATATCGAAATCAGTCATCCATAAATAACAAGAACAGAAAAATATGTTTTTGCAAGATAATGATGGGCGATTGGTTGTTTTTCAGCGCAGTTCAACCTTGGCAAGCTGGTTTTGATTGGCCAATATATCTTGCCGCTTCAATTCGGGTGGGTCATGGTAAGCAGCATCGCAAATTGCGAATCACGCGCGAAAATCAACAAGATAAAGGCAGAATGAATGGCAGACCAGTTTGATTATGTGATTGTTGGTGCCGGTACCGCCGGATGCGTTTTGGCAAACCGGCTGACCGCTTGCGGCACCTATTCGGTCTGTCTTTTGGAAGCCGGACCGCCTGACTGGAATCCGATGATTCATATTCCGGCGGGTTTCATTAAGACGCTGGTCAATCCTTCGGTCAATTGGATGTATCAAAGCGAGGCGAGCGAAGGCACGAATGGCCGGACAATTCCTATGCCCCGTGGCAAGGTTCTTGGCGGCTCAAGTTCGATCAATGGTTTGATCTTTAATCGTGGTCAGAAAATGGATTTCGATGTCTGGGCGCAAAAGGGCAATCGNGGCTGGTCATATGATGATGTGCTTCCTTATTTCCGCCGTTATGAAAATCATGAAAACAGCGCCGATGCCAGCTATCGCGGGCAAACAGGCGAGATGACCATCACCAATCTTGCTTGGCGCGATCCGCTTTGTGAGGCCTTTATTGACGGTGCAGAAAGCATCGGCATTCCGCGCAATCCAGATTATAATGGTGCCTATCAAGAAGGCACTTCCTATGTCCAGCGCACCTCGACCGGTAAATTGCGGATGAGCGCCGCGCGGGCGTTTTTAAAGCCTGCCCGCAAACGGCCAAATCTGCATGTGATTACCAATGCACATGCAACAAAAATTCTGCTTGATGGCAAGCGGGCGACCGGCGTTGCCTATCATCGTGGCGGTGCAGAAGGCCGTGCCGAAGAGGTGATGGCAATGCGCGAAGTGATTGTTGCTGGTGGCACCATCAATTCACCGCAGCTGTTACAATTATCGGGAATTGGCCCTGCCAAGTTGCTGCATGATCTTGGTATTGAGATAAAGCATGAGCTGGCTGGCGTTGGTGAAAATCTGCGCGATCATTATGGGACAAGGCTGACCGCACGCGCCAAGAATGTCAAAACGATTAACGAGCTTGCGCGTGGGCCAAAGCTGGTTGGCGAAATCGCCAAATATTTTTTGGGGCGGCGCTCAATCCTCGAATTGGGGCCAACCTTGGTTTATTGTTTTTGGCATTCGGATGAAACGGTTCGCAATGCCGATCTTCAGGTCAGCTTTACGCCCGCAAGCTATAAAGAAGGGTTGCAAGCCTGGCTTGATGATGAACCGGGATTCACCCTTGCAACATGGCAGCAACGCCCCGAAAGCCTCGGCTATGTTCGGGCAAAAAGCAGTGATCCTTTTGCCAAGCCCTTGATCCAACCAAATTACCTGGCGCATGAAGAAGACCAGCGCGTGCTTCTTGCGGGGATCAAGCTTAGTCGCCGTTTGATGAATACCGAACCATTGGCACCCTATTTTGATTATGAAGGTTATCCCGGGGTGCATATCCAAAATGACGATGAATTGTTGGATGTGGCGCGCCAGCGAAGCACCACTGTCTATCACCTTATGGGAACCTGCCGAATGGCACCGGCAACCGATCCAACGGCTGTTGTTGATGATCAATTGCGGGTTCATGGCATGCAGAATTTGCGCGTTATTGACGCGTCAATCATGCCAACTATGCTGTCGGCGAATCTGAATGCTGGTGTTTTGATGATTGCCGAAAAAGGCGCTGATATGGTTCTTGGCAAACCACCGCTTTAAGTCAAATTTGCGCCGCTGATATCGCGCCTTGATGAAGAATAAGTTGTCATGGTTAGATCAGGTGCGCTATGTCTTTAAGCATTGTTTATATGTCTGAAAAATTGGTTTTTGATTCAATGAAAAGGTCTTTTTATGCGTAGTTTACAACGACCGGGCCGGTCACCGGTTCTTGCCCCTGAGGGCATGGCAAGCACATCTCATCCCCTGTCAACACAAGCCGCAGTGAATATTCTGCAAAATGGCGGCAATGCGATGGATGCGGCGCTTGCGGCCTGTGCGGTTCAGGCGGTTGTCGAGCCTGAATCAACCGGCATTGGCGGCGATTGTTTTTGCCTTTATTCCGAAGGTGGAAGTGACAAGGTAATTGCGCTGAACGGATCGGGTCGTGCGCCAATGGGGCTTNGNGCCGAATGGCTGATCGAACAGGGCATTCACGAAATTCCGCAGCAATCGCCGCATGCGGTTACTGTGCCAACCGCGGTTGATGCTTGGGTGCAATTGAACCGTGATTACGGGTCGCGCCCGCTTGGCGATCTATTGCAGCCAGCGATTAAATATGCGCGCGATGGCTTTGCCATTGGCCCGCGCGTTGCCGCCGATTTTAAAGCCAGCGCCAATTTGATCAAAGGTGATGCTGATACCAGTGCGTTGTATCTTCGTGATGGCGAAAATTACAAAATGGGTGACCGGTTTGCCAATCCGAATCTGGCCAAGGCAATGGAAGAAATTGCCAAACATGGCCGTGACGGATTTTACAAAGGCTGGGTTGCCGATGATATTCTTGGCAAATTGCAATCTCTGGGCGGGTTGCATTCGGCGGCTGATTTCGATGCGGCGATTGCTGAATATGTGACGCCGATCAAAACCAATTTCAGAGGCTATGATATCTGGGAATGCCCGCCTAATGGGCAGGGCGTGATCGCGCTTTTATTGCTGAACATCATGTCGGGAGTTGATACATTTGGTGATCACCCGATTTCACTTGAGCGCATGCATCACGAAATCGAAGCTGGGCGTCTCGCCTATCGAGATCGGTCGCTCTATCTTGCTGATCCGGCTTTTTGTGATGTTCCGGTTGATGATCTTTTAAGTGCTGACCATGCTGCGGCCATTCGGGCGCAGATCAATCCGCAAAAGGCGCTTGAAGATTTGCCGGAAACCACCCTGCCGCGCCATAAAAGCACGGTTTATATTTCAGTGGTCGATAAGGATCGCAATGCCTGTAGCCTGATCAATACAGTGTTTCATAATTTTGGTGCCGGNTATGTTGCGCCAAAATCAGGTATTATTCTNCAAAATCGCGGACAGGGATTTGTCGTAAAACCCGGCCATCCAAANTGTATCGAACCTGGCAAACGCCCGCTTCATACGATCATTCCGGGCATGGCCACCAAAGATGGGAAAACGGTCATGCCATTTGGCGTGATGGGCGGCGAATATCAGGCCTTTGGCCATATGCAGTTTTTGACCCGTCTTTTCGATTATGGGATGGATATTCAAGAAGCGCAGGATATGCCCCGCTTTATGCCCGATCCCTTTAGCGATGTTGTCGAGGTTGAAGAGCCGATCACTGATGAATTGCGTGAAGGGCTTCGCGCGCTTGGCCATAATATCCAGCCGGCGGTAAAGCCAATTGGTGGGTCGCAGGCAATTTTTATTGATTGGGAAACCAACCTGCTTCACGCCGGGTCTGATCCGCGCAAAGATGGATGCGCGATTGGCTATTAGCGGTTATGACCCATTATCAAGGGGGTTAGAAAATTGATGAAAATTTTTCACTGGATCAAAAGCCTTGGGCGAGCCATTGCCTTTTTGCCGGTATGTTTATTTGTGGGGGTTAGTGTGAACGCGGCCGATTTATCATTTGAGGTCATTGCCGAAGGCGATGGTGAAACAGCACAGAACGGGATGCAGGTATCAGTGCATTATCAAGGACGCCTGACCGATGGCACCATTTTTGATGATTCGCAAAAACGCGGCACGCCGTTTAGCTTTACCCTTGGCAGTGGACAGGTGATTCCGGGATGGGAACAGGGCATTGCCGGCATGAAGATTGGCGAAAAGCGGGTTCTGACAATCCCGCCAGAGCTTGGCTATGGCGCAGCAGGTGCCGGCGGGGTAATCCCGCCAAATGCAACATTGGTTTTCGATGTTGAACTGGTTGCTGTTGCCATACCGCCGAAACTGGGTGATGCCACAGCTGCCGATTTACAAGCGGCACAGAAAAACGGCGTTGTGGTGATTGATATCCGCCGCGCTGAAGAATGGGCCGAAACCGGGATCATCGAAGGCGCGCATACCATTACCGCCTTTACCCAATCAGGGCAGNTGCATCCCGAATTTCANACAAAATTTACCGCCATCGTGCCAACGCCAGATACACCTGTCATGCTGTATTGCCGCACCGGAAACCGAACTGGCGTTATCGGCAATGCACTTGTCAGCCAGCTTGGTTACAGTGATGTCACCCATCTGAGTGAAGGCATTGTTGGCTGGACCGCAGGTGGTGCGCCGGTTGTTGCGTTCAAGCCATAAGCAAAACTGGCTGGCGGCAAAATTGGCTAGGGGCAAAACCGGCGGGTTTGGCCACGGCTATTGGCATGTTACGTTAGGTGATCTGGAGATGGCGGTTCTAAGGCCATCACTTGGGTGTTTGTAAAGGGGTTGCCATGCGTTTTGGGACGGTAATGCTATTGTTTTTGTTGCTTGGTTGCGCCCCGCCCGATCGGTCAATTCTCACCCGCGATGGCGATGAGGCTCTTGATTGCGCCGCGTTAAAAGCCGAATTTGATTTCGCCGCCAAACTTGGCGAAAATGCCCCAGCCCGCCGTCGTCATATCAGGGCGCTTCAGAACGAAAAGCAATGTGTGACGCCGCCCAAAATCTCAATTTCAATTGGCGTGTCAAAATCTTTTAACTGATGGTTTGTTGCTGGACAGCCGCGCTTGCGTGTCGCTGATGCTTACTATGGCGCATTGCTTTTGGGGGGCGCGGTCGATCTGTGGTGACAGGCCTCATAAACACCAAAGGCTGATCCCACAACTGGCACTGTTTTAAAACAGTCACTGGTATCTTGGTCCAAGGACCTTTGATATTGAGAATTGGAGCGGGTGAAGGGATTCGAACCCTCGACCCCAACCTTGGCAAGGTTGTGCTCTACCACTGAGCTACACCCGCGTCGCATCCACCAAATCAGGTGGGATGCGGTTATCGCGAACCGCTGAACGCTGGTATAATCCAAGCCTTGCGCCCTTGCAAGAGGCAAATTACATGATCGCGTGGTGATGGCCGCGGTTTTTTCATTCACACGCCACTTGCTGGTGCGGCAAACCCTCAGAATTGACAATTTTTAGGCTGTGGCCAGCGCGTCTTTCAGGCTGCTGGCAATAAGCGCTTGCTGGGCTGTTTCAAGATAGGGATGCATTGGCAAGGCCAACACATGATCGCATAAATCCATTGTCACCGGCAGATTGCAGGCACTAACCGGATAATGTGCATAGGGTGGCTGACGATGCATTGGCACAGGATAATAAATCGCTGTCGGCACACCGGAATTCGCAAGCGATTTGCAGATGGCGTCACGGTTGCTGCCTTGTGGCAATTGAATGACATATTGTGCCCAGCTTGATGTAACGCCTGCCGCAAGCGATGGCGTGCCAACCACGCCCTCAAGCAAAGCTGCATAGCGGTCGGCAGCATTTTGACGATGCACAAGCTCATCGGCAAAAATATCAAGCTTGGCGTCAAGCACCACCGCCTGCATGGTATCAAGACGGCCAGTCATGCCAATGCGGATATTTTCATATTTATCGCGCCCCATGCCATGAACACGGCATGAACGGATAATTTCGGCAATTTTATCATCATTGGTAAAAATTGCGCCGCCATCACCATAAGCACCAAGCGGTTTGGCCGGAAAAAAGCTTGTGCAGGTGACATCGGCAAGCTGGCCAACCGGCTTGCCATGCCATGTCGCGCCAAAGCTTTGCGCGGCGTCATCAATCAGCCACAGGCCATTTTCACGCGCGAAATTGCCAATCGCGGCATAATTGGCAGGCTGGCCAAACAGCCCAACGCCGATTATGCCAACAATATCGATGCCGGCGGCTTTGCCCGCGGCAAGCGCGTGCGGCAATTTTTCTGGATCAAGGTTAAAGCTGGTTTTATCGACTTCGGCAAAAATCGGTACTGCGCCCATGACCGGCATCACTTCAGCGCTTGCGGCAAAGGTAAAAGAGGGAACGATAACGCCTTGGCCGGGTTGCAGCTCTAGCCCCATAAGCGCCAGCAATAACGCATCGGTTCCTGACGAACAGGAAATATTATGCGCAACGCCTGTCCATTCACCAAGACGCGCCTCCAATGCGGCAATTTCCGGCCCCATAATATAGGCACCATGATCAAGCACCGTTTGGAATCCGGCTTCGACCTTGTCACGAATGCGGGCTTGCTGGGCTTTTAAATCAATAAAGGCGATGCTCATTTGGGGCTCACTGGCTGGTGATTCGAGGGTGCGGCGGATGTGTCGATGAGGTGGGTTTGCATGGTTTCAAGAACCTGTTGAACCATGATCGCTTCGGCAATATCAGTTGGCGCTGGCTTGCCCGTTTCGCAGGTTTGAATAAAGGCGCGCATCTCATCTTTTAATGGTTCGGCTTCGGGAACCGGAAGCGTAATCGGGCTTGCTCGATCAATGATGAAATGTTCGCCGTTCAGCCGCATTTGATCCTGAAACAAGGTCAATTTTTCCGGCCAGGGTTTGGTATCATCAAAAACCAGCGATCCGGCGGTTCCGGTGACCGTCAGACGATGTTCCTTGAACGGGCTAAGCCAGCTTGTTTGCATGCCAGCCGAAACGCCATTTTCAAAACCCATAAAGCTGGTCAGAAAATCAACAATATTCGGGGTCATATGGCTTGCGCCGGCACAATGGATTTTTGTCGGAAGGCTGCCAATCAGCGCCAGGATAAGCGACAGATCATGCGGACATAAATCAAACAATACAGATTCAGTATTGCGAATACGCCCCATTGCCAACCGGTTTGCCTGAACATGGCGAAGGCTGCCAATGGCACCAGCGGCAAGCTGTTTTTGCAATTCGATAAAGGCGGCATGATAGCGGATCAAATGCCCGACCATCACTTGTTTTTTCGCCGCTTGCGCAGCGTCCTGAATGGCTTTTGCCCCAGCCAAGCTCAACGATAATGGCTTTTCCACATAAACATGTTTGCCAGCGGCCAAGGCGGCAATGGCAAGCGCATCATGGCTTGGCGCGGCGGTGGCAATGACAATGCCGTCAATTGATTCATCATGGATTAACGTGTCAACATCAACCGGTTTGGCGGCAAAGGCTGATCCGAATTCGGCGGCATTTTCGGCATGGCGATCGGCAACCGCGGCCAATGCCTCAAGCTGGGCAAGATTGCGCGCCAAATTCCGGCCCCACATGCCACATCCGATTAGACCAATATTCATCATCGCCTGAATTTCATTTTGTAACGCAACCATATCTGTCGCCGTGATCCCGTGTCTTAATATGCGAGCCGATTCGCGTCAATCGTTGCATTTCGTTACATTTTTCACAGAATTCAGCCAGATTTATCACCGGCCTATGGCGTGGCAAACCGATGGTCTTGCAGAGGCGTGTTCATCCGGCTAGAAAGAGATCAGGCCAGCCTATGGTCATCGTCATTATGGCGACGGATTAATCACCTTATCAGGGCCGCATTATGGACGCATCATCACAACTCAAAGACAGCTTGCCAACGACGCCGGAATCACTTTTGGCGGTTCTTGACGCGCTGGCAATTGATTATGTCACGCATCATCATGCGCCTTTGCGAACAGTTGAAGATGCCAAAGCGCATCGCGGCGATATGCCCGGGATTCATATCAAGAATTTGTATCTTCGCGATCGGAAAAAGCGCAATTTCCTGATTGTTGCCCAAGAAGATCGGGTGATTGATTTAAAAACCCTTGATCAGAAAATTGGTTCTGACCGGCTGTCATTTGGCAGTGCTGACCGGCTATTTGAAATGTTGGGTGTGCGTCCGGGCGCGGTCAGCCCGCTGACAGTGATTAATGATTCGGACCATAAAGTTTCGCTGTTTCTTGATTCGGCGCTTCAAACCGATGATCGCATTTACGCCCATCCACTTGTCAATGACATGACGATTGGCATCACCAGATCAGGCTTGCAGGAATTTTTGGCGCATACAGGCCATCAGCCGCGCTGGCTTGATTTTTAAATGGCTTTGGGGGCAGTCATAATGCCCCCTTGTTTTGCAACGCCTGATGATTACATCTAGATGAAGAGTTGAAAAAGGGCGTGACCGCCGATTAAAACGCACCGTTTTGGCGGTGGATCACAATCGGATCACCGCCTTTCAAAGAAGGTTTAGGACAAAATGGAACAGCTTATTGCGGCCGCTGCCGATACCACACCAATCGATGTGAATATGGATAATTTCATGGCCGAGGTCATTGATGGTTCGGCAAAAATGCCAATTGTTGTGCAATTTTGGGCGCCATGGTGTGGGCCGTGTAAACAGCTTGGTCCGCTTTTGGAAAAGGTCGTTGCCGCCGCCAAGGGCAAGGTCAAGATGGTGCGAATTAATATTGATGAGAACCAACAGATCGCCCAACAGATGCGGGTGCAATCAGTGCCAACGGTTTATGGTTTTTTCAATGGACAGCCGGTTGACGGTTTTGCCGGTGCGCAGCCCGAATCAACGCTAAAGCAATTTATTGACAAGCTGGTGGCGGCTGGCGGCAGTGGCCCAGATGTTGCGGCAATGGTCGAGGCGGCAAACAGCCTTCTTGAAACACAAGATTATGACAATGCGATGGCGCAATATCATGAAATCATGGCGGCCGATCCTGAATCACCCGATGGTCTTGCAGGCATGATCCGTTGTATGATCGGGATGAAAGATATTGATGGCGCGCGCGAAATCGTTGATCAGCTTGATGATGAATTTCGCGATAAACCAGCCATGGTGATTGCCATTAACTCGCTTGAATTAGCCGAAAAAGCGGCAGGTGCGGCTGGCGGTTTGGCGCAAGCGCGTGCGGCGGTTGATGCTGATCCGAATGATCTTGCCGCGCGCCAAGAACTGGCATTGGCGTTATTTGCCACTGGCGAACAAGCCGAATCAATGGAACAGCTTCTTGAATCCATCCGCATTGACCGCGCTTGGAATGACGCGGCAGCCCGTATGCAGCTATTGGAATTTTTCAAGACGCTTGGTCCAGCAAACCCTGATGTAATGGCGGCGCGGCGCAAGCTATCGACGTTACTTTTCGCCTAGCCGGATTATGCCCATAACGCGTAAAGATAATATGGGCAGAATGAACAGCCTTATCGAGGCATAAGGGTAAATGCGGCCATAATGCAAATGCGGAATGGCTTAAATCTGATTTTTAAGGAGTGATTATGGCAGGTGGTATTTTTGATCCGGAATTTGACCAGCTTCCGATGCGAATTCCGATTTTTCCGCTGCCAAGCGCCCTTTTGCTTCCGGGCGGGCAATTGCCGTTGAATATTTTTGAACCGCGCTATCTGGCAATGGTAACGCATGCGCTGGCAACGCCAACAAGGCTGATTGGCATGGTACAGCCTCTTGATCATCATGCTGGTGGTGACATCGCTAATGATGACATAGCCAATGACAACATAGCCAATGATGACGGGGCTGATGCGGCGGGTTTGTTTGAAACTGGCTGTGCTGGACGTTTGTCATTTTTCCAAGAAAGTGATGATGGCCGTTTTGTCATTGCGCTTAACGGCGTGTGCCGGTTTCATCGTCTTCGCCAAGAGCTTGACCCGAATGGGTTTCTGGTTGCGGATGTTGATTGGCAGCCTTTTGCGAATGATCTTCGCGTTGACGTTAGCGCGCTTGACCGTGATCCGCTGATCAAAGTGATGAAACGCTATTTCGATATGAAGGGTTTTGAGACCGACTGGACGCAAATTGAAAACTCGGATAACCATCAGCTATTGGCGACATTATCAATGATCTGTCCGTTTGAAGTTGCCGAAAAACAGGCGCTTTTAGAAGCCGATTCAATGGCAAAACGCGCNGATCTATTAATTGCCATGATGGAAATGGCATTGCATGACGAAACCGGAGGCAATGATGCACGACACTGACCCTGCGGCAGATTATGAAATTGACTCGCGGCTTCTTGAAGTGCTGGTTTGCCCCTTGACGCGCGGCCCCTTGACCTATGATCGCGTAAATCATGAATTGATCAGCCATCAGGCGCGCAAGGCCTATCCGGTTCGCGCTGGTGTGCCAATCATGCTTGGTGATGAAGCGCGCGATCTTGGTGAAGATGAATAGGGTTTTGCCGCCCATGACTGCCAAAATTTCCATGACCACCAANTTTTAATACAAAGATTGAATGCTAGGATAGTGTACCCCATGACCACATCACCGCCGCAAACACCATCACAAGATGTCTGGCCTGAAGAAATTCGGCTTTCCAAAGCCAAGGATCGGCTGGAAATTCGTTTTGATGATGGCGCGCAATTCTCGCTATCAGCCGAATTATTGCGCGTTGAATCGCCATCGGCCGAGGTGCAGGGTCATGGCGCTGGTCAGAAAACCACGCCAGCTGGAAAACAAGATATCCTGATAAGCAGCATTGAACCGGTTGGCAATTATGCAATCCGGCTTGGCTTTAGTGACGGGCATAATACCGGCCTGTTTAGCTGGGGTCTGCTTTATGATTATGCGCTTCGCCAGGATCAGTTGATGGCTGATTATCTGGCGCGCCTTGCCAGTGACGGTGCGCGCCGCAACTAGGCTCTATAATTTGTGTACCATCATGTAGGTAAACGCCCTTCAAGAAGATTGGCGCGTGCCAGATGACCGCCCATTGCGCTTTTCTGAAAAAATGATTTTACCGGACTGGCATTGACCAGCCCCATACCCGCGCCGGTGACTTTGGCAATGGCTGGCTGAAATGACATAAGCTGGTTCAGCCCGCTTGTCATGGCTGTCATGGCGGTGACTTCGAATTTGCGTCCGGCAAGATAATCAGTTTCAACCGACCGGTGACCAGCGCCAAGCCCGCGTGCGCTGGCGCGGGCAAGACAATCGGCAAGAACCGCCGCATCACCAAGCGCCAGATTATATCCCTGACCGGCAAGCGGGTGGATCGCATGGCTGGCATCGCCTGCCAGAACCAGATGCGGGCCGGTCATTTTGCGGCTAATTGTTGGCTTTAACGGCCAGCCAAGACGTGGCCCGTCAAGCTGCAACCCGCCAAGCGTTTCACCAAAAGCGGCCAATAGCGCAGTGGCAAAACNGGCTTCATCAAGCGCCATAAAATGATNGGCCTCGGCCTTTGGTAACGTCCAGACAAGCGAAGCCCGAAACGGGCCATGCGGCATCAACGCCAATGGCCCGCTTGGCAAAAACCGCTGATAGGCAATATTGGCGTGATCGCGTTCGAGCGTCAGATTGGCAACAATGGCGGTTTGCCGATGTGGTTCGGCCAAGCTGCGGATGCCGGCATAATCGCGCAATTTGCTTTTCGCACCATCACAAGCAACAACGAGCTGGCAGGTTAAATCGGGCCGGTTGGCAAATTGCAACCGGGCAAGATCGCCTGCCCCGTCAAAGCTTGTCACCTCGGCATCGGTGATATGGGCAATTGGCCGCGTTGCCATCACCATATAGAGGGCATCAAGAAGCTGGTCATTGGCCACAACATAGGCCATTGGCTGGTCAGCATCATGCCAATCAAGGCTGAATTCGGGGCGTTGACGCCGCGCAAGCCCGCCTTGGCGCGGTGCGCCATTGGCAATTTTGATGCGGGTGATCGGCGTTGCCATATCGCGAATAAGCGGCCAGACGCCAAGCGTCTCAAGCATGGTTTTACCAGCGGCGTGAATGGTGGTGGTGCGATGATCACCGCTTGCGGTTTTGCGGGTGTTTGATGTGGAATTTGGTGATGCGGTGTGGGCTGTTTTGGTATTGACTGAATGGGGCTGTGCTGGGGCGCGGTCAACAAGCGCAATTGCCGGTGCCGCGGCCGATCCATAGCCGCCATAAGACAGCGCTAATGCCATCATCACCCCGGTCAGCCCACCGCCAACAATAATCACTTCATAATGTGTCTGATCGGTCATTTGCTGCCATCCGTCTTTGCCGTAAAATGGCGATCCATCACTTGTTTGGCAAGCTGATCCAGATCACCTCGATCAAAAAGATAGGCGGTCATGCCAGCCCGCCTTCCAGCCTCAACATCGCTATCACGATCGCCAATCATCACTGAGGCACCAAGGTCAATTTGCCATTTTTGTGCAAGATCAAACAGCAATCCCGGTTCGGGTTTGCGGCAACGACATGCCGCTGCCATTGCCGGATCAGGCGAAAGCGGATGATGGGGACAAAAGGCAATATCGGTAATGGCACCACCGGCCTTTTCGGCAGCATCAATCAGATGATGATTGAAGTTATGCATATCGCTTTCGGTAAAGATGCCGCGTCCAATGCCGCCCTGATTGGTTACGATAAATACCGGCAATTTGGCCTGATGAAACCGCCTTAATGCCGCCACCGCACCAGTGATCCAGGCAAATTTTTCAATCTCGAAAATATAGCCATCATCATGGATCAGCGTATTGTCGCGATCAAGAAAAATGGCTGGCTTTTGCGGCATGGGGGCGTGATCCTTTTCAAGGCAAGATGGTGCGCTGGCACCAGATCACCCATCACAATCAATCTGGTTGAAAGCAGTTTACTGAAATTGGTCTATTTTGCTAGTGAGTAACATCATCGCAGCCATTGCCCCAGCGCAAGCCATGCGCTACCAATGATGGCGAAATAACCAATTGGCGAGCCAAGCCATCTTTTTGACCAAGCCTTTCATTTGAT
>JGI26088J50261_1000192_pt1 | contig 37199 bp, 46 predicted proteins | sample SaaInl1SG_22_DNA_FD_50261 | JGI IMG/M metagenome (IMG submission 50261)
CGAGCCGTGACGGGTAGTCCATACGCTGCAACCCCGACTCGCACCATGGTGTGGGCAAGAGCTGGTGAATCACTCGTCCCAACACTGGCCGCGACGTGGGTAATCTCGGGATCGAGCCCTGCAGCGTGCGCTAATTCCAGAGCAGCACTGAAGGCGTCACCCTGTTCGGCATCAGCTTCGCCAGTGGATCCCGACAGGTGGGTGAAGAGCCCCACCACCTCAATNTGGCCAGCATCCTGGGCCTGNTTGGCTGAACGAAAGAATTCTTCCCAGTCCCGCGGGTCTGCACCACTGCGGCCCAAGCCTGTATCGACCTTGAGGTGAATCCGTGCGGGCTTGCCTACCGAGGCTGCGCGGACGACCTGGTGAAGTTGGGCAACGGAGGAGACACCGAGATCGATGTTCTCCTCGAGTGCCGCACTGAGGTCTTCGTCGGGGCCAAAAAGCCACGCCAATATCTGTGCGTCAATACCGCCCTCGCGGAGCTCCAACGCTTCTGTCGTATCCGCTGTCCCGAGCCAGTTAGCTCCACCCTCCAGGGCCGCTCGCGCAGCGGTGTGGGCACCGTGTCCATACCCATTGGCTTTGACCACCACGAGCATGTTGGGGGTCCCCGCAATCTTTCGCAACGTCTCGACATTGTGAGAAATGGCGGAAGGACGAATCAGTGCTTCTCTCATCGATCGCCCTCCATCACGACAAAAGCAACTGCCATGCCCTTGTCGTGGCTGAGGGAAAGATGCCAGCTCGTCGCACCGCTGTCCCCCGCTCGCTCGAGTGCGGCTCCGGTNAGCAGGAGTTGTGGCGGATTTCCCGAATCCCCNGACACTTGAACGTCGTGCCAGGTGAANCCCGGGACGTTACCGCCGAGGGCCTTCAGGGCCGCTTCTTTGGCCGCAAAGCGCGCCGCCAACGATTGTGCGCTGAGGTCGTGGCGACTCAAATCCTCCAGACCAAACAACCGGGACCGAAGCTTGGGNGTCCGCTCCAGNGCACGCTCAAAGCGCGCCACATCGACGAGATCGACTCCGATTCCGACAACCATGAGAGCTCGCTGCTACTCGACCGTCACTGACTTAGCGAGGTTTCGAGGTTGATCGATATCGAGACCTTTAGCGCCAGCGAGCTCCATTCCAAAAATGTGCAGAGGAACGACGGCCAAGAGTGGTTCCATGAACGACGAGGCCAGAGGAATCTGAATAACCTCATCAGCGAAAGGCAAGACCGCTGCGTCGCCCTTTTCAGCAATGGCTATCACGCGAGCACCGCGGGCACGGATCTCTTGAATGTTGGAGACCACTTTGCTGTGCAGTGAGGAGGGGTCCCTGGGGCTTGGCACAATGACAAAGACAATCTGTCCTGGCTCAATCAGGGCAATCGGTCCGTGCTTGAGCTCACCCGCAGCGAAACCTTCAGCGTGGATGTAGGCCAGCTCTTTGAGCTTGAGCGCCCCCTCGAGTGCGACGGGGTATCCCACGTGGCGACCGAGATAGAGCACAGAGCGGGTGTCCGCCATCCACCCCGCCAGTTCCTTGATACGAGGGCCTGTCTCGACCATTTCTTCCAGCTGAGCGGGAAGNGCGTCAAAGTCATCAGCCAGTTTCTTCGACTCCGACTNATCCAGTACCCCGTTGCGCTGACCGAGGTACATNCCCAGCAGGTAGGAGGCCACCACTTGGGACAAGAAAGCCTTGGTGGAGGCGACTGCGACCTCGGGACCTGCAAACGTATAGAGGGCTGCATCAGATTCGCGCGGGATTGTTGCACCCTGGGTGTTGCAAATCGAGAGCGTTGAAGCACCCCGCTCCGCGGCGTAGCGAACAGCCATCAAGGTATCCATGGTCTCGCCAGATTGGCTTACCGAAACCACCANCGTTCCGGCCCCAACGGCGGGGTCCCGGTACCTAAACTCGTGGGANAGTTCGACGGAGACGGGAATTCCTGACCACTTTTCGATGGCATAGGCACCGAGCATGGCGGCGTAGGCCGCCGTGCCACAGGCAATGAAAATAATCCGGTTGATCGTGGCATCACCCGCGAACAGAACGTCAAGCTCCGGCAGCGTGACGACGCCATCTGCCCCCAAACGCCCGCGGAGAGTATTGGCTACGGCTTCTGGTTCCTCGGAAATTTCCTTCGCCATAAAACTTGACCAGCCACCTTTTTCGGCAGCCGAGGCATCCCAGTCAATNGTGAACTCAGCAGGCGTGACCGGATCGCCCTCGAACGTGATNACCGATACGGACTCTGGGGTGATTGTCACGATCTGGTCTTGACCGAGGGCNAGTGCTTTTTGGGTGTAGGCCACAAAAGCCGCAACATCGGACCCAAGGAAGTTCTCTCCATCGCCAAGGCCNACCACGAGGGGCGAATTACGCCTGGCTCCGACAACGACGCCGGGNGCATCAGTGTGCACAGCAAGGAGGGTGAAGGCTCCCTCAAGCTTTCCCACCACTGCCTGCATCGCGGTGGTGAGATTGCTGTGGGTGCGAAANTCTCGCGCCAGCATCAGAGCCGCTACTTCGGAATCGGTCTCACTGAGGAATTCTTCGCCCNCAGCGACGAGNTCCGCCTTGAGCTCTTGAAAATTCTCGATGATGCCGTTGTGAATCAGGGCGAGTTTGCCACCGTCGGCGAGGTGAGGGTGNGCATTGGCATCCGTNGGAGCCCCGTGAGTGGCCCATCGCGTGTGGGCGATTCCTGTGGTCCCAGAGGACAGTGGCCTGGAATCGAGGTCATCAGCGAGGACGCTGAGCTTCCCTGCACGCTTGTGGGCCAGCAGACCCCCGTCAGTGCTCAGAATTGCTACCCCAGCGGAGTCATATCCCCTGTATTCGAGACGCTTGAGGCCGCCCATCAAGACGTCCTGGGAGGCGCGCATCCCTACNTATCCGACAATNCCGCACATGGACTTGAGTCTAGGCGATGGGGTGACCTGAGGCCTTGCGGACTACCCTTGTCTCTATGGCAAGGCCCCCCAGCGCCGGCGAGAACGGCAGTCCCTTCGTCGAATACGATCGGCAGACGTGGGCGGAGCTGGCACCCAAAGCCCCACTGCCCCTGTCCGATGCGGATATCGAGCGGGTGCGCTCGGTGGGCGACATGTTGGATGCCTCCGAAGTTGTCGAGGTCTACCAGCCTTTGGCACGCCTGCTGGCCCTCTATGTCGAGGGCGCACGCCACCTGCACTCGCTCACGAGGCAATTCCTGGGCGATGATGTCTCCCACACTCCGTTTGTCATCGGAGTGGCCGGAAGCGTGGCCGTGGGGAAATCCACCACGTCACGGGTGTTGCAAGAACTTCTCTCGCGAAACCCCGAAACCCCCAATGTGGCACTCGTGGCCACCGATGGCTTCTTGCTCCCCCTGGCAGAACTGCGCAAACGCAACCTGCTCGAGCGGAAGGGCTTCCCTGAGAGCTACGACACCCGCGCGCTCTTGCGATTTGTGTCACAGATTAAAAGCGGGGTGTCCTCGATCGCCGCGCCGGTCTATTCCCACCTCAGCTACGACCGGGTTCCCGACGAAGTGCTCGATATTACGCAGCCCGACATTTTGATTATCGAAGGGCTGAACGTTCTGGCCCCACCTGCCACCTCATCGGCGCTCGCCGTGAGCGACCTTTTTGATTTTGGAATCTATGTTGACGCCAGAACGCCCGATATTGCCCGCTGGTATGAGGATCGATTCCTTCAGTTGCAACAGGGCGCTTTCCAGAACCCGGAGAGCTACTTCCATCGCTACGCCAGCCTGGATGAGGATGACGCTCGTGCGGAAGCCCAGAGAATTTGGTCCACCATCAACGAACCCAACCTGATCGACAATATTCTGCCCACGAAGCCCCGCGCTTCCCTGATTTTGCAGAAAGAAGCCGACCACCGCATCCACAAGGTGTTGTTGCGCAAAATCTAGGTGGTGGTGAGCCTGTCCTTGACCACAGATGCCAGGCTCTGNGCAATTCGCTGCGCCGTTGCTTCATCGGCNGCCTCGACCATGACCCGAATGAGNGCTTCTGTTCCNGAGGGNCGCAAGAGAACCCGGCCGGTGTCTCCNAGCTCCTCCTCCGCCTGCGCACGTGCAGCCTGGACGACCTCATCCGCAGCAAGGCTTGCCCGGTCCACGCCCGAGACATTAATCAGGACCTGGGGATACACCTTCATCACTCCCGCCAGCTCCGCCAGCGACTTTCCCGTTTTGATGACTTCGCGCGCCAACTGGATGCCTGTCAACACCCCATCTCCCGTGGTGGAGTGTTCCGTGAAAATAATGTGTCCAGACTGTTCGCCACCCAAGCTTGCGCCTGTGGCAGCCAAATCCTCGAGAACGTAGCGGTCCCCCACAGCGGATTCCACCAGAGAAATACCGTGGGTGGCCATCGCTTTTCGTAATCCCAGATTCGACATCACGGTTGCCACCAGGGTCTCTGAGGCGAGCTTGCCCTCGTCCTTCATGGACACAGCGAGGATGGCCATGATTTGATCCCCGTCGATGACCTGACCGGTGTGGTCAATCGCCAGCGTCCGATCCGCATCGCCATCGTGGGCGATACCAAAGTCAGCACCCACTGATACGACTGTGTGTTGGAGATTCTCCAGGTGGGTCGAACCATAGCCGTGGTTGATATTGAGCCCATCGGGCTCATCTCCGATGACCGTCACTGTCGCGCCGGCGTCTCGAAACACGCGGGGTGAAATTCCCGAGGCCGCGCCATGGGCGCAGTCAATAGCAACGTGCAAACCGGTGAGGTCGCGATCGAGCGTGGACAGCAGATGCATCACGTACCGATCCTCGGCATCGGCAAAGCGCTTAATGCGACCCACGTCCGCCCCAATGGGTATGAGAGCTTGCTTGGCCATGGCGTCCTCGATGCGGTCTTCGACCTCATCGGGAAGCTTGGTTCCTCCNAAGGAAAAGAACTTGATNCCGTTGTCGGGAGCAGGGTTNTGAGACGCCGACACCATGACACCAAAGTCAAAGCCACCATCTCGCACCAGGTAGGCAGTCGCAGGGGTGGGCACAACACCTGCGTCCCACACGTCAATACCGGAGCTCGCCAGTCCCGCGGAGACCGCGGAGCTCAAGAACTCTCCCGAGACCCGAGGATCCCGCGCTATGACCGCGCGGGGCCTGCGGCCCTCGGCTTTCAGCTCTTCAGCGTGACGCCCCTTCGTGAGGACATAGGCAGCCGCTTGGGACAGGCGCACGACCATATCGGCCGTAAGTTCGCCGTTGGCAAGCCCACGAACCCCGTCTGTCCCAAATAAGCGACCCATGTCGACCCGGGTAAGGGAAGCGACTAACGCTTCGAGTACTGAGGAGCCTTACGAGCCTTCTTGAGACCAGCCTTCTTGCGCTCCTTGACCCGAGAGTCTCTGGTGAGGAAGCCAGACTTCTTGAGAGAGGCACGGTTGTTCTCTTCATCAATCTGGTTCAGCGCACGAGCGATACCCAAACGAAGAGCGCCAGCCTGACCGGAGGGTCCACCACCGGTAATGCGGGCAACGACGTCGTAGCTGCCGCCGAGCTCAAGAACCGTGAACGGGTCGTTGATGAGCTGCTGGTGGAGCTTGTTGGGGAAGTAGTCCTCAAGGGTGCGACCGTTGACGGTGTAGCTGCCCGATCCGGGAACCAACCGAACGCGAGCAATAGCCTGCTTGCGTCGTCCAACGGCTGCTCCGCCAACAGTGAGTGCTGGGCGAGGCTTCTTTGCTGCCACTGGGTCCGTTGCAGGAGTCTCAGTGGTGAAGTTCTGAGGGATATCCTCAGCGGTTACATCAGGGGTTTCGTCTGTCTTAGCCACGGTGTGAAGTCCTTAGTTTTGGCGCTACTGCGCGATCTGGTCGATGGAGTAAGGCTTGGGCTGCTGAGCCTGGTGGGGGTGCTCGCTACCGGAGTAGACCTTGAGCTTGGACATCTGCTCGCGACCCAAGGTGTTCTTGGGAAGCATTCCGCGGATAGCTTTCTCCACGGCGCGGACAGGGTTCTTCTCCATGAGGTCCTGGTAGCTCACAGCAGTCAACCCACCGGGGTAACCGGAGTGGCGGTAGGCCATCTTCTGGGTCAATTTGGATCCCGTGAGGGCAACCTTGTCTGCGTTCACAATGATGACGTGGTCTCCCATGTCCATGTGAGGGGCAAACGTGGTCTTGTGCTTCCCCCGAAGGAGAGCAGCAGCGTGAGACGCCAAGCGTCCCAGCACCACATCAGTGGCGTCGATAACCAGCCAGTTGCGCTGAACGTCAGCGGGCTTGGGTGAAAATGTGCGCGTCATGCGACATTCCTTTGCGGTTCGAGGAGTTCGTGAATCCCGCTCCGGTGGGTGTTCTCTAGGGAACTCCCCGGTGGAGGGCTCAACCTGGTGATAATCGGCGATTAGCACCAGCCCTTTAGCTTAGAGGACAGATTTCCCGCGGTCAATCCGATGTTGGTCCGCGCTTGGCACGGGTATCGAGAGCGCGAGACGCCAGCTGGTCATCGGGGGGATACTCCACCGAGACCAGGGTGAGACCCTTGGCGGGCATGGTCGACCACGAACTCGTGCGTTCCTTCTTATCGCGCAGCGCCAGGACCTCGGGGATGCTCAGTGTGTGTCTGCCCACAGCGACAGCGGCGCCAACGAGGGAGCGCACCATCGAGTGACAAAAGGCGTCCCCAACCACGGAACCCGTCAGTACGCCGTCATCGTCCCGTGTCCAGGAGTAGTGCAGGAGAGTGCGAATACTCGTCGCGCCGGGTTTGGGGCGACAAAATGCGGCCCAATCGTTCAGCCCCTCCAGTTGTGTACACAGTGAGTTCATCGCCTGCTCGTCCAGCGCATACGGGCTTCGGTAGGTAAACGCGTGGTGGAGAGGGTTGCGCTTCGACCCGACATCGTCGATTCGATACTCATATGTCCGAGAGAGAGCAGAAAACCGAGCTTCAAAACCCTCCGGGGCGAGAGAAATCCGGTGAATTGCGATGTCATCCGTGCGCAGCGTGCCCTGGACTCGCTTTTTCAAGGTCTCCAGGTTCCCCCATTTGACCCCGTCGGGCACGTCAACGTGGCAGACCTGATGAAGCGCGTGCACGCCGGCGTCAGTTCTCCCCGCGACCACCGCCGTCATCCCGCTTCGATCACACCGCAGCGCCGTGGCGAGAGCGTCTTCTAGGGAGCCTTGGATGGTTCGCAGACCAGGCTGTATCGCCCACCCTGAAAAAGCGGTGCCCAGATACCCCAGGTCAATCCGAAGCCGCGTGCTCACGTCACACAGTGTAGAGAAGCGAGCGCAGGACTACTTAGAGTCGTCCTCAGCAGGAGCTTCCTCTGCAGGAGCCTCTTCTGCGACGGGAGCTTCCTCAGCGGGAGCTTCCTCAGCAGCAACCTCTCCCACTGCAGCATCCTCTGCTCCAGCGTCCGTTTCTGCCGCTGCGACCTCTGCTGATTCCGTGGTCTCCTCAGTGACCTCAGGAGTCTCTGTGATCTCTTCGACCTCATCGGCAACAACAGGCTTAGCTGCGGGCTTTTCGGCCTCAGGCTTTGCCTTCTTGGTCTTGGGCTTGGGGTTCACAGGCTCGAGAACCAGCTCAATTACTGCCATGGGGGCGTTGTCACCCTTGCGGTAGCCGGTCTTCACAATGCGGGTGTAGCCACCTTCGCGCTTGTCTACCTGAGGAGCGATTTCCATGAAGAGCTTGTGGACTGCGGACTTGTCGCGGATGATGGTCATCACCTTGCGACGAGCGTGCAGGTCACCGCGCTTCGCGAAGGTCACCATGCGCTCAGCAAGTGGGCGCAGGCGCTTCGCTTTGGTCTCCGTGGTCTGGATACGACCGTGGGTGAACAGGGCGGTAGCGAGGTTTGCCAACATGAGGCGCTCGTGAGCCGCTCCGCCTCCCAGGCGGGGTCCTTTAGTGGGTCTGGGCATTGTTGTGTTCTCTTCCGTGTTTCACAGGGGAATCGACGTGGGGTCGACTCTTAGTACTCTTCTTCCGACTCCAAGCCGCTGTAGAAAGCTGCTCCGTCGAATCCGGGCATGGGGTCCTTGAGAGAAAGTCCCATCTCGATGAGCTTGTCGCGGACCTCATCCACAGACTTCTGACCGAAGTTGCGGATGTTCATCAGCTGGTGCTCCGAGAGCGCAACGAGCTCACTCACGTTGTTGATGCCTTCGCGCTTGAGGCAGTTGTAGCTGCGCACGGTCAGGTCAAGGCTTTCGATGGGCATTGCCATTTCGCTGGAGAGGACGGCCTGCACGGGAGCAGGTCCAATCTCAATACCCTCTGCCTCTTGGTTGAGGTCGCGGGCCAGGCCAAAGAGCTCCACCAGGGTGCGGCCAGAGGAGGCAACAGCGTCGCGGGGGCTCATTGAAGGCTTCGTCTCTACGTCGACCACGAGGCGGTCAAAGTCGGTGCGCTCACCGGCACGAGTTGCCTCGACACGGTAGGTGACCTTGAGAACGGGAGAGTAGATCGAGTCCACAGGAATCTGACCTGCCTCGGCGTACTCGTTGCGGTTCTGGACCGACGACACGTAGCCGCGTCCACGCTCGATGGTGAGCTCGAGCTCAAAGCTTGCCTTGTCGTTCAACGTGGCGATGTGGAGCTCGGGGTTGTGAATCTCAACGCCGGCAGGAGCCTGAATGTCGGCCGCGCTGACAGCACCAGCACCGGTCTTACGCAAGTACGCGGTGATGGGCTCGTCGTGCTCGCTGGAGACAACGAGGTTCTTGACGTTCAAAATGATTTCGGTGACGTCTTCCTTCACACCGGCAACGGTGGAGAACTCGTGAAGCACACCATCGATGCGGATGCTGGTCACAGCGGCACCGGGAATGGAGGACAACAGGGTGCGACGCAGGGAGTTACCCAGCGTGTACCCGAAGCCTGGCTCGAGTGGCTCAATCACAAAGGCTGAGCGGTGAGAGGACAGTGTTTCTTCTGACAGGGTGGGGCGTTGTGCAATGAGCACTGTGGTGTTCCTTTCGGCTAAGTGTCCGCTATATGACACTTGGTTGAGGATGCGGCCGGGGCCGCGACGAACTATGAGGTTGTGGTGGGGGTGAGAAGGTCAGCGGGTTTCCCCATCGACCTTCTGAGAACTACACGCGACGGCGCTTGGGGGGACGGCAACCGTTGTGAGCCTGAGGGGTCACATCGGTGATCGAACCCACCTCCAGGCCAGCGGCCTGGAGTGAACGAATCGCAGTCTCGCGACCGGAACCCGGTCCCTTGACGAAAACATCGACCTTTTTCATGCCGTGCTCCTGCGCCTGACGGGCAGCAGACTCGGCAGCGAGCTGGGCTGCGAAGGGGGTGGACTTACGCGAGCCTTTGAAGCCCACTCCGCCCGAGGACGCCCAGGAAATAACGGCGCCTGAGGGATCCGTGATCGAGATGATGGTGTTGTTGAAGGTGGACTTGATGTGAGCCTGGCCCACAGCAATGTTCTTCTTCGTCTTGCGGCGAGGCTTCCTCGCGGCGGTCTTCGGTGCTGCCATTGTTTTTTCTCCGTAATTCTCTGTCGGTTAGCTAACCAAAACTGGGTCTAGCTGGCCTTCTTCTTGCCAGCAACGGTGCGCTTGGGTCCCTTGCGGGTACGAGCGTTGGTCTTCGTGCGCTGACCGCGCACGGGAAGGCCGCGACGGTGGCGAATGCCCTCGTAGCTCCCGATTTCGACCTTGCGGCGAATATCGGCGGTCACCTCACGGCGGAGGTCACCCTCCACCTTGTAGGTTCCCTCGATGTGCTCACGCAGCTGCAACAGCTGGTCATCGGTGAGGTCCTTCACGCGGGTGTTGGGATCAATTCCCGTGTTCGCGAGTGTTTGCTTCGAACGGGTACGACCCACACCGTAGATGTAAGTCAAAGCGACCTCGACCCGCTTTTCACGGGGAATGTCGACTCCGGCAAGACGTGCCATGGTATTTCTCCTGCTGAACTGGAAGGTCTGCGACAGAATCTGAACCCGGGCCTTCCCCCGGGGAGTCCCCCACGAATGGGTTCTTGACTCTGCCTTGTGTGGTGCTAGGTATCTAGCCTTGACGCTGTTTGTGACGGGGGTTTTCGCAAATCACCATCACGTTTCCATGACGACGAATGACTTTGCACTTGTCGCACATGGGCTTAACACTGGCGCTAACCTTCATGGTTTTTCCTTTACCTTCGCTGGCCTCGTGCCCCAGTGGTAGCCGGGGCCGTTCCTTCTCAGTGCTTACTTGTAGCGGTAGACGATGCGGCCACGCGTCAGGTCGTAAGGGCTGAGCTCCACAATTACTTTGTCTTCCGGCAAAATTCGGATGTAATGCTGACGCATTTTCCCCGAAATGTGGGCAAGAACCTTGTGACCGTTGGTCAACTCCACACGGAACATCGCATTGGGAAGGGCTTCGACAACCGAGCCTTCGATTTCAATGACACCGTCTTTGTTGGCCATAGCCTCATATCTTGTTGTAACGAGTTGTTGCACTGGTCATGCGTGTGGGCAGAAAAGCCACAAGAGCCTTTTTGACACCAAAGCACTATCCTAGACCGGCTTGTGCGCCGGCACAAGTCCCGATTCCAGGGTTTAGGACCCCGAAATTCCTCTCGCAGCAAGCTGGTCCATAATCCGGCGAGTTACCTCAGTAATCTCGCCAAGTCCATCGATTGCAACCACGAGCTCGCGGCCGCCGTATACATCGATCAACGGGGCCGTTTGCTCTTCGTAGACCTCGAGGCGGTGGCGCACCACCGACTCGTCATCATCGGAGCGGCCCTGCTCGAGTGCCCGTTTGCGCAAACGCTCGACAACAACATCCGCATCCGCGACCAACTGGACGACGACATCCAGAGAAGTGCCGTGCTGAGCGAGGAAACCATCGAGGTGACGAACCTGGTCGGTTGTCCGCGGATATCCATCGAGAAGAAAGCCCTCAGAGCAGTCCGGCTGCTCGAGACGATCGGTAATGAGATCATTCGTAAGTGAGTCCGGAACGTTATCGCCGGCATCCATGAACGCTTTGGCCTGAACTCCCAAGGGTGTCTCGTTCTTCACGTTGTGACGAAAGATGTCGCCGGTGGAGATAGCGGGCACACCCAGAGCTTCCGACAGCTTGGCCGCCTGAGTTCCTTTTCCAGCCCCGGGAGGTCCGATCAGGAGGAGACGGGTACCTGAGGTCACTTGAGGAGACCCTCGTAGTGGCGCTGCTGCAACTGCGAGTCGATCTGCTTGACCGTGTCCAAACCGACACCCACGATGATCAGGATGCTCGCACCACCAAAGGGGAAGTTCTGGTTGGCGTTCACTGTCGCCAGGGCGATCAACGGAATCAACGCAACGAGACCCAGGTAGAGAGATCCCGGAAGCGTGATGCGCGTCAACACGTAGTCGAGGTATTCCGCGGTGGGACGTCCCGCCCGAATTCCGGGAATGAATCCGCCGTAACGCTTCATATTGTCGGCAACCTCTTCAGGGTTGAAGATGATGGCGACATAGAAGTACGTGAAGCCCACAATGAGCAGGAAGTAAATGGCCATATACAGCGGGTTATCGCCTGATGTGAGGTTGTTCTGAATCCAGACAACCCACTCGGACGCAGTGCCCCCGGCAGCGGGCTGGTTGAACTGAGCAAACAGCGCGGGAAGGTACAGCAGCGATGATGCGAAGATCACGGGGATCACCCCGGCCATGTTCACCTTGATGGGGATGTAGGTGTTCGATCCGCCGTAGGCACGACGACCCACCATACGCTTCGCGTACTGGACGGGAACGCGACGCTGGGACTGTTCGACGAAGACAACCAGACCCATAATGACCAGTCCGACTGCCAGCACGATGAGGAAGATTTCGAAACCGTTGGACTGAGCAATCGCCCACAGTGCAGAGGGGAAGGTTGCGGCAATGGAGACGAAAATCAACAACGACATTCCATTGCCCACGCCGCGCTCGGTGATCATTTCACCAAACCACATGATCAGACCTGTTCCGGCGGTCATGGTGATGACCATCAGCATGATGGCGTACCAGGCGTCATTGGAGAGCAGCTGGTTACAGGCGGGCACTCCGGACGAACCAAAGAGCGCGCCACTTCTGGCCACCGTGATCAACGTGGTGGACTGCAGCAGGGCCAAACCAATGGTCATGTAGCGGGTGTACTGGGTCAGCTGTCCTTGGCCAGCCTGGCCTTCTTTGTGGAGAGCTTCAAAGTGTGGGATGACCACGCGCAGAAGCTGCGTGATGATCGACGCTGTGATGTAGGGCATGATGCCGAGAGCAAAAATTGACAGCTGGAGCAATGCTCCGCCGCTGAAGAGGTTGATCAGCTCATACAGGCCAGCCGTGCCGCTCGTTCCCGCCAAACACTGCTGGACGTTGCGGAAATCAACAAACGGCGCAGGGATGAATGAGCCCATTCGAAAGAGCCCCACCATGGCGAGGGTGAAGAAGATTTTTCGGCGCAGGTCAGGGGTCTTGAAGATTCTGCCTAATGCACTAAACACGACTTCTCCCTGCTCGTGCCCGGTGGCACGTGGATTTGAGCTTACCTGCTGGAGTGCCCCAGAGAAAAAGTCCGAAGGCTTTTCCCTGGGGCATCCGCACTACTTACTCGGTGATTGAACCGCCAGCTTTGACGATCTTGTCAGCAGCTTGCTTCGAGACCTTGTCAACGCTCACGGTCAGAGCCACGCTCAAGTCACCATCGGCCAAAACCTTGACCTTCTGGTTCTTGCGCACAGCACCCTTGGCAACCAAATCGGACACCGTAACGTTGCCACCCTTGGGGTAGAGCTCGCTCAGTCGACCGACGTTGACTACCTGGTACTCAACACGGAACGGGTTGGTGAAACCGCGAAGCTTAGGCGCGCGCATCACCGAGGTGAGCTGACCACCCTGGAAACCAGGACGCACCTGGTAGCGGGCCTTCGTTCCCTTGGTTCCACGACCAGCCGTCTTACCCTTAGATCCTTCACCACGACCAACACGGGTCTTGGCTTTCTTTGAACCGGGGGCAGGGCGGAGGTGGTGAAGTTTCACCACACCGGGCCTGGCGTCCTTTGCCTTCGCAGGCGCCTTCTTCGACGCAGGCTGCTTAGCGGGAGCTGCAGCTTTTGCAGCGGTGTCCTTCTTGGGAGCTGCAGCTTTCGATTCAGCAGGCTTCTGTGCGGCGGGCGCCTTCGCAGCCGGAGCTTTCGCAGCGGCAGTCTTTGCAGCGGCAGGGGCCTTGGTTGCAGGAGCTTTGGCNGCAGCGGGCTTGGCAGCAGCTGTCTTCGACGCCGCGGGCTTCGCTGCAGGCTTCTTAGCCGCAGCAGNCTTGGCAGCAGGGGCCTTAGCGGCAGCCGGAGCTTTCGCCGCAGGCTTCTTTGCTGCCGGGGCTTTCGCCGCAGCNGGCTTGGCAGCAGGCTTCTTAGCCGCTGGCTTCTTCTCTTCAGCCATTAGTCAATCTCCTCGACCTTCACCAGGTGGGCAGCCGTGCGGACGTAGCCGCGGTTGGCACTGGTGTCTTCACGAACAACGGAATCACCGATCCGCTTCAAGCCCAGGCTCCGCACAGTCTCGCGGATGTTGGGCTTTTCGCTGATGAGTGATTTGATCTGGGTAATTTTGAGCTTCTTAGCCATTAGGCACCAGCCTTTGCTGCAGCTGCTTCAGCCTCTGCACGAATCAAGTGACGAGGGGCGATGTCTTCGAACTCAGCATCACGGCGAGCAGCAACGCTGCGAGGCTCTTCGAGCATCTTGAGCGCTGCCACAGTTGCGTGGACGATGTTCAGCGTGTTCGACGAACCCAACGACTTGCTCAGCACGTCGTGGATACCGGCGCACTCGAGAACGGCGCGGACAGGACCACCGGCGATAACACCGGTACCGGGGGTGGCGGGGCGCAAGAGCACCACACCGGCCGCTGCCTCACCCTGAACGGGGTGGGGGATGGTCTGGCCGACGCGAGGAACCTTGAAGAAGTTCTTCTTCGCGTCCTCGACNCCCTTCGAGATTGCCAAAGGAACCTCACGAGCNTTGCCGTAACCAACGCCNACCATGCCGTTACCATCGCCGACGACGACCAGNGCAGTGAAGCTGAACCTACGTCCACCCTTCACGACCTTGGACACACGGTTGATGGTGACCACACGCTCCAGGAACTGGCTCTTGTCGTTATCGCGTGCACCCCGCTCACGAGCATTGGGGTTGCGCTCACGGCTGCCACGACGCGCTTCGCGCTCGGGGGCCGCTTCTGCTTCTGGGGCGGCAACAGGGGTTTCTTCGACCACTGCTTCGTCCTTAACTTCTTCGCTCACAGTTCCAATCCACTTTCTCTGGCGCCTTCAGCAATGGCGGCAACTCGTCCGGCGTAGCGGTTTCCTCCACGGTCAAAGACCACCGAGGCAACGCCTGCCTTCTTTGCGCGCTCGGCGATGACTCCACCGATCTTTTTCGCTTTGTCGGTCTTGCTTCCGGCAAAGGACCGGAAATCTGGCTCCATGGTCGATGCCGAAGCAACGGTGTGACCCTTGGAGTCGTCGACGACCTGCACGAACACGTGACGGGCTGACCTGGTGACGACCAAGCGGGGCTTGAGGGCAGTGCCCTCAATCTTCTTGCGGAGCCTGGTGTGGCGGCGATCTCTCGCGGCGGAACGGCTCTTTCCTCTAACGAATGGCATGACTACTTACCAGCCTTTCCAGCCTTGCGACGGACCTGCTCGTCGACGTAGCGCACACCCTTGCCTTTATAGGGCTCAGGCTTGCGAAGCTTACGAATGTTGGCAGCAACTTCACCGACGGCCTGCTTATCAATGCCGCTGACGTGAATCTTGTCGTTGCCTTCCACCGCCAGCGCAATACCCGCGGGGGGCTCGACGGTGATGGAGTGGGAGTAGCCCAGCGAGAGCTCAATGCCCTGGCCGCTGGACGCAACACGGTAACCGGTGCCGACAACCTGCAGGGACTTTTGGTATCCCTCGGTGACGCCGACAATCTGGTTACGAATCAGGGTCCTGGTCAAGCCGTGGAGTGAACGAGACTCACGCTCGTCATCCGGGCGAGAGACAATGACCTGGTTCTCGACGAGCTTGGCCTCGATGGGCTCCTTGACCGTGAGCGACAGCTCACCCTTGGGGCCCTTCACGGCAACATTCTGACCCTCGATGGTGATGGTGACACCAGCGGGGATATCAATGGGAAGACGACCAATACGTGACATCTCAGATCACCATACGTAGGCGAGGACTTCCCCACCCACGCCTTTCTTGGACGCTTCTTTGTCGGTCAAAAGACCTGACGACGTGGACAAGATTGCGACGCCGAGGCCTCCGTGAACCTGAGGAATCTCGGTCGACTTTGCGTACACGCGAAGCCCGGGCTTCGAGACACGCTTGATGCCCACAATGGAGCGCTCGCGCTTGGAGCCATACTTCAGCGCGAGAGTGAGGGTCTTTCCGACGCGAGCGTCATCGACCTTCCAGCTCGCGATGTAGCCCTCGCGCTCGAGGATCTCCGCAATGTGGGTCTTCAGATTGGAACTGGGCATCGACACACTGTCGTGCTGTGCCTGGTTCGCATTGCGCAGTCTGGTCAGCAAGTCTGCGACCGGATCTGTCATTACCATTGTTGTCTCTTTCCTCTAACCGGTTTCGACACCGGGGTCACCCGGGCCGACCCTGTCAGCTTGTGGCCGCTAGGCCTCTGAATTCTGCTGCCCAGCAAACGGGAACCCGAGTGCGAGGAGCAGAGCACGACCTTCGTCGTCGTTCTTGGCGGTGGTGACAACGGTGATGTCAAAACCGCGAACGCGATCAATGTCGTCCTGGTTGATTTCGTGAAACACCGACTGCTCAGTGATTCCGAAAGTGTAGTTTCCGTTTCCATCGAACTGGCGGTCCGACAAGCCTCGGAAGTCTCTGATGCGAGGAAGCGCCAGGTTGACCAGACGGTCGACAAACTCCCACGCGCGCGTTCCGCGCAGGGTGACGTGAGCGCCAATGGGCATTCCCTCGCGCAGCTTGAACTGGGCGATGGATTTGCGAGCCAACGTGACCACAGGCTTCTGGCCGGTAATCAGTGTGAGGTCCTTGATGGCACCCTCGATGACCTTGGAGTCGCGGGCAGCTTCACCCACACCGGTGTTCACGACGACCTTGACGAGGCCGGGAACCTGGTGGGGGTTTGTGTATCCGAACTGCTCGGTGAGAGCAGGAACGACCGACTCGCGATAGATCTGCTTCAAGCGAGGAACTCCGGCTCCTGTGCGCACAGCTGTTGCATCTGCCATTAGAGCTCTTCTCCTGACTTCTTCGCGATGCGCACGCGCACCTGCTTCTTCACGCCGTTCTTGGTAACGGTCTTCGACTCGAAACCAACACGGCTGGGCTTCTTGGACTTGGGATCCACCACGGCCACATTCGAGATGTGGATGGGGGCTTCGTGGGTCTCGAGACCGCCGGTCTTGCCGCCACGCTGGCTCTGACCCACACGAACGTGCTTGGTGACGTAGTTGACACCCTCCACGATCACGCGGTTCTGCTCAGCGAGCACCTCAATAACGTGGCCCTGCTTGCCGCGGTCTCCGCCGCGATCCTGCTTGGCTCCGCTGATGACCTGNACGAGGTCACCCTTCTTGATTTTCGCCATGACTAAATAACCTCCGGTGCGAGGGAGATGATCTTCATGAAGCGCTTGTCGCGCAGTTCACGACCCACGGGCCCGAAAATACGGGTTCCGCGAGGTTCACCCTCTTTGTTCTTGATGATCACCGCTGCGTTCTCATCGAACTTGATGTAGGAACCATCGGGACGGCGGGTTTCCTTCACCGTGCGAACGATGACGGCCTTGACGACCTCACCCTTCTTGACGTTTCCGCCAGGAATGGCATCCTTCACCGTGGCGACAATGATGTCTCCGAGACCCGCATAGCGGCGACCGGAGCCACCGAGCACGCGGATAGCCAGGATTTCCTTGGCACCGGTGTTATCGGCAACTTTGACTCGGGATTCTTGCTGAATCATGGGTTACTTCGCCTTCTCAACGATGTTGACTAAACGCCACCGCTTGGTTGCAGACAGCGGACGAGTTTCGGAAATGATGACCAAGTCACCAATACCTGCGGTGTTGGCCTCGTCGTGAGCCTTGATCTTGGAGGATCGGCGCACAACCTTGCCATACAGCGGGTGCTTCACGCGGTCTTCGACCTCAACGACGATGGTCTTGTCCATCTTGTCGCTGGTGACATATCCACGACGCGTCTTGCGGTATCCACGGGCGTCCTTGTCGCGAACGTCGTGCGCAGCGGACTCGTGGCCCTTCTTCACATCGGCGGCCATTATGCACTCTCCTCAGTTGCGTCAGGCGTTTCTGCCTTCTCAGCCTTCTTGGTCGTCTTCTTCGCTGCCTTCTCTACCGGAGCAGGGGTGGCACGAATACCGAGCTCGCGTTCGCGAATCACGGTGTAGATGCGGGCGATGTCGCGCTTGATGGCGCGCAGGCGTCCGTGGCTATCGAGCTGGCCGGTTGCTGCCTGGAAGCGCAGGTTGAACAGCTCTTCCTTGGAGCGACGGAGCTCGTCCAAGAGACGCTCGTCTTCCAGCGTGTCCAGTTCGGCCGGTGCAAGTTCTTTCGATCCCACAGCCATTACATGCCCTCCTCACGCTTGATGATGCGAGCCTTCAGCGGGAGCTTGTGGATCGCACGGGTCATTGCTTCACGAGCCAACTCTTCGCTCACGCCTGCGACCTCAAAGAGAACGCGGCCGGGCTTGACGTTGGCAATCCACCACTCAGGAGAACCCTTACCGGAACCCATGCGGGTTTCTGCAGGCTTCTTGGTCAAGGGACGGTCGGGGTAGATGTTGATCCACACCTTCCCACCACGCTTGATGTGACGGGTCATCGCGATACGAGCGGACTCGATCTGACGGTTCGTGACATACGCACTGGTCGTTGCCTGGATGCCGTACTCACCAAAGGACACCGTGGTGCCACCGGTAGCGTGCCCACCGCGCTTGGGGTGGTGCTGCTTACGGAACTTCACTTTGCGAGGAATCAACATGGTTATTCAGCTCCTCCTGCAGCGGCAGCTGCGGGCTCAGCGGCTGGGGCACCAGCCGGTCCACGACGAGGAGCACCACGGTCAGGGCGCTGTGAACGCGCAGCAGCCTGCTCGCGAGCCAGTTCCTTGTTGGTGATGTCACCCTTGTAAATCCAGACCTTCACACCGATGCGACCGTAGGTGGTCTTGGCCTCGTAGAAGCCGTAGTCGATGTTGGCGCGGAGAGTGTGCAGTGGCACACGGCCTTCGCGGTAGAACTCGGAGCGGCTCATTTCTGCACCACCGAGACGACCGGAAACCTGAATACGGACACCNTTTGCGCCAGCGCGCTGNGCACCCTGGAGTCCCTTNCGCATCGCGCGACGGAACGCAACACGACCGGTGAGCTGCTCAGCGATTCCNTGAGCGACAAGCTGNGCTTCGCTCTCGGGGTTCTTCACCTCGAGGATGTTGAGCTGAATCTGCTTGCTGGTCATCTTTTCCAGGTCGGCGCGAATACGCTCCGCCTCGGCTCCACGACGACCGATCACAATTCCGGGACGCGCAGCGTGGATATCCACACGAACACGGTCCCGAGTGCGCTCAATTTCGATGCGGGCGATTCCGGCACGGTCGAGTTCCTTCTTCAGAAACTCACGGATACGAACGTCCTCGGCGACAAAGTCGGAGTAACGCTGACCCTTTTTGGTGGAGTCGGAGAACCACCGGGACACGTGGTCCGTGGTGATTCCCAAACGGAAACCGTAAGGATGAACTTTCTGACCCATGCTTACTTCCCAGCCTTCTGTGTCTTGCGCTTCGGGGCAACCGAAGCCTCGTCGGGCGTTGCCAGCACAACGGTGATGTGGCTGGTGCGCTTGTTGATTCGGAATGCTCGTCCCTGAGCACGCGGCCTAAACCGCTTCAGGGTGATTCCCTCGTCAACGAAGGCGCGAGCAATGAAGAGGTCCTGGTCATCCAGGAACACACCGTCTTTGTCAGCGGTCACTTTGGCGTTGGCCATTGCGGACGCGACAAGCTTGGCAATGGGCTCGCTGGCGGACTGCGGAGCAAACTTCAACACAGCAAGGGCTTCTTCAGCCTGCTTGCCACGAATCAGATCCACGATGCGGCGGGCCTTCTGAGGGGTCACGCGAATGTTGCGGACCTTCGCAATGGACTCAACCATGTCTCTACCTCCCTATCGCCGCTTAGCGGCGACGGCCTTTCTTGTCGTCCTTTTCGTGACCACGGAAGGTGCGGGTGGGGGCAAACTCACCGAGTTTGTGTCCCACCATGGTTTCCGTCACGAAAACGGGGATGTGCTTGCGACCGTCGTGCACTGCGATGGTGTGGCCCAGCATGGCGGGGACAATCATCGAGCGACGTGACCAGGTCTTGATCACATTCTTGGAGTTGGCTTCGTTGGCACGCACCACCTTTTGCAGGAGGTGGTCATCCACGAAGGGTCCCTTTTTCAGACTACGAGGCATGTTCTTCTCCTACTAGCGCTTCTTGCCGGCGGTGCGACGACGGACAATCTGAGAGTTGCTGGCCTTCTTGGGCGAGCGGGTGCGGCCTTCGGCCTGGCCCCAGGGGCTGACCGGGTGACGACCACCGGAGGTCTTACCCTCACCACCACCGTGGGGGTGGTCAACGGGGTTCATTGCAACACCGCGGACGGTCGGGCGAACACCCTTCCAACGCTTGCGGCCAGCCTTACCCCAGTTGATGTTGCTCTGCTCGGCGTTACCAACCTCGCCGACGGTCGCACGGCAGCGAGCGTCCACGTTGCGGATTTCGCCCGAGGGCAAACGGAGCTGGGCGTTGGGGCCATCCTTCGCGACGAGNCGAACAGCTGCTCCTGCAGAGCGAGCCATTTTNGCNCCTCCGCCGGGGCGAAGCTCGATCGCGTGCACCACGGTTCCCACCGGGATGTTGCGCAAGGGCAGGTTGTTACCGGGCTTGATGTCGGCTCCAGGACCCGACTCCACGATGTCTCCTTGACGGAGCTTGTTGGGAGCGAGGATGTAGCGCTTGGTGCCATCAAGGAAGTGCAGCAGCGCGATGCGCGCGGTGCGGTTGGGGTCGTACTCAATGTGAGCGACCTTGGCGTTCACGCCATCCTTGTCGTTACGACGGAAGTCGATGACGCGGTACTGACGCTTGTGGCCTCCACCGATGTGACGGGTTGTAATGCGTCCCGTGTTNTTACGACCACCGGTCTTAGGGAGCGGACGAAGCAGNGACTTCTCGGGCGTGCTTCTGGTGATTTCTTGGAAATCAGCAACGGACGAGCCACGGCGACCAGGCGTCGTGGGCTTGTATTTGCGAATGGCCATTATCGAGTCCTTACCTATCCGACAGCCGTGAAGATGTCGATCGAACCGGAGGACAGGGACACAATGGCACGCTTGGTGTCCTTGCGCTTTCCTGTTCCAAACTTGGTGCGGCGGGTCTTGCCGGTCTTGTTGAGTGTGTTGACGCCAGAAACCTTGACGTTGAAAATCTTCTCGACTGCGAGCTTGATTTCGGTCTTGGTCGCGCGAGGGTCAACCTCGAAGGTGTACTTGCCCTGATCAATCAGGGTGTAGCTCTTCTCGCTCACGATGGGGCGAATCACAACGTCTCTGGGGTCCTTGTTCCAGGCAACAGCGTGGATGCTCATGAGTTGTCTCCCTTGTCAGACTTTGAGGCGACAAAAGCGTCCAACGCGTCAGCGGTGAAGATGATGTCGTCTGAGTTCAGCACGTCGTAGGCGTTGAGCTGGTCGGGGTGAACGGCGTGGATCCCGGGAAGGTTACGCACGCTCTTCTGACCGTTCACATCGTCGCGACCGATAACCACCAGCACGTTCAGTCCGGGTGCGGTCTGTGAGATGAGTGCAGCGGCAATCTTGGTCGAGGGAGCCTTGTCGGTTCCCAACCCCTTCACAACGTGAATGCGGTCAGCACGGGCCCGGTCAGACAGCGCCGAGAGCAGAGCCTTCTGGACCATCTTCTTCGGGGTGCGCTGCGAGTAATCGCGGGGTACGGGTCCGTGGACAATTCCACCACCGCGGTGCTGAGGAGCACGGATCGAACCCTGACGGGCGCGACCGGTTCCCTTCTGCTTGAAAGGCTTACGACCAGCTCCGGAGACCTCACCGCGACCCTTGGTCTTGTGGGTTCCCTGACGAGCAGCGGCAAGCTGCGCAACTACCACCTGGTGCATCAGCGGGACATTCGTCACCACGTCAAACAGGTTGGCAGGAAGATCGACAGATCCAGACTTCTTTCCGGTCTGGTCCAGTACGTCAACAGCGGCCATGGTTAGGCTCCCTTCCGGGCGTTACGAACGAAGACGAGACGACCCTTGGCGCCGGGAATAGCTCCCTTGACCAGGAGCAGACCGCGCTCAGCATCGACTGCGTGGATCGTGAGGTTCATCACGGTGACTCGCTCGCCACCCATGCGACCAGCCATGCGCATTCCCTTGAACACGCGTGATGGCGTTGCCGAAGCACCGATAGAACCGGGCTTGCGGTGGTTGCGGTGAGAACCGTGTGATGCGGAGACGCCCTTGAAGTTGTGNCGCTTCATGACACCGGCAAAACCTTTACCNTTGCTGGTCCCCACAACGTCGACGAGCTGTCCGGCTTCGAAGACCTCAGCGGTCAATTCTTGACCCACTTCATAGGAGGCAGCATCGCTGGTACGGATCTCGGTGACGTGACGACGAGGGGTAACACCGGCCTTCTCAAAGTGACCTTTGAGAGGCGAGGTGACCTTGCGAGGGTCAATGTGACCGCTGGCAATCTGGATGGCTTCGTAGCCATCTTTTTCGACGGTGCGCAGCTGAGTGACCACATTGGGGGCAACCGANACAACGGTTACCGGAATCATGCGGTTGTTCTCGTCCCACACCTGAGTCATACCCAGCTTGGTGCCGAGTACTCCCCGTGTTGCTGTGACNGTTGACATGGTCGTTCCTTAAAGCTTGATCTCGATGTTGACGTCAGCGGGCAAGTCCAAACGCATCAGAGAGTCCACGGCCTTAGGCGTGGGATCAATGATGTCGATGAGACGCTTGTGGGTGCGCTTCTCGAAGTGCTCGCGCGAATCCTTGTACTTGTGAGGGGAGCGAATCACGGGGATCACGTTCTTCTCTGTAGGNAGAGGAACGGGACCAACGACGGTCGCGCCAGCACGGGTGACCGTGTCAACAATCTTTCGGGCCGAAACATCGAGACCTGCGTGGTCATACGACTTCAGTCGAATGCGGATTTTTTGTCCCGCCATGATTTTCTCTTTCTCTCACTCGCACAACTTTCGCTGCGCACTTCAGGCTCCAGGGATTTCATTCCCCAGGGCACACACCACTGTTCTTCTATCAACATTGCTCGACGTGCCAGGCGGCACTCTCCAGAACCCTGAGGCCGAAACCCTGAGAACGGAAACGTCGATGACGTTTAGTTCTGCTACCTGCGGCCTAGGTTTACTCGCGATTCGCGACCCTATGCACTACCTGGCAGTGAGCGCTCCCAAAAGAGCGCGTATTGAACCTCACAAACTATGCCACACCCCGGCATTTCCCGCAACCCGGGCGTGTCGGATTTTGTGGCCCTCTACGACGAAGGGCCCAGGGTCTCCCCTGGGCCCTTCGTAACAGGGAACTACTTGATGATCTTGGTCACCGTTCCAGCACCCACAGTGCGGCCACCTTCACGGATGGCGTAGCTCTGTCCCTCTTCCATGGCGATGGGCTGAATCAGCTCCACCTTCATGTCAGTGGTGTCGCCAGGCATAACCATTTCGGTGCCCTCAGGCAGCGAAATGACGCCGGTGACGTCAGTGGTGCGGATGTAGAACTGGGGACGGTAGTTCGTGTAGAACGGGTTGTGGCGTCCACCCTCTTCTTTGCTGAGGATGTAGGCAGTTCCTTCGAACTCGGTGTGCGGGGTTACAGAACCCGGCGCAACGACAACCTGTCCACGCTCTACGTCTTCACGCTTGGTACCGCGAAGGAGCAGACCACAGTTCTCGCCAGCCCATGCTTCGTCGAGCTGCTTGTGGAACATCTCGATACCGGTGACGGTGGTCTTCTGCGTGGGACGAATACCCACGATTTCCACGTCAGAGTTGATCGACAGGGTTCCACGCTCGGCGCGGCCGGTGACAACGGTTCCACGACCGGTGATCGTGAAGACATCTTCAATCGGCATGAGGAATGGCTTGTCCTTGTCGCGCACGGGGTCGGGGACGTTGGCGTCCACGGCGTCCATGAGCTCCATGATCTTGTCACCCCAGGCTGCGTCTCCCTCGAGAGCCTTCAGACCGGAAACGCGGATCACGGGAGCGTTGTCTCCGTCGAAGCCCTGGCTGGAGAGCAGCTCGCGGACCTCAACCTCGACGAGCTCGAGGATTTCCTCGTCGTCGACCATGTCGGACTTGTTCAGCGCGACGAGCAGGTAGGGAACACCGACCTGCTTGGCGAGCAGAACGTGCTCACGGGTCTGAGCCATCGGACCGTCAGTAGCGGCAACCACGAGGATTGCGCCGTCCATCTGAGCAGCACCGGTGATCATGTTCTTGATGTAGTCGGCGTGACCGGGGGCGTCTACGTGTGCGTAGTGGCGCTTCTCGGTCTCATACTCCACGTGGGAGATGTTGATGGTGATACCGCGCTGACGCTCTTCCGGAGCAGAGTCAATCGACGCGAAGTCGCGCAAAACGTTGACAGCTGACGGGTGACGGTCTGCGAGCACCTTGGAAATAGCAGCGGTAAGAGTGGTCTTGCCGTGGTCGACGTGACCGATCGTACCGATGTTGACGTGCGGTTTGGTCCGCTCGAACTTGGCCTTAGCCACTATGGTCCTCCTCGGGACTGTTGCTCTGAACTTTGTGGGAACAGAGGTTTGGGTACTTGTCTTGTTTGTTTCGTAGGCCACACGAGCCTATTCTTCGGGCTTAGTCGCCCTTGCCCTTCTGAATAATCTCGTCGGCCACAGCCTTCGGGACTTCAGCATATGTCTCGAAAGTCATCGAGTACACCGCGCGACCGGAAGTCTTTGACCTCAAGTCACCCACGTAACCGAACATTTCCGAGAGCGGCACGAGTGCGCGAACAACTTTAACGCCGGTCGCATCCTCCATGCTCTGAATCTGCCCACGCCTCGAGTTCAGGTCACCGATGACGTCACCCATGTATTCCTCAGGGGTACGCACCTCGACGGCCATCAATGGCTCGAGCAGAACAGGACTTGCTTTTCTCGCGGCCTCCTTGAAGACCATCGATCCAGCAATTTTGAACGCCATCTCAGATGAGTCGACGTCGTGGTACTGCCCATCCAGGAGTGTCGCTTTGACACCCACAGTTGGGTAGCCCGCCAGGANGCCGACCTGCATGGCATCCTGAATTCCAGCATCCACCGACGGAATGTACTCACGAGGAATACGTCCACCAGTGACTTGGTTATCAAACTCGTACATGGTCTCGCCCGTGACCTCNAGAGGCTCGAGGTTGATCTGCACCTTCGCGAACTGACCAGAACCACCGGTCTGCTTCTTGTGGGTGTAGTCGATCTTCTCGACCTTCTTGCGAATGGTCTCGCGGTACGCGACCTGGGGCTTACCCACGTTGGCTTCCACGTTGAATTCACGCTTCATACGGTCAACGAGGATGTCGAGGTGAAGCTCNCCCATTCCCTTGATGACGGTCTGGCCNGTCTCCTGCACCTGCTCGGTACGGAACGTGGGGTCTTCTTCGGCAAGCTTCTGGATAGCCAGGGAGAGCTTCTCCTGGTCAGCCTTGGTCTTGGGCTCGATNGCAACCTCAATAACGGGCTCAGGGAACGTCATCGACTCCAGAACTACCGGGTGAGCCGGGTCACACAGGGTGTCACCGGTCGTGGTGTCCTTCAGGCCNATNACGGCGTAGATGTGTCCCACGGACACCTTGTCTACGGGGTTCTCTTTGTTGGCGTGCATCTGGAAGATCTTTCCGATGCGCTCCTTCTTGTCCTTGGTCGAGTTGATGACCTGGGCGCCGGAGTCAATGCTTCCCGAGTACACGCGAATGTAGGTCAGGCGGCCAAAGAACGGGTGCACAGCAACCTTGAACGCCAGCGCCGAGAAAGGCTCGTCCGAGGACGGCTTCCGGGAGACGATCTTCTCTGCGTCGCGAACNTCGTGGCCTTCCACGTCGGGCACATCNAGAGGCGAGGGCAGGTAGTCCACCACGGCGTCAAGCATGGGCTGAACGCCACGGTTCTTGAAGGACGAACCACACAGCACGGGGTATGCATCACCGGCGATCGTGAGCTGGCGAATACCAGCCTTGATCTCGTCGATGCTGAGTTCTTCGCCACCGAGGAACTTCTCGAGAAGTTCTTCGTTTGCTTCGGCGACACCCTCGATGAGCTGCGCGCGGTATTCCTCAGCTTTTGCCTTGAGCTCCTCAGGAATCTCCTGGGTCTCATACGAAGCACCGAGGGTCACATCACCCTTGGAGTCTCCGGGCCACACGAGGGCCTTCATCTCGATCAGGTCGACGACACCCACGAAGGTGGATTCGAAACCGATGGGCAACTGGATAACCAGTGGCTTCGCGCCGAGGCGCTTGATGATGGTGTCTACCGTGTAGTAGAAGTCCGCNCCGAGCTTGTCCATCTTGTTGACGAAACAAATGCGGGGGACGTTGTACTTGTCAGCCTGNCGCCACACCGTCTCNGACTGGGGCTCTACGCCTTCTTTTCCATCGAATACTGCGACCGCACCATCAAGAACACGAAGGCTGCGCTCCACCTCAACGGTGAAGTCCACGTGGCCGGGGGTGTCAATGATGTTGATCTGGTGGTTGTCCCAGAAACAGGTTGTTGCAGCGGAGGTAATGGTGATACCGCGCTCTTGTTCCTGTGCCATCCAGTCCATGGTGGCTGCGCCATCGTGGACCTCACCGATTTTGTGGGAAATACCCGTGTAAAACAGAATGCGCTCTGTCGTCGTGGTCTTTCCCGCATCGATGTGAGCCATGATGCCAATGTTGCGGACCTTGTTCAGGTCGGTTAGCACGTCAAGTGCCACAGTATTCCTCCGGAGATTAGGTGGTGGATTCGGCGGGTGAGCCTGGTCCTACCAGCGGTAGTGGGCGAAGGCCTTGTTGGATTCCGCCATCTTGTGGGTGTCTTCACGACGCTTCACCGCGGCACCGAGGCCGTTGGAAGCATCCAGGATTTCGTTCATCAGACGCTCGGTCATCGTCTTTTCACGACGAGCCTTTGCGTAGCTCGAGAGCCACCGAAGAGCGAGGGTGTTGGCACGGTGAGGCTTGACCTCCACGGGCACCTGGTAGGTGGAACCACCCACACGGCGCGAGCGAACCTCGAGGGTTGGGCGCACGTTGTCGAGGGCCTTCTTCAGAACCATTACCGGCTCCTGGCCGGACTTCGACGCGACGCCTTCGAGCGCGCCATACACAATGCGCTCGGCGAGGCCNTTCTTACCCGCGACAAGAATCTTGTTCACGAGCTGAGAAACGACAGGGGATCCGTATACGGGGTCGGCAACAACGGGACGCTTAGGAGCGGGACCTTTACGAGGCATTACTTCTTCTCCATCTTCGCTCCGTAGCGGCTGCGAGCCTGCTTACGGTTCTTCACGGCCTGGGTGTCAAGAGCACCGCGGACGATCTTGTAACGAACACCGGGGAGGTCCTTCACACGACCACCACGAACGAGCACCATCGAGTGCTCCTGGAGGTTGTGGCCCTCACCNGGGATGTAGGCGGTAACTTCAGTACCGTTGGAAAGCTTCACACGAGCGACCTTGCGCAGAGCCGAGTTNGGCTTCTTNGGGGTCGTGGTGTAGACACGCGTGCACACTCCACGCTGTTGGGGGTTGGCCTTGAGGGCNGGTGCCTTGGTCTTCTGGACCTTTGGCTTGCGCCCCTTGCGGACCAACTGTTGAATCGTTGGCACAGTTCACTCCTTATTTGTGCTGCACGGTGACAGCGAATTGATGGTTGGTACTGGATGGTGATGATTAGTTCCCCACCACCCAGCGACATCGCACCAAGTGTCGCCTTGCGGCGTCACCTTGGTATGCCGTGGGGGTTGGCTTGATGGTGTCGCCACCATTGTTGCCCGTGGACCCTTTGTGGAGTTGATGACCCGAGCCGCTTGGTCCTTTTCAGGGCACTCNCGACGGGCGTGCCATCGCACACACAAACTCCTAGCGTAATGGCCAATGTGCGCTTGGTCAAATGATTTTTAGACTTTCTGCAACGACCACCATCACGCATGTTGACGCCACCATGGCGGGCCCAAANGGCACCGGATCCCTCCCGCNGAGGCGGTGAGTCAGCAGCGCGGGCAGTGCTGCCACCCCACCGACCACAAATGAGCCTGCAAGACCCACAATCGCGAGCTCCGGTGCGAAGAATCCCAGCATCCAGCCAAGGCTGCATTGCAGCTTCACATCCCCCAGTCCCAGGGGCCTGCCCGGCATGCACGCAAGCCCTGCCAAGGCACCACCGGTAATCACAGAACCAACGAGTGCCCCCTGAAGCTGGTCCACACTTCCCCATGCCAGCGCAATAACGACCACAGAGCCAAAGAGTGGCTTCGTCAGGCGATCGGGAAGTCGGTGGGAGGCAAGATCGACCACAGCCAGTCGAAGCCCCACCATTCCCACCACAACACTCATCCACCATTCCGCCACGGGGCAACCCTAGGAAAGCGACGAGGCTCGCCTCAGATTTTCTCCCCAGAAACGCCACAGGGGCCGACTGAGCCGGCCCCCGTGGATGATGTTTGGGTACTACTTGTATTCGCCCTCACCAGCTGTGGCTTCATCCGAGGCAAAGGTGTCAAAGTCCACGAAGGACAAATCGTCTGCCTGGCCGAAGCCCTGGTCGTCGGCGAAGAGGCGGGCCGGGTAGTGCTCGGCGCGCGCTTCTTCGGTGGGCTCCACCGTGACATTGCGGTAGGTCTGCAGACCAGTTCCGGCGGGAATGAGCTTTCCGATGATGACGTTCTCTTTGAGACCGACCAGCGGGTCGCGCTTTCCCTGCATGGCAGCTTCGGTGAGCACTCGGGTGGTCTCCTGGAAGGAGGCCGCCGAGAGCCACGACTCTGTTGCCAGCGATGCCTTGGTAATTCCCATAACTTCCTGGCGAGCAGAAGCAGTCTTCTTGCCCTCTGCCAGAGCGGCACGGTTAATCGAGTTGTAGCGGCTGCGGTCCACGAGCTCACCGGGGAGCAAGTTGGTTTCCGCGTGATCCACCACGGTGACCTTGCGCATCATCTGACGCACAATAACCTCGATGTGCTTGTCGTGAATCGGCACACCCTGTGAGCCGTACACACCCTGCACACCATCGACGAGGTGCTCTTGGACGGCACGAACACCCTTGACGCGAAGGACATCCTTGGGGTCCAGCAGACCTTCGTGAAGCTGCTGACCAAGCTCAACGCTCTGGCCATCCTCGACCAACAGTGTCATACGCTTCGAGACCGTGAAGGTCTCGGGCTCGTCACCGTTGTCTGGTGTCAGGGTGATCTTGTACTGGGTGTCAGTCTCTTCGATCGAAATGCGTCCGTTTGCATCGCAAATCGGGCTCGACCCCTTGGGGTTACGTGCCTCGAAGAGCTCGGTCACACGGGGCAGACCCTGGGTGATGTCATCAGCAGAGGCGGACCCACCGGTGTGGAAGGTACGCATCGTGAGCTGAGTTCCAGGCTCACCAATCGACTGGGCAGCAATAATTCCCACTGCTTCACCGAGGTCAACGGCGATTCCCGATGCCAGTGAGCGACCGTAACACGCGGCACACACTCCGATGAGGGATTCACACACCAGAACGGAGCGCACCGTAATCTCGCGCACGCCACCGGCAACCAGTTCGTTGATCAGGACATCGCCGACGTCAGAACCAGCGGGGGCGATGACGGNGCCCTTCTCGTTCGTTGCATCAGCAGCGAGGTTACGAGCGAAGACCTCGTTCTCCACGTTGTCGGCTCGAACCCATTCGCCAGCAGAATTCTCTGCAGCAATCGGGAAGGTGATTCCCTTGCTCGTGCCACAGTCCTCTTCGCGAATAATGACATCCTGGGCCACGTCCACCAGACGACGGGTCAAGTAACCCGAGTCAGCGGTACGCAGGGCGGTGTCAGCCAGACCCTTTCTGGCACCGTGGGTCGCGATGAAGTACTCAGCAACAGAGAGTCCCTCACGGTAGCTGGAGATAATCGGGCGGGCGATAACTTCACCACGGGGGTTGGAGACCAACCCACGCATNCCGGCGATGTTTCCTACCTGCAGCCAGTTACCACGCGCACCGGAGGTGACCATGCGGTTGATGGTGTTGTCTTCGGGGAAGGCAGCGCGCATCTCGTCGTTGACTTCCTTGGTCGCAGCACTCCAGATTTCGACCAATTCGCGACGACGCTCGACGTCCGAGATGAGTCCCTTGTCGTACTGGGACTGAATCTTGGCGGCCAGCTTCTCGTACTTCTCGATGATCTGCTTCTTGCCCTTGGGGGTGAGCACATCGGAAAGCGCAACGGTGACGCCCGAGCGGGTTGCCCAGTAGAAACCGGCGTCCTTGACGCGGTCGAGGGTCTCCGCAACAACTACCTTGGGGTAGCGCTCGGCGAGGTCGTTGACCAGCGANGAGATGAGTCCCTTGTCCGCAACGGCTTCCACCCACGGGTAGTCCGCAGGAAGCAGTTCGTTGAAGATTGCGCGTCCCAGCGTCGTGTCGTGGATGACCCGGCTGCCCTGTTCAAAGCCCTCAGGGGCATTGGCCAGGTGGAGGCTCTCGATACGGATCTTGATCTTTGCATTGAGATCCAAGGAGTGCTGATCCATGGCCATGATGGCCTCGGAGATCGAGCTAAACGCGCGACCCTCGCCCTCGACACCCTCTTTGAGGGTGGTGAGGTGGTGCAGACCGATGATCATGTCCTGGGTAGGAACGGTCACGGGCCGACCATCGGAAGGCTTCAAGATGTTGTTCGACGCCAGCATCAATACGCGAGCCTCAGCCTGCGCCTCCACCGACAGGGGAAGGTGAACAGCCATCTGGTCACCGTCGAAGTCAGCGTTGAACGCAGCACAAACGAGGGGGTGCAGCTGAATAGCCTTACCCTCGACCAGTTGTGGCTCAAAGGCTTGAATACCGAGACGGTGAAGAGTCGGTGCACGGTTGAGCAGAACCGGACGTTCGCGAATGATCTCTTCGAGCACATCCCACACCTCGGGACGTGAGCGCTCGACCATGCGCTTGGCGTTCTTGATGTTGCTCGAGTGACCGAGATCCATCAGGCGCTTGATGACGAAGGGCTTGAACAGCTCCAACGCCATGAGCTTGGGCAGACCACACTGGTGCAATCTCAGCTGAGGACCCACGACGATAACGGAACGACCGGAGTAGTCCACGCGCTTTCCGAGCAGGTTCTGGCGGAAACGACCCTGCTTACCCTTGAGCATGTCGGAGAGGCTCTTCAGGGCACGGTTTCCCGTTCCGGTGACGGGACGACCGCGACGGCCGTTGTCAAAGAGTGCATCCACAGCTTCCTGGAGCATGCGCTTTTCGTTGTTGACGATGATCTCGGGCGCACCAAGATCGAGCAGACGACGCAGACGGTTGTTGCGGTTGATCACGCGACGGTAGAGGTCGTTGAGATCCGACGTCGCGAAACGACCACCATCGAGCTGCACCATGGGGCGAAGCTCCGGTGGAATGACGGGAACAACCTCGAGCACCATGGAGGCCGGTGAGGCACCGGTCTGCAGGAAGGCGCTGACAACCTTGAGGCGCTTGATCGCGCGGATCTTGCGCTGACCCTTACCGTTGGCGATTTCATCGCGAAGCTTCTCGGATTCTGCCGCGAGGTCAAAGTCCTCGAGACGGCGACGAATAGCTTCGGCGCCCATGTGGGCTTCGAAGAACATTCCGTAGCGGTCCTGAACATCCTGGAAGACAGCGTCTTCAGCACGCAGGTCGCCCACCTTGAGGGAACGGAAGTCATCCCAGACGCGCTCGAGGTGAGCGATGTCGTCGTCGAAGTTCTTGCGAATCGAGGCAAGCTCCTTCTTTCCCGCATCGTCAGCCTTACGCTTCTGGTCGGCTTTGGCACCGGACTCCTCGAGNCCGGCGAGTTCCTTCTCGAGCTCTTCCATGCGCTCGGCGAGAAGCGCGTCGCGCTCCTTCTCCAGCTGCTTGATTTCGAGCTGCAACTCTTTCTCCAGCTCGGGAACCTCGCGGTGACGCGCGTCGACGTCCACGTTGATGATCATGTAGGCAGCGAAGTAAATGACCTTTTCGAGATCCTTCGGTGCCATGTCGAGGAGGTAGCCCAAGCGGCTAGGAACGCCCTTGAAGTACCAGATGTGGGTTACCGGAGCGGCAAGCTCAATGTGACCCATGCGCTCGCGACGAACAGAGGACTTGGTGACCTCGACGCCACAGCGCTCACAAACGATTCCCTTGAAACGGACGCGCTTGTACTTTCCACACGCACACTCCCAGTCACGACTGGGTCCAAAGATCTGCTCTCCGAAGAGACCATCCTTCTCGGGCTTCAGGGTGCGGTAGTTGATGGTTTCGGGCTTCTTCACCTCACCGTAGGACCAGCCACGGATGTTCTCTGAGGTGGCGAGGCCGATACGGAGGGCGTCAAATGTTGTTGCTTCCAGCACGATTAATCTCTCTCGTTGTTATCTAGACGACTGAATTCTTAGATCTCGTCCACGGACGAAGACTCGAAGCGGGTCGAGAGGTTGATTCCGAGTTCTTCCGCTGCGCGGTAGAGCTCGTCATCAGAATCCTTGAGCGAGACGACCTGGCCGTCTGCCGAGAGGACCTCGACGTTGAGACACAGCGACTGCATCTCTTTCATCAGAACCTTGAAGCTCTCAGGAATACCTGGCTCCTGAATGTTCTCGCCCTTGACGATGGCCTCATAGACCTTCACACGACCGAGAATGTCATCAGACTTGATGGTCAAGAGCTCCTGGAGAGCATAGGAAGCNCCGTAGGCCTCCAGGGCCCACACCTCCATCTCACCAAAGCGCTGTCCACCGAACTGAGCCTTACCACCGAGCGGCTGCTGGGTGATCATGGAGTACGGTCCTGTCGAACGAGCGTGGATCTTGTCGTCGATGAGGTGGTGCAGCTTCAGGATGTACATGTAGCCCACCGAGATTGGCATGGGGAAGGGCTCACCCGAGCGGCCNTCGAACAGACGTGCCTTACCCGTGGAGTCCACCAGGCGCTTGCCATCCCTGGTCACCAGGGTGTGGTCGAGCANNCCAGCGATTTCTTCCTCACTGGCACCATCGAACACCGGCGTTGCAACCTTGGTTCCCGGTGCTGCTTCCTTGGCCATCGCCGCGAGGCGCTTCGCCCAGGCAGGGTCACCCGGAATCTTCCATCCTTGCTTGGCAGCCCACCCGAGGTGAATCTCCAAGACCTGACCGAAGTTCATGCGTCCAGGAACACCGAGCGGGTTCAAGATGATGTCGACAGGTGTTCCATCCTCGAGGAACGGCATGTCCTCGATGGGCAGAATCTTGGCGATAACGCCCTTGTTTCCGTGGCGGCCAGCGAGCTTGTCACCCTCAGAGATCTTGCGCTTCTGAGCGATGTAGACAACAACGCGCTGGTTCACACCGGAGCCAAGCTCATCGTCACCATCAACGGCATCGAATACCTTGACGCCAATAATGGTTCCCTGCTCACCGTGGGGCACCTTCAGCGATGTGTCGCGAACTTCGCGCGACTTCTCGTTGAAAATTGCGCGCAGCAGACGCTCTTCAGCGCTGAGCTCGGTTTCACCCTTCGGGGTGACCTTACCCACGAGAACGTCACCGGGGCGAACCTCGGCACCGATGCGGATGATGCCGCGCTCGTCGAGGTTAGCCAGCAACTCGGGACCAACATTGGGCAGGTCGCGAGTGATTTCTTCCTTACCGAGCTTGGTGTCGCGGGCGTCCACCTCGTACTCCTCGATGTGAATCGAGGAGAGGGTGTCGTCCTTCACCAGGTTCTGGGACAGGATGATCGCGTCTTCGAAGTTGTAGCCCTCCCATGACATAAATGCCACGAGCAGGTTCTTTCCGAGAGCCAACTCACCGTTTTCGGTAGCCGGACCATCAGCGATAACTGATCCCTCGGCCACCTTGTCGCCCACGCTCACGCGGACCTGGTGGTTGTAGTTCGTGCCCTGGTTCGAGCGGTCAAACTTGCGCAGGTAGTAGGTCTTAGTTCCACCCTTGTCCTGCTTGACCACGGCGTGGTCGGCAGAAACTTCGGTAACAACACCCGGTGCCAGAGCGACGATGACGTCTCCGGCGTCCACTGCGGCGAACGACTCCATGCCGGTTCCCACCAGCGGGGACTCGGAACGCAAGAGTGGGACGGCCTGACGCTGCATGTTTGCACCCATGAGCGCGCGGTTTGCATCGTCGTGCTCGAGGAACGGAATCAACGAGGTTGCAACCGAGACCATCTGGCGAGGAGACACGTCGACATAGTCAACGAGGTCAGGTGAGACGAGCTCAACCTCTCCACCCTTCTTACGCACGAGGACCTTGTCCTCGGCAAAGGTGCCATCTGCGTTCAACGGCGTACCAGCCTGGGCGACGACGAACTCGTCCTCGTCGTTTGCGGTCAAGTAGTCGATGTTCTTGGAGACCTTGCCCTTGGTCACACGACGGTAGGGGGTCTCAATGAAACCAAACGCGTTGATGCGAGCAAACGAGGCCAGCGAACCAATCAGACCAATGTTCGGGCCTTCAGGAGTTTCGATGGGGCACATGCGGCCGTAGTGCGAGGGGTGAACGTCACGAACCTCAACACCAGCCCGCTCACGACTCAGACCACCCGGTCCAAGCGCAGACAGACGACGCTTGTGGGTCAGACCCGACAGCGGGTTGTTCTGGTCCATGAACTGGGACAGCTGGCTTGTTCCGAAGAACTCCTTGATCGCTGCCACCACGGGGCGCACGTTAATCAGGGTCTGGGGCGTAATGGCCTCAATGTCCTGAGTCGTCATACGCTCGCGCACGACGCGCTCCATGCGGGAAAGTCCGGTGCGAACCTGGTTCTGAATGAGCTCGCCCACGGCGCGGATGCGACGGTTACCAAAGTGGTCAATGTCATCCACGTCAAGACGGATGTCGACCTTTTTGCCGCCACGAGCACCCTCGATGTGAGTGCGACCATCGTGGAGAGCGACCAAGTACTTGATCGTCGCGATGATGTCCTCAATGGTGAGCACAGTGGTGTTCAGCGGAAGTTCGATGCCCAGCTTGCGGTTGATCTTGTAGCGACCAACTTTGGCAAGATCGTAACGCTTGGAGTTGAAGTAGAAGTTGTCCAACAGCAAGCGCGCTGCTTCAGCGGCAACCTGCTCGCCCGGACGCAACTTGCGGTAGATGTCCTTGAGGGCTTCTTCCTTGGTCAGGATGGTGTCCTTCTCCAAGGCTTCCTCGATAGAGGAGAACCCGGCAAAGTGCTTGGCGATTTCTTCTGAGGTCAGTCCCAGGGCCTTCAGGAAGACGGTGACGGACTGCTTGCGCTTGCGGTCGATGCGAACACCAACCTGGTCGCGCTTGTCGACCTCGAACTCGAGCCATGCTCCACGGCTGGGGATGACGCGCACGGAGTGGATTTCTTTGTCACTGAGCTTGTCCAGCGACGGTCTCGAAGTACACGCCGGGGCTACGCACCAGCTGGGAGACAACAACACGCTCGGTTCCGTTGATGACGAAGGTTCCCTTTTCGGTCATCAGGGGGAAGTCACCCATGAAGACTGTCTGGGTCTTGATCTCACCGGTCTGGTGGTTCATGAATTCGGCTTCGACGTAGAGCGGAGCGGCGTAGGTCTTGCCACGCTCCTTGCACTCGTCGATGGAGTACTTCTCGTCCTCGAGGTAGGGGTTCTGGAACGACAGCTGCATCGTCTCGGACGAATCCTCGATGGGGGAGATCTCCTCAAAATCTCCTGCAGTCCGCTGCGCTCGGAAACAACGGGCAGTCCCTGGGCCTTGGCCTCAGCTACTCGTTTCTTCCACACAGGGGAACCGACAAGCCACTCAAAGCTCTCGGTCTGCAACGCGAGCAGATCCGGAACCTCCAGGGTGTCGTTGATTTTGGCGAACGAGAGCCGCTGTGCGACTCGACCGTTCTTGGCAGTAGTGGTAGATGCAGAACGTGCAACAGCCAAGAGTATTAACCTCCAGGGCTCATCTAGGGAGCCTCATCGTGGGTGACTAAACCGAACCAGACGCAACCACTGGAACTCAGCACAATGAGTTCACCCCGCCGCTATACTCGGGGCTCTCGTGTCGACCGCAATATGACGACGCAAGAAGTCAGGGAAGCAAACCTTTAGTGTATACGGTTTGATAACGATTTGTCTACTCCCTGATTTCGGGACTTTCTGGGGATAACCCGCCGCGGGCATCCTGCTCCAGCGCTAGCCTGTCGACGTGGCGGAGCGAGAGTGGATTGAGTACGAAGCGGCCAGATTATTGGCACAGCACAACCTGTCGGAGACCTGGTCATTCCGATTTGATCGAGCCACGACCAGGCTCGGCCAGTGCGATCACCGAACCCGCAACATCTCCGTCTCGAAGTATCTGACGGAAAAGGCCAGCGACTACGAGGTGTCGCAGGTGCTGCTCCATGAGATTGCTCATGCCCTTGCCGGGCCCCGAGCAGCACACGGTCGACGGTGGCAAGCGGTGGCGGTGACCATCGGCTATGAGGGCGGTCGAACCCACACCGTGGAACCGGCTCACGACCGGGCCAACTGGATAGGGAGGTGCCCCCAGGGTCACGAGATTGTCCGTTTTCGCAAACCCGGGAAACCCGTCTCGTGCGCGAAGTGCGATCGTCGTTTCAATTCCAGCTACCTCATTAGCTGGTCGGCAAAGCCTTAGTCTTCGACCGTGACGTCTTTCCAGAAGGCGACATACCCTGCGAAATCTGTGCCCACGCGCTCTACCGCTCCGGGGCGAAGATCATCGTACGAGAACGCTCGGTCTTGGTAGGACTGGCCATCGACGGTGATCGTGTAGTAGTGACAATCGCCCTTCCACGGGCATGTGTATGACGTCGAGCTATCAGAGAGGAAATCGCGCTTCACCGATGCGGGAGGGAAATACCAGTTCCCTTCGATCTTCACCAGGTCAGACTCTGGTGCTTCTGCGATTACAGTTCCATTCAGGAGAGCTCTCATAGTGTGGAGAGTAGTCCCGGATTCTGAGCGTCCGATGAAGGTTGGAGTCCCCATGAAGTTTTCCCTCCAGGTGTCACTGGCCTGCACGGTCAGTGAGGCCTTCGCCGCATTGCACGACCCCACGGTCTTTCAGAGGGTTTCCGCCCCATTTCTTTCCTTCACTCCACTATCGCCCGCCGCTTTCCCTGAGCGCTATGTGTCGGGACATTCCTACGTCGTCAAGGTCGCAGCGCTCGGGCTCGTTCCCCTGGGCTCCCAAGAAATCAACCCCACCTCAGAGGAGGAGGGCACAGCGCGCATTTTTCGCGACAACGGTCGCGGGCTGTCGGGGTCTTTAGCGATGGTGTCGACTTTTCGTCACACCATGACGCTTCGCCCGAGTAGTCCGGGGCTCACGATTCTCACCGACGAGTTGGAATTTAAGGCAGGGGTGCTGACACCGCTGATGGGATTGGGATTTCTGGTGTTCTGGTGGTGGCGTCACCGAAGGATGGCCCAGCTGGCGCCGCAATGGCGTAGCGGGCGATAGCGAGCCAGAGGACGCGCTAGGGCAGAGCTCCCACACTCGCCAGCGCCGCTTTCACCAAGGAACCGCGGCCACCCTCCATCTCTGCGACAACATCAGCTGACGTCGCCTGCTCGGGAGTGAGCCAGGTTAGCTCGAGTGCGTCCTGTCGTGGCTCGCAGGTTCCGGTCACCGGAACGACATACACCAGCGACACCGCGTGCTGCCGGGAATCCTGAAACTTTGCACCCGGGAAAGGAAAGTACTCAGCGATGTGTCCTGGTTGAGCTGTCGGCGGGATCTGGGGAAACGCCATCGGGCCCAGGTCCTTTTCCAGATGGCGGAACAGAGCGTCACGGACGGTCTCACCGAACATCACTCGCCCAGACACGATCGCGCGTGTGATCGCGCCCTCGGACGAGACTCGCAACAGCAGACCCACCTCGCTGACGTTCCCCTGGCCGTCCACGCGAACTGGCACCGCCTCCAC